>Ga0302046_10000053_pt1 | contig 111347 bp, 84 predicted proteins | sample RVTome_11_FD_200261 | JGI IMG/M metagenome (GOLD analysis project Ga0302046, IMG submission 200261) | Soil microbial communities from uranium-contaminated site in the Upper Colorado River Basin, Wyoming, United States - RVT147D111 (version 2) ... | reverse complement strand
ACGGGTTCCAATCAGATGCCTTTCTCCACGCGGAAGATGGTGTTCCCTCTCCCCCCGGGAGAGGGCCAGGGTGAGGGGCCTTCGATTTCGTCGTGCTTTAGGGCCAGCCCTTAACTCCAACACGTTGGACATCGAGTTTCTTAAGAGGCGGGACTACAAACGGGTCCACCGCCTCACCCCGCGGCCGCGGGATGGCGACGTGTCCTGCTCCTTTTCCACGCCGCCGGCCCGGATGGCGCGGCGGCGTGTGGAAGGAGTGGGTCGGGGACGGATCAGTTCTGGTTGTCCCGTGCCGGGGGCGCGCCGCCAGGGCGGGCGCCGGCGCCGCGTCCGAAGGCATTGTTCATGGTCTCGGCTTCCGTCTTGTCGATGGCGCCGTCCTTGTTGGTGTCGGCGCGTTCGAGGAGGCGTTGCATCCGTTCGGGGAGTTCCTCCGCGGTGACCTTGCCGTCCTTGTTGGCGTCCATGGCCATGATCCGTTCGGAGAAGTTGCCAGTTGGGGCTCCCTGTCCAGCCGGGCCGGCACCCGCACCGGCGCGACCGGGAGGCCGCAGTTCTTCGCGGTCGAGTTTGCCGTCGTTGTTCCGGTCGAGTTTCTTGAGGGCGGCGACCGCGTTGTTGAGTTCCTCGGAGGAGATCTCGCCGTCCTGGTCGGCGTCCAGCGCGGTCATGACGGGAATGCCAAGGCCACGGTAGCCGCCGGGACCACCGGGACCACCGGGACCGCCGGGACGATTACCGGGGGGAGTGCCTTGGGGACGTTCCTGCTGGGCTTGAAGCGCGCCGGCCACAAGGCCGAACGCCAGAAGGGTGGAAAGGAGGATTGGGTTTTTCATGCGTTGACTATGTCTTGATGTTTGTGTGTGCCCGGGTTGGTGGTCAGGACCAGGGAAGTATGAGCCCGCGGGGTCGATCTGGGAATGCCTGATTTGGCATGAACATGTCGAGGGGTGGATTCGCAGTTCGGCCGAAGCGGGCCCCCTATCACGAGGCGAAGGCGGCGATGGGGAAGCGGGCTGAGGGAGAGGGCGAGTTACTTATTGGGTACCCAGAAGAATAAGTCATTCCCCAGACGCTTCTGGGGAAAGACGGCTCCGCAGCGGGTTGTTTCGCAATTGGAAATAAGGGCGAGGAGAGCACTCTACATCGCACCATAATAAAGGCCCCTCACCCCTTCCCGCTCCCGGCGGGAGAGGCCTTCGACGAGCTCAGTCGAGCGGAGGCCCGTCCTCTCCGAGGAGAAAGGCCCCTGCGCTCATCCCTCTCACCCATCGCGGCTCGCTGTTCCCTCTCCCTGCGGGAGAGGGTCAGGGTGAGGGGCCCGGTAAAACGACAACATGTTGGTCGTTCTTTTCGGGTAAAGGGTAAGAGCAAGAGCAAGAACGGCATTTCTTGCTTGAGTACACGGCCGGTTCCCGTGTGCCGTAGGGGGACACGGTGCCGCCTTTCATTCCATGAATGCCACATTGCAAAGTTTCGCCCGGTTCCTCGCCCTGTTCATGCTGCTGCCAGGCGTCGGGCTGCCCAGCGCCCTCGCTGCCTCCCCGCCCAACATCCTGTTCCTGTTCGCCGACGACCTGACCCATGAAGGCATCCGCGCCCTGGGCAACCGGGAGGTGGAAACGCCACACCTGGATCGACTGGCCCGCAAGGGGGTCGCCTTCACCCGCGCCTACAACATGGGATCCTGGAGCGGGGCGGTGTGCATCGCCAGTCGGACCATGCTCAACACGGGCCGCTTCGTCTGGCACGCGGAGAAGGTGGACGCGACCTGCGAACAGGAGCGGCAGGCGGGCCGGTTCTGGTCCGAGTACATGCGCCGGGCCGGGTATGAGACCTACATGACGGGGAAATGGCACGTCAAAGCGGATGCCGCCAAGGCATTCGACCACGCCGCCGATATTCGGCCCGGGATGCCCGCTCAGACACCGCAGGGTTATGATCGTCCGCTCCCCGGGCAGCCGGATCCATGGTCGCCTTCCGATCCCTCCCTGGGCGGCTTCTGGCAGGGAGGGAGGCATTGGAGCGAAGTGGTGGCGGACCATGCCACGAGTTTTCTCCATCATGCCGCAGGCTCCGAAAAGCCCTTCTTCATGTACATCGCCTTCAACGCCGCCCATGACCCGCGTCAGTCGCCGCAATCCTTCGTGGACACCTATCCGCCTGAGCGCGTCAAGGTCCCGGAGAATTACCTGGATGAGTATCCCTACAAGGATGGGATCGGCTGTGGGAAAGGGTTGCGGGACGAGCGTCTGGCGCCGTTCCCCCGGACGCCGCAGGCGGTGCGGGTGCATCGGGGTGAGTATTACGCGATCATCAGCCACATGGACCAGCAGATCGGCCGCATCCTGGATCAATTGGAGGCGACGGGGCAGGCGGACCGCACATGGATCTTCTTCACGGCGGACCACGGTTTGGCCGTGGGACATCACGGGTTGTTCGGCAAGCAGAACATGTATGAGCACAGCGTGCGGGTTCCCTTCGTCGTGTGCGGTCCCGGCGTGGCGGCCGGCCGGCGCATCGAGGCGCCCATCTACCTGCAGGACATCATGCCCACCACACTCGAGCTGGCTGGCGTGGACAAACCGGGTCACGTCGAGTTCCACAGCCTGCTTCCATTGATCCGCGGAGAGACGCAACGGTCGCTTTACGATGCGGTGTATGGGGCCTACCTCGGATTGCAGCGAATGGTGATGCAGGACGGTTACAAACTCATCCTCTATCCCAAGATCGGTCGGGCCCGGCTCTACCACGTCGAGGCGGACCCGGAGGAGATGAAGGACTTGGCTGGGGAACCGGGCGAGAAAGGGCGGATGAAGGCGTTGTTTGCCCGATTGCTGGCGTTGCAGAAGGCGACAGAGGACACGCTGGATCTGCGCGCGGCGTTTCCGGCGTTGGCAGAGTAGCCGCCGACGTCAGGAGGCGGAAGGGTAGTGAGAGGCATCATCACGGAGTCCACCGCGTTCGTAGTCCTGCCTTTAGGCAGCTCGGTCGTTGCCATGGTGTATGTGTATGGTCCCAATCCGCGTCCAAATCTGGTTGGAGGCGGCTTCTTCCCATGAACCGGATCCCTCAGGGCTGGCTGAAGCCAGAACTACAAACGGGGTCCACCGCCTCACGGCGGTGGCTACGGGGCGGCTACGGGCGCTTTTCGTGGGCGCGTTCGTGGGACCATTTGAAGAACTGCTTGTGAAGTTCGAGGAGTCGCTTGAGTTCCTGGATGGGGGTGGGGTGATCCTCGACCTGCAGGTCGATGAAGCGATCGTTGGCGCCGCCGAAGCCCGCATCCTTTCGGACGACCAGGAGGGCGGCGGATTGGCGTCCGCGTTTGTCGCCCCCGGCGGCCTGGCCGGCCTCGAGGCTGGCCATGAGCCAATCTTCAAGATGCGTTCCGGGCTGGGCGCGCGAGGCTTCGAAGGCGGTCTTCATGGCCTCGATCACTTCCGGTCCGGTCAGGAGGTTGCCTTGGACGCAGTAGTTCGAGCCCACATGATGTCCGGCCCACTCGTTGCACTCGCTGCCGGTGAAGGAGGCGGCGCCGCCCCGGGCATCCACCACGCCGAGCTGGCGCTTGTTGCGTCCCGCGTCCGCCTTGGTCAGGGCTTCCATGGTTTGCTGGGCGGACTTGCCGTCCAGCAGGAGGGCAAGTCCGTCCTTGCCGTAGGCGACGTTGGCATAGGATTGGGTGGCAATGGCGCCCACCTCCGCCTGTGCCCAGGGGACGACGCTGCCCACGTTGAAGAACTTGCTCTGCACCGCCACGCCCAGCTCGCCGGTGGCGGGATCGAAGCCCACCACGGAAAAGGTGTTGACCAGGCCGCCCCCAATACTGCCCTGCGCCGGAGGCATGACAGGTCCGCTTGGCGGAGGAAACGGCGCGGTACAACAAGCGGCAAGGCCATGGGCGACCAGGGTCAAAGCCGCGGCGTGCGAGAGAAGGTGGCGGGTCTGCATGACAGTCATGGAGAGTGCCGAATCCCGGACCGGAACGCCAACCAATCCGTTTCGCACAGGATCGATTCCTTCTTGAACGTAGCCGTCCCGAGGCTGCGGGGTCAGGAGGCCGAAGGGGATGGGAGGCATCACGATGGGGTCCACCGCCTCACGGCGGTGGCTACGGGGCGGGGAGGGGGCGTGATTAAAAGTGGGTGACCCAATGGAGCAAGAGCAAGAGCAAGAGTAAGAGCAAGATAGCAAATCTTGCTCTTGCTCTTGCTCCTACCCTTTACCTGAAAAGAACGACCAACATGTTGTCGTTCTGCAGGGGCCCCTCACCCTAACCCTCTCCCAGGGGGAGAGGGAACAGCATGCCACCCCGGGGTGAAGGGATCAGGGCCGCGGCCTTTCTCCGCGCGGAGGACAGGCCCCCGCTCGACTGAGCTCGTCGAAGGCCTCTCCCGCCGGGAGAGGGCAGGGGTGAGGGGCCTTTAATGTGGTGTGATGTAGAGTGCTCTGAACGCCCATGGTTCACCTTGTGTCGCAACCCGCTGCGCAGCCTTCTTTCCCCAGCAGCGTCTGGGAAAAGTTGTACTCTTACTCTTACTCCGGTCCGAATCCAGCAGTTGCATGGGATCCCAGCCTCACCCATTTCCAATCACACCCGCGGGGTGGGGGAGCTGCAATTGGCGATTGTGTTTGGCAGGGAAATCGCTACCATGGCCAGCACTCTGCCACCATGCGCCTGCTTCTTTGCATTCTGCTTCCGGTTCTCCTTTCCGCCTTGCCGGCGAGGGCTTCGGCACCGCCGGCTGAAGGGGCTCCGGTGAGTTTTGTCCGGGATGTCCTGCCCATCCTGGGGCGGGCGGGGTGCAGCGGTGGGGCTTGTCACGCCAAGCCGGGCGGACAAAACGGGTTTCACCTCTCGGTCTTGGCCCATGACCCGGAGGGCGACTATCTGGAAATCGTGGCGGAGGGACGGGGGCGGCGCGTGTTCCCGGCATATCCGCCAGCCAGCTTGATCCTGCAGAAGCCATCCCTGGAGGTGCCGCATGAGGGCGGGCAGCGGTTCCAGCCCGGGTCGCCCTTTTACGAGACCCTCGTGAACTGGATCCAGCAGGGCATGCCGTATCGATTGCCCGAGGAACCGGGTTTGGAAGGCATCGAGGTGACACCCGCCGGTGGACGCTACGCCAAGGGTGGGACGGATCAGCTCACCGTCCAGGCGGTGTATGCGGACGGGTCCCGCCGGGAGGTGACGCACCTGGCCGATTACCACAGCGCGGACAAGGAGATGGTCGAGGTGGATGCGGACGGTCAATTCACCGTCGCAAGGGTCACCGGCGAGACCGCCCTGGTGGTCCGTTACATGGGCCGGGTGCAGGTGGTGCGGTTGACGGTGCCGGCGGACCACATCTTGCCCGCGTCGGAGTACGCGTCGTATCCCGTGCACAACTTCATCGACCGCCTGGCGCTGGATCATTTCCAGGCGCTGGGACTCAAGCCGTCCGACCCGTGCCGGGACGACGAATTCCTGCGCCGCGCCTCGCTGGATGCGACGGGGACGCTGCCCACCCTGGAACAGGTGCGGGCGTTTCTCGCCGATTCATCTCCGGAGAAGCGCGCGCACGTGATTGATCGACTGTTGGCCGATCCGACCTACGCCGATCATTGGGCCATCAAGTGGGGCGACCTTCTCCGGCCCAACCCGGCCCGCGTGGGGGTGAAGAGCGTCTTCGTGCTGGACCAATGGTTGCGCGAGGCGTTCCGCCGCAACGTCCCCTACGACCAGATGGTGCGGGAACTCATCACCATCCAGGGAAGCACGCACCGGGACGGACCGGCGGTGATCTATCGGGACCGGCGCGAACCAGCCGACCTGACGACGATCTTCAGCCAGATCCTACTCGGCACGCGCCTGGACTGCGCGCGTTGCCATCATCACCCGAATGAGATCTGGAGCCAGCGCGACTTCTACGAATTTGCCGCCTACTTCGCCGGGGTGAAACGCAAGGGCACGGGCATCTCACCGCCCATCTCCGGCAGCGAGGAGTTCTTCTTTCATGGCACCGGCGGCAAAGTGACGCTCCCCACAACGGGTGAAGTGGTGCAACCGCGTCCGTTGGGCGGCGCTCCCGCCGACATCCCCGAGGGCGCGGATCCACGCATGGTGCTGGCAGACTGGATGACCGAGCCGGACAATCCTTACTTGGCGCGCGCCATTGTGAACCGCGTCTGGGCCGAGTTCTTCGGGCGCGGGTTCGTGAACCCGGTGGATGACTTTCGGGCATCCAACCCGCCGGTCATGGAGCCGTTGCTGGATGCCCTGGCCAAGGATTTCGTGGAGCACGGTTACGACCTCAAGCACCTGATGCGGACCATCATGAGGTCCAACCTCTACCAGTTAAGCTCGCTGCCCAACGACACCAACCTGGAGGACACGCGTCATTTCTCGCGCGCCTATCGCCGCCGTCTGCCCGCCGAGGTGCTGGCCGATGCGGTGGCCTCGGTGACCGGCGTTCATCGCCGCTACCAGGGGTTGGCGCCCGGTTCGCGCGCGATGGTGGCCTGGAACAACAACCTCGACTCGCTGCTCATGGATGCCTTTGGGCGGCCGGACAGCAGCGCCGATTGTCCATGCGAGAGGGACCGGCGCACGAGCGTGGTGCAGTCGCTGCATCTGATGAACTCGGAGGATTTGCAGGAGGACCTGTCCAGCAAGGACGGGCTACCGGCGCGTCTGGCGGCGGGCGGGCAGTCGGTCCCTGACATGATCACCGAACTGTATCTGCGCGCGTATGGGCGAATTCCGGATGACGAGGAACTGGCGGTGGCGGGCGGGGCCTTTGCGCGCGAGGAGGTCACCCCACAGGCCGCGCTGGAGGACCTTCTCTGGGCGCTGGTCAATTCCGCGGAGTTCGTGTTCAATCATTAGCGAATGCTTGCCGGGGATTCCGCGGTCAATTCCGGGGTCAGACTTGACTATTTGACGATGAACCGGGACCGCGCCATGTAGCCGCGTCCCGTGAGGGCGCGGAGGTGGCGGGATGAAGTCCACCGCGTCCACCGCGTCACCGCGGTGGCTACTGTATGATATGGCTGCTGACCCACGCGATTGAATCATGAGTGACTGGCATATTAATTGTGCAGGCGTCAGTCGGCGCGATTTCCTGCAACTGGGCGTCGGCTCGGTGCTGGGACTGGGCTTGACCGATCTCCTGCGTCTGCGCGCCCAGGCCAACGAGGCGGCGCCGGGCTTGGCGCAACCCGCCTCCTGCCCGGTCAACTGCATCCTGGTCTGGCTCGACGGCGGGCCTTCCCACTACGAGACCTTCGATCCCAAGCCCGAGGCGCCTTCCGAAATCCGGGGCGAGTTCCACGACATCCCGACCCGCGTCCCCGGCCTGCACTTCTCCGAGGCCGTTCCCCGCCTCGCCGGCGTGGCGGACAAGCTGACCATCGTCCGTTCCATCTGCCACAAGGATCCCAACCATGGCGGGGGCAACCATTACATGATGACAGGCGCGCCCACGCCGGTCCCGGTGAACTGCGGCGCCTTTGTCAGTTTCCATCCCTCGTTCGGCTCGGTGGTGTCCTATCGGCGTGGGTTGCGCGACGGGTTGCCCGCCTACATGAGCCTGCCGCGCATGTCCCGTTCCGGCGGCCCGAACTTCCTCGGGGCGCAACACGCCCCGTTCGTGGTGGGGGGGAATCCGAACAGTGACGGATTTCGCGTGCGGGACGTGGTGCTGCCGCGTTCGATCAGCGAGGGCCGGGCGGAGACGCGCCGCGAGCTGCGGGCGTCGTTGGACCGGATGGAACGGATTCACGACAAGGCGTCGGAGGATCCCACGCTGTCCTTTGACAGTTACTACCACCAGGCAGTGGACCTGGTGACGTCGCCGCGCGCGCAGCAGGCGTTCGACATTTCCCGGGAACCGGACAAGGTGAGGGACCGGTTTGGGCGGAACGACTTTGGCCAGCGCCTGCTTCTGGCGCGGCGTCTGGTCGAGGTGGGCGTTTCCTTTGTCACCTGCTACTACGGCGGCTGGGATCATCACACGGACATTTTCAAGACGCTCAAGGGATCGTTCATGGAGCGCTTTGACCAGGGCGTGGCGGCGCTGATCGACGACCTGGACGAACGCGGCATGCTGGACGAGACGCTGGTGGTGGTGCTGGGCGAGTTTGGGCGGACGCCCAAGGTCAATGAGCGGGGCGGACGCGATCACTGGCCGCACGCCATGTCGGTGCTGTTGGCCGGAGCCGGCATGCCGCGCGGGGAGGTGGTGGGGGCCACCGACAACAAGGGCTACCACGCCTCGGACAACATTCTCTCCCCGGAAGACTTCGCGGTGTCGCTCTACACGAAGATGGGGATCGATCCGCACCAGGTGCTGCACACCTCGTCCGGGCGGCCCATTCCCCTCGTCAAGGGCGGCCGACCGATCAAGGAATTGTTCGCCTGAGTTGGGTCAACGTGCGTTGGGTGGTTGCCCTCATGGTCCTCGTGATTCCCATGCGCCCGCACCGATGGGTTGCCTTGCTGGCTCTGCTCCTGTGCGCGGGGCGGAGTGAAGGGGCGGCACCGGTACTGGAGTATCTTTTTCCCGCGGGCGGCTCTCCCGGAATGGACGTGATGCTCACCCTGGGAGGCAAGCAATCCAACTGGCCCGTGGAACTCTGGTCGGACTCATCCCACCTGAGCTTGCAGGCGGAGGAGAAGGCGGGTCAGGTGCGCGTGACAGTGTCGCCGGATGCCCCGCCCGGACCGTGCTGGATTCGCGCCTTCAACAATGAGGGAGCCTCTGAACCCGCCCTCTTCCTGGTGGGCTCCTTGCCGTCGATGCCGGAGAGCGAACCCAACCACGCGCCCGAGCAGGCCCAAGCCGTCACCGCAATTCCCATGACCGTGGACGGGCGTTTGGAGAAGTCGGAGGACGTGGACACCTTTCGCGTGCGGTTGTCCGCCGGACAAGTTCTTGTGGCGCGCCTGTATGCCTATCGCCTGGATGCTCCGATGGACGCGTTCCTGCAGGTCACCGATTCGGCCAACACCGTGTTGGCGGTCGAGCATGACGGCGACCTGCTGGATCCGGTGCTGGTCTGGAAGGCAGCCCATGAGGGCGAGTACCTGGTGAAGGTGTCCGCATTCGCCTATCCTCCGCAGGCGAACGTCCGCTTCACCAGCGGCGAGAACACGGTCTATCGGCTCGATCTTCATGCCGGGCCGTATGTCGTCGGCGCCTGGCCGCCTGGCCTGGATCCGGGACGGGTGACGCGGGTGGAAGCCGTGGGTTGGAACTTCGACAAGACTCCCCTCACCGTGGATGTGGATCCGGCCCAAACCCCTCAAGGTGGCAATGGCGTGATGGTGTCCGGGTTTGAGAATGCGTTTCGGCTGCCCATGAATCCGCATCCCGGCACGGTGGAGTTGGAACCCAACGACACCGCTGCGGAAGCCACCCCCGCACCTGTGCCGGCGACGTTGGCGGGGCGCATGGATCGGGCGCGTGACGTCGATCGGTATGCCTTTGAGGCCGTCAAGGACCGGGCCTATTCCATGCGGGCGCGCGCGGCGTCGCTGGGCTATCCCGGGGACCTGGTGTTGACGGTCGAGGATGGCGAAGGAAAGGAGCTGGCACGAAATGATGACGGCGCGGCGCGGAACGATCCCGACCTGGCCTGGAAGGCGCCCGCGGACGGCACCTTTCAGGTGGTGATGCGCGATCTGTTTGATCGCGGCGGTGAGGATCACTTTTACCTTGTGGATCTGGCGGAGGAGGTGCCCGGCGTGCAGGCCCAGGCCAAGGCGAATGCCGTCCTCCTCAAGGCCGGTGGCTCGGCCGAGCTCAAGGTGGATGTCAAGCGGACAGGCGGTTTCAAGGAGAAGGTGCAACTCCGCATGGCAGGATTGCCCGAGGGAGTGACGGCCGAACCGGTTCTGGTGAGTGAGAAGGGAGGGGAAACCTCATTGACGTTGAAGGCCGCGGATGCCGTCCCGGTTGGGCGCGCCTTGGTACAGGTCGAGATGTTCGGAGGCGCCGAGGGGGAGAAGGCGCTCGGCCAAGCTGAAGTGCCCGTCAAGGGGCGGCATGCCGAGGCGGGCGATCTGTTGCGCAACACACTGCCCGGCATCTGGTTGATCGTGACCTCGAAGTGAGAGCGTTTGTAGTCCCGGCTTCAGCCGGTTCGGGTTGAGCGTTGGACCACTAAAGGCGGGGAGCGGGGAGTTTGGGTACCACGAAACACACGAAACACACGAAACACACGAAAGGGGGGAGTAACCTCGCGTCCGCGAAATCCGCCTCCTGATGTCGGCGGCTACCTCTCCTTTCGTGTCTTTCGTGTGTTTCGTGGTCCGCAAGCCTTCAGGCTCGTGTCATTCGTGGTCCACGCCGAAGTGGTGGAGGACGTTTTTGAAGAGGCGTTGGAACTTCGGGTCGCTGTGGAGGGCCCAGCCGGAGCCGATGGAGCCGGCATTGAAGACGCGGCCGCCCTCCGGTCGTTCCCAGTAGATCACCTCTCCGCCCTGGTCCTGGGCGGGTTTGATGCCGCGGAAGAAGTAATCGAACGCCGCGCCGCCTCGTTTCCAGGGAATGACGCCGTTGGCGAGTTGGACCATGCCGGCTGGGTCGGGAGGGACGGAGGCGCCGGAGGGTGAGGGCTGCTCCTGCAGCGCGGCCAACGTGGAGAGGCGCACGTCGATCTCGTGGCCGTTGGCTCTTGGCAGGCCGCCGTCGGGCGCCTGGCCGAAGGCGTCGCCCTTCCGCACGCCCACCGGCTCGGGTTTCTGGAACAGGAAGTGGCCGGGATCAGTGACGTGATAAGGACCGAACTGTTCCGCGTCGCCCTGGTTATTCCATCCCAGCGTTTCGAGTCCGACCAATGCCCAGCCCGGGTATCCGCATTCGCGCATGAGACCGCCGCGCCGGCCGTCCTGGCTGTGCCAGCTTTCGCCCCGGAACTGGGTGGGCACCTGGTTGCCGGGTGCATCCACCTTGCGGCATTCGAGGATGGTACCGTCGCGGTTGAAGGAGACGCGCCAGAAGAGGGAGTTGCCGGAGAGGCAGACCACGTTGCCGCCCCGCTCCAGGTATTCCTTGAGGCCATAATACATCTCGGCGGACCAGTATTCGCTGTGCCCGTTGACGAGGACGACCTGGTAGCGGCGCAGTTGGTCCGGATCACGGTGCAGGTCGAGGTCGGTGATGACATCGAACTCATAGCCGGCCTGTTCCAGCCAGGCATGGGTGAAGCGTTCGGCGCGCATGAGATGGCTGTAACCGGTCGGGCCGCCGTAGAGAATGTAAGGACCGGCCGCGGGCCAGGGCATGCGCAGGCCGACCTGATAGGTGCCCTGGCCGGCGGCATGAGCGCGATAGAAGTTGTAGGCGGGCGGGTCCCCCGGCGAATTGGTTGTGCCTCCCGTGCCAAACGTCTCCATCAACTTGTCCGATGTGACTCCGAAGGGGGTGCCGTTGTAGGCGAGCCATGTGTTGGAGGCGCACAGCACCAGGATGGGCGCGCGTTTCCGGGGCCGCCCGCGACGCACGATGAAGGTGATGTGGTAGCGGCGCGGGGTGCCGTCGAGTTCGTAGTACACGCGCCCCACATGGAGGCCCGGCCTGGCGTCCGGCGGGACGGCATAGGAGTGTGTGACCTGCCACCGGCAATCGTAGAGATCATCCGATGCCAGACGCAGGGCGTGGCCGCGTTCCGGATCGCCCGAGGGATCATAGGTGTCAAACCGCGGTACGTTGGGATGGTAGGAGGGGCCACCGATCATCCAGGTGCCGTGATTGATGATCTGCCCGTGACGATTGGAGGGCGACACATCCTCCACCCTGTCACCGCTCTCCTCGTGAAACGTCCAGCAGGCCCAGGCGCGCCGGCCTTTGACCGGCAGCAGGCCCTTTTGCTCGAAGCGCTCCCGGATGGCGGTCTCGTCAAGGGCCCGGCGATGGATCACCGCCATGGCGAGGTCGCCATCCAACGTGCGCGTTGTTCGTCCCTTCTCGGCGTAGGCGCCCAGTTGCAAGGGGGCCGGACCGGATCGCACCTCGCGGCGGCCGGTCCCCGCCCAGTTCCATCCATCCGCGCGTTGACCGTCCACCCAGATCTCGGCGCGCTCCCCCGACCACGTGGCGACCAGGTGGTGCCATGTGCGGGCCTTGAGTTGGTCGGGCTTGGTCTCGTGGGAGAACTCGGGCCGATTAGGGCCCCCGTCGCCGAGATAAAACACCACGGCGCCATCCGGCTTGATGAAGAGCCCCCAACCGCAATGGTTCGGGTAGTCGTGCTGCGTGAGGAGGCCCGCCCACCGGTTCACAAACCATGGCCGCACCCAGCATTCCAGGGAGAAGGCGTCGAGGGGATCCGGCAATCCCTTGCGCACGTGCACGTAGGAGCCGGGGTGAATGGGCTGCACGCGTGCCGGGCTTTCGGGGAACTCATGCAGGACGATGTCCCCGGACGGATCGTCCATCCTGGCGCCAAGGCGGCAGATGGTCAGCCGATGCGGCACCGAACCGCTCAGGCAGAACTGGATCTCGCGCCCGGCCTGGACGCTTTTTTCCATGGTGTAACCGTGGACCCCGGGGACCATGAGCGGCTGGGGCAGGGTGGGATCGGGAACGTCGGCGGCATGCAGGGAGGAAGGCGCCAGGGCGGGAAGGGCCAGACCACCGACGGCAACCGCTGATCCGGCCAGGGCGCTTTGCTTGAGGAATTCACGGCGGGAAGGCGGTGTGGAATGCTGCATGCGGGGCAGTCTGGGCGGTTGACGCGGGATGTCAATGGGGAGGGGATGGGTGAGGGCCATGGACGTAATAGGAAGTGGGTGAGATTGAAATGCTAGGAGGCTGCAGGATGAGGGTAGGAGTAAAAGCAAGAAGTGACCTTGCTCTTACTCCTACCCTTGATCCGAAACGAACGACCCAAATGTTGTCGTTGTGCCGGGGCCCCTCACCCTTGCCCTCTCCCGAGGGGAGAGGGAACAGCGAGCCGGGATGGGTGAGAGGGATGAGCGCGGGGGCCTTTCTCCGCGGAGAAGACGGGTCTCCGCTCGACTGAGCTCGTCGAAGGCCTCTCCCGCCGGGAGAGGGAAGGGGTGAGGGGCCTTTGCTACAGTGATTCAACTTCGCGTGGCACTCCAGTCTCTACCCGCTCCTGATTCTTTGATGAGCCGTGCGTCGGCCCATCCGGCTCAGACCTTCGGCTTCCAGCCCGGGCGGTATTCCCGTTCCCAGAGCGCGCTGGCCTCGTCATCGTTCAGGATGGCGCGTTGTTTCGGGTCGAGGTTCAGCGTATGGCCCGTGCGGTAGGCGATGTTGCCGAGGTGACAGAGCAGCGTGCTTTTCTGGCCATCCTCGATCTCCGAGTGAGCCGGTTCACCGTTGCGGATGGCGCTGAGGAAATTCCGGAAGTGATCGGTGTCGTTGCGCGGGCTGGTGATCTCGCGGATGGGCTTGTCGTTCATGTCGAGGATCTGCGCGCTGCTGCCGCCGACGATCATGGTGCCCATTTCGCCGTAGAACATGATGCCGAACTTCTGGCCCTCGAACCCGTGGGGATCGCAACTGTGGCTTTCCCAGGAGGCGCCCTTGTCGCCGAAGTCGAAGGAGGTGATGTAGATGTCGGGGGTTTCCTGGTCGTCCTGGTAGTGGTAGCGGTTGCCGCCGCAGGTGACGCGTGTGGGGCAGTCCACCTGGAGGCCCCAGCGGGCGACGTCCAGGGCGTGGATGCCGTTGTTGCCGAGCTCGCCGTTGCCCCAGTGCCAGTGCCAATGCCAGTTGTAGTGGATCAGGTTGTCCTTGTAGGGACGCTCGGGGGCGGGGCCCTGCCAGAGGGGGTAGTTGAGCCAGTCCGGGACGGGGGTGGGCTGGCCGCGGCCGATGGAGGGGCGCAGGTTGTTATACCAGGTGCGGGCGAAGAAGACGCGGCCCAGTTCCCCCTCGTGCAGGGCCTGCATGGCTTCCCGGACCCAGGCCCAACTCCGGCGTTGGTTGCCCATCTGGACCACGCGCTTGTGTTTGCGGGCGGCGGCCACCATCCACTCGCCTTCGCGCGGGTTGTGGCTGCCGGGCTTTTCCACATACACATGCTTGCCCGCCTCGCAGGCCATGATGGTGGCGGGGGCGTGCCAGTGGTTGGGGGCGGCGATGGAGAGGACCGTGATCTCCGGATCGTCCAGGATGCGGCGGACATCGGTCACCCCCTGGGCCTTCTTTTCCTGGCGACTCTCGACTGCCTTCAGTCCCTTGGCGATGGCGCGCTCATCGACGTCGCACACGTAGGCGACCTCGGTGTTGTCTGCCTGGAGGAAATGGTCGATGTGAGCCAGGCCGCGGCCGTTGGTGCCCATGACGCCGATACGGATGCGATCCCCGGGGCTGGCCGGGGCGGCGCGCAGCGGGCGGGGGAGGAGATGGGCGGCGGCCACGGCCGATCCGGCCAGGGCCCCCTGCTTGAGAAACTCACGCCGGGAAGACGGTGTCGGGGAATGCATCCGGCCAGTCTGACCGGATGATGCCGGATGTCAACAGGGGTCAAGGTCTCCTTGTAATTTGTCGATAGCTGGGGCAAATAAGCGGCGCGTGAGTTCGGTGAGGCACATTCCCTATGCGATCCAGCCGGATACCAATCGTTCCCATTACTATGAGAACCTTTGGAAGAAGATCGGGCTGGAACTGCTCCTGACGCAGGGAGCGGCGGAGGGGCGGACCGTTCTGGACTACGGCTGCGGACGCGGCGAGTCCCTGCAGATCTACTCGGAGGCGGGGTTCCAGGTGACCGGGGCGGACCTGGACCCGGAATGTGTGCGGCTGGCCTCGCGATTTGGTTCCAGCGTGCTTCTGGACGTTGAGGATCCCGTTGGCCAGTTTGGCGAGAAGTCCTTTGATGTCGTGACCTGCTTCCATGTGCTGGAGCATGTCGATTGCCCCAAGAAGACCCTTTCCGAGTTGGGGCGCATCGCCCGCCAATACGTGGTGCTGGCGGTGCCGAACCTCCGCTACCTGCACCGGATCTTCGAGCGCCGCTTCGATCTGGACCAGGTCAACGAGGGGCACCTGCAATCCTGGGACCACTGGCATCTGCGCAACCTGGCCGAGCGGCATTGCGGCCTGCGCCTGGTCGCCTGGGGGTCGGACGCGACGGCCTTGCCGCTTCTCAGCAACGTGATCGGGAAGCTCTTTGGGCTTCGTGCCGTCATCGGTCTGGAGACCGGCCTGTTCCGCCGGCTCTTTCCCTATCATTGCATCTCCGTGATCGGCCTGTTCCGCGTGGAGGGTCCGGACGGCGGTGCGCATCACGATTGAGTCATGGCCAACAAGATTGTTCAGGATCAGGTCAGCAACGAACGCTGGAAGGAGGCGCAGCAGTGGGAGGAGCGGCACTGGATCGGCGCCCAGCGGGCGCGGGCCAAGTATGGCAAGAATTACATCTGGCGGGTGCTGAGCCTGTTCGGACTGGTGCCCAAGCACCGGGGCGATGACTGGAACTACTGGTGGAAGCAAGCGTTCGACCATTATGCCTTCCTGCCGGAGAGCGTGGAGAACGCCATCGAGGTCGGCTGCGGACCCTACACGAACATCCGCCTGGTCCAGGAACGCTGCCAGACCAGGCACCTGGTCCTCTCCGACCCGCTCATCCGCACCTACGTCAAGTTCAAGCTCACCTTCGTGGCCGACCTCTACAAGCGCGCCGCCTGCATCCTCGATGATCATCCCCTGGAGGCGCTGCCCTTCGCCGATGATTACTTTGACCTCAGCGTCATGATCAACGTCCTCGATCACGTCCAGGACGCCCGCGCCTGCATGGAGAACCTCATCCGCGTCACGCGCCCGGGCGGCTGGCTCATCCTGGGCCAGGACCTGAGCAACGACGAGGATGTCAAGGCGCTGCACGATGATCCCGGGCTGGTGGGGCATCCCATCAAGCTCGATGAGGCGTGGTTCAAACCCTGGCTGGAGCAGGGTTTCGAGCCGGTTCTGCACAAGGTGCTGAACCGGCAGGAAGGCCGGGCCCCCGACGGCCACTATGCGACCCTGCTTTTCGCCGGTCGCAAGACCGGCGCCTGATCGCATGCTGCATTGGCACCCATGAACCGGGACAGCAGACGCACTCGTCGAAGGCCCCTCACCCTAACCCTCTCCCGGGGGGAGAGGGAACAGCGAGCCGGAATGGGCAAGTGGGAGGAGCGCAGGGGCCTTTCTCCGCGGAGAGGACGGGTCCCCCTCTCCCCGCGGGAGAGGGCCGGGGTGAGGGGCCTGGGCATCTTACCATCCACATTCTTCATCCGCGGATGCCTTGAACGTGCGGGTTGCCCATGATCAGGATCGCCCAGTTGTGCATCGATGGTCGTGAAGCCATCCGGGATTACGACAATCCCACCCCCTGGTTCGGCCAGGCGCCCCAGGCGCTTCTGCAGGGGTTCAGCCGCCTGCCCGACGTGGAAGTGCACGTGGTGTCCTGCATCCAGCAGCCGATGGCCGCTCCGGATAAGCTCGCCCCCAACATCCATTACCATGCGCTGCTCGTGCCCAAGATCGGCTGGTTGCGCACCGGCTACCAGGGGTGCGTCCGGGCCATGCGCCGCAAGCTGGTCGAACTTCAGCCCGACGTGGTCCACGGGCAGGGGACGGAACGCGACAGCGCGCTGGGCGCCGCCTTCTCCGGGTTTCCGAATGTGCTCACCATCCATGGCAACATGCGGATCATCGCCCGGCTCAACCGGGCGCGACCGTTTTCCTACCTGTGGCTGGCCGCGCGCCTTGAACAGTTTGCGCTGCCGCGCGTGGGCGGGGTGATCTGCATCACGCGTCACACGCAGGAGGCGGTGGCCGGCCTGGCCCGCCGAACCTGGCTCGTGCCCAACGCCGTGGACCAGGCTTTTTTCGACATCCAACCCGATTGCCCGCCGGGACCTCCCCGCATCCTCTGCGTTGGGACGGTCTGCCCTCTGAAAAACCAGATCACGCTGCTGCGCGCCTTGGATCCGCTGGCCCGGAAGCATGAGTTCAAGGTGATCTTTCTGGGGGACGCCCCGACGACGGACCCCTACGGCCGGGAATTCCACCAACTGCTGGCCGGGCGGCCCTGGGCTGAGTATGGCGGCTTTGTGAACCGGCCTGCGTTGCGGGACCAATTAAGCCACGCCTCGGCGCTGGTGCTGCCCACGCGGGAGGACAATTGTCCGATGGTGGTGCTGGAAGCCATGGCCGCCCGCGTGCCGGTGCTGGCTTCCCGTGTGGGGGGCGTTCCGGACTTGATTGAAGCTGACCGTACGGGGCTGTTCTGCCGTCCTGAGGATCCTGGCAGCATGGAGGAGGGAGTGCGCCGGTTGATCGAGGATCCCGGTCTGGCGGATCGGCTGGCCGAGGCCGCCCGCGCGGCCGCGCTGGATCGATTTCACCCGGAGGTCGTCGCACGCCGGCATCTCGAGGTTTATGCGGAGCTGCTCGAGGGGCCGGGCCCGAAGAAGGTGTAGCGCAGCCAGGAGGTCTGGAGGCTGCGCGCTCCCCGCAAGGGCCAGTACCAGTAGCCGAAGAGCGAGCCCATCAGCAGCGGAGGAACCACCAGGGCGGCGAGGCCCAGGTCGGTGGAGGTTACCAGCACCAGAACGATGACGAGGCTGCAGACGTTGGTGATGACCGTGGGCCAAAGCGAGGGAATGCGGTTCTCCATGGAAAGCAGCGTGGTCCAGAAGGAGAAGTTCGTGTCCAGAAACCCGGTCACCAGCAGGATGGCGAACAGCGGTCCCGGCAGCAGGGTCTTGTCCACGCCCAACCATTGAAGCAGGAGCGGGCCCAGGAACCAGGCGGCAATGGCCATGACGATGTAGCTGAGCGCCTGCAGCCAGATGCGCGTCCACAACACCTGCCGCAGCCCTTCCGTGTCACCCTTGGCCCGGTATTGGCCCACGATGGGCCACTTGACCAGCGTCCATACGCTGGCCATGCCCTGGATGACCATGGTCACCTGGAGCGACAAGCCAAAGGTGGCATTGGCCGCCAGGCCAAGCACCGTGGCGCAGATGATGCCGTTGGCGTGGGAAGCCAGGTAGGTGCTCATGAACTGGAGTCCCACGCGCCAGCTCGTGGGCCACAGGATGCCCAGAAGATGGACGCGGCCGGCCTCCCCGGACCCGGGCGCCGGTCCCAGCAAGGCCAGGCAGCGCTGCCGTGACAAGAGCCGCATCAGGGCGCTGGAGAAGATGCTGGCGACGGGCACGGCGAGGAGTCCCGCGCCGCTCGCGAGCAGGACGCAGGAGAGCAGGAACTTCAAGGCGTAGGCAAAGACCGAGATGCGGGCGCTGGCCAGCACCTGGTTCATGCCGCGCAGGAAGACGTTCCACCATCCCGCATAGATCTCGAGCACCGCGGCAGCCAGCGTGATGCCCCAGGCCAGCCAGGTGACACTAGGGTCGCTGGTGTCATGGATCCGCACGCTGACCGCCCATGTGCCGATGCCACCCATCAGAACCAGGGCGGTCAGGGACATGAACTGAAAGAGCCGGCGCGTGGTGTGCAGCAACTGCCAGAGCAGGCTCAGGTTGGGCCCGGTGCCTTCCCGGTGCGTGACCAGTCCGAGCGGTTTCAATTCCAGGGCCCCGCTCATCGCGTAACTCACATAGCGCCCCACCGAGACGGAGAACCCGAAGTCCACCACCGGCAGCAGACTGAAGAGCTGAAGGAAGAGGTAATAGATGCCGAGTTCCGGCGTGGGCAGGACCTTGAGCAGCAAGGGGAGCAGCAGGAGTCCCGAGGCCAGCCTGAAGCCGTTCATGGCCCAGGACCAGACCACTGCCGAATGATAAAGTCGCCTCAAGGCACCCCGCGGTTCGTTCATGGTGACCGTCGCAAGAGGGGCAGGCGAGAATCATGCCAATCCCGCATGGGCCCAGCTTGGGAGGCACGGCGAGGCGGGGTCAAGCGGAACGATGGGGACCACCCCCACGGGGGTGTGATTCAAAGTGGGTGACCCAAAGGAGTAGGAGTATGAGTAAGAGTAGGAGTAAGATGGTCACTTGCTCTTACCCTTGATCCGAAATGAACGACCAACATGTTGTCGTTCTGCAGGGGCCCCTCACCCTAACCCTCTCCCGCAGGGAGAGGGAACAGCATGCCACCCCGGGGTGAAGGGATCAGGGCAGCAGCCTCTCTCCGCGCGGAGGACAGGCCGCCCTCTCCCGACGGGAGAGGGAAGGGGTGAGGGGCCTTTGATAGGGTGAGATGTAGGGTGCTCTCGTCGACCATCGTTCACCTTGTGTCGCCATCCGCTGCGCAGCCTTCAGTCCCCAGCATTGTCTGGCGAATGACCTTCTCCTACTCATTCTCTGACTCGATTGGGTCACTGATTTTTAATTACGCCCACCTACGGACCTTCCCCGCACCCAGGGTTAGCACCTCCAGGCACCGGGGCCTTCGCTCAGCCCTTGAGGCAGCCTTCGTACACCGAGCGGAGCTGCCGCGCGACATCGTCCCAGCGCATCGGCTGGCGGGGCGGCTTCATGCCAGGCGCCTCATCGTAGAAGGCGCGCAGGACCTTAGCCGTGCGATGCGTGCCGGCATCCACCGGGCAGAAGCAGGCCTGTTCCTGGAAGGTGCTACGCGCCCAGGGCAGGTCGCTGAGGAGAAGCGGGCAACCACAGGCCGCCGCTTCCAGGGCGGAAAGGCTCAGGCTTTCCATGGTGCTCAACTGCACGAATCCCCGCGCTTCCCGATAGATGCGGGCGAGCTGTGGACGGTCCTGCACCGGCCCCTCAAAGCGGACCACGTCCGGATGCTGCCTGGCCACCTCCAGGAAGCGCCGGTAATAGGGATCATCCTCGCCGTAGGCCTTGCCGATGATCCAAAGCGGCGTTTGGGCGCGGGCGGCGGCTTCGGCAAGTTCAAGGACGCGTTTGCGCTCGGTGATGACCGCGGTGCAGACGAGCCAAGGTCCGCGCGCAGGAGGGGAAGGGTTGTCGAGAAACAATGCTTCGACGCCGTTGGGCACCACGTGGACCCGGGCGGCGGGGGCGTTGTAAAGGTCGATCATGAGTTGCCGCTCCCAGCCGGTGAGGGCGACGATGGCGTCGGCCAGTTGATAGGCGTCCCAGGCCAGGCGCAAGGTCATGCCGCCGGGAACCAGGCGCCGGGCGACGCGGATCATGAGGCGTTGGAGGCGGAGCTGGGCCGGGGTGCGCGAACCGGTGCCGGTGAGCAACTCGGCCATGACGACCTTCATGCCCTTGGCGTGGGCAAAGCGGATGTAGGAGACGTGGGGGCGCCCGAAGTATTGGATCAGGTCGGCCTTCTGGTCCGGGTCCCACCAACGCAGGTAATCGACTTCGATCCCGATGGATTCCAGCGCGGTCCGGGTGCGCTCGATCTGGATCTGAAAACCCCCGTGGGCCAACTGAAAGGGGGTGTCATGATCGAACAGGACCTTCATGGCTGGCGATAACGCTCACGCAAGGCGGCGAGTTTGCCCGTAAGCCCTTGGCTGCGTCAGCAACTTTCTCTCCAGCCAGGGGGGGCTGGGGGCAGAGGTGTGAAGGGAAATGGGTGAAGCTGGGATGCCCTCCAACCGCTGGATTAAGAACGGAGTAAGAGTAGGAGCAAGAGCAAGAGCAAGAGTAAGAGCAAGAGCAAGAGCAAGAGCAAGAGCAAGAGTAAGAGTAAGCGCACGAGCAAAAAACGCCCATCTTGCTCTTACTCTTACTCTTGCTCTTTACCCGAAACGAACGACCAACATGTTGTCTTTGTACCGGGCCCCTCACCCCAGCCCTCTCCCGGTGGGAGAGGCCTTCGACGAGCTCAGTCGAGCGGAGACCTGTCCTCCGCGCGGAGAGAGGCTGGTGCCCTGATCCCTTCACTCTGGGGTGGCATGCTGTTCCCTCTCCCGGCGGGAGAGGGTCAGGGTGAGGGGCCCGGTACAAAGACAACATGTTGGTCGTGCGTTTCGGGTAAAGGGTAAGAGCATGAGCGTGAAGTGCCTATCTTGCTCATACTCTTACTCATGCTCTTACTCTTTTGGGTCACCCACCTTTTTCCCGGATCCGGGGAGGCGGGGGGCGAGTGGTCTTGGCCTTGAACTAGCTCTGATGTGGCCCCTGGTTTGCGTGGTGATCCGGTGCGCCGGGCAGATTCGCGTTGCTTGATGACCGGGTTCACGTATTTTTTGGGCCTACATGACTGGAAATGTTGCCATCCCGGCCAAGTGGATCGTCTGGGCCGTGGTCCTGCCGCTGGCCTTCGTGCTGGGTTTCATGCTGGCCACGCCGCAGGACGTCGGTTCCTGGGCGGTGTTGCTGCTGGTCATGGGGGTGCTGCTGCTGCCGGTCTTCCTCAAGTGGCATTATCCGCTCCTGGTCTTTTTCTGGAACGCCTCGATGGTCATCCCCTTTGTCCCCGGCCAGCCCAGCATCTGGATGGGCATGGCTTGCGGGAGCCTGTTCATGTCGTTCCTGGCATTCATCATGGACCGGAGCAATCGCCTGCAGTTTTACCGCCCCTACACCATCACGCTGGTCCTGCTCACCCTCATCCTTGTCGTGACTGCCAAGGTGACGGGCGGGTTGGGGGTCCGGGCATTGGGGGGCAGTTCCTACGGCGGGCGCAAGTATTTCACCATGCTCCTTGGCATCCTTGGCTTCTTTGCATTGAGCTGCCGGAACATCCCTCGTTCCCAGGCCCCGCGCTACATCGCGATGTTCCTCCTTTCGGGCCTCACCCTCGCCGTCGGCAATTTCGTTTACATCGGGGGCGAGTCCTTCTGGTGGGTGTTCAACTTCTTCTCGCCGGACTACGTCATCAACCAGGCCACTGAGGATCTGCAGAGTGCGGCGGGAGGGCTGAAGTTCACCCGCCTCTCCGGCCTGACCTGGGCGGGCCTGGCGGTGTTTTGCTGGATGCTGACCCGCTTCGGCCTGCGCGGCATCCTGGATTTCAACCGACCGTGGAGGATCGGGCTGTCGTTGATGCTGTTCGGCATCAGCCTCATGGGAGGGTATCGTTCGATCGTGGTCATCTATGTCATGCTGGTGCTGATCCAGGCGTACCTGGAAGGGCTGCACCGCACGCGCCTGCTGCCGGCCATGTTGCTGGCCGGGGTGTTGGGCTATGTGGTGCTGATCCCCACCGCCCATCTCCTCCCTCTCTCGGTCCAACGCAGCCTGACGATTCTTCCGTTCGTGCAGGTGCATCCCTGGGCCGTGGTCGATGCCAAGACCTCGACCGATTGGCGGCTTCGCATGTGGGAGGTGCTCATGCAGGAGGAGGTGCCCCGGCACCTGCTGATCGGCAAGGGTTACACCTCCAGCGCGACGGACTACTGGTTGTCCGTCGAGGCCTTCAAGCGCGGATTCAGTGCCGACTATGAAATGTCCGTCATCGCCGGGGATTACCACAACGGCCCCCTGTCGGTGCTGATTCCCTTCGGGATCTGGGGATTTCTGACCGTGACCGCCTTTCTGGTCATCACCGCCCGCACCCTCATTGCCAACTTCAGATATGGGGATCCCGCGTTGCACCTTATCAACACCTTCCTGCTCGCCTATTTCATCGCGCGACTTGTCTTCTTTGTGTTCATCTTCGGCGGCATCAGCATGGACATGTGGCTCTTCGCCGGCATTGCTGGCATGAGCCTGGCCCTCAACCATGGCATCGCCAAGCCCCGCGAGGAGGAGTCACGCCCCCAGGCTGAGCCTCTCCCTCAACCCGTCGGAACCTGACCGGGCCCGCCCATGCCGCACTCCGGAGGACCATCTCCATCCGCCGCATCCCACGGCACTGCGTCCCCCCCGCCACGCTTCTCCATCGTCACGCCCAGCTTCAACCAGTCTGCCTGGCTGCAGCTCTGCGTGGCCTCGGTGGCCGACCAGGACGTGGCCAAGGAACACATCGTGCAGGACGCCGGTTCCACGGACGGGACCCTGGATTGGCTGGCCGCCGATCAACGGGTGATCGCCATGGTGGAAAAGGACCGGGGCATGTACGACGCCATCAACCGCGGACTCAGGAAGGCCCGCGGACCGCTCCTGGCCTATCTCAACTGCGATGAACAGTATCTCCCCGGAGCGCTGGCGATGGTGCAGGCGCATTTCGATCGCCACCCCGAGACCGATGTTCTCTTTGCCGATGCAGTGGTGGTGGACACGGACGGCCAGTACCTCTGGCATCGCAAGGTCCAGGTGCCCGGCCGCTGGCACACGGCGTTGTTCCCCCTTTCCACCCTGACCTGCGCCACCTTCTTTCGCCGGCGTGTGGTGGAGGAGTTGGGGGTTTGGTTTGACCCGGAATGGCGCTACTGCGGGGACAGCGTCTGGGTGCGCGCCTTGCTGCGGGCCGGCGTTCGCATGGCTGCCCTGGGACGCTTCACCTCCGTTTTCACCCATACGGGTGAGAACCTGAGTCTGCGCCCCGAGGTGGGTGCCGAAGCGGCGCGCTATTACGCTGAGGCCCCGGCCTGGTCTCGTGGGTGCAGGCCGGTCGTTCTGGCCCATCACCGAATGCGTCGCTGGCTGGCGGGGGGGTACCGGCAGGCACCGTTCCAGTTCTCCCTCTTCACCCCATCCCAACCGACTCGACGCACGGAGCGCACGGTGGAGCAGCCCACATCCCGCTGGCACTGGTGAGTGCGTCCACCGAATGGGTGCCGTGAAGTCCGGAACGGGTTCCGTGCCTTGAAGCCGCTCAAGGAGGAGGGAAGCGGCGCATCAGGTGCCTTCCCCGATGCGGCGGACGGCATCCCTGGCCTGGCGACGAATGAAATCGTAATCGTCCTTCTCCAAGTTCCGGAGCTGGGGCAGGGCATCCTTGGCCCTGGGACCGAGCTTCCCCAAGGCTTCACAGGCATAAAGGCGGACGGACGGCTCGCTGTTGTCGAGGGCCTGGATCAAGTCCGGCACCGAATCCGCCTCCACCTGTCGCAAGGCATCCAGCGCCACTGACCAATCCTCCTTGTTCTTGAGTAGCGCGACCAATGGCCGGGTGGCGGGGCGGCCCGCCTGTCCCAGGCGTCCCACAGCCTCCGCGGCGGCGTGTCGAACATCCGCATCTGGATCTTCCAGGCCGCGGACCAGATGAGGCAGGCTCTCGGATGCGTCGGCTTGGATGAGACCCAGCGCAGTGACGGCGGCCGCCCGAATGGCGGGCGTTTCGTGGGTGAGCTGGGATTGGACCTGCGGCAGGGCGGACGCGGCGGCGGGCCCTATCCGCCCAAGGCTTTCCAAAGCGCTCAATCGCAGCGCCTCTTCCCCTTCGGCGCATTCCCGGATCAAGGCAGGCACGGCGGCTGCCGCATCGGGTCCGATCCGGCCCAGGGCGCGAGTGGCCTCCACGCGGATGGCGACATCGGAATGGTCCAGTTTGGCGACAAGTTTGGGCACGGCAGATTTGGCATCCGGGCCGATGGCGCCCAACGCCCTGAGGGCCTCCTCCTGAACCTTGAGATCCTCGTCGTCCAGGACGGCGACCAACGCGGGAGCGTGGTCTTCTCCCTTGTTTCCGATCTCGGCAAAGGCCACGGCGGCAGCTCGTCGCACTTCGGGAGCGTCGTCCTTGAGGGCCTCCTCGAAGCGGGGAGCCAGGTTGGCCAGGGGAGCCCCGATGCTGATGAGCCCGAGGATCGCGCCCGCCCGCACGGGAGCTTCGGGATCATCCAGGTGATCCATCAGCGGGCCCTCGGCGCGGCGGGCCAGGAGGCCCATCTGGCGAATCGCCTGAGTGGCCCCCACACGGACGCTGATGGTGGGACTATCCAACGAGGCCATCAACGCGGGAAGCGCCGGCTCGCCCATCTCCTTCAGCGTCGTGATGATCCAGTGTTCCTTGCCCAGCGCCGCCACATCCACCTTCTCCAGTGAGGCCAGCAAGGCCGGCACGGCCGGGGTGCCGATCTGGATCAGGGCGGCCAGGAACGGATCCTCGCCCGGTTGGGGGTCGGGCTCTTCCAGCACGACGGCCACCAATGGCGCGACGGCTTCCTGGGCGGACGGGCCGAGGCGGCCCAGAACGTAGGCGGCTTGCCGACGCACTTCGGCGTTCTTGGATTGCAGGCGTTCGATAAGGCGAGGGACGGTCTTGGATTCCGGGGGCTCAAGCAGGAGCAGGGCGCTGACGGCCTCATGCTTTTCCGTCTCCTCGTCACTTCCCAATGCCCGGAGAAGGAGCGACACGAATGCCTCGTCGGCGGACTGCAGCTTGCTGAGGGAGCGGATGCATTCCGCGCGGACGTCGGGCGAGGATTCCTTGTCGAGGGTCGCCAGGAGCGTGGGGCCGGCTTCGGCCCGCGCGCTGGGTCCCATCCAGGCCAGCGCCTCGGCGGCGGCCTGGCGAACCGGTGCTTCAGGGGCGCCGAGGGCTTCGAGCAGCGGCGGAACGGCCTTGGGGCCGATCATGCCCAGCGCTTCGGCGGCGTACTGCCGGGGCAGATTGCGTGAATCGTTCAGTTGGCCAAGAAGCTTGGGCATGGCCGGTTCGGCTTTGGGGCCCAGCCAGGTCAACGCCTTGGCCGCCCCGGATCGGACGGATTCGGATTCGTGTCCAAGCGCCTCGATCAGCGCCGGCAAGGCGGGTTCGCCGATCTTCCCCAGGGCGTAGGCTGTGCGGTACCAGACCTGGCCGGTGTAGCCCCGTCGCCGCCTGCCGCCACCCTGGTTGAGGTCGTTGATCAATTCAGGCACGGCGTCGGGGGCGGCAGGGCCGATCTCCGCCAGAGTCATGATGGAATGGAACCAGACCTGTTGTTCGCGGTCCTCCAGGGCCTTGATGAGTGCGGGGAGGGCGGGAGCGGCTTCCGGACCGAGCTGATGGAGCTGAAAGGCAGCCTCACGCCGCTGAGTGGCGTCGCCTTGTTGCAGGTCGCGCACCCACGTGTCGATGTCCTGGGCCTGAGCTGTGGCGAGGAGACTTCCGGCCAGGAGCGAAACGATCAACCGGACCGCGCCGGCTGGAGGCCGTGGAAGGCCGAAAGGGCTGGGGCGGGGAATCGTTGGCATCATGTGATCGACGTGCCGCCTCGTATCGAAGGTGCGGGCTCTCCGGAATCGTTGTGAACCCGATTCCTCCTGGATCCCACCACCCGGCCGGGCGGTCAGCGCACCCTGGCCACCGAAGCGTGAATGGGACTAACCGGCCAGTTCACGAAGCGGTCCCGTGCTGTCCCCGAACCGTGGAGCGGAGACCCCGGCGACATCCAGCATGGAGAGGAAGAGATTGCACATGGGCGTTTCCTCGGGGACCTGCACGTGGCGCCCGGGGCGGATGCGACCACCGCCGCGGCCGGCCATGAGGATCGGGAGGTTTTCGTTGTTGTGACGGTTTCCGTCACTGATCCCGCTCCCATACACCACCATGCAATTGTCGAGCAGCGTGCCGTCCCCTTCCGGGATGGACTTGAGGCGTTGAAGGATGTAGGCGAGCTGCGTGGTGTGAAAGTTGTTGATGCGGCTGATCTTGCTGAGCTTGTCGCGGTCACCGCCGTGGTGGGAGAGGGAATGATGCCCTTCGCGCACCTCGACGAACGGGTAGGACTTGTTGCTGCCGGCGTTGGCAAACATGAAGGTGGTGACGCGGGTGACATCCGCCTGAAACGCCAGCACCATCATGTCTCCCATCAATCGGATGTGTTCCTGGTAGGAATCGGGGATGCCGCTGGGGGCATGGTAGCCGGCCAGCAGGTCGGCGGTTTCTCCGCCCGTCTCCGCCCGTTCGATGCGCTGCTCGATCTCACGCACGGCGGTGAGGTATTCGTCGAGCTTGAGGCGGTCATTGCCGCTGGCGCGGCGGGAGAGGCGGCGGGCGTCGTCGAGGACGTAATCCAGGATGCTCTGGCGGTGGCGCTCACGGCGGGCCCGGCTTTCGGCCATCTGATCCGGGACCTGGTTGCCGAAGAGGCGTTCGAAGACCTCGCGCGGGTTGGTTTCATTGGTCATCGGCGTGGCGGCGTCGCGCCAGGAGATGTTGTTGGAATAGGCGCAACTGTAGCCCGAATCGCACTTACCGCCCTGGCGGCCGCCCTCCGTGCCCAGCTCGAGGGAGGCAAACCGCGTTTCCCGGCCCAGGCTTCGGGCGGCGACCTGGTCGATGGAAACGCCGGCGCGAATCTCCGAGCCCTGGCTCTTGAGCGGCTGGGCGCCGGTGAGAAAGACGCCTGCCGACCGCGCATGGTCGCCGGGGCCGTCGCCATTGCCGCGGCCCTTGTCATGGGTCAGTCCGGAGAGGACGGTCATGTCGCGCTTGAGCGGGGACAGAGGCTTGAGGATGTAGGGGAGTTCGAAGTCGGCGCCGGTGCCTCGGGGCGTCCAGTCATCCATGTTGACTCCGTTGGGGACGAAGATGAAGGCCATGCGCACGGGCGGTTGGGCGGCGTTGGTGGCGGCCAGGGCGCGGACCGGCATCACCGACTCCAGCATGGGGAGGGCGATGGCGGTGCCGAGTCCCTTGAGGAAGGTGCGACGGGCCAGATGATTTCGTTCGCTCATGGGTTTTTCCTTTGGATTAGTTGCCTTCAGGGTCGAGAGCTGCGGACATGGTGGTCGAGCCGACGGATTTGAAACGAAACGGGCGACTTTCCACAATACCTTGGACCAGAGCCGAGAAGCGGTGGTCGTGGGCCTTCAGGTTTGCCACCACGTCATCCACCGCACACTTGTCGTAGTATTCTAAGCCACGCCCAAGCGCATAGGTCAACATCTTCTCGGAGAGGGAGAGCAGGAAGGATTCCCTGGATCTCAGGATGCGCTTGAGTTCCTCCGGGCCCTGGAAGGACTCGCCCGTGGGCAGCGTCCCGGACGGGTCGATGGGGAAGGTTCCGTCCCGGTCCCGCCATTGGCCCACGGCATTGAAGTTCTCAAAGGCAAAGCCCATGGCATCCATCTTGTTGTGGCAGGTGGCGCATTCGGGCTTGGCGCGGTGCATCTCCATGCGCTGGCGAAGCGAAGCGGAGGCGATGGCGGATTCGTTGTTCTCCAGCTCAGGCACATTGGGAGGCGGCGGCGGAGGAGGGGTGCCCAGGATCTGTTCCAGGATCCACTTGCCTCGAATCACCGGAGAGGTGCGCGTGGGGTTGGAGGTGATGGTCAGCACGCTGGCATGGGTCAGCACACCGCCCCGGCGCGATGACTTGTCCAGTTTCACCCGCTGAAACGCCTCGCCCTCCACTCCCTGGATGCCGTAGTGGCGCGCCAGGGGCCCGTTGAGAAAGGTGAAGTCCGCATCCAGAAAATCCAGGATGCTTCGGTCCTCCCTCATGACCGCGGCAAAGAACATCTCGGTCTCGCGCCGCATCGACCGGCGCAGGGTCTCATCGAAGGTGGGAAACAGATCCGGGTCAGGCGTCATGCTGTCGAGGTTGCGGATCTGCAGCCATTGCCCCCCGAAGTGCCGCACCAACGCCTCCGCCCGGGGATCCTGCAGCATCCGCAGCGCCTCGGACTTCAGTACCTCCACATCCCGCAGTCGCCCCTCTCCGGCCAGCCGCAGGAGCTGCTCGTCCGGCATGCTGCTCCAGAGGAAATATGAGAGGCGAGAGGCCAGTTCGAAGTCGCGGAGCGGACGCACACCCTCGGGTGCCGCGGGTTCCGGATCCAGCTCCCATCGGAACAGGAAATAGGGCGAGACAAGCACCGCCTGGACGGCCACCTGGATGGCTTCGTTGAAGGAACCGTCGTCCTGCCGAACCATGTCGTGGAGGCGAAGCAACCGGCCCACCTCCCTGTCCGTCACCGGACGGCGAAAGGCGCGGCTGGCAAACGTGTCCAAAATAGTGCGCGCGCATTCCCGCGTGTGCGAGTGGCGGGGGTCGCACACGAAAAGCCGCGCGTGCGCCGCCGAGGGCGGTGGCACCTCCGCGTTCACAGGCCCCACCACTTCCACCCAGTTCACGAACAGGTTCCGGTCCCCGCGCAGCTTGGGATCGGGGTGGTCCTGGGAGACATAGTTATTCAGGTAGGCGACGTGAAGCCGATGCGATCCCGGAGAGAGGTCGGTTTCCACTTCATATACATCAGGCTTGGCACTGACGGCTTCGACGTTGAACTCCTTGAGCTTGGATTCGTCCATCTGGACGCCAAGCCGCGGCGGTTCCAAGCCCGCCTGTTCCCCGAAGGCGCGCACCCGCAGCCGGTAGCGCCCCTCCTTGGCGATGGTGATCTCAGCGCTTCCATTTCCTTCGCGATAAAGTCCAAGTCCGCGATCGCCCTCGGGGCGGACATCGTCCTCTTGGGATGGCTTGAGTCGATTGCCGGCGACGTGAATGGTGGGGGGCTGGGGCGGGTAATCCAGATCGACGGCCGCGGTGGCGACCCGTTCGGCTGCGGCGAGGTATTTCTCCATCAGCATCGGAGGCAGGGAAAGCACATCGCCGATGTTGTCGAAGCCGTAGCCCACCTCGTCCGTGGGGAATTCCTCGGTGGGATCCAGGTCCACTCCCATCAGGTCCCGAACAGTGTTGCGGTATTCGTTGCGGTTGAGTCGGCGAAGGGTCACGCGGCCCGGATTGACCGGTCCGCTGCAGTCGAACTTTGCCAGTTCCATCTCCAGGAACTGCACCATGGCTTCCCGTTCCTCCTCGGTCGGCTGCAATTCCTCCTCCGGGGGCATGTCCCGGTTGAGGATCATTTCGTGGACTTTTTCCCAGAACTTGCGGCTCTCGATGATGCGGGCGTCCGCCGGGTATTGCTCCAGATTGACCTTGGCCTTCTGCTTTTCCATGCCATGGCACTCGTGGCAGTACTTGGCGAGAAACGGTTTGGCTTGGGAACCGAAGAGCGGAGGCTGGGTTTCGTCAGCGGCGGAGAAGGAGGGAAGGAGGAACGCGCTTGCCAGGGCTAAGAGTATGATGGCCAACGGGTTCATGTTTCGGGGCGCCCACGACATTCAACCACAGACGCATCTGGGGTCGGATGAATTGCAAATTATTTGGCAAATCAAGAGTTTAGGAAAACTAATGGAATCAGATGTCGCTTCGTGTGGCTGTTTCCTGTTGGGCTGCATCGACAAGAGCATGGTGCGCGGCGCGTCGGCCCGCAAGTGACAACCTGGGACGGCTGCGGAGGGGTCCCGCCCTCAGGTGCGGTAGGGAGCACAATTGGGACCGCAAGACCGATGGCGATGCCGGATCGTTATCTCACGGCCTTAGGAAAAACCCTAATCCCAGACGCGACTGGGGAATGAAGGCTGCGCAGAGGGTTGCGACCCAATTGGAAATGAGGCCGGCGAGAGCAACTTACACCGCACCATATAAAAGGCCCCTCACCCCTGCCCTCTCCCGCAGGGAGAGGGGGAATCGTCTTCCGCACGGAGAGAGGCTTCTGATCTGAAACCGTACCCTCCACTGGGCTCGCGGCTCCCTCTCCCCGCGGGAGAGGGATGGGGTGAGGGGCCCGGTAAAACGACCACATGTGGGTCGTTCTTTTTGGGTAAAGGTTAGGCATAGCTTCTGGCCTGGGTCCGACTCCTGATCCCGCGGCCGCGGGGTCGGCTACTCGTGCGCCGACATCGCTGGTGGGCAGGGGATCAGTCCCTGAACCGTTGCACAATGGGAATGCGGCGCCCCACTCCGAAGGCTTTGGAGGTGACTTTCAAGCCCGGAGCGGCCTGGCGTCGTTTGTATTCGTTCAGGTCGATGAGGCGGACGATGCGCCGGACGGTCTCGGCCTGGTAGCCTTGCTTGATGATCTCGTCCGGGGAGAGGCTTTCCACCACGTAGGCCTCAAGAATGGCGTCCAGGATGTCGTAAGGCGGAAGGGAGTCCTGGTCCTTCTGGTCCGGTCGGAGTTCGGCGGACGGGGGTTTGGTCAGCGTGTCCGGAGGGATGATCTCGCGTTCCCGGTTCATCCAACGGGCGAGGCGATAGACCATGGATTTGGGCACGTCACTGATGGCGGCCAGGCCTCCGCACATGTCTCCGTAGAGGGTGCAATAGCCGACGGCCAGTTCGCTCTTGTTCCCGGTGGTCAGAAGCAGCGACCCGAACTTGTTGGAGAGCGCCATCAAGACCAGTCCGCGCAAGCGCGCCTGCATGTTTTCCTCGGTGGTGTCTTCGGCGCGTCCGGCGAACAGAGGTTTGAGCTGGCCCAAGGCGGTCTGGAACATCGGTTCGATGGGAACGACGTCGTAGCGGATGCCGAGGTTTTTGGCCAGGCGCGCGGCGTCGTCCAGGCTGCCTTGGGAGGAGTAGCGGGAGGGGAGGGCGACGCCATGCACGTGGTTGGTTCCGAGGGCTTCGGCGGCCAGCGCAGCCGTCACGGCGGAGTCGATGCCTCCGCTGAGACCGATCACGGCGGAGGTGAACCCGCATTTGTGCAGGTAATCCCTCAGGCCAAGGACGAGGCCGTCATGAATCTTCTCCTCATCGGGAGCGTGGGGAGGCTCGAGGGGCGGGGCCGCCTGCAGGTCCACAAGCAGGAAGTCCTCCCGGAACGAGGCGCCCTGGGCCACCAGCCGCCCTGCAGCATCGAACACCATGCTGGTCCCATCAAAGACCAGTTCGTCGTTCCCCCCGACGAGGTTGCAATAGACAAGCGGTCGGTTCCATTTGCGGGCCATGCTGGAGAGCATGTCCCGCCGGACGTGGTTCTTGCCCAGGTGCCAGGGCGAGGCGGAGACGTTGAGCAGGACCTCGACGCCGGCCTGGACAAGTTGGGCGGCGGGATTGCCGCTGTAACGGCGATCGCGCCAGAAGTCCTCGTCGTTCCAGACATCCTCACAGACGGTCAATCCGAGCGAGTGGCCATTGAAGGTGACGGGCGAGTTGGACTTGGCCGGTTCAAAGTAGCGATCCTCATCGAAGACGTCGTAGGTGGGGAGCAGGGTCTTGGTACGGGCATTCACCACCGCCCCGTTCTGAAGGAGGGCTACGGCATTGGTGCAGGGTCGTCCCGGCCCGTTTGCCTGCGGTCCGACATAGCCCACCAAGAGACCGGCGGAACCGGTTTGGGAAGCCAGTTGATGCAGGACATCGGTGTTGCGGCGGAGAAAGCTCTTTCGCAGGAGCAGATCGCGGGGCGGATAACCGCAGATGGCCAGCTCCGGTGTGAGGACCAGCTCCGCGCCCTGGGCGGCCCCGCGCTGGTAGGCGTCCAGGATCTTCCTGGCGTTGCCGTCAAAGTCGCCGACGGTGGTGTTGATTTGGGCGAGGGCCAGCTTCATGCCTGCGATGCCGGACAAGTGAATGATCTCGCCGTGCGGCATGCAAGCCGGAAAGCGGTGGGGAGGCTAGTGTGGGCAAGGCTGCTGACAGCGTACGGTTCATGGGGAGATTCAGGGGCCAGGCCTGGCGGTTCACAGCTTGTACCCGGCCGACTCGGCGTCCTTGGCAAACATGCGGACCGTGTCGAGGGAGAGTTCGGCGAGGGACGTGCCAATGAGCTTGGCGGCTTTCTCGAGGATGGAATGCGGGACGGTGACGATGTCGCAACCGCAGGCGTCGGCCTGGAAGATGTTGAGCACTTCGCGGACGCTGGCCCAGAGTAACTCGGCCTTGGGCTGGCCTTCGAGCAGACAGCGGGAGGCGCGCATGAGGGGCTCGGGATCGACGCCGGTGTCGGCGATGCGGCCGGCGAAGACGGAGACGACGGAGGGCACTTCGGGATTGAGGGCCCCGGCCACGCCGCGCACCTGGTCGAGGGTCAGGATGGCGGTGACATTGAGGGGGACGCCTTCCTGTCCCAACTCACGGACCAGGGGCAGGGAGGATTCGCCGCGGGTGTTGGTGATGGGAATCTTGACGTACACATTGCTGGCCCAGGAGGCGAGCTTGAGGGCTTGGCGCTTCATCTCCGGGAACTCATCCGAGAACACCTCCAGGGAGAGCGGCTTGTGGGTGATCGTTTGGAGGATGTCCTTGGCGAAGGCCTCGTAGTCGGTGATGCCAGCCTTCTTCATCAACGTGGGGTTGGTGGTGAGACCCTGGATGAGCGGGTCGGCGTTGAGGCTGAGCATGCCGGGTTTGTCGGCGCCGTCGGCGAAGATCTTGACCGAGAGTTCTCGCAGTGGGTTTTGCATGAGCGTTACGGGGTTTGGGCCGGCGCATGCGCCGGCTTGGCGGAGGCGGCCAGGGACAGGATCAGGTCGGCGGCCTCGGCGAGGTTGCGGGTCCGATGGTCGGGCAGGACGTTCAATTCTTCCTGGTAACCGTAGTCGATGAAAATGGTGGTGCAACCCGCCGCATGGCCGGCGTCGATGTCCCGCCATCGGTCGCCCACCATGAAGCTTTGGGCCAGGTCGATGCCGAGGTCGCGGGCGGCCTTGAGGAGCATGCCGGGCCGGGGCTTGCGGAAATCACTGGGGGGCTCGGAGCGTCCCGCATCGTAGCAGACCTCGACCTGGTCCAGGGGCAGGATGGAGCGCATGTGGTCGTGGAGGGACTCGACGACGTCGTGCGACAAGGTGCCGCGTCCGACATCGGGTTGATTGGTGGCCACCACGAGAAGGAACCCGGCCTGTTTGAGGCGCCGGCAGGCTTCGGGAACGCCGGGCAGGATCTCAAACTCCTCCGTCGAGCGGGGCGGGTAGGGTTTGCCATCGCGTTGGATGGCGCGATTGATGACGCCGTCGCGATCGAGGAAGACAGCCCGCTGTGCCATGGTTCAATCTGCCTTGGGTCGAACCCGCTGTCAGCGGGTGCTTTCCCATTTTGTGCGATGAAGCTTGAGTTTGGGGTGGGAGACCAGGAGATGCCAGACCACCGCCTGGAAGGCTTCGGCGTGCGGGGTGACGTGATCCGCGTTGATGGTGGGGATGATCACGCAGGCGTCGGCTGCCGTGGCGGTGAAGCCGCCGTCGCGCCCCACGATCCCGGTGATGGAGGCGCCCCGTTCCTTGGCCAGTTGAATGGCGCTGACGAGGTTGGGGCTGACGTTCTTCTCCAGGTTGCCACCGCCCACCGAAAAGATGAGCAGCCCGTCGCGCTGGCTAAGCCGGCTTCCCTTGAGCCATTCCGCAAAGATGGTGGCCCAGCCTTCGTCGTTGGTCCGGGCGGTCAACTCCGACACGTTGTCGGTGGGGGCGTAGCATTCAAACCCGCAGATCTTGCGGAAATCATTGACTGCGTGGGAGGCATTGGCGGCGCTCCCACCCACGCCCAGGATGAAGAGGCGACCCTCGCGTTCGCGCACCCGGGCGAGGATCTCCGCCACGGCCTCAATCGCGGCCGGATCGAGTTGGTCGGTCACCTGGCGGACTTCGGCGAGGAACTGTTGGCTGAAATTCATTGGCACAAAAGCGGATGAAACACCCAAACAAGGGCGAAAAGAAGCTAGAAATGTTCCACCTGGTTGGGAAGTCCGAAGTTTGGAGAAGAGGATCTGAGGGCGTCGCGCCAAGCGGGGCAGGAACGGCCGGGACCATGACCGGGCTCAGGGGGAGTCGGCCGACCCGGCTTCCTCAAGGAGAAAGGCTTCCAGCTCCTCCAACCCGGACGGAGACCCGATCTCATAGAAGCGCTGCGACACCTCAAACCCGGCCAATTGCTTCCTCTCCACCAGGCGGGTCAGGACCTCGGCCAGGTCAAAGGGCTGATCGTCCGGCCACTCCTCCAGCACCGTTCCCTGCAGGGCGCTCAGGCCATAGTCAATGTGGTGCATTTCCGGGCGCCTCCGCTTCTTGTCATAGATCCGGATCTCCCCGTCGGCGAACCAGACGTTGCTCGTGTCGTAGCGTCCTTCGTTCCGATACACCGTCATGAGACCCTCTCTCCCCGACTGCAGGAACGCCTCCTCGACCGGGCGCCACTCGATGGGCAGATAGGAATCGCCGTAGAGGACGAAGAACCGGGGGCCCAGCATGGGCAGGGCGCGCTTGAGTGCGCCGCCGGTGCCCAGGAGTCGGGGCCCATCGAAGGCATACTCGATCGCCACGCCGGTCCCGGTGCCGTTGCCGAATTGATCTCGGATCATTTCGCCGAGGTGGCCGACGCACAGCACGGCCCGGGTGATTCCCTGGCGGCGCAGGTGTTCCAATTGGTGGGCCAGGAAGGGGCGTCCCGCCACGGGCAACAGCGATTTCGGAAGGGTCTCCGTCATCGGCCGCATGCGCGTGGCAAGGCCGCCGGCGAGGATGGCCACAGGAAGTTGGAGAGCGCTCACTGGCTGACAAGCTTGGTGCCTTCGAAGTCGAATCGGAAGCGGACCTCCTTGAGCCCGGCCTGGCGCATGGCGTGGCGCAGGCGTGCTTTGTCCTCCGTGTAGAACATGAGAAACCCGCCGCCCCCCGCCCCGATCAGCTTGCCGCCGATCGCGCCGTTGGCCATGGCGGTGTCATACCATTCGTTGATCTGCGGATTGCTCATGCCGCCGGAGCGCTCCTTCTTGCGTTGCCAGTGGACATCCATGAGGCGGCCGAACTCGTGGAGGTTCCCCTTTTCCAGGGCATCCTTGCTCTTGTAACCGAGCTCCTTGACGAAGTGGAGGTTCTCGATCATGGCGGCGTCGGCCTCCTTGGTCTTGTCGTTCTGTTCCTTGAGGATCTTGGAGGCGGACCGCGAGTAGCCGGTGAAGAAGAGGAGCAGGTTGTCCTCGAGGTTGAAGAGGGTTTCCTCGGAGATCTTGAGCGGCCAGGCCTCGACCTTGCCGCCGGGCAGGAACTGGAAGCAGGTGATGCCTCCGTAGGCGGCGATGTATTGGTCCTGCTTGCCGATCGGTTCATGCAGGCGGTTGATCTCGATGTCGCAGGCCTGCTCGGCCAGGTCGGAGGGCAGCACAAGGTTCTTCTTCTGGGCGTGCAGCGCCTTGAGCAGGGCGGTCGTGAAACTGCCGGAGGAGCCCAAGCCGGTGCCGGCCGGAATGTCGGCCATCGAGGTGATCTCCAGGGAACGCGGCTCGACGTCCACCGCCCTCAGCGCCTCACGGATGATCGGGTGCTCGATCTTGTCCAGCGAGACCACCCGCTCCATTTTGGAATACTTGAGGATCAGCTCGGGGATGAAGGTCTCGTGCAGCGTGATATAGACATACTTGTCGATGGCCGCCGCCACCAGGAACCCGGCATGCTTTTCGTAGTAGGAAGGCAGGTCCGTGCCGCCGCCGCCCAGGCTGATGCGCAGAGGTGAACGGGCAATGATCATCGGCGCCCATTAAGCAGGAAGCCCGCCAAGGCTTCAAGCCGCCCGTTTAAGCGGTAGCCGCCGAGGGAACGAGGCGGTCTCTGGCAACCATCCAACCCCCGATTTCCGCCTCGTCCCCTCGGCGGCTACCTCGGTTCCATAAGTTGCTAAACGGGCTGCGAACCCCCTTCCTCACTCCAGCCTCACCGCCCGGTAAAAACGCCTCGGCTCCGTCAGCGCCTCGATATCCCAGTATTCCCAGTCCGCCCCCGACAGCGTGTTGGTGGCCAGGGGCGCCCACTGATTCAGGTCGGACGCGGTATCCAGGCGGATGGTCTGGCCCGGAGCACCTTCCACCCGCACACCCAATCCCGACTCCGTCCAGCCCAGCAGCGCAAGGAGCGGCGGTTCCGCCACCGCCATCAGGGTCACCCGATCCTGCGCATACATGAAGCGGTCCACGGTCCCGTTCCCCATCACGCCCAGCACGTAAAAGGTGCCCGCCGACAATCCCATCCCGGCCGTCGCCAGCGACCAGTCCGATTCCATGACCCTGTCGATGCCGGTGCCGACGCCCGCCCGTTCGCCCAGCGTCACTTCGTTGCCGTTGAGCGGATTGAGGTCGGGATCGAGATGGAAGGCGATGGTGAACGGATGGGCGGCGTCCTGGCCGTATTGGAAAAACCCATGCAGTTCGATCAAGGCTCCGATGTCCATCTGCGCGGGGCCGGTCACGTCGAGCTGGATGAGGTTGGGCCAGAGCCCGGCATTGGCGGTGAGGGGGGTGCGGTTGTTGCCCAGCCCGGCGCCGAAGTCCCACCATTGGTTCATGCCCGCCCGCACCTCGCCCTGGCCGGCGGGGGACGCCGCGCTGAGACGGTCGCCTCCTATCATGCGGCTGAGACGGAAGCCCGCGTTGGTGCCGCGCTGCTCGGCGGCGGTCCACCAGTTCTGGCGTTCGCTGGAATGGATGTCGGCCCCGGTGTCGGTGGCCGGGGTCGTCAATTGGATGGTGCCGTGATACCAGAGATGGGTGTCGCTGTGGGATCCGCTGATGTCGAGGAAGTCGGTGTAGCCGCCGCTCAGGTTGAAGAGGCGGCGCACATAGGCACCTGGGACGGGTTCGCCATACACCCACGAGCTGATCAACTGGTAGTAGTTGTCGGCGAACAGCACGTTCTCGTAGGTCTTGGCCGTGGCATCCACCACCGTGTAGAGAGGCGCGTCCACGAAGCCGTCGTTGTTGAGCGGGTGCGGGTCCAGCGTCGTGACGTGGTCCACCCAGACCCCCTGCTCGCCCAGCAGACGCGACACTTCACACACCAACGATCCGCCGCGGCTGTGACCGATGAGGTGCAGCGGCCAGGAGGCCAGGGCGCGCCCGTTCAGGTCGGGCATGAAGAGGGGATCCACCAGTCGGGGCGCCACCGCCGCCGCCACCTGATAGGTGCTGTAGTTGTTGTTGGCCAGCGCGCTCCAGTCCAGCTTGATGAGGATCTGGCCCGAGTCGGACTGGTCGGCCACCACGCCGCCCAGCCAACGCTGGGTCACGGTCAGCGTCCCGCCCGGAGCCGTTACCCGGATTTCATAGCAGCTCGAGGTTGTCCCGGGAAAATCGGGGTGATTCTCAATCTGCTCGGCCATGGGAATGACCCAGTCCTCCACGTTGCCATTGAGGCCGTGTGTGATGAGGGTCACATCGCCCCGCAGGGAAGCCGACCACGCCAGAACGACCAGGGGAACGAAATGCACACGACGCATGGCTGAGATCTTCCACTTCTCGGCTGGCTTTGTAAATCTGGGATCCGGGGGGCGGTTGAACGTTCAAAGGAAGGGAAGTAGCCGCCGACGTCAGGAGGCGGAAGGGGTGACGGAACGCAGCACGACAGAGTCCACCGCCTGACGGCGGTGGCTACGGGGTGGGTGGTTCGTTTACGAGCACGAAGGAAGGGAAGTAGCCGCCGACGTCAGGAGGTGGACTTGCGGTCAATGCTCAACGTTCAACGCCCGGTCCCGCCATCCGGCGTGTCCGCTCAGCCCCGCACCGGGAACCAGTCAAAGCCGGACCGGGCGTAGATGGCCTCCACCACCTGAAGGGCACTGCGGGCTTCCTTGAGCCCGGGTTCGGGCGTGCGTCCCAAACGAATGTCCTCGAAGAAGGTCTCCATCTCGATCCGCCACGAGTCGTCGCCGCGGGGGAATTCGTGGATCGTGGTGTCGGGCGGTCCCATCTCCGGCCGCATCTGGTAGTGGGTCAGTCGTTCCACGCCGTAGCTTCCGCCCAGTCCCTCCCAATGCAGCTTGGCGTGCCGGCTGTAGAGTTCGAGGGAGAACATGTTCTTCCACTCGCTGCAACTGACCTGGAGCCAGGCGGTGTTCCCGTTGCGATTGCGCAGGCTGACAAAGGCGTTGTCATCCACCGGCATCTTCCAGAAGTAGGTGGTGGCATGGCCCTCGATCTCCGTGAATTCCCCGAGAAACATCCCGGCCAAGTCGATGAGGTGCACGCCCTGGTCGATCAACTCGCCGCCCCCGGACAACTCCGGCTTGGCGCGCCATTCCGATTCGTAACCCACGCGGCCGCCCTGCCCGTAGCGGGCGCGCAGGAACATGATCGGCCCCGCCACTCCCGACGCGAGGATCTCCTGCATCTTCAGGCAGGCGGGATGGTAGCGGTGGTTGTAGCCGACGCGCACCCGTCTTCCCTGTTCCGAGGCGGCCTGTTGCAAGGTCTCGATGTCAGCGGCGCGGAGGGCCGCGGGTTTCTCGATCAACACATGCTTGCCGGCACGCAATGCCTCGAGGGCAAGCGGCTGCAAGGCGTGATTGATGGTGGCGATCATGACCACGTCCACGTCCTTCGCAGCCAGCGTCTCCTCCACCGAATCGGTGGCCCGGCATCCCCTGGCTTGGGCGGCGAGGGCGCGGGCCCGTTCCAATTCGAGGTCGCACGCCACCGTCACGCAGCCGGAGGGCAGGTTGCGCAGACGCTTCTGCCCGATCAAGCCGCAGCCGATGAGGGCGACGCGCGGAATGGCGGGGGTCTCACTCATGGTCGTTCACCATTTCTTGCCGCGATCCTCGGGCACAATGCGGCGCAGGCAGTAGATGTCCGATGCCTCCAGCTCCTGCCGGTGCTCCTGCAGCCTGGCCCAGGGATCCCATTGCGCGCTGATCAGCCGGCCGGTGATGCCGTCGCTTTCGGTCGAGGCGAGATACACGGCCAGACCGGCGCCCAGTTCCAGGGGCACGGCGCCTTCCGCGGCCCATTTCTGGTTCTTGGCGAAGAAGGCCTCGCCCACGACCTCCGGGCCGGCCGCCAGCACCTGGTCGATGAACCGGGTCTTGAGCGCGCCGGGAGCGATCGCGTTGACGTCGATGTGAAACGGCTTGAGTTCCAGGGCGAGCGTTTCCATCAGGCGCACCACCGCCGCCTTGCTGGCCGCATAGGAGCTGATGTTGGGAAGCGGATTGGTGGCGCCCCCGCCGGAGAGAATGATGATCTTCCCGCGGCCCGCCTTTTTGAGATGGGGAATGACGGCACGGCTGGGCAGAAGGACGCCAAAGAGGTTGATCTCGACGCTCCTGCGCCATTCCGAGAGGTCCACTGTCTCGGTCGGGCCCATCGGGCCGTAGATGCCGGCGTTGTTGACCAGGACATCGATCGATCCCAGTTCGTCGGCAGCCCAGTGCACCCAATCCCGCACGTCGCCTTCAGCCGAGACATCGCAGGGGCGGGCCACCACCTTTTGTCCGGGCGCGGCCGTCCGGGCCAGTTCGGCACGGGTGGATTCGAGCGTGTCGGCGGAGCGGGCGCAAAGGGCGACGTGGGCCCCTTCTCGGATGAACTGTTCGGCAATGGTGCGTCCCAGTCCCTGGCTGCCGCCGGTGATCAGCGCGTTTCGTCCTTGCAGTTTCATGAGTGGCGTCCGACGCAAAGATGTTCGATTCCCTCGATGGGGAGCAAATTCTTTTCCAGAAAACCGTTCGCATCCACCACCAACCGGTGCCGCATGAGGGGGATGAGCTTGATCCAGTCGGCTTCGCGGAACTGGGGCCATTCCGTGGAAACCACGGCGACGTCGGCGTCCTTCAATGCCGTCTCCAGGTTGGGGGCGAGCAGGTGGCCAGGCAGTTCCCCCTCGAGCGAGCGGATGACCGGGTCAAAGGCCTTCACCTCGGCGCCGGCCTCGAGCAGGCGGCGACAAAGTTCCACCGCGGTGCTGCGGCGGAGGGTGCTGGTGTCCGGCTTGTAGGTGAGCCCCAGCACGGCGACCCGTTTGCCGCGCAGGGAGCCGAGCCGCTCGTTGAGTCGGCGCCAGCTCCAGGTGCGGTGCTCGTCGTTGCTTTGCTTGATCGCGGGAATGACGCTCAGCGGCCGGTGGTGTTGCCGGCCCAGGCGGGTGAGCGTGACGACATCCCGGGCCAGCGTGCCGCCGGCAAAGGGGCCTCCGGGCTTGAGATACGCTCCGGGCCCGATGCGGGCATCGCTCTTGAGACCCGCCGCCACCTGGCGGGCATCCGCCCCCGTCGCCTCGCAGAGCGTGGCGATCTCGTTGATGAAGGACACCGAGAGGGCCAGGAACGCGTTCAGCCCGTGCTTCACCATCTCGGCCGACTCGGTGCTCATCCAGAGCACTTGCTGGCAGAAGACCTGCAACAACGGCTGGAGGCGGTGCATGGCCTTCTCCGAACGGGCGCCCGCCACGATTCGGTCGGCGTGTTCAAAGGCCTCGATGGCACGGCCCAGGCGGAGATTCTCCGGGGAACAGGCGAACTGCAGCCGAGGAAATGCCCGCTCGAGCTCGCGGCATGTTCCAACGGGAAGCTGCGACGAGATCAGCGCCAGCGCGTCGTCCGGCATCCGGGCCAGGCAGACCCGCAGGGCGTTCAACACCGCGGCCACGTCCGATTCGTCCTGGTCATTGACCGGCGTGTCCCACGTGCACCAGAGCAGGGTCGCCTCCCGGCACGCCTCCACCGGGTCGGAGGTGAAACGCAACCGGCCGGCCTTGAGGCCTTCCTTCAGCAGTTCGTTGAGTCCGGGTTCAAGGATGGGCGCTTCGCCCAGGCGAAGCCGTTCGACAATGCCCTGGTCCGGATCATACCCGATCACCTGGAAGTGCCGGGCGCAGCAGGCCGCCGTGACGCAGCCCAGGTGCCACAGGCCGGCCACGGTCAGGCTGACGGGTTCCGGCTTCACGAGCGGCGTTCCTCCCAGTCCAGTCCCCGATCCTTGGGGATGATACGGCGCAGGGTGTAGATGTCGGACTTCTGCAAGGCTTCCACATGCCGGGGCAGGTCCTTCCACGGATCCCAGAGGGCGCTGAGCAGCCGGCCGGAGATGCCATCGGAAGGTTCGCCGAGAAGGAATTCCACGAGGGGCACGAAGGCTTCAGGCGGGGTACCGCCTTGTTCCCACTGCCGCGTGGCGGTGGCAAATTCCTTGGGGCCCACCACGTCGGGCCCGAGCTGGAGAACTTCCTCCGTCATGCGCGTGTTGACGGCTCCCGGCGCGATGGCGTTGATGTCCAGCGCCTGGTCGCTCCATTCGTGCGCGAGGATCTCCACCAGTCGCAGGACGCCGGCCTTCGCGCAGGCATAGGGAGTGAAGTTGAGGCGGGGCCCGGTGGAGCCGCCTCCGGAAAAGCAGACCACCTTGCCGCGTCGCGTCGCCCGGCGGAGCAGGGGATGCAGCGCCCGCAACGTGTGGTAGGTGCCGACGAGATTGATCGAGATGTTCTGCGCCCATCCCGCCGGGTCGGCTTTCATGGCGTCACAAATGGGACCCTGAATGCCGGCACAGCAGACGAGGCCGTCCACGCGATCCCAGGCCTGTTCGACTTCGGCTGCGAATGCACGCATGCGTTCCCAATCCGAGATGTCCGCCACCGAATAGCGGAAGTCGATGCCTGAGGCGGCGCAGGCCTGGTCGCACTCCTCGTGCGGCGTGCGGGCCAGCCCCCAGATCCGGTGCCCCCGGGCGCCGAGATGGCGCACGAGGCTTTGACCAATGCCGGTGGAGGTGCTGGTGCCGGTAATGACGAGATTCATGCGGTGCGACGAATGTTGGGACGAGCGCTTTGCCAGGCGTCGTGGTAGATCACGAAGTTCGTCCCGGCAATGCTGTGCAGGACACATTGCCGGCTGAGGTCATCGAGAAAGCGGACGACATCGGGGTAGAGATGAAAATAGTCATCCCAGAGAATCACGCCGCCTTGGGCCAGCACCGCGAACGCGTTCCCGGTGTCCCGTGTCACCACGGGCAGGCTGTGGCCGCCATCCACCAGGACCAGGTTCGCATTCGGGACGCGGTCCTTCGCATCGAAGGTCATGGAGTCGGCCCGGATCTGCGTGATCCGCCCGGCCTGCGGGGTGTTCAGAAAGGCCTGGCCCACGCGCGTCCGGCTGGAGCGGATGTGGCCCTGGTCCACGGCGTTCAAGTCAGGGACGGCTTCCGCGTGGGCGTCGTCGGGCAGATCGACCGTGAAGAGCTTTGCGTGCGGTGGTGCGTTGAGCGCCATGGTGTGGGTGCCGACGCCCAGATAGGTGCCGAATTCGAGGATGACCTCGGGTTGCAGCGCCTGCACCAGACTGGCCAGGGTGTGGTAGTAGGAGTGGGAACCCACGTCGCCCAGGTTCACTCCGGGGCCGGGCAGGGTCACTGCCGGAATGCTCCGCGCCCCCGGCATGGTGGCGAGCAGGTCGGCCAGCGGCCGCGGCCGGATGCGGGAACGCGTATGGAACCGGAGACTGCGGCAGGCGGAGCTGGCGGACTGGGACACCGTCCGGCGTTGGGCATGAAACCGGTCCAGCACGAGCACCTCGAAAAGATCGGTGACCCAGCGGAGAGGTTTCGTGAGGGAGGCCATGCGGGCGTGGAGCGGGGAATCAGCCGGCGCGCCGTTCCAGGGCCCATTGGTTTTGGCGCAGCCATTCGAGCGTGCGGATGATCCCCTGCTCGATGGTCAGTTGCGGTTTCCATCCGGTGGCGCGGACCTTCTTTGTGTCCAGGAAAATGAAGGGATTGTCCCCCACCCAGCCCCGGTCGCCGCCGGTGAACTCCAGCTTGGGCTTCAGGCCCAGATGCTTGCAGATCCAGCCGATCGAATCGTTCACCGCGCAGTATTCGTCGGTGCCCAGGTTATACACCTCGACATGGTGCGGAGCGGACTGCGCGGTGCGCCGGCGGATGACGTGGAGCATCGCGCTGAGGCAGTCCTGTATATAGAGATAGGATTTCCGCTGGGTGCCGTTGCCCAGGACCTTGAGGTGCCCGGGATCGCGCAGGAGCTGGTGATAGAAGTCGAAGACGTGGCCGTGCGTGTAGCGTTCGCCCAGGATGGAAACGAACCGGAAGATGTAGCCCTCGAATCCGTAGCCCTCGCAATAGCTGTGGATGAGGCATTCGCCCGCCACTTTGGAGGCGGCATAGAGGGAGGTCTGGATCGGGAACGGGCAATCCTCCGGGGTCGGGATGGTGGGGGCTTCGCCATAGACCGATCCGGTCGAGGAGAAGGCAATGGTCCGGATGCCGTTGGCCCGCATCGCCTCCAGGACGTTGAAGGTGGCGATGGTGTTTTGGTCGAGGTCCTTCCTGGGATGCTCGAGGCCGAAGCGGATGTCGGCGTTGGCCGCGAGGTGAAAGACCGTGTCGCAGCCTTCCATGGCGCGCGTCAGCGTGTCCAGGTCGAGGTTGTCGCCTTCGACGAAGCGGAAGCGCGGGTGCCGGCTGGCGGGGGTGATGAACTCCCGTTGGCCGGTGGAGATGTTGTCCCAGCCGACCACCTCGAGTTCCTCCGCGAGGAGCCGATCGACCAGGCTGCTGCCGATGAAACCGGCGGCTCCCGTGACGAAGATGCGTTGCATGACCATGTAAGAGATTCGCTGTCGGGGCGCCGCCCCGGCGCCTCAGCCCTTGGCGGCGGGCGTTCGGGCCGGATCCAGAAAGCGGCGTTGTATAGCATCGATGCGTTCGGATGTAAACGCCTCGAAACTGAATTGTGCGGCGCGGCGCAGGCCCTCCTCGATGAGCCGCTTGCGAAGCGGCTTGTCCTCGACCACGCGGCGCAACGCCTCCGCCACCTGGGTGGCGTCGCCAAAGTCCACGATCAGGGCGCGACCGTCGGTCACCTCGCGCATGATCGGGATGTCGTTGGTGATGCAGGGCGTGCCGCAGGCCATCGATTCGATGATGGTCCGGCCGAAGGTCTCCTCGCGGCTGCCCATGCAGTGGGCCACGGCGTGGCGGTAGAGCGGGGCGAGGAGATCGTCCGGCGCCCAGCCGACAAAGACCACCTCCCGGTCGATGCCGCGCGCCCGCGCCAGTTCGCGGCAGGCTTCGAGCTGGTTCTCCCAGTCCCCGCCCACCATGACCAGGGGATGTCGCTTGCGGAACTCCGGTTCCAACAGCGCATATCCTTCGAGCAGCCGGTCGGCCTGCTTGTAGGGATAGAAGTTGGAGATCCACAAAAAGTAATCGCGCGCGACCGACGTGGCGGCCAGGACGCGTTCCGCCTCGCCGGGCAGAGCCCGGGTGTGGAACTGTTCATGACGCAGCCCCTCATAGGCCTGGACCAGGCGCGGTTCCAACTCGGGATAGACACCGAGGATCTGGGAGACGGCGAACTTGGAATTGGTGATGATCAGGTCCGCCTTGGGCCAGCTGTGCTTCATGACCAACTGGCGGTAGAGACCGCGGCCCAGCCCGATGCGGTTGGACTTGTCCAGGTGTTGCAGGGAGAACACGTGCATCACCGTGGGAAGGCATTTGCGGATCGGGACGAACCCGGTGGAGATCATCACGTCGGCGCCGCGGGCGCGCGCGACGGCCGGGACCTGGAAATGGTCGGCGAAGAGGCGACGCTTCAGTTGGTCATTGGCGGGGAACTGCCGGATCACCTCGACCCGGGGAGAATCGACCTTCCATTCCTGGCGGGGCCCGACGAAGACGATCCAGGAGAGATCGGGATAGAGGTTGAGGGACCGCGCCACGAATTCGTGGTAGGTGGTGGTCAACCCCGTCTTGCGCTGGGGGTTCTCGCACAGGATGGAGAGGGCGATCTTCATCGAGCAGACCCCCTTTCTTAGCCAAAGCAATGCCAACCTCCCAAGCAGAATCCCGCGCGCAAGTCTGGCCGCCGCCCCGCGCCCTCCCTGCCCGCGCCCCATCCCCAACCGGCCCCGCGCTACAAATACAAGCGACACGTGTCGCTCCTGTTTGTTGGCACAACGATGACCAAACATGCGGGTTTCTTGGGAAAAGCGTCCCTTTCACCCGTCACCCCTTGCCCCGGAGGCGCGCCTTGGTCCCCCAAAAGGAAGCGACACGTGTCGCTTCCTTTTGGGTCGAGGTCTGTTGGGGAGTGCACGGTTCCCTTCGGACCCGCTCACGGGCATGAATCAAGTCAAAGGCCTGTAGCCGCGACCTTTAGTTCGCGCTTTGAACACATATCTCCGTGGAAGCGCGATCTAAAGATCGCGGCTACATCGCAGGGGGCACACTCCGGTTCATAGGGAGGGGGTGTCCGGAGCCCGTCAAGGGGGGTGCTTGGATTGGGGCTGGTCGGTGTTTCTGGGCTCCTTTATGCTCTGTACCAGCCATGGCGGCGGCTCACTCCAACCTGGTCAGTGCGTGGTGCGGACCCGTTTCGTATGCGGATCGCGAAGCCGTGTCCGCCACCGTGCGGGAGGCGATCGCCCAGCTCGGGTTGCCGGACGATTTCATCCAGCCCGGCAACAAGGTGGTCCTGAAGCCCAACTGGGTGAAGGAACACGATGAGCGCCATCCCGGGCCCAATCAGTGGGAGCATGTGGTGACGCATCCGGCCGTGATCGAGGCCGTGGCCCGATGGGCGGCGGAACGCCTGCGCGGCCGCGGGTCCATCGTCATCTGCGACGCGCCCCAGACCGATTCCTCCTTCAAGACCCTGTCGGCCTACTGCGGCCTGGAGGGGATGGTGTCCGCCGTCGCGCGCGGCTTTCCCGGCGTGGAGGTTCTCTTGCTGGACCTGCGCCCCGAGGAGTGGCACGCGGTGGACGGCGTGACGGTGTCCCGCACGGAGCTGCCCGGGGATCCCCTGGGCAGCACACACGTGCACCTCAACAGCGCGAGCGAGTTTTTCGGGTTCGGGAGGCAGGGCCGGCTCTACGGCGCCTCCTACGACATGGCCGAGACCAACGAGCGACACCACGGATCGCGCCACGAGTATCTCCTCTGCCGCACCCCGATGGTGGCGGATGTCCTCATCAACCTGCCCAAGCTCAAGACGCACAAGAAAGTCGGCCTGACCTGCGCGTTGAAGAACCTGGTCGGCATCAACGCGAACAAGAACTGGCTGCCGCACCACACCGAGGGCACGCCGGAGATGGGCGGGGACCAGTTCCCGGCCGACACGGCCAAGGCGCGCCTGGAACACGCCTGGATGGGAACGGCCAAGCGGTGGCTCAAGAACCGGCCCGCCCTCTCGCGCCTGTTCGTGCCGGTCAAGAAGCTGGGCCGGCTGGTCTTTGGCGACACCCAACAGGTGGTGCGCTCGGGCAACTGGCATGGCAACGACACCTGCTGGCGCATGGTGCTGGACCTCAACAAGTGCCTCTTCTTCTTCGACGGGGATGGCTGGCGTCGGCGGGAGCCGATCCGCTATCTGGCGGTGGTGGATGGCATCATCGGCGGCGAGGGCAACGGTCCCATGGCGCCCGATCCCAAGCGGGCGGGCGTGATCCTGGCAGGGACGCATCCGTTGGCGGTGGATTGCGTGGCGGCCACCGTGATGGGCTTCGATTGGGAACGGCTGCGTTTGCTGGAACAGGCCTTTCGCATGACGGAACTGAGCTTCGTGGATTTCGAGGCCGGCGACATGCGGGTGGTCTCGAACCGGCCGGCCTGGAATGGTCCGTTGGCGGAGATGACAAAGACCTTTTCCTTCCGGCCCCATTTTGGTTGGGTGGGTGCCATCGAGAGGCAGCGCGCCTCGTTGAGCGCATGAGCCTGGAGGATCGACTTTACCCCCTGCTCTCGGTGTATGAGCGCCTGCCCCGAGGCGTGAAGCGGTTGATCGGGGCGACTTACCGCCGCCTGCCCGAGCGCTGGCGGCTGGGCGCGCGGTACCGCGCTTTCCGTCGGCTGGCGGAGGAGGGGGAATCGTGGCCGGCCGCCGAGGCGGAAGCCTACCGCTGGGAGCAACTCCAGTCCGTCCTGCGCCACGCCCATGAGCATTGTCCGTATTACCGCGAGCGCTTTGCGCAGGCCGGCTTTGATCCCGCAAAAATGACCGGCCCGGGTGACATGGATCGATGTCCCACCCTTGAGAAGGCCGACCTGCAACGGCATGGCGAGGCGATGTTGTCCCGGGCGTTTCCCGCATCCATGCGCCTTTACATCACCACCGGCGGATCGACCGGAGTGCCGGTGGGGTTCCACCTCCACAAGGGGGTGAGCCGTCCCAAGGAGCAGGCATTCCTTGAAGCCATGTGGCGCCGGGCCGGCTACGAGGACGGGGCGCGCCTGGCGGTGATCCGCGGGCACGTCACCAGCGACCGGGCACGGGGACGCATCGCCAGCTACGACGCCACGCGCGACTGGCTGATGCTTTCCAGCTATCACCTCACCGAACAGCGCCTGCCCGAATACCTCGAGGCGCTGGAACGGTTTCGTCCGGACATGCTGCATGCCTATCCTTCGGCGGCGTTGCAGTTGGCCGAATACCTCGAGGCGGCGGGGCAATCCTGGCGCCTGCCGCTGGCCGGCTTGTTGTGCGGGTCGGAGCGGTTGACGCTGCCGCAGAAGCGCCTGCTTGAGCGCGTCCTCAAGACCCGCGTGTATCGCTGGTACGGCCACTCGGAACGGGTGATCCTGGCCGGGGAAGGATGCGCGTCGGAGTGGTTTTATTTCTGGCCGCAGTATGGGTATGTGGAATTTGGCCCGCCGGACGAGGAGGGGTTGCAGGAGGTGATCGGCACCTCGTTCCACAACCTCGTCATGCCGCTGATCCGCTACCGCACCGGGGACTATGTGCGTCTGGCCAGGGCGGACGCCGACGGTGATGGCGTGGCGCGCCGCGAGTTTCCATGGCCCGCCGCGGTGGAGGTGGCGGGGCGCGAGCAGGAGTTCCTGGTCAGCGGGAGCGGGCGCAGGATTGCGCTGACCGCCTTCAACATGCACGACGCCATCTTCGACGACCTCTACGCCGTGCAGTTCTACCAGGAGGAGCCGGGCGTGGCCGAGTTCCGGTATGTGCCGGGGCCTGGGTTTGCCGAGTCGCGGCTGGAGACGATCGAGAAGGGGGTCCGACGCAAGCTGGGGGATGATTTCCGCATCGCCTTCCGCCGTGTGAAGGAGACCGAAAAGACGGCCCGCGGCAAGCACCGCTGGCTCGTGAGTAGAATGCAGAAGTAAGAAGGCAGAATGAAGAAGGTGGAAGGCGGAAGGCGGAAGGCAGAAGGGGCTGAACCTTCTACATTCTTCATTCTGCCTTCTTCCTTTCTTTCTGGCTTGCCTCGTGCTCGTGGCATTCGGTCAAGTAGCGTTCGTACCGCATGAAACAGATCGCCCAATACCAGGATGGCCGGTTGGAGCTGCAGGAGGTCCCGAAGCCGGTGCCGCCCCCGGGGGGGATCCTGGTCCGGACGACGCATTCGGTGATCAGCGTTGGCACGGAGAAGATGAAGGTGGAGCAGGCAAATATGAACCTGCTTCAGAAGGCCCGTGCGCGGCCGGACCAGGTGCGCAAGGTGCTGGACACGGCGCGGACGCTGGGGTGGAAGAGCGCGTTGCAGAAGGTGCGCAACCGGCTGGAGTCGCCGACGGGGCTTGGTTACAGCGCGGCGGGTGTGGTGGAGGCGGTGGATCCCCTCAACACGCGCTATCGCGCCGGAGACCTCGTCGCCTGCGGCGGCGCCGAGTGCGCCTTCCACGCGGAGTACATCGCCATTCCCGATATGCTGTCGGCGCCGGTGCCTTCCGGCGTGGAAGGGTGGCAGGCGGCCTACACCACCGTGGCCTCGATCGCGCTCCAGGCGGTGCGCCAGTTGGCGCCGACCCTGGGCGAACGCATCCTGGTCATGGGGCAGGGGCTGATCGGGTTGCTCGTCACGAACATTCTCGCCGCCAACGGCGCGCGGGTCATGGCCGTGGATCTTCTTGAGGCGCGCCGGTCCCGTTGCCAGCAGTTGGGAGCGGAACGGGTGGTGATCCCGGGCGCCCAAAATCTCGACGAGGAAGTGCGTGACTGGACCGAGGGCTACGGCGTGGACGGCGTGGTGTTGTGCACGGCGACCGCGAGCAACACGCCGATCGAACAGTCGGTGAACGTGCTGCGGGACCGGGGCCGGCTGATCATCGTGGGCAACACCAAGGCCGACCTGGCCTGGAAGACCTTTTACGAGAAGGAAATCAGCGTCGCGTATTCGAGGTCCTACGGACCCGGGCGCTACGATCCGCCGTATGAGTGGGGCGGGACCGATTATCCGATCGGCTACGTGCGCTGGACGGAGCGGAGAAACTTTGAAGCCTGCCTGCACCTGATGAAGCAGGGGAGGCTGAACCTGGAGGCGCTCACCACGCGCACGGTGCCCTTTGCCGAATCGTTGAAGGTGTATCAGGCGCTGCTGCAGGAGGGCGCCTCGGACGTAGGCGTGGTGCTGGAATACGGCGCGGACGCCGAGCGAACGCCGACGGGCGATGTGGTCTCGGTGGGAGAACCGGAGTCGGTGGAGGGCAGGGCGGGAGACGCTCCCGCTTCCGAACCGATCTTGGCCAAACCCGTCACGCGACTGGACGTCATCGGGGCCGGCAACTTCGCCCGCACCATGTTGCTGCCGCACCTCAAGGGTCGGCTGACCCTGGGGACGGTGGTCAACCAGACCGCTCTCAGCGCGAACCACGTCAGGACCAAGTTTGGATTTCAGTCGGCCGCCACGGATCCCGGATCGCTCTATCAGGATGCCGAACCCGGCGCGGTGCTGATTGCCACACGTCATCACCTGCACGCCCCGATGGTGGAGCAGGCGCTGCAGGCGGGCCGCCATGTGTTCGTGGAAAAGCCGCTTTGCCTCACCGAGGAGGAACTGGGCCGGATCGATGGGTTGATGGCGCGCGGGACCGGTTCCGTGATGGTGGGCTTCAATCGGCGGTTTGCCCCGGCCAGCGCGGCGTTGAAGGCGTTGCTGGATCGGACCACGGGCCCAAAATCGGCCAGCTTCCGCGTGATGCCGGGCCGCCTGGATCCCCAGCATTGGTATGCCCATCATGAGGAGAGCGGGGGACGGGTCCTGGGCGAGGCGTGTCATTTCCTGGACTACTTCTGTTTCCTCTTCGGCAGCGAACCGGTGAAGGTGTTTGCCCAGACCACCTGGCCCGCCCGCGGGCGGCTGCCGTTTCCGGACAGCGTGACGGCGCAGGTGTCCTTCGCGGACGATTCCAGCGGTCAACTGATCTATTCCGCCGAGGGGGATACCTCTTGGCCGAAGGAGGTGCTGACGGTGATGGGCGCGGGAATGGCGGCGGAGCTGGTGAATTTCCAGAAGCTGACGGTGCACCAGCGGCGCCGGCGCCAGGTGCGGTCCTTCAATTCCAAGGGGCACGCCGAGGAGATGGCGGCCTGGAGTACCTACCTGTTGGGGAAAGGGCCGCATCCGTTGCCCTACGCGGCATCGCGCCGGAGCATGCGCCTGACCTTTGCGGTGCTGGCCTCGATCCGGGAGGGGCGGGCCGCAGGGGTCAGACTTGACTAATTGACTATTTGAGGGACGCGCTCCGCAACGCGTCCCTCAAATAGTCAATTAGTCAAGTCTGACCCCTGCGGCTTCGGCCGAGCGGGGAGGGCGATCCCAGCGTCGGGGGGGGCGTTCGGGGAGGGACGCATCCACCTTGGCGTAGTAGGTGTCTTCGCCGAAGAGGTCGTCCGCAGCCTGCTTCAATTCCAGGGAGGGGGTGACGAAGTAGCGTTCGTGCGTTTCCACAAAGATCAGTTCGCCGCCCGGGCGCCGGAAGCAGAGGAAGAGCGGGCAGCGTCCCGGGTGGGCTTCGGCCAGTTCGCGGGCCTGGACGAGGCGTTCGGGGGTGACGTGATTGGTATGGAGGCGGAAATGAACCTGCCGGGTGAAGCGCCGGGGCGCCTCCTCAAGCGGCATGAGTTCCTGGGGGAAGAGCTTGGGTTTGTCCTCGCCGTTGTTGACTTCGCCGATGATGAGGAGCGCGCGGTTGGGCGTGAGGAGGGAGGCGTATTTCTCGTAGTTCTCATTCATGCACAGCATGGAGAAGTTCCCCTGCAGATCCTCGACCGTCACCATGGCGTAGGGCTTGTTGGTCTTCTTGGAGACGCCCTGCTGGACGCCGGAGACCATGCCGCCGATGCGGGTGAGGGACCGGTCGGGGAGCTGGGCGGCGGTGAGGGAGTTGGTGAGGCCGTATTGCTCGAGGAGGTCGGCGTATGGGGTGAGGGGGTGGCCGGTGACGTAGAAGCCGAGCAGTTCCTTCTCGGCGGAGAGCAGCTGGCCCTGGGGCCATTCCTCAAGCTGGATGGCCTCCTCCGGGGCGGGGGTCATGGTGGCCTCGAGCACCTCGAAGAGGGAGGACTGTCCGCGGGCCCGGTCGGCGGCGGCGGCGGCGGCGCGGTTGAGCGTATGGTCGATGCGTGAGAAGAGGGTGGCGCGGGTCTCGCCGAACCCGTCGCACGCCCCGCACTTGATGAGGGCTTCTAGCGTCTTGCGGTTGACCGTGCGCGTGTCCACGCGCTCGCAGAGGTCGGCCAGGCTGGAGAAGGCGCCGCCGTCGGCCCGCGCCCGCAGGATCTCCTCCACGGCCCCGGCGCCAACGCCCTTGATGGCGGCCAGGCCGAAGCGGATGGCGGTCCCGTCGGGGGTGGGGGCGAAGGCGATGCGCCCCTCATTGACGTCCGGCGGCAGGACCTCGATCCCCATGGCCTTGGCTTCGTTGAGGACGACGGTGAGCTTGTCCGTCGAGCTCATTTCGTTCGTCATCATCGCGGCGAGGAAAGCGACGGGGTGGTTGGCCTTCAGGTAGGCGGTCTGGTAGGCGACGATGGCGTAGGCGGCGGCGTGGGACTTGTTGAAGCCGTAGCCGGCGAACTTTTCGAGCAGGTCGAAGACCTGGTTGGCCTTGGCGGCGGGGATGTTGTGTTCCCGGTCGCAGCCGGCCACGAAGATCTTCCGTTGCTTGGCCATTTCCTCGACCTTCTTCTTGCCCATGGCGCGGCGGAGGAGGTCGGCGCCGCCGAGGGTGAATCCGGCCAGGACCTGGGCGGCCTGCATGACCTGTTCCTGGTACACCATGATGCCGTAGGTTTCGCGGCAAATGGGTTCCAGGAGGGGATGCGGGTATTCGATCTTCACCTCGCCATGCCGGCGGGCGATGAAGTCGGGGATGAGATCCATCGGGCCGGGCCGGTAGAGGGCGATCAAGGCGGTGATGTGCTCGATGGAACTGATCTGGAACTTGCGGCAGAGGTCGCGCATGCCCCCGGATTCCAATTGGAACACGCCGACGGTGTTGGCCTTGTTGAGCAGGTCATAGGTCCTGGCGTCGTCGAGGGGCAGGTCGTCGATGGGCACGTCGATCCCGTGGATGGCCTTAACCATCTCGCAGGTGTTGCGGATGACAGTCAGCGTCTTGAGGCCGAGAAAATCCATCTTGAGCAATCCCAGGTCGCCGACCGGGCCCATGGCGTATTGGGTGACGATGGTGCCTTCGTCGTCCTTGCGCAGGGGAAGGACATTGACGAGCGGCTGGTCGCCGATGACGACGCCCGCGGCATGGACGGAGGCGTTGCGGGTGAGGTCCTCGAGGATGAAGCCGGTGTCGATCAGCTCGCGCGTGGCGGGTTCGGAATCATAGGCCTGCTTGAATTCGGGCGATTGGGCCAGGGCCTTGGCCAGGGTGATCTTGAGGTCGCTGGGGATCATCTTGGCGAGCCGGTCGCCCTCGCCATAGCTGAGGCCCATCACGCGGGCGACGTCGCGCACGACCGACTTGGCTCCCATCGTGCCGAACGTGATGATCTGGGCGACTGAATCCCGGCCGTATTGCTCGCGCACATACTCGATGACGTCCGCGCGGCGATCGTCGGCGAAGTCGATGTCGATGTCGGGAGGATTGACGCGCTCGGGATTGAGGAAGCGCTCGAACAGGAGGCCGTAGCGCAGGGGATCGACGTTGGAGATTTCCAGCAGGTAGGTGACGATGGATCCGGCCGCCGAACCGCGGGCGACGCAGGCGATGCCCTTCTCGCGTCCATAGCGGACGAAGTCGCCGACAATGAGGAAGTAGCTGACGAAACCGGTCTTCTCGATGACGTCCAGTTCGGTCTGGATGCGGTCCAGGACCTGCGAGGCGGCCTGGCGGAGGCGCGGATCCTCCAGCGGCGTGCCGGGCGGCGGCGGCGGCTCGGCCTGGTCGCCGGGAACATGGAACGCGGGCAGGCGCGACGGATCGGCCACGGCATCGACGACAATCTCGTGCTGTTCCACATGAGCCTGGATCCCGTAGCGCTTTTCCATGGCGCCGGCCAGGAGATGGCGAAGGTAACCCTCGCGGGTGAAGCCGCTGGGCGGATCAAAGACGGGATAGTGGAGGGTGCCGAACTCGATCTCGACATTGCATTTCTCCGCCACTTCAAGGGTGTTGGTGACGGCCTCGGGCACCTCCGCAAAGCGCGCCTTCATCTCCTCGGCGGAGCGGAGGTAGAACTGCTCGGCCACATAGGTCATGCGCCGCGTGTCCTCGAGGGTGGTCTGGGTGCCGATGCAGATGAGGCAGTCGTGGGCGTGGCTGTGCGATTTCTCGATGTAGTGGACGTCGTTGGTGGCGACCAGCTTGAGGCCGAACTCCCTGGCCCAGGGAATGAGGTGGCGGTTGACCTTGGCCTGTTCCGGGATGCCGTGGTTCTGGAGTTCGAGATAGAAATTCTCCGGGCCCAGCGTCTGCTTGAACCAGTCGATCGCGTCCCGGGCCTTGTCCGGCTCGTCGCGCAGGATACGTTCCGGGATTTCGCTGGCGAGGCAGCCGGAGAGGGCGATGAGACCCTCGGCATGCTGGGCCAGCAGTTCCTTGTCGATGCGGGGCTTGTAGTAGTAGCCGGTGAGCTGGGCCTCGGTGGCGAGGTGGATGAGGTTCTTGTAGCCGGTCTCGTCCCTGGCCAGCAGGACCAGGTGGTTATAGACGTCCCGGCCTCCGGACGAGGACTTCTTCTCATGGCGGCTGCCCGGGGCCACATACACCTCGCAGCCGACGATGGGTTTGATGCCCTTGTTGCGCGCGGCCTGGTAAAAGTCGATGGCGCCATAGAGAACCCCGTGGTCGGTCAGCGCCATGGCGGGGAATTTGAGCTCGTGCGCCTTGTCCATCAACCGGTCCAGTCGGCAGGCTCCATCCAGGAGGGAATACTCGGTGTGGAGATGGAGATGGACAAAATCCGCGTGCGACATCGGGGCAAGTGTAGGGGCGGGGGAGCGAGGCGCAAGAGCGGATGCGCGGCGGGGCGGTCTTTGCCTGTGAATAAGTCTCAAGCCCGCGGAGTGGGCCGGTGTGACGCCGCGAGCAGGAGATCCCGGCGGGAGCAGTAGCCGCCGACGTCAGGAGGTGGACCCTAACGTGGTTCATTACGTCCCACCTCCTGACGTCGGCGGCTACTGTTCGAGGCGGCGGCGACTCCTAGGGACAGCCCGTTTGACATTGGCGGGCAAACCTGTTGACTGGGGCGGTGCGTGGCTTGTGGCAAGTGATGGGTCGGGGATGGGTGGCGGCGCTTCTGCTGGCGGGCTGCGCCCATTACCCGGTGAATCCGCCGTTGCCCGCGGGGGCAAAGGATGGCCCGAGGAAGTTCTATCGCTATGGGGATCTTGCCTCTCCGGGTAATTCCGATGAGTTGTTCGTCATGCTGGCCTTCAGCGGAGGGGGGACACGGGCGGCGGCACTGTCCTACGGGGTGATGGAGGGATTGGCTGAGACGCAGGTGTATGCGGAAGGACGTTCCCGAAGGTTGCTGGACGAGGTGGACGTGATCACGGCGGTGTCCGGGGGCAGCTTCACCGCCTCCTACTACGGCCTGTTCGGGGATCGCATTTTCATGGACTTCGAGGAGCGCTTCCTCAAGCGGAATGTGCAGGGGGCGCTGACCGCGAGGCTGTTGAATCCGCTGCACTGGTTCCGGTTGTGGTCGCCCCAGTTCAACCGGGATGACCTGGTGGCGGAGTATTTCCAGAAGGAACTCTTCAACGGACTAACCTACGAGACCTACTTGCATCGCGGACGGCGTCCGTTTGTGATCGTCAACGCGACCGATGTGGCGATCGGGGCCAGGTTCGAGTTCACACAGGACCAGTTTGACCTGCTCGGATCCGACCTGGGGCCGATGCCGATTGGGCGCGCCGTGGCGGCTTCATCGGCGGTGCCGGGTCTGTTTGGAGGGGTGACCCTGCGCAATCATTCGGCGGAATCGGGTCATGTAGCGCCGGCCTGGATTCAACGCGTGCTGAGCGATCCTGACACGGGCCCGCGCCTGCGGAACCGTGCCCAGGAAGCGGCGTCCTACAAGGATGGAGGCAGGCGCCGCTTCATCCATCTCCTGGATGGCGGGCTGACCGACAACCTGGGCTTGCGCGGGGTGATGGATCTGACGCTGTTGGGCGACCAGGTGGACGGATTGGTGGCGGTGGACCCCATCACGCGCGCGCAACGGGTGGTGCTGATCATGGTGGATGCCCATGTGCAACGGGACTATGGGCTGGACGTGCTGGAGACACCCGGCCTGTTCCGAATGCTCAACGCCACGACCAGCGTGCCGATGAACCGGTATTCCTTCGAGACCATGGCTCTGGTCCGGGAGGCGATGCAGCAGCGGTTGACCCGGGAAAAGGTGCGGCGCCTGGCGACCATGTCCAGCCTGTCCACCGACATCGAGTTCTACGCGGTTTTCCTTGAGTTCAACGAACTGATGAATCCGGAGGACCAGGCGTTTTTCCAGTCGGTGCGCACCACTTACACGCTGAGCGATGAGCAGGTGGATCGCTTGCGGGCGCTGGCCCGGGAGCAGTTGAGGCATGCGCCGGAGTTTCAGCGGTTGGTGCGGTGACTTGGAACGCGTCCAGGCGATGCCGGGGGGTGGCTTGCTGGGCACGGGCGCCTGGATGATGCCAGGACATTCAACACAGAGCGCACAGAGAAGCGCAGAGGGCCGCAGAGGAGGAGATGGGTGCGTTGAGCGTTGAGCGTTTCCGCAGGGACCACCTCCTTCCGTCGGCGGCTACTTGGCTTCTCGCTGAGCATTGGGGGGAGGAGGCAAGGGTTCATGGGGGCCCCCTGTCCATTCGGGTCTGTTCACGGCCCATGAACCAAAGCACGAAGTCCGAAGCTCGAAATCCGAATCAAAGGTTCAAACCACTTTGGATTTGGTGCTTCGGACTTGTTTCGAGATTCGGGTTTCGAGTTTCGAGTTTTGGTCGTGGGGGCGGAGGAAGCGCGGCATGACGGCGCGCGCACTGGCCTTGTGAACCGGGCCGCTCCCCTTCAGGGCGTGGTGCGGCCGGTGGTGCCGGGTTTTAGGAATTCCGGGGGGGCGGTGGCGTTGAGTTCGGTGAGGACGATGCTGGTGAGATTGTTCTGGCCGTCGGTGAAGAGGACCATGGGGGTCTTGTTGCGGGTTTCGGCGGCGGTGTCGATGACGAGGGAGAACTTCCCGGCCTTGGCCTTGGTTTCCACCACGACCTGGATTTCCTCGAGCAACTTGGCGCGGATGCGGCGTTCCTGTTCGTCCAGGGTGGTGAGCGCCTGGCGGTCGAACTGCTGGATGGCCTGCTCCATTTCCCGGACCTCGATGAGCTTGTTTTCGGCGGCCTTCTTGCGGCGCTCGCGTTCCTCGGCGGCGATGGCCTGGTTGTTGGCATCCTCGACGGCCGCCTTGTAGGCCTCGGTGAGGGCCTGGTATTGCTCGAGCATGGTCTTCTTTTCCTTGTCGAACTCGCCGGCGCGTTCCTTGAGGGAGGCGTCCGCGGCCCGGGTCTTGTAGTAGCCCTCGAAGACCTCCTTGAGGTCGATGACGGCCACGTTGAGGGTGGCGGCCCGGATGGGCGCGGCGAGGCAAAGGGTGAGCAATGCGAGCGGGAGAATGATTCGGGAGTAGGTCATGGTATCTGTGGGAAAGGGGTCACTAAAACCCGCGGTTGTAGCCGGCGCTGAACTGGAATCGGCCGGAGCTGTCGTTGACGCCGTCGCTATCGTTGATGGGAATGCCGTAATCAAAACGGAGCGGGCCGATGGGGAGGTTCAGGCGGAGCCCGACGCCCCAGTTGTCATTGTAGTTGCCGATGTTCTCTGGCATTGCGCCGGCAATGTCGTCGTAGTCATCCAGGTTGGCGTAGGCCATGCCGATGTCGTAGAACACGGCGAACCGGATGCGTTCGATGATGGGTATACTGTATTCGGCCGAGCCGAACCAATAGTAATTTCCGCCAATGGGCTCCTCGTTCTGGTCGATGGGGCCGACCTCGCGGTATTTGTAGCCGCGCAGGGTGCTGAGGCCGCCGAGGAAGAACCGGTCGAAGATGGGAACGCGCTCGGAAGAGCCGTAGGCCTCGGTGTAGCCGGTGCGGGCGAGCAGTTCGAGGACATGGCCCTCGGCAAAGCCTGGGATGTATTGGGCGCCGCGGATCTCGCCCTGATAGTAGTCGGTGTCGGCACCGAACGGGCCGCCCGCCAGTTCCGCGCGGACCTCGATGCGGTGCCCCCGCGTGGCCAGCAGGGCGCTGTTGCGGGTGTCGTGGGCGATGGAGGCGCCCACCTTGGAGATGAGCTGCTCGCCGGCCTCGGCCATGATGATGGGGGAGGCGTCGGGTTCCACGTCATGAATGTCCACATTTTCCAGCGTGTAGCTGAGGTTGCCGATGACGTAGTCGGACCAGAGCGCGCGGGACAGGCCGATGCGGCCGCCGGTGCGGGTTTCGTCGTAGTAATCGTTGGCGCTGACGTAATTCAGTTCGCGATGGAACAGGTCCACGGTCAGGGCGAGCTTGCGTCCGAGGAACCATGGCTCGGTGAAGGTCATGAGGTAGTCCTGCCGTTGGGTGCCGACCTGGACGCGCAGGCGCATTTTCTGGCCGCCGCCCATGAACCAGGGCGGCTTGAAGAGGTCGAAGTTGCCCTGGGTGACCTCGACGAAGCCGATCAGGGCATCGACCGAGCTGAAGCCCGCACCGATGTTGAAATGGCCGGTGGTCTTCTCGGCCACGGCGATGACGAGGTCGCGCCGTTCCGGGACGTCGGTGTCCTCGGGTTGGGCGTTGACGGTTTCGAAGAAGTTGAGGCCATCGAGGCGGCGCTCGGAGAGCTTGACGCGGGTCATGTCGAAGACCTCGCCGGGGGCGACGGCCAGTTCGCGGCGGAGGACGCGGTCCTTGGTCTTGGTGTTGCCGCGGATCTGGATCTTTTCGATGTAGGATTTCCCGCCCTCATCCACCTCGTAGAGGATGTCCATGGTGCCGGTGGCGGTGTTGGCGGTGCGGCGGGGCAGGATGCGGGTGTCGATGTAGCCCTTGGAACCGTAGAGGTCGCGGATGATCTCGCGGTCGCCGTTGAGGCCCCTGAGGGTGAAGGTGCTGCCGACCCCCATCCTGAGCGCCTTCTCGACCTCGTTGGTGGTGAAGAGGGTGAAGCCCTTGAAGGCGACGGCGCCGACCTTGTATTGCTTGCCCTCGGCCACGATGAAGCGGAGGACCAGCTTGCGGGGCGTGAGGTAGTCGTACTCGATATCCTTCAGCTCGAAGTCGATGTAGCCGTCGTTGCGATAGAACTCGGCGAGCCGGTCCTTGTCATCCTCGAGTTCATCCTTCTTGAGCACGCCGTTCTGGGTGAGCCAGGAGAGCCACCAGTGGCGGCGGGTCTTTTTGAGGACGGAACGGAGCTTGCGCTGGGAGTAAGCGGAGGCGCCGACGAAGATGACGTCGTCAATCTTGACCTTTTGGGACTCGGTGATGTTGAAGGTGACGGTGGCGGTGCCGGCACGTTCGTCGGGTTGGGGGTTGTATTCGACCTGGGTCTCGGGGTAGCCGGACTTCTGGTACATCTTGATGATGGTGAGCTTGTCGTTGAAGAGCTTCCGGTCATCGAGGGGTTCCCCGACCTTGGAAGAGGTTTTTTTGCGGAGTTTGCGATCGGAGAACTTCTTGTTCCCTTCGAACTGCAGGTCGGTGAGCTTTTGTTTTCCGACGAGGTAATAGATCAGGCGCATGCCATCGACCGAGGGGTCCTCGGCGACGCGGATGTTGGAGAAGTAGCCCGTGGCGTAGAGGTTGCGGACGTCCTGGTTGACCTCGTTGGGGTTGTAGGGCTGGCCTTCCTTGGAGCGAATGTTGGCGCGCACGAGCGTTTCGCCCACGGCGGCCGGGCCGATGTTGGTGATGACGATCTGGTTGATGATGCCCTGGGCCTGGAGGCGGGTCAGGGCGGGGGCGAGCAGGAGGAGCAGCACCGCCAGGGGCCGGAAACCGTCACCTACCCGCGACCTTCGTCGCCCGGGCAGGCGGAGGGTGGCGCTCCCCGGCAGGGGGAACCGCGTGGCGGGATCGGCTTGGGCAGGCTGCTCCGGTCTCACTGGTTGCGTCGCGACGGGTCACTCCATCCCGGCCGGCAGGTCGTCGCTGCTGATCTTGGCCGCGCTTTCAAATCGCGTGTAGGATTTCATGAACGTCAGGTGCACATCGCCGGTGGGGCCATTGCGCTGCTTGGCAATGAGCAGGTTGACCGGGATGGCTTCCTGTTCGGAGCCGGCATCCTCGTCGTCCCCGGAGCTGGCCTTGTAGAGCAGCGCGACCAGGTCGGCATCCTGCTCGATCGAACCGGACTCGCGCAGGTCGGAGAGGCGGGGCTTGCGGTTCTTGTCCTTTTCCAGTTCCCGGTTGAGCTGGCTGAGGACGATGACGGGAACCTTGAGTTCCTTCGCCAAGGCCTTGACCCCGTTGGAAATATCCGCGATTTCCTGCTGACGATTCTCGGCTCGGCGCGCAGTAGAATGGAGCAGTTGCAAGTAGTCAATCACGAAAAGCTTGATGCCGTATTGCTGCCACATGCGGCGGGCCTTGGCGCGGAGCTGGAGGATGGAGAGACCCGAGGTGTCGTCGATGAAGATGGGGGCGCTGGCCAGTTTTCCCGCGGCCTGAGTGAGCTTGGGGAAGTCCCGCTCGGCGAGGAACCCCTCGCGAATATTGCGCAGGTTGACGCGGGACCGGGAGCAGAGCATGCGAAGGATGAGCGACTCGGCGGTCATCTCGAGGCTGAACACGCCGACGGGTATCTTCTGCTCCACGGCGGCGTGCTCGGCGATGTTCATGGCCAGGGAGGTCTTGCCCATGCTGGGCCGGGCCGCCACCACGACCATCTCACCCTCATGCAAACCGCTGGTCATCCTGTCCAGGTCAGGAAAGCCGGTCCCGATCCCGGTCAGCATCCCCTGGCGCTGATGGAAATCCTCAATCGTGGTGATGGCGCTGCGGACCAGGTCCTTGACCGTCCGCGAGGTGGACTCCACCCGGTCCTCGCTGATGCGCAGGATGTCCCGTTCCACTTCGTCGAGCAGCCCGTCCACCTCGCCCTCGTGCTCGTGGACCCGCCCCACCACGTCGGTGCAGGCGCGGATCAGGCGCCGCAGGATGTATTTCTCCCGGACGATGTCCAGGTAGTAGCCAAGGTTGGCCGAGGACGGGGTGCTGTCCGGCAGGGAAGCCAGGTAGGTGAACCCGCCGACCGTGTCGAGCTGGTTCCGGTCGCGCAACCGCTGCTGGAGGGTAATCAGGTCGATCGGCGTCTTGGCGTCGTACATCTCCACCAGCACCTCGTAGATGGACTGGTGTCGCAGGTCGTAAAAGACTTCCGGGCCCGATTTGAGGCGCTCGACGCATTCGCCCAGGCACTCGTGCGGGGAGAGCAGAACCGAGCCCAGCACCCCCTGCTCGGCCTCGAGTGAATGGGGCGGAAGGCGATCGACGCGCCCGCCCGCGGCCCCGAGGTCCCGACGACGGCCCTCGTACAAATCCGGCGGCGAGGACTCAGTCTCTGTCACGGTGGCATCCGACATGGCCACATCGTTGGGCATGACCCGGACGGATTCAATGTCGAATTCCCCCCAATCTACTCCCAGCCTTTTCACACCTGAAAACCGGCCATGAACGGCCCGGAAAGGGATTGCGCTCGACGCGGGCGCGGCGCCCTTGGCTTAATGTGGGCGCGGCGCGCATCCGGTGCGCCTCGTCATCATGCAGAACCAGATCCTTGGTTTTTTCATGCTCACCACGGTGGCCCTGGGCATCCTGGCGGCCACGCAATGGAAATCCAGCCGGGACCTTGACGCCCAACTGGCCGAGCGGCAGCAGAAGATGGATTCGATGAACGTCAATCTCGACGGCCAGCGCGCCCGGATTGAGGCCCTGGAAATGGAGGGCGAGAATCTTCGGGCCATCCTGGCCGACCTCAAGCGCGACAAGTCCGGATTGCGGGAGGCGACCAACCGATTGGGCGCCGAATTGACCAAAGCCCTGGCCGGGACGCAGTCCGAACCCACCGAATCGGTCCGGTTGCCTGACGGCTCCCTCACCGCCTGGTATCGCGCATGGCAGGAAGGTCTGGTGTCCGACCTTTACGGGGAGTTGCTGGCCCAGTGGGAGCTGGATTCGGAAGTGGAAGCCAGGGTGCGGCTGGTGCTGCTGGGGTTGCAACGGCAGAACCTTTTGGCTGGCGGGCCGAACGCCGGCGGGAAGGACAGCGAGGCAACCGCCGAGTTCGGCCGTCAGGTGGCGGCGATCGAAGCGGATCTCAAGGCGCTCCTCAAGCCGGACCAGTGGACCGCCTTTCAGTTTTATTCACGCACCTTGGCCGGCCGTCTTTGGCTGCGCCCCTTGCGGGAGGAGCTCCAGGAGGCGGGGCATCCTTTCACGGACAAGCAATTCCGCAGGCTCCTTGAAGTTCACGCGGATGCCCGTCAGCATTTGCCGCCTCTGCCGGATGATCCGGCCGACACCGAAGCGATGGAGACCGCGCTGGCCACCCGCCAGGCCACCATCCACAAGCGTGTTCTTTCCGAGGCCCCCAACTTCCTTGATCCGGAACAGGTGGAAGCGCTGGCGCGGCACCAGGAGTAGGGGATCGGCCCCTTCGAATTTAAGGGGCATCCCTCCTCCGCTCAGGGTTCCAGCCGGATACTCAGGCTTTCCAACGGCGCCCTGGCCAGGCCTTCACGCATGGTTGCCTCGTCCGGGAACGACTCGGAAATGCAGCGTCCGTCGCAGGTCAGCTCCCAGGAGGCCACCTTGAAGGGCCATGGGTGGATTCGCACGATGGTTCCGTCTGCCGATGCCGGTTCGAGCATCAGGGTGGTGGTGCCATCGGAGGCGGGCACGTCTTCCATCGTTTCGGCGCCGCGCAGACCCAAGAGGAGGCGCAGGGACAGCCAATCCCAATGGGCCAGCAGGCGCTGATTGCGGTGAAGGCATTCGGGTTGGACGTGCGGGGCCCAGGCGGCGGCGCCTTGAAGGGCCCCCACCAGGGTGGCCTGCACCACCTCCTGCTCGCGCATGAACAACCGTCTGGCTTCCGCTTCCCCAGCATTGCGCGGGTCCGCATACGCCACCGCCAGGTGGTAGAAATGCATCGAGACCAGCAGGGCGGCGTAGCGATGGAAGGAGAGGACGTCCCGCACGCTCCGGCGCCACAGGTTGTAGTGGAGCGCGGCGGGCATCTCCATGAAGCTGTGCGGCAGCCCGGTCGCGGGGTCAAAGGTGGGCTGGGCTTCCCATTCCAGAAAGCCGATGTCGTGCAGTTCGGTGGCCAAGCAGACTTCGGCGCAGGGCTCGACGGGGCCGAAGCGGGTGGTATCCCAGCGGCGGGCGAATTGCCCGGAGACCCAGGCATGGGCCGGCTGGCTGATCAACCGGATCCCGGACGATTCATGGCGGAGCAACATGGGGGTCAGACTTGACTATTTGACTATCTCTCGCCGCCCCCACGGGCGCGGCGAGAGATAGTCAAATAGTCAAGTCTGACCCCTGCCAAGTCTTTCTTTGTGCGGTCACGGCGGTTAGGCTGGGTCGATGCGAATGGGATCGGCGTTGGTCCTGGTCTTTGCCGGGGGCGCGGCCATCATGGTGCTGGAGATTGCCGGGGCCCGGTTTCTGTATCGGGATTTTGGCAGCTCAGTCTATGTCTGGGTCAGCCAGATTGGGATGATCATGGCGGCGCTGGCGGTGGGGTATTACGCGGGCGGATGGCTGGCGGATCGATTTCGGCGTCCGCGTCCGCTGGCCTGGCTGTTGGTGATGGCCGGCGTGCTGACCTGGTGCATTCCCGACTTTGCGCCCTGGGTATTGGGGAAGATTGTCGAGCGTCACCCGGCCGATGCGCCGATCCCCGAGGTGTGGCGCAAGCTGGATCCCATGTTGGGCAGCGCGGCGGTGTTTTTTCTGCCCTGCCTGGTGCTGGCCAGCCTGTCGCCGTTCATGATCCGCCTGGCGGCACACCGGGTGGAGGGCGTGGGGCGATTGAGCGGAACGATGTTCTCGGTCGGGACCACCGGCAGCATCCTGGGGGTGTTCCTGAGCGGGTATTGGCTGCTGGACTGGTTCGGGCTGACCAAGAACCTGCGCGGCACCGGAGCGGTGATGGTGGTCATGGGCATGTATTGCTGGTGGATGGATCGAGCCTACTCGAAATGAAAACACAACAGATCAAGTTCGGGACGCTGGTCCTGGTCGCGCTCCTGGTCGGTGGAGACCGCTTGGAAGCGCAGACGACCGTGGCGGAAATGACCTCGGCTTACCATCACATCCGGGTGGTGGACGAAGGGGCGTACCGATTCCTGAGTTTCAATGGGTCGATGGAGTCCCGCATCGTCCGCGACCGGCCCTTGGAGGGGCACTTCGAGTACACGCAGTATTTCCAGATGGCCTGGCTCTGGAATCCGGGCATCAAGAAGGTGCTGATGGTGGGGTTGGGCGGGGGCACGACGCAATCGTGCGTGGCCCAGCACGTGCCGGAGGTGGACATCACCACCGTGGAGTTGGATCCGATGGTGGTGGCGGTGGCCCGCCAATACTTCGGCTTCAAGGAGGGCGACCGGCAGCGGGTTCAGGTGGAGGATGGCCGAGTGTTTCTGCGGCGCGCGCGGGACACGTTCGACCTGATCATCATGGACGCCTACACAACCCATCGCTATGGGTCGTCCCTGCCGCAGCACCTTGCCACGAAGGAATTCTTTGAACTGGCCCGTTCGAGGCTGAGCGATCAAGGCGTCCTTTGCTACAATGTCATGGGGGATTGGAAAGGCGCCGAGTCACGCCTGGTGGCGGCGATGCACAACACGCTGAAGACCTCCTTCCCGCACGTGTACTTCTTTCCCACGCCGGAGAGCCGCAACGTGATCCTTGTGGCGCCGGCCCGGAAGGATCGGCTTTCCTTCAATGACATGAATGGGCAGGCCTCGGTGGTGCTGCGCGAGAAGCAGATCACCTTTCCGGACTACCGCCGGCGGCTTTACGTGGTGCAGACGCGGGCGGCTTACGGCACGGATCAGGCCCCGGTGTTGACCGACGATCATGCCCCCATCGAGGGATTGATCCGGACGGGAGTAGGCGCGGAGTGAAGGGGGGGAAGGCAGTTGAAGTGGGAGGATGGGGGATGGAGCAAGAGCAAGAATAATTCCTTTCCCAGACGCTGCTGGGGAAAGAAGGCTGCGCCGCGGGTTGCGACACAAGGTGAAACATGGGCGAGGAGAGGACAATAGATCTCACCATATCAAAGGCCCCTCACCCCGGCCCTCTCCCGGCGGGAGAGGGTGGCGCGTCCTCCGCGCGGAGAGAGGCTGAATTCCTGATTCCTTCCCCCCGGGGTGGCATGCTGTTCCCTCTCCCCCCGGGAGAGGGTCAGGGTGAGGGGCCCCTGCAAAACGACAACATGTTGGTCGTTCTTTTCGGGTTAAGAGTAGGAGCAAGAACCTGTGCTACAACAGCCCTGCCTCCTGGCCGGTGCCAGGCAATGCGCGCTTGAACCGGTCTGGGGGGGTGTCTAGACTGGAAACGCCATCGGGTTCCGCCCCTGGTCCATACAACCATTACAACGGACTGAATGACTATGCCTTACGAATTACCCCCATTGCCCTACGCCAAAGATGCCCTGGAACCGCACATCGATGCGCAGACCATGGAGATTCATCATGGCAAGCACCACGCCACCTACGTCGCGAAGTTGAACGAAGCCCTGGCCAATCACGCTGACCTGGCCGGGAAGTCGGTGGAAGAACTCATCAGCAACCTCAGCGCCGTTCCAGAAGCCATCCGCACCGCGGTGCGCAATAATGGCGGCGGCCACGCCAACCACTCGCTGTTCTGGCGCCTGATGGGGCCCAAGGCCGGCGGCACGCCCTCCGGCGCGCTGGGCGACGCCATCAAGGCCGCCTTCGGCAGCTTCGAAGCCTTCCAGGAGAAGTTTGCCGCGGCGGGTTTGGGCCGCTTCGGCAGCGGCTGGGCCTGGCTGATCCTGAACAAGAGCGGCCAGCTTGAGATCACCTCCACGCCCAACCAGGACAGCCCGCTCATGGATGGCAACAAGCCCATCCTCGGCTGCGACGTTTGGGAACACGCCTATTACCTCAAATACCAGAACCGGCGTCCGGACTACCTGAAGGCGTTCTGGAACGTCGTGAACTGGGAAGAGGTCGGCAAAGTGTACGCCGCTGTGAAAGGCTGATCCCGGACCGGGTCAACTCCAGCCGCTGGTTTCCGCGCTCCCCCGCCGCAGGCCGCCTTGAGTGGGGGAGGTGATTGCTCCTCCTGCCGGCGCCGCACGCCTGTGCATCTGCCGGACCGTGACTTATGAGCGACGAGTATCAAAGGGGCACCGACATTGCCTGGATCCAGCATTCCAACGAGGAACTGGGTCGCCTGCTGAAAAGGAAGCACCGGCAATTGAGCCGGGTCCGCTCGATCGGCGCCCTGTTGGTCCTGGTCCTGGCCTGGGTGGTCTTCAAGTACAGCAAAGTGGCCCCACTGGAAGGCCTGTGGCGGTGGTGAGAGGGGCTGAAGCCGGGACTACAAACGTAGCCGCCGACGTCAGGAGGCGGTAATCGTGGTGAATCGTTACGTCACGAGCCACCTCCTGACGTCGGCGGCTACTGCATCGGGGGCCACGATTACTCGTGGCGGAGCGCCTGGATGGGGTGGAGCTTGGAGGCCTTGAGGGCGGGGAAGAGGCCGGCTGTCAAGCCGACCAGCGCGCTGAAGGCCATGGCCACGAGCATGCTGAAAGGGGTGACGACGGGCGCGTTCTGGGCGGGGGAGACGAAGTCGATCAGTTGGACCAGTCCGAAGGAGGCGGCCAGGCCGGCCACGGCGCCGAGCATGGCGAGCGTGAGGCTTTCGACCATGATCTGGATGAAGATGTCCGAGCCGGTGGCGCCGATGGCCAGGCAGGTGCCGATCTCGCGGATGCGCTCATTGATGCTGGCCAGCATGATGTTCATGATGCCGATGCCGCCGACCAACAGGCTGAGCCCGGCGATGATGCCGCCGCTGATGCGGGCGTTGCGAATCCGCGTGTTGATTTCCTCCACCTGATCCTCCTGGGTGCGGAAGGAGAAATTCTCGACGCCGCGATGGGTGACCAGCAGGACGTTGCGGGCCTGCTGGAGGGCGGGTTCCATCGCCTTGAGGTCGGATACCTTGATGTCGATGTCGGAAAGGGTGGGGTCGGCGACGCCGTTGGTGCCGGTGGCGCTGCGGAACTTGATCCACATGGTGTTGAGCGGGATGTAAACCGTGTTGTTCTTCCGCCAGAAAGCATCCCAATTCTGGCGCCGCCATCCGGTCCGGCGAGCCGGTCCGGAACGCTCCTTGGCCGACTCCAGCGCCATCTCCCTCATCCGCCGCGTCTGCTCACTTTCGTAATGCTTGAACATGCCCACGATGGTGAACGGTTGATCATTGATGTTGATCGTCTCCCCGATGGGAATGATCTCGCGGCCGAGATCCTCGGGGGAACCGAACAGCTCGTCCCGGATGCCGGTGCCGATGACGCAGACGCTGTTGGCCAGTTCCTCGTCCAGGTCGGTAAAGAAGCGGCCATGCTCGACCTCGAAGAGGTTCATGTCCAGGACGGCGGGCCAGACGCCGACCGTCTCGGAAGGGCGGGTCCGCTTGTGGCCCTTGGAGACCACGTCCCGCTCCAGCTCCATTTCAGGGGAGATCAACGTGAGGAGAGGCGCGCTGGCGCGCAGGGCGCGGACGTCATGCACGGTCCGGCCGGGCGCCTGGTCCTTGAGATGTTCCTGCGAGGGGGGGACGTCCTCGTCGCGGATGATGACCTTGTCCAGCCCGCCCATGGCGATGAGCGATTCCTTCATCCCGTTCTCCATCCCCTTGACGATGGCCGTCATGGCCACGAGGCTGGCCACGCCGAGGACGATGCCGAGCATGGTGAGGACGGAACGGGATTTGTGCGCCCAGATTTCCTTCAGGCCGACGAGGAGGACATTGGCAAGGTTGAATCGCATGGGTCACTCGTAGCGAAGAGCCTGGATGGGGTGGAGCCGGGCGGCCTTGAAGGCGGGGATGAGTCCGGCCAGGACACCGACGGCGGCACTGAACAGGAAGGCCACGCCCAGCGCCTCGGGGGTGATGACGGGGAGGTTGCCATCCGGCGTGAAGACGCCGATCAGTTGGACCAGCGACCAGGACGCGGCCAGTCCGGTCAGACCCCCGAGCAGGGCCAGGACGAGGCTTTCGATGAGGATCTGGGCAAACACGGCCCCATCCGACGCGCCGACCGACTTGCGGATGCCGATCTCGCGGACGCGTTCGGAGATGCTGGCGAGCATGATGTTCATGATGCCGATGCCGCCGACGATGAGGCTGATGGCGGCGATGATGCCGCCGCTGAGCCGGGCGTTGCGGATGGTGGAGGTGATCTCCTCCGCCCAGTCCTCCTGGGTGCGGAACTCGAAGTCCTCGATGCCGTTGTGGGTGACGAGGAGGACGTTGCGCACCTGCTGCAGGGCGGGCTCGAGCACGTCCACGGAGGGGATCTGCATTTCCAGCGTGGTGAGGGGGGCGTCCATGATGCCAATCGAGTCCGTGCCGCTGCGGAATTTCACCACCATGGTTTTGAGGGGGATGTAAATGGTGTTGTTCTTGATGCGATAGACGTAATGGCTGCCCTTGGGGCGGTACTGGGGGGAGCGTCCGAGACGCTGGACCGCATTGGTCCGGATGGCGTTCTGGGCCCCGGCCTGGCGCGCCTCCTCCTCCCTGGTCCGCATGATGGCCTCGCTTTCGTAGTGCTCGAACATCCCGATGATGGTGAAGGGGATTCCATTGATGTTGATCGACTCGCCGATCGGGACCACCTCGCGCCCGATCACGTCCGGATCCCCGAAGAGCGCATCACGGATGCTGGTGCCGATGACACACACGCTGCGTGACTCCTCGTCGTCGATGTCGGTGAACATCCGGCCATGCTCCACCACGTGCTGGTTGAGGGGCAGGGCGCCGGGCCAGGTGCCGGCAAAGATGTAAGGACGGGCCCGCTTCGAGCCGTGCGTGACCCCCATGCTGTCGCGGTAGCCGTAGCGCTGGATGAAGGGAACGATGTTGGTCACCAGCGGGGCGCTGGCGCGGAGGCGGTACACGTCCCGCATGGTGATGCCCTTGGCCTGGTCCTGGAGATGCCGCTGGTAATCGGGGAGGTCATCCTCGGACTCGACGCGGATTTTCTCCAGGCCCCCGATGGCGACCAGGGCTTCGCGGAGTCCGTTTTCCATGCCCTTGACCATGGCCGACATGCCCACGAGGCTGGCCACGCCGAGGATGATGCCCATCATGGTGAGCAGGGAGCGGAACTTGTGGGCGCCCACCTCCTTGAGGCCGACGAGGATGGTGTTCCACAGGTTCATGGGAGGGGTGGGGTGGGGTGGGGTGGCGGGTGGGTGAGTGGGTGGGTGGGTTACTGGGGTTGGGGGATGGAAGCGGTGGCGAGGCCGGCGAGGCGGGAGTCGGGCAGGTTGGAGACCAGGCCGTCGCGGATCTCAATGCGCCGGGGGGTGATGGCGGCGATGGAGGGGTCGTGCGTGACGAGGATGATGGTGCGCCCGTCGCGGTTGAGCTGCTGAAACAGTTCAAGGATGGCCTCGCCGGTGTGGGAGTCGAGGTTTCCGGTGGGCTCATCGGCGAAGAGGATCCGTGGGTTGTTGACGAGGGCGCGGGCGATGGCGACGCGCTGCTGCTGGCCGCCGCTCAACTGGCTGGGCCGGTGCCGGCTCCGGTTTTCCAGATCCACAAGTCGAAGCGCCTCCATGGCGCGCTGACGTCGCTCACGCATGGAGAGCCCGCTGTAGATCATGGGCAGCTCGACGTTTTGCAGCACGTTCAGCTTGGGCAACAGATTGAAGAACTGAAAGACGAAGCCGATTTTGCGGTTGCGGATGGCGGCGAGCTGCCGCGCGGAGGCGTCCTGAATCATGGTCCCATCCAGCTCCACCGTCCCCGAGGTGGGGGTGTCGAGGCAGCCGAGGATGTGCATGAGGGTGGACTTGCCGCTGCCGGAGGGGCCGATGATGGAGATGAACTCGCCCGATTCGATGTCGAGGGTGACGCCGGCCAGGGCGTGGATTTCCTCTCCGCCCAGGTGGTAGATCTTCCGGATGTCGCGGACTTCAACGAGGGCCATGGGATCAGGATGCGTCCTTGCCGGAGGCGGGGCTGGATTGGCTGGAGGTGTTGGAGCCCTGGCTGCCGCCCTTGGCGTCGGCGGTGTTCTCGAGGATGGTGATCAGGTTGGCGGGAGGTTGCTCCAGGCAGACCTTGTCGGTTTCGGCCAGGCCGCTTTGGATCTCGGCGTGGAAGTAATCGGCCAGGCCGATCTGCACGGGGCGCCGCTGGTAACCGTGGTTGCCGGGGACATAGACAAAGCGCTGGGAGAGGCCGGTCTCGCGATCATGCTCGGTGAAGACGGCGGCGAGCGGGACGGCCAGAACATCCTCAGCGGTGTCCACGGGGATCTTGATGTTGGCCGTCATGCCGGGCAGCACGCTGGAGCCCACGTCGCGAAGCATGATGCGGGCGAGGTAACCCTTGATGTTGTTCTTGATGGTGGCCTGCGGGGCCAGGCGCTCGACCTCGCCGGAGAGATGCAGCCCGGGCAGAGCCTCGATCACGACCTCCACCTGCTGGTTCACCTTGAGGCGGGTGATGTCGGCCTGGTTGATGTGGGCCTGGATGATCATCTTGTTGAGGTCGGCAATGACCAGCACCTCGGTGCCGCCCCCCACGCCCCCAGACCCGGAGACGGCCTGGCCGATGGAAACCGGACGGTCCAGGACCGTGCAGTCAAACGGAGCCATGATCTGGGTCTTGCGCAGGCCTTCCTCGAGGACATCCAGTTCCTTCTGCGCGCGGTCCAGGGCGTTCTGGGCCAGCTCGAACTCGGTGCGGAAATTCTCGTTCTCCTCCAGGGAGATCAGCGCATCCTTGTAAAGGCGCTGGCTGCGATCGTAGTTGCGCTGGGCCTGTTCCAACTGGAGGTTGGCGCGGTCCACTTCCACCTTGCGGGCATCCCTCTGGTTCCTCAGTTCCTGGTCGTCCAGAGTGAAGAGGACCTGCCCCTTGCTGACGCGATCGCCGATGTCCACCGGCATCGTGTCGATCTTGCCGTTGATTTCGGGCCGGACCGACACCTGTTCGGCCGGGCCAATCTCCCCGGCGGCGCTGACGCTGAAATGGATGGTTCGCCGCTCGACAGGAGCGGTCTGAAGTTGCTGTGCCTGGGGTGCGGCGCCATCCTGCAGTTGCCACTGCGTCCATGCCCAATAGGAGCCTGCTCCGAGAACGCCAAGCAGGAGGATAAGGATCAAGTTCTTCATGTGTAATGGATTGCCGGAGGCGCAGTTAGACGCGCGAGCCGTCGCCGCATTCACCTCTTTTGCCGAAGGGCCACTCTCGCAGGTCCGCAACCTGATGACAAAGAAAAAGTTAGGCGCAAAACGGGGTGTCCGCGCCTCGTGATGGCGCAATCACGTCCTGAAGCGTGTACCCGCACATGCACCACCGCAACGCACGAGAAGAAATTGGCGCGCGGCTCTGGAGAAGGAAAATCTGCCTGAAGGCAGGACTACAAACGTGGCCTTGGCGTTCGTAGTTCTGGCTTCAGCCAGTTCCGGCCTGCACCTCCCGGGGAGGGAAGGTGCGGCATAAAAATCGGCTTCCAAGGCGTCCGGCAGGTGGGGATGATGCCGCCATGACTCGTCCCATCCACCTTCGATGAAGCGGGCCATGCAGCGCAGGTGCTGGCTGGCGTCCGCGCTTCTGGTGTGCGCGCACGCGCTCGACGGTGCTGAAGCGATTCGACCGGTCGCCGGTGGCATTCGGCTTTTTGACGGGACCTCGCTGAACGGCTTTTCCACGTGGCTGGTGGACACGCAAAGGGAAGATCCGCGCGGCGTGTTTTCCGTCACCAACGGGCTCCTGCGCATTTCCGGCGAAGGCCTGGGGTATCTCGCCACACGATCGTCCCACCGCGATTACCACCTGATCGCGGAGTATCGATGGGGGCAGCGTAATTGGGCCTGGGGGGATCGTGTGGGCAAAGCGCGTGATTCCGGGATCTTCCTCCACAGCTTCGGACCCGATGGCAACAGCCATGATGGCAAAGGTGCCTTCAAGGCCGCCATCGAGTGCAATGTCTTCCAGGGGGCGACGGGAGATTTCCTGCTCATTCGTGGCCACGATGAAAAGGGTGGGTTGCTCGCCCCGTCCCTCACGGTGGAAACGGCCCCCGACGCGGATGCAGAAGGCTGGTCCACGTGGCAGCCTGGTGGGGCGTCCCGCGCGATGCGTGCCTGGGGGCGGGTGAACTGGCGCGACAAGTCGAGCCAATGGCAGGACCAGACCGATTTCCGAGGGGCCAGGGATGTCGAGAGCCCGGGCCAGGAATGGACCCGCCTGGAGTGCATTTGTCGCGGGGACACCATTTCCATTCTCGTGAACGGGACCTTGGTCAACCGGGCGACGCGCGTGTTTCCAGACGAAGGCCCCATTCTGCTGCAGTGCGAGGGGTCGGAGATCCATTTCCGCCGCCTGGAACTGTTGCCGCTCACCGAGGATTGGCCTGCCTGGCGGGGACCCCGAGGCGACGGCACGAGCCTGGAGGCGGGCGTGCCGCTGCATTGGGGAGAGGCGAGCAATGTGGTGTGGCAGGTGCCCTTGTCCGGGACCGGTCATGCATCTCCGATCGTGGTGGGTGACCGGATCTTCCTGGCGGGGGCGCAGCGTGAGACCGGGCGCCGCATCCTCACCTGCCTGGACCGCGAGACGGGCCGGGATCTTTGGACGCGCGAGGTGATCCGTTCACCTCTGGAGGGCAAGCATCGATTGAACAGCTTTGCGTCGAGCACGCCGGCCTGCGACGGGGAACGCGTTTACACCGCGTTTCTGGATCAATCGGAAATGGTGGTGACCGCATACGACCTGGAGGGACGCCGCGTGTGGCAGGTGCGTCCGGGTGCTTTTTCCAGCATGCATGGATTCTGCAGTTCCCCGGTGCTATTTGAGAACCTGGTGATCGTGAACGGCGACCATGACGGCGATTCCTACCTTGTGGCGCTGGACAGGTCCACCGGGCAGACTGTCTGGAAGACGCCGCGCCCGAACAAGACGCGCAGTTATTGCGTGCCGACCTTGTTTCATCTGGACGGGGCGACGCAGATGGTGCTTTCCGGGGACAAGTCCGTGGCGGCCTACAACCCGCAGGATGGCTCGCGCCTCTGGTACCGGGACGGGCCGACCGAGCAGTTTGTCGCCTCGGTGGTGTACAATCGCCGGGCCGACCTGCTCCTGGTCACGGGAGGATATCCCGACAAGCACATCCTGGCGCTGCGGCACGATGGCCGCGGCACCCTGGGCGAGGACCAGATCGTCTGGCGCACGACCAAGGGCGTGTCCTATGTGCCGTCTCCCATCGCGGTCGGGGCCTATTTCCTGGTCGTGTCGGATGGCGGATTTGCGAGCTGCTTCGGGGCCAAGGACGGTCGCTTGCTGTGGCAGGAGCGCCTGGGAGGCGGGCACAGCGCATCGCTGGTGACGGCGGAGGGCCGGGTGTATTTCCTGAGCGACGACGGAAGGATGACGGTGGTGCGTCCGGGCCCGACCTTCGAGGTGCTTGCCCGCAATCATCTGCCCGACCAGTTCTCGGCCTCACCGGCCATCAGTCGGGGGCGCCTTTACCTGCGGGGGGAGACGACGCTGTATTGCATCTGGGACGCCCAGGAGGATAGGGCGACGGAGGAATAACAGGGAACTGGCTGAAGCCAGGACTACGAACATGGCGGCATGCGTTTGTAGTCCTGCCTTCAGGCAGTTCCGGCATCGACCCGTTCCAGGCATCCGGGGATAGATGGATGAACCGCGATGCTGACAACCCAGCCCGGAGTGTCCTAGACTCCCCGCGCAAGTCCCAATCGCATGATGAACAAGGCCACAGACGTGCGCATCATTGGCGCCGTGCTCCATTTTCTCCCGGTCCAGACCCGGATGCCGCTCAAGTTCGGCACGGGGACGACCACCTCGGTGACGTGCGCGCGCGTGAAAGTGACCGTCCGTGATGAGTCTGGGCGGACCGCGGAGGGATGGGGGGAGACCCCGCTCAGCGTGCACTGGGTCTGGCCGTCCCGGTTGGGATATGAGATGCGGCACGAGGCCCTGAAGCGGTTTGTCATGGATGTGGCCCGGGCCTGGGTGGGGTATGGCCGGTTTGGTCATCCCCTGGGACTCGGCTATCGCTTCCAGGAAAACAAGCTCACCGAGCTGCTTTCCAGGTTCAACAAGAAGGCGCAGCCGGACGAAGCCATGCCCTGGCTTGCGGCGTTGGTGTGTTGTTCCCCGTTCGACATCGCGCTTCATGACGCCTATGCGCGTCTTCACAACCTTCCCGTTTATCAGATCTATCACTCCGGGCTGATGAGTCGGGACCTCAATTATTTCTTCCGCGCCGACAGCGCCTCCAAGCCGATGTTCCGTGGTCAGTATCCGGACCAATATCTGGTCCGTCAGCCGCCGCGCCGCTTGCGCGCCTGGCACCTGGTCGGAGGACTGGATCCGGTCACCGAGGACGAGTTGACCGGGGACGAACCGGACGACGGGTATCCGGTGCTGCTGCGGGACTGGATTGAGCGGGACGGTCTGCGTTGCCTGAAGGTCAAGCTGCGCGGCCATGACGCGGAGTGGGATTACCAACGGCTGGTGGATGTGGGGAGGCTGGGCCGCGAGCACGGCGTGGAATGGCTGAGCGCCGACTTCAATTGCACGGTCACGCAACCCGATTACGTGAACGAGATATTGGACCGCCTGCGGGATGAGCATCCCTGGCTCTACGGCATGATCCTTTATGTGGAGCAGCCCTTTCCTTACGAGTTGCAGCAATATCGGATCGACGTTCACAGTGTCTCCGCCCGCAAACCGTTGTTCCTGGACGAGAGCGCCCATGACTGGAGGCTGGTGCAACTGGGGCGGGAACTGGGCTGGTCGGGCGTGGCCCTGAAGACCTGCAAGACCCAGACCGGCGCCATCCTGGCGGCGTGCTGGGCGCGCGCGCATGGGATGTCGATCATGGTGCAGGACCTCACCAATCCCATGCTGGCGCAGATTCCGCACGTGATGCTGGCGGCGCATGTGGGCACGATCATGGGAGTGGAGACCAACGCCATGCAGTTCTACCCGGATGCCTCGAGGGCGGAGGCGGCGGTGCATCCCGGGCTTTATCAGCGCCGCCAAGGGATGGTGGACTGGTCCACGGTCGAAGGGCCGGGCTTTGGATACGGCGTGGACAAGATCGGGCGGGCCTTGCCTGAGCCGGTGCTCGAACTTCTGGCGACCTAGGCTGGTGCGCGTTTGAAACCGTGAAGCGGACCTGCATCATCGCCACCGGCAATGCCCACAAGGCGCGGGAGATTCGCCAGATCCTGGGGCCGCACCGTGTGTATTTCACCCTCGCCGAATTGAGCGGGGCGCCGGAGGTGGTGGAGGACGCGGATTCCTTCGAAGGCAATGCCCTCAAAAAAGCCCGCGCACTGGCCATCTGGCTCAATGAAGGAAGGGCAGGGGAGGCGCTTGGCGAGTCCTTGTCCGATGCCTTTGTCTTGACCGACGATTCCGGGTTGGAAGTGGATGCCCTGGGTGGGGCGCCCGGGGTTCACTCGGCGCGGTTTGCCGCGCTGGATCAGCCGGGGCATGCGGGCAATGCATCGGATGCCGCCAACAACGAAAAGCTGCTTCGGCTCCTTGCGCAGGTGCCGGATGACCGGCGCGACGCCCGCTTTCGTTGCGTGCTGGCTCTGGTGCCCGTGAGCGGGGAAGGGGAGGCTCGGACGTTCATTGGCGTGTGCGAAGGATGGATCCGGCGCGAGCCGCGCGGTGATGCGGGTTTTGGTTATGATCCCCTGTTCATGCCAAAGGGTAGGGACGCCACCTTTGCTGAGCTTGGCGAGGGGGAGAAGAACCAGATCAGCCATCGCAGCCGTGCGCTGACGGCGCTGAAGCACTTTTTGGACAGCGAAGGATCTGTCTGAAAGCCGCAGGCGCCGACGTCGGGAGGCGGAGTGCAACGAGATGATCCACCGCCTCACGGCGGCGGCTACGTTCCGCCTCCTGACGGCGGCGGCTACTGTTCCAGGCGGGCGAGTTCGTCGCGGACCAGCGTCACGAGGGGGTTGAGGGTTCGGGCGCTGAAATCCCAGGCGCATCCCGCGGTCTGGAAGAGTTCCGGCAACGGACGGGAACCGCCCAGGGCCAGGGCGCGTCGATAATCGGCGAGGGCGCGGGGCGCGTCGCGTCGCGCGTTGGCCCAGACCTGCAGGGCGCCGAGCTGGGCGATGCCGTATTCCACGTAGTAGAAGGGGTGGAGAAACAAGTGGAGCTGGCGATGCCAGAGATGCGCGCGGATGTCTTCAAAGCCGCTCCAATCCACGATGCCTTCAAAGCGGGTCAGGATCTCCAGCCAGGCTGCCTTGCGCTCCGCCTGATCGTGGCCGGGATGGGTGTAGATCCAATGCTGGAATCCGTCGATGCAGGCCATCCAGGGAAAGAACTTCAGGATGCCCTGGAGATGATCGATGCGGGCGCGGTCGGCGTCTGCCGCTTCGTAGAAGGTGTCGAGGCATTGGTTGCCGAGCAGCTCCATGCTCATGGAAGCCACCTCGCAGAACTCGATCGGGGCGTGGCGGTAGGCGTAGAGGTCCTCGGGCTGGGAGGCGATGGCGTGGAAGGCGTGGCCGGCCTCGTGCAGGAGGGTTTCGACATCGCGCTGCAGGCCGACGGCATTCATGAAGATGAAGGGTTGACGCGCTTCGGCCAGGGAACACTGGTAGCCGCCCGGGGCCTTGCCCTTGCGGTTGGCCAGGTCGAGCAGCTTCTTGTCGCGCATGGAATGAAACTGGCCGGCCAACTCCCCATCAAGCTGGTCGAAGATGCCCTGGGTCTTGTCGAGCAACTGCGCCACCTCGGCAAACGGCTTGAGAGGAGCGCGATTGAAGGGATCCACCGCCAGGTCCCAGGGACGCAGCGCCTCCACGCCGAGCTGTTCGCGCCGCCGTTGCTGGAGGTCCTTGAGGACGGGCATGATTTCCGACTCGATGGCCTGATGAAAGGCCAGGCAGTCCTTCGGCGTGTAATCGAAACGGTGCCGGGCGCGGAAGGCGTAGTCGCGATAGTTGTCGAACCCGGCGTTGCCGGCGATCTGTTCGCGCAGGCCGACCAGTTGACTGAACAGGTCATCGAACGCCTGCGCCTCCTGCTCCCGGCGTTGGGCGGTCAGCTTCCAGGCTTCCTCCCGTAGAGCCCGATCCGGCTCCTCCAGGTAGGGACCCATTTGAATGAGTGTCTTCTCCTCGCCGCGAAACGTCACCGTCATGGATCCGGAGCGCTTCTGGTACTGCTGGCCCAGCTTGGATTCCTCGGTTTCCAGGGGGACGTTGGCCTCGCGAAAGAGGCTGACCGCGACGTCCGCGTCGCGGTTGAAGACTTCGTATCGATCGGATGGAAGCCGCGACCGCAGTGGATGGGCCAGGTAATTCCTGGACAGGTCAAACTGGCGGGGCTTGCAGCGGGGTTCGATTTCCTCGACGTAGGCCAGGTAGGCCTTTTCCGCCTCCTCATTGTCCGTGTGGCAGGTCATCGCGATGTAGCGTCGCGATGATTCCTCATCCAGCGCGGCGCTGAGCTCCCCCCAATCCAGCAACCACTTCTCCAGGGCCGCCACGTCCTGGCAGTCGGCGAGTTGCTTGTCGAGCTCATCGAACAGCGGCTCGATCGCATCCCATGAGTCGAACTGCGTGTCAGTCGGAACGAAGGTGCGGGGTCGGTAGGATTGAAGATTCTCGAACGGCAGCAAAGTCATGGCCGCTGAGGATGGGGACAAAGCCGCCCGGGCTGAAGCGCAAAATCACGGACCCCTGGCCAGGTCGCAGGGCTGCTGACAACGTCGGCGGGTCGAGGCGTTGTCGCCATCAGACCGGCCTGTTTCATCTTGCTCTTGCTCTTACTCTTGCTCGCCTCTGCAGAGTAAGAGCAGGTCATTCCCCAGATGCTGCTGGGGAAAGAAGGCTGCGCAGCGGGTTGCGACACAAAGTGAGACATGGGCGGCCAGAGCACACTACATCGCACCCTATCAAAGGCCCCTCACCCCAGCCCTCTCCCGGCGGGAGAGGCCTTCGACGAGCTCAGTCGAGCGGAGACCCGTCCTCTCCGCGGAGAAAGGCCCCTCCGCTCATCCCTTTCACCCACCCCGGCTCGCTGTTCCCTCTCCCCTCGGGAGAGGGTTAGGGTGAGGGGCCCCGGCAAAACGACAACATGTTGGTCGTTCTTTTCGGGTCAAGGGCAAGAGCAAGAACCTGCGGCTCAGGTGCCCGTGCCGACTTAGTCAATCGCCCTTGGCCAGGTCGGGGAGGAGCGCACGCAGGGACTCGGGGGTAATGGCTTCCTTCAGGACGCGCAATTGATCGCTGGCGCCGGCGGCCTTGTAAGCGGGACGCACCCAGGCGGACATCGTGTGGGCATCGGGCTGGACCAGGACCAGTGGGCGAGGCGTGGTCAGTGCCGCGGCCGCGGCGGCGAATCCGCCATAGCGCAGGATACCCGGGACGAAGAGGTCCTCCTGCAACAACCTTGCCACGTCTTGCTGTCCCAGGTCTCGAGCGTCGGCCACGATGGCATCGGCAGCCGGAGCTCCAAGCACAGCCCACAGTCCGGCCTGCTCCTCGCCCATCAACACGATCCGGCGTCCCTTGCCATGCGTGCGGGCAAAGGCGCAGACCGTGATCACGTCGCGCACGCGTTCCTGAAGGTCGGTCCGGTTGTGGGTGGTGAAGTAGTTCTGGAACGGTTCGCGGCCGGGTTGCTGTTTGGGGAAGCCGGGATTCGCGGAGAGAAACGCGTCGAACAGCACCACCGAATGGCCGAGGTCAAGGAGTTGGCGCGCCAGCCCGGTGACTTGTTTGTCGGCGGCGAAGTAGGCGTCGCGTCCCTTGGGATGTGCCAGCACCACCAGCGCCTTCAGGGCATCTTGAGCGGGTGAAATCATGAGGGCCGGCACCTGGTCACCGGCGCCCTTGCGGCCGAGTTCCACGGGCAGATGCCTGAAGTCGCCGAGGGTGACAGGAGCGCCGGCGTTGACGATCAGGCCGTTTTCCGGAAGCTCCAGTTGCATCAGTTGGCGCCAGGCGGCGGGCATGACTTCCAGGAAGCGCTGCCAGGAGGCTGCGTCCACCGGCCTGAGCGACTGGAGCGTGCGCGCGGCCTGATCCTTGAAGTAGGCGATCAGTTCCGGCTCGGATTTGGCGTCCGCCGGCCGCTTCTTGTCGGGCCAGAGGAGGAGCGACTCGTCGGGCTCCTTTTGGTAGGGGGCTTCTTGCAGTCCGTCGGCTTGCGGATCATGGCGCAGCCAGCGTCCGAACCAGCGGTAGGCCTGCTCGCGGGTGGTCTGGTTGTAGTTGTGCGGAAAATCGAAGCGGACGTAGCGCAGGTGATCGGAGGCGTCCAGGAGGGAATAGACCGAGGCCAGGGCGGGGCCTTCGATGTCGGGCGTGGACTTGGTCCAGTCACCCGTGGCGGCCACAAGGAGCTGTGGCGAGGGAGCGGCGGCGGCGGCGATGTCCATGTTGGAATGGCGCACGCGCAGGCCGGGCGCGTTCTCACACAGGCAGCCGCCTTGCATGGAGTGGGACACCATGACCATGGGGGCCAGGGCGGCGGGTCGGGGATCGATGGCGCCCAGCATGAACGTCTGGGTGCCGCCGCCCGACGCTCCGGTGCAGCCGAGGCGGGCCGCATCGACGTCGGGGAGGGAGGCGAGGAAGTCCAGCGCGCGGATGCTGTTCCAGGTCTGGAGCCCCATGAGGTTGATGCCCCAGAGCTGGTGTTCCGGTTCGCTGGCGAAAGAGTGATCGACCTGGGCGGTGTCATTGTAGCCGACCATGTCGTAGGCGAAGGCCACCATGCCCTGCCGGGCGAAGTTGATGCAGCGCGCGGCGATGCTGCCCAGTTCCTGATCCTCCAAACGGCCGTGGCTCCAGTGGCCATGCGGATTGAGGATGGCGGGGAAGGGGCCGTCCCCCTGACCACGCGGGCGATAGAGGTTGCCCGCGAGGTAGAAGCCCGGATGGGTCTGGATGGCCACGTTCTCGACGGTGTAGCCATCCCGCTCGATGCGGCCGGAAATGATGGGTTGGAGTGGCGTCCGCTCCGGCAGTGGCCAGAGCCCGCAATGGACCAGTGCACTGGTGCGAATGTCGCCCGCCCTCCGTTGCCATTCCGTCCTGGTGGCAGGAGGCGTGAAAAGGCGCGGGGTGTCCTTGGTGCGAACTTCGGTGAGCCGGCCGTCGTCGGCCGCGGATGAAAGTGCCAGGAGCAAGGGCCACAGGCAGAGGCCGGCCCGGGACAGCATGGAACCAAAGCGAGTCATGCGCGGAGAGTAGCCCAACCGGGATTGAAATTAAGCAAAAAGATGCGCGTTCCCGCGGGACGTCCAGGGCCGTTGACAAAGTCCGCGGGTCGAGGCGTTGTCGCCGTCAGACCTGATGGTTTCATCTCATTCTTTACCCGAAAGAACGACACACATGTTGTCGTTTTGGCGGGCCCCTCACCCCGACCCTCTCCCGGCGGGAGAGGGAGCAGCAAGCCCCGTGGAGGGTGCGGGTTCAGATCGAAGGCCTTTCTCCGCGGAGAGGACGGGTCCCCGCTCGACTGAGCTCGTCGCAGGCCTCTCCCTGCGGGAGAGGGAAGGGGTGAGGGGCCCTTGATATGGTGCGATGTAGGGTGCTCTCCTCGCCCCGGTTTCACCTTGTGTCGCAAAGCGCTGCGCAGCCTTCTTTCCCCAGCAGCGCCTGGGGAATGACCTGCTCTTACTCTGCAGATGCAAGTGGGAGTAGGAGCAAGAGCAAGAGCAAGAGCAAGAGCAAGAGCAAGAGCAAGAGCAAGAGCAAGAGCAAGAGCAAGAGCAAGAGCAAGAGCAAGAGCCTGTGCCAGAGGGGTCCGTGCCGACATTGTCAAGCGTCTTGCGGGACGCCTGCCGGATGGGGGGAATCGCCGTCTCAGGATTCGTCGAGGGGAGCCAGGGAACATTCGACGACCAGGTCGGCGGCGATGGTTTCGAGCGCCTTCCGCAAGTCATCGGTTCCTGAAGGAGGGTCCGGCAACCGCAGGCGGGCGGTGGCGGTGAAGAGCATCTCGCCGGACATGGGCGCGCTGGTGCAGGCGGTGTTGAGTTCCTCCACGTTCACGTGGTGCGCGGCGAGGGTCTGGGAAATCTGCCGCACGATGCCCGGCCGGTCCTGGCCGACGATTTCCAGTTGGACCAGCGGGCCGCCCGCCGGGGGCGGGGTGTCGGCATCGGCATGGACGACGACGCGCAGCCCCTTGGACTCGAGTTGGCCAAGAGCCTGGGAGAGGGCATCGGCCTGGTCGGCGGGCACGGCCACGCGGAGGATGCCGGCGAACTGGCCGCCAAGGTGGGACATGCGGCTTTCGAGCCAGTTGCCCTGGTGGTCATTGACCAGGCGCGCCACCAGTTCCACCAGACCGGGGCGGTCCGGTCCAATGAGGGTCATGACCAACGTTCGATTCATGGGGGGATTAGCGGCTGGCGCGGCGGGGCTTGGCCGGCTTGTGTCCGGCCATGAGGACCTCGAGGTAGCCGCTGAGGCGGTTCTTCATCTCGTGCCGTGTGACGATGGCGTCGATGAGACCATGTTCGAGCAGGAACTCGGCGGTCTGGAACCCTGGCGGCAGTTCGGCCTGGGTGGTGTCCTTGATCACGCGTGGCCCGGCAAAACCGATCATGGCTCCGGGCTCGGCGAGGATGATGTCGCCGAGGCTGGCGTAGCTGGCCATGACGCCGGCGGTGGTGGGGTGGGTGAGGATGCTGATGTAGGGCAGGCGCGCCTTGGCGTGGTAGGCGAGCGCGGCGGCGGTCTTGGCCATCTGCATGAGGCTGAACATGCCTTCATACATGCGGGCGCCGCCGCTGGTGGAGACGATGACGACGGGGAGTTCGCGTTTGGTGGCCGTTTCGATGAGGCGGGTCAGTTTCTCGCCCACCACCGAGCCCATGGAGCCGCCGAGGAAGGCGAAGTCCATCACGCCCAGGGCGACCGGGCAGGGCCCGATCTGGGCGGTGCCGGTGGTGACGGCGTCGCGAAGTCCGGTGCTGCGCTGGTAGGCCTCGAGCTTTTCCTTGTAGGAGGCGACCCCCTCGAACTCGAGCACGTCGCGGCTGGTCATGCGGGCGTCGGTTTCCTTGAAGGACTTCGGTTCGACCAGGGACTGGATGCGTTCGAGGGAGCTGATGGGGAAGTGATGGCTGCACTGGGGGCAGACCTTGAGGTTCTCGTCGAGCTCCTTGTCGAAGACCATGGAGGTGCACTTGGGACACTTGGTCCAGAGCCCCTCGGGGATGTCGCGCTTGCGCGAGAAGCTGGCATCGAGCTTCGGCTTCTTCGGGACGATGCTGTCCGGCGTGGTGAGCGGGGGCGGAGTGACGGCGGGTTCGACCGAATCGATGCCCTGGATTTTCTTGGTAAAGGAGGTGGTAGCCATGGTGGGGTCAGCTCAGCAGGCCGCGGGCGACGGTCCATACACAAACGGCCCGGGCCCGGGCATGGGTTAAGAGTTGGGCGCAGGCGCTGGTGGTGGCGCCGGTGGTGAGCACGTCATCGATAAGCACGATGCGCCGGTCGCGGATCGGGGTGTCGTGTCGGAGTTCAAAGGCCTTATGGACATTGTCCAGTCGGGCGGCTCGGGAGAGTCGGGTTTGGCTGTCGGTGTCGCGCTGGCGGCGAAGGAGGTTTTCGGCGACGGGCAACCCGCAGACCCGGCCGAGCCGCCGGGCGAGTCGGGCGGCCTGGTTGAATTCGCGACGGCGTTGCTTGGCGGGATGCAGCGGCACAGGCACGATCATGTCCCAGCCGCCCTGCTGGAGGGCGGGGCGGGCGGCGCGGATGAGGAGGGAAGCCAGGAATGGTTCCACCCAGAGCGCGCCCCGGTATTTGTATTGGTGAAGGAGATCCAGCACCATCCCCCTGGCCACGACTGCGGAACGTGCAGACTCAAAAGCCAGTTCGCGATCCCGGCAATTGGGGCAGGCAAACGGGCCGGAGAGGTGGCCGTCGAAGGGCAGGCCGCACCGCTCACACATGGGGCGAGAGATGGCTGTGACATGACGTTGGCAATGCGCGCCAATAAACCCCTCCGGGGCGGTGGCGCGCTCGGCGCCGCAATACTGGCAGACCTCAGGGTAGAAGAAGCCCAGGAACGCATCAAGCCAGCTTTTTGCGCGGGTCCACCGGTCAGGTTCCGACAATCTCGACATGCTTCCTCCTTGTGGTCAACATGATATACCCCGCCAGCACCGACGCCAACACCGCAAAGGCCAGCCACCCGTCATACATCTTCCCCGTGCCCCAAACCCACTGGTTGCTCTGGTCAATCGTCATCGTCACCGCCCCCCACGACCTCAGCCAGAACACCCACCCGGCGTGGAGTCCAATCGGGAAATAAAGGCTCCCCGTCCGGTGATAGCCATAGGCCAGAATGGACCCGGCGAGGAAGAGGGAGAAGAGGCCGGGCACCAGTTCTGTCGGCACCGTCAAGCCATCCAGCATCCGCACCAGAGTCACCACACCGCTGTACCAGTGCACGGTTTCCGGGGAAGGCGGCTTTTGCAGGAAATGAAGAAACGCATAAATCAGACTGCTCACACCCAGGGCCAGCATCCAATGATGGGCGCGCCGGAGGGCGGCAAACAGGGTGCCTCGAAACAGCAGCTCCTCCAGGAATCCCACGACCAGGGCGGTGGCGGCCGCCCCCAGGATCCGTTCCCCGATGTCTCCCGTGGACAAATAGGTCTTCAGGATGCGGGCCCCGGAACTCATGGCCAGGCCGACCACCAGAGCCAGAGAGATGAACCCGATGACGAACCCATGCAGCCATTGTCGGCCGGCGCGTTTCATCGGCACCAGGCCCACCGCCTGCCACGAGTCGGCGCCCACGCTGCGCAGGAAGGGCCACAATCCCATCACGGCCATGAACTGGTAGGACCGGTTCACGTATCGATGGAACGGTTTGTCCGCCAGTTCCGCGATCCAGCCGGCCTGCGGCGCCAAGGCTCCCGTGAGCGCATACACCCACGGTGCCAGCAGGGCACCGCCAATGAATGTGCACCCAAAATAAATAGCTAGGTTGCGGATCGGCCTCATTGGCTCGTTAACCTAGAAAACTATGCAACAGCCTGCCAAGCTGATATTCTTTTGCCGTCCCGGGTGGGTCATGATACACGGGGGGGGCGCAGCACGCGCGTGATGTTTGATGCCACTTCCCAGTCCGAGCACGACCGGCCCAAGCCATCCCCCGGGCCCTTCGGGCGGTTTTATCTCCAGGAACTGATCAACAGCGGCGGGATGGCCGACATCTGGGTCGCCACCGACGCGGAGGGACGCCCCTACGCCCTGCGCAAGTTGCGTCCCCAGTCGCGGTTCGACTTCGTCACCCGGCGCCGGTTTTTGACCGGGTGCGACATCCTTTCCAAGATCCACCAGCACGACCACGTCATCCGCTATTACGAGCACGGCAAGATCGAGGGTTCCTATTACTGCCTCATGGAATACGTGGAAGGCGGCAACCTCAAGCAGTTGTTTGCCCGCCAGGACGAGATCCTGCAGGCGTTCCTGGGCAACATCCTGATCGATTCCGCCATCGCGCTGGAACATGTGCACGACAGCGGGTTCATGCATCTGGATTTCAAGCCGGAAAACATTCTCGTCTCGCGCAACGGCAACGTGAAGCTGGTCGATTTCGACCTGGCGCGTCCGCGTCCGCCCAAGCCGGTCAGGACCAACCGCAACCCTGGCACCCCCGCCTACATGGCCCCGGAACAGCTCCTGCGCCAGCCCTTCGATCATCGGGCGGACATCTTCGCCTACGGGGTGATGGCGTATGAACTGGTGACCGGTCAGAAGCCCTTTGCGGGCGAGTCGCCCGAGGCGATCCTGCGCAAGCACCTGGATCGACCGCATGGTTTTGCCACGCCGCGGGAGCTGAACCCCAACATCCCCTTCAATCTCGAGAAGCCCATCCTGAAGTGCCTGGAGCCCGATCCGGACAAGCGTTACCCGATCGTGAGCGTGCTGGTGCACGACCTGGAAAGCGCGCTGTACGTGTGAACGGGCGGACCAAGCCGATGCCCTTGGGGAACCTGGTTCGGGCGCGTGTGGCACGGGATCTTACCCTTGATCCGAAAAGCACGACCCACAAGTTGTTGCTTTTGCCGGGGCCCCTCACCCTAACCCTCTCCCGCGGGGAGAGGGAACAGCATGCCACCCCAGGGTAAAGGGGTGAGCGCAAGAGCCTTTCTCCGCGGAGAGGACGGGTCTCCGCTCGACTGAGCTCGTCGAAGGCCTCTCCCGCCGGGAGAGGGCTGGGGTGAGGGGCCTTTGATAAGGTGCGATGTAGAGTGCTCTGGCCGCGTATGGTTCACCTAGGGTCGCAACCCGCTGCGCAGCCTACTTTCCCCAGTCGCGTCTGGGGAATGACTCACCCCTTACCCGAAATGAACAACCCACATGGTGTCGTTTTACCAGGGCCCCTTACCCTTGCTGTATTGAGATGATTCACCACGGATGTCACGGATACCACGGATAAGCTGCATAGGGATTCGGTCATATCCGTGTCATCCGTGAAATCCGTGGTCAGAATTAAAATGGTTTTCGAACCAGCCCGTGGACCAAACTTCCCTTCACCCCATCGGTCATGTCGTCGTTGGGTTCTGGGGCACATCCTGCACTAAACCCTTGAACGAGGGAAAATGCCCAGGTCCAAAATTCAATCGTCAAAGTTAGGACTTTGCCATTTGGCATGGGGACTTTTCAGGTTCATGGGCAGGAGCAGAAGTACGATGAAACCGGCCGGTCTGACGGCCACAACGCCTCGACTTGCGGACTTGGTCAGCAGCCATGCGCCCCAGGCTGGGGCGGGCGGAGAATTTGCTTGCGCGCCCGCAGGAAAGGGCGTTTTTTAGACACCCTGCGACCGGAGGAGAGATGGCTGAGTGGTCGAAAGCGAAGGTTTGCTAAACCTTTGTAGGGCTTAACACCCTACCGGGGGTTCGAATCCCCCTCTCTCCGCCACTTCTTCACTTGGCCCGTTCACACACGCATCCAAGGCAAATAGCCGCCGATGGGACGAGGCGGAACTCCTGGTTGGATGGCTACCCCAAACCGCCTCGTTCCCTCGGCGGCTACTTGTTGAAGGGACGGCTTGCTGACCGTTGGCAACGTAGCCACCGCGGTGACGCGGTGGACGCGGGCGCGCATCTCCCCCCCCCGCATCCGCGCCCTCACGGGACGCGGCTACCACCAAGTCGGTGATTCTTACCCGTGTTGCCAGGAGGGCGTCACACGTTCCGGGGATGCGCACGGAGGCTTGCTACGCGGTCGGGGCGTGGGCAGGATGGGATCCTTATGAAAACCGTCGTGCGTGGTGCCTTCGTCGTCCTGGTGGCGTGGGTGGCATTCGTGCCTGAGGGCAGGAGCCAAGGGACGTTGGAGTTCACGGCGACGCTCAGCAACCCCAACTCTGGAGCCTTCGGGTCGGGCACATTCTCCTTGTCGGGGAATTTTTTCACCTATCACCTCTTTACGATATTCGGCATGACGGAAGCCGAGATACGATAGGGTCCAGGGGTCAAAAGGGTCACCTCTTTACTTTTTATCAAGAGCAGGGGTCAAAAGGGTCACATCTTTACTTTTTATCAAGTGATCGCTTCGCTCGTTCATATAGCTTGGCCAAGGAAGGGCCTTCCGACCGTTTCCTTTTCCAGCCGATACACTGCAATGGGCACACCTCCATAATCCACCCCCGCGAAAGCGATGCTTCCACTTCTCAAGGTTTGACCTCCGCGTCCCCGGCGCCTCAGCGCGAGACGTTCTGGCTCAAGGGGCCTCACACAACCAAACGTGTCTGGAGCCGCAACCCGCAGGGGACCGCCTCGTTCCCTCGGCGGCTACTTGTTGAAGGGACGGCTTGCTGGCCATTGGCAAAGTAGTCACCGCGGCGGCTACTTTTTTTACGGGGGGTTCGTCTTTCACCGGTTTTCGGGCACGAAGCCTCCATGCCCTGATAACAAAAATTGCGCACGGGCTGTTTCCTGTTAGAATGGAGGGACAGTAACCATGATGGGAACTAAGTCATGAACGTATCACTTGGAGATAAATGGGAGGGCTTTGTCGAGAGCAAGGTCAGGAGCGGGGATTACCAGACCGCGAGCGAGGTGCTGCGCGAGGGGTTGCGGCTGTTGGAGGAGAGAGATCTGCTCAAGCGCATCTCGGTTTCCTCGATGGCCGAGCTTGAGGCCAAGCTGCTGGAAGGAGTGGCGAGCCTGAACCGGGGCGGGAGCGTGGACGGCGAGGAAGCCTTCAAGCAGTTGCGTCAGCGCGGCCAGGCTCGAAAAAAGCGTGGGTAACTTCACTCTTTCAGTCGAGGCCCTGGACGATCTCCACCTGATCTGGGCCTACATCGCGAAGGACAACCCGGAAGCGGCGGACCGCGTGGTCGAAGCCGCTCGCCGAATGTGCAACATCCTCGCCGAACACCCCGACCTTGGGCAGCGGCGGCAATTCCCGGCCATGGAACTAGCGGGCATTCGCTCGTTCGTCGTCACTGATTTTCCCAATTACATCCTGTTCTACCGCGTTGCTCCGGGCGGCGTGGAGATTGTCCGCGTGCTACACGGGGCGCGGGACATCGAGCGGCTATTCGGCGGCTCTTGAATGAGGGGACAGAACGAGGAAGCGATAGCGCATTGCCGAGCTGTAAGCTGAAACCTCCTTTCATGGTTTTCCGGAACCGCCTCGTTCCCTCGGCGGCCACCTTTTGAAGGGACGGCTTGCTGGCCGTTGGCAACGTAGCCACCGCGGTGACGCGGTGGACGCGCACACGTATCTTCTCCCCGCATCCGCGCCCTCACGGGACGCGGCTACCACCAAGTCGGTGGTTCTTACTCGACTTGCCAGAGCGGTGTCACACGTTCCGGGGATGCACACGGAGGCTTGCTAAGCGGTCGGGGCGTGGGCAGGATGGGATGATGAAACCGTTGCGCGTCGTTGGGATGTTGGCTGGCGTGTGCCTGGCGCCGGCTCACCATGTCCAGATCGGAAGCGACACCATGAAATGCGGAACTGAGTGGTGAGCACGCGATGGTTCATCCTGACGGTTGGTGTCTTGGGCTCGGCGGGTCTGCCCTGCCTCGCCCAGGAATGGGAGCAAGTGTCCCCTGCGCTTGCCATGAACTCCCCCCAGATTGCCTCCTCCGTGGATGGGGAGACGCTGCTGTTGTCCGGATTGAGGATCACCATTCCCCTCCTGCTTTCGACGAATCTTGGCCAGACATGGACGGTTACCAGTGCCCCTCCGGGGTCATGGGATTCCTTCGCCATATCGGCGGACCAAAGAAGGCTCGTGGCGGCAAGCTACGCTCCCCAGGGCATCTACACGTCACAGGACGGCGGCATGACGTGGCTGTCCAACAACGTTTCCCCCGCGGGATGGACCTCGGTGGCCGCCTCCTCAGACGGCCGGAGGATCGTGGCCGTCAATAATGCACCGCAAACCATCCACGTCTCGACCAACGGAGGGACGCATTGGACGCAAGCCACGAACGCACCCATTGCCATCTGGCGTTCGGTGGCCTCCTCCGCCGATGGCAGCAAGCTGGTGGCGGTGAACTATTTTCCTGGATCGATCCATGGCTCGGCGGATGGGGGTGAGACATGGACACCGTGCACCAATGCCCCTGTCGCCGCTTGGGTGAGGGTGGTCTCCTCCGCCGATGGAGGGACGCTCCTTGCCCTTACCAGCGAGGGCCGGCTGTATGCCTCCCCGGATGCGGGCGCGACATGGCTGCCAGGGAACTTGCCCGGCATTGCCTGGAATGCCTGTGCCGCGTCCGCTGATGCGCGCACTCAGATCGTTTGTTCCCGTGAAGGTTTCATCTACACCTCCGCCGATGCGGGCGCCACCTGGCAATCCAATGCGGTGCCCAGCCAACTCTGGACCTCGGTGGCCATGTCGGCTGACGGTAGCCGACTCTTCGCCGTCGCCGAGGGGGGAGAAGGCGGGGTCTGGCGGTCCCTCAGCGCGCCTGCTCCCCGACTGCAAGCGGCCGCAGCGGAGGACGGGCTTCGGCTTGGCTGGCTTGTGCCCGCGACCGACTTCGTGTTGCAGCAAAGTGTGGATGTCGTGCCGACCGGTTGGGAGGAGATCGATGCCGAGTTCATCCTCAATCCCACGAACCTTCTGATCGAAGTCACGTTGCCCTGGTCGGATCGGGGCTTTTACCGGCTCAAAGCGGTGAGCGGTGAGCGGTGAGCGGTGACCGTTTGTCCGCCTCCTTCCGTCGGCGGCTACTTGCTTGTTGGCATCACGACGGGGTCCACCGCCTCACGGCGGTGGCTACGTGAGTTGCGTTCGTAGTTCCGCCTTCCGTCGGCGTTGAGCGATTGTCCGTCGGATCCGCTTACACATGCCGACCAGGAGGCGTTTCCTGCCTACTTTCCCTTGTTGTGAGTGGCTTGTGTCCCCTTTGGAGGATCGATGCGCTGCGCTTTTGTAAAATCCGCTGACAATCGGGGGTTCCACAGTGGGCCCCCAGCAGGATTCCTTGGAATGTCACATCCCGTTGCCTTTCAGCCGGTGTGGATGTTTTCGCCCGCCAAACTCGAAAAGTTGGCAAGGCTTCTGCTAAACCAACCCCAGGTTGTAACTTTGGATTGGTAAGCAGCATGAACACTCGTTGTATCTGCGGACTCCTCGCCACCCTTTTCCTTGGCACCTTCGCCGTTTCACTCCAGGCCTACACCATCGATGGTGAGATTCATTTTCTCGGTGCCTTCACGCCTCTGGACTCCAGCGGCAGCGCGACAACCCTGGGCGACGCCACCGGACTCTCGTTCGACCTGGCTGTGGTGGGTGCCGCCAGCGGCGACCTCTCCGCCACGGCCGGACGCCTGGCTTCCATCACCACCTTCCAGTTCGACCCGGTTCTGGATCCGGTACCCGTCGAGCCTCTCTGGACGGTGACCGGTTGGGATGGCAAGGTCTATTCCTTCACGCTCAACACCATTTACATCGACCTGCATTCCGACAACCAACTCAACCTGAGCGGCACCGGCGTGCTGCATGCCGACGGTTTCGAGGACACGCTCGGCACCTGGAACTTCCAGGGTGGCGGCACGACGATGTTTACCTTCCGCGCGGATGACGTGGCGGTGGACTCCGGCGGCGGTGGCGTTCCGGTTGTCGATGGCGGATCGGCCATGATGTTGCTTGGAATTTCGTTGTTGGGTATGGGTTATCTCGGGAAGCGCAATCGTCAACGCATGATGCGTTAATGCGGGAGTAGGACGTGGTAAGCAGATTCTTGCGTCCTCGAGCATAACTTCTTCATCACAACAAGGCCCGGTCATGAGTGTGATCGGGCCTTGTCCTTTTGTAACTGCTCAGGTCCACCGCCAATGAACGCGAATGGACGCGAATCCGATCGGGGGGCACAGGCGTGGACTTGGCTCGATTCGTGTTGATTCGCGTCCATTCGCGGTTAAGCACCTGAATAGTTACGTCCTTTTTAACGGGCCTGGCTTGACCCGTCCCCCAGTCACGGTACGGTCCCAGTCTTGGCCGCTTCGTTCTGACTTGTTGCCCGCTTGGGAAATGTGGCTAACTTCCGATGCACCGCCCATCCCAGCCATGCAGCCCTTTTTTGAACTCCTGCCCCTTGCCCTTGCCGAAGCGACGCCCTTCGCCCTGGGCCTGATCAGCGGCATCAAGGGATCCAGTCCGCAGAAGCAGGGTGCCAAGGCCTTGTTCTTCGCGGATGGCCGCATCTGGGGGACCCTGGGCGGGGGGTGCCTGGAAGCCGAGATTCAGGACCGTGCCCGGCGCGCCTTGCAGTCCGGTCAGCCCGCCACCTTCGAACTCGTCCTGGACCATGACTTCGGCTGGGACGACGGCCTGATCTGCGGGGGCAAGGTGGAAGGCGTGATCCTTCCCCAGGCCTGGAAGCACGGGGAACTGTGGGAACGCCTGGGGCGGAGGAAAGAGACATTGACGTGGGGAGTGAAGCGGGATTTCTCACTTGGGCTGGTCAGCGAGGAGGTTTCCGACTGGATCTACCGTGAGACGGTGGCTCCACCCTGCCACTTGTGGATTGCCGGCTCAGGGCACGTGTCTCAGGCGGTGGCGCCGCTGGCCCGGCGTCTGGACTTTGAAGTGACGGTGCTGGACGACCGCCCGGACCTTGCCAACCGAGCCCACTTCCCCGAAGGCACGCGCTTCGAGGTGGACTACTGGAACACACTTGTGAAGCGAACCCTGTCAGCGGCGCCGACGTTCGGGTTGATCGTCACGCGGGGGCACCAGCACGACGCGCTCGTGCTGCGCCATTGGGTGCATCAGCCTTTCGTCTTTCTTGGCATGATCGGCAGCGGGCGCAAGAAACGCATCATCTTCGAAAAGTTTGTCGAAGAGGGCTTGGCGAATGTGGAGCAGCTCACGCGTGTCGCCTGTCCCGTGGGCGTGGACATCCACGCGGTCAGTGTGGATGAAATCGCGGTCAGCATCATGGCCCAGATGGTGCAGGAACGGGCGCGCTTCCTCGCGCCCGTGCGCGGATAGGCCCCGCTTCAAACCGGTTTGGACGCGCCATCGTTCCATGAACCACTCCAACTCGATGACGAGCCCACCCCACAGGTAGCCACCGCCGTGAGGCGGTGGACCCCCTCGTGATGGGCAACGTGATGATCCACCCCCTCACGGGAGGTGGCTACGTGTCCCGTGGCGGATCCCGGTTCATGGGGAGGAGGGATGCGCCCGCGCATCGTGCAGGAACCGAGCGGCGACTCCCAACTTGGCTGGCGCGCCGGTCCGGCGTAGGATGCTGCACCGATGAGCCCCCAGCCGAGTTCCTCCCATAGATCCTTTGGCGTCGTGCTGCTGGCCGCAGGCGCGTCCCGGCGCATGGGGCGTCCCAAGCTCCTGTTGCCTTGGGGGCAGGGGACGGTGTTGTCCCATCTGGCGCGGCTCTGGCAGGGACTGGGTGCGGCGCAGGTGCTGGTGGTGATTCCGCCCAGTCTGTCGGAGTTGGAGCAGGCGATGGGTGAACTCGCTTCCCCCGGTCTGAATCACATCGTCAATCCGCAACCCCAACGGGGCATGTTCAGTTCGGTTCAAAGCGCCGCGGCTTGGCCTGGATGGCTCCCTGAACTGACGCATTGGATTCTTTCGCTGGGCGACCAGCCCCACGTCCGGGAGGCCACCTTGCGGGGATTGGTCGAGGAAGGACGACGACATCCCGGCGACGTCGTGCAGCCCGCCCGAAACGGCCGTGGACGTCACCCTGTCTGGATGCCCGCCGGGTGGTTTCGCATGTTGCCCGTTGCAGCCTCCTCACACCTCAAGGCGTTTCTCGCAGAGCATGCACGCCAGCGTCGGTTGGTGGAGATGGACGACGCCGGACTGGACCTGGACATGGATTGTCCGGAGGACTATGAAGCGGCCCTGCGATTGGTTGCGGCCATGGGAGAGGAGAATGCATGATGTGGCGACACCGCGACGTGGTCTGTCGGGTCTGGGCGGGAGCATGGTTCGCGCTTTTGCTCCTGGCCGTTCCGTCAAGGGCCGGCGATGCCGAGGCTGCATCCGCGGTGCCGGAAAGTGAAGTGCGCGGCCGCGTGATCTGCCTGGCCGAGGCCATGCACGAGCGTTTCGGTGCGGATCTGCCGACGGAGCATGACCATGTCTGGGGCGTGGCGACCGAGGATGGGCAACATTTCCTGCTCCTGCGCACCAGGCTGTCCGTGGCGTTGTTCAGCGATGCGCGCCTCCGTCAACGTCCGCTTCTGCTCAAAGGCAAGGTGTATCCAGGTACTCGCATCCTTGATGCCACCCGTTTCTGGTCGGTCAAGGACGGCAAGGTGCACGATCTCTACTACTGGTGCGAGGTGTGCGTCATCAAGTCCGTGGTGCCCGGTCCCTGCATGTGTTGCCAGGAGCTGATGGAACTGGTGGAGGAACTGGGGGAATAGGGGAGTGAGTGAGTGGGTGAGTGGGCGAATGGGTGAATGGGGGCGCGAGGGCGTGCCCTCAGAAGCTCGCAGAGCGAAGGAGGGGATTCAGTGCTGGGCGACGCCTTCGTACACAAGATCCACAAACACGTTCGACATCTGCCCTTCGAAGGAGGCGGGGAGATTCAAGAGAAGGCTCTTGTGGGCGTCGGCGGGTTTGTTGAGACGCGGAAACTCGCCTGAGTCGGAGGTGCCGGGGCGCAGGCTGAGGATGAATGGATGATCGGTGGCGGACTCCTGTCGGCTGGCCTTGACCAGTTGCTTGTAGGTCTTGATGGCCTCCACGGAGGGGTCGAGCTTGGCCGGGGTGAGCACGGCGAAGTAAAGGAACTCGGAAGTGCCGAGATGATTGCCGTCGTTGGGCCGCAATCCCAGGCGCATGGTGTAGGTGCCGGGGAACAGTTCGTCGTCGCGGTAGTCCCGCATGTCCTTGTGCACGACCACGGCACCGAGCACCGCGGTGTCGGAGAGGGATCCCAGCCCCTTGGAGGGCGCGTCGTAGGCCTTGCCCAGGTTCCAGGAAGCCGGGAACCAGAACTCAAGCAGCGGCGCGTCGCCCTCGAGCAGTTGCGTGGCCTGGGGTTGGAGAAGGGTGCGGAACGATTCGGCGAGGCCGGCGGGAAGCGGCTTGTTCACGACCTTCACCGTGGCTTCCGCGGCCCGCAAGTTGGCGGATGCCGTCCACCATGGTGTGCCCATGCCCAGGAGCAGCAGGATGCCGATGCGACAGACGGAGATCCGGTGCAGGGACGAGAGGGTGTGCATGGGGTTAACGGGAGAAGGTGCCGATGAACGCGCTCCGCTGACCGGTGGCCTGCCAAGTCTGGTTCAATCCACGTCCGGTGAATCTTGCCATTTCGGTAAAGGCCGGGACGGCCCCGGCCACCTTGGTGAGCGGGGGATAGAAGGTTTCCTCGTTGCCGCAGAGATGGTCGTTGTCGCCCAGGCAGCGTGTCTCGATTTCCACCACGTGTCCGGCCTGCACACGCGCGCAGCCGGAGTGTTCGCAGGTGCCCAGGCTGGATTCGATCGGGATGGACTGCACCGACACGATCTCGCGGATGAGCGGGCCGGCCTGCTCGCGGACCAGGGCCACCAAGGCCTCATGTTGTCCCGCGTCGGCCTGGGCATCCACGTAGAGGACGGCCTTGCCTTGTGGCGTGTGGATCTTGAGGTCGCCGAGGGTTTGTCCGGTGCTGACGACGGCCATGACCTTCAGGCCGTCCAGGGTCTGGCCCTTCCAGTCACCCTCTCGCACCGACCAGACCAGGATGCATTCCTTGCCGGCCAGGCCCATCTCCGCGTTGGCGAAGCAGGGGCCGGTATAGACGTCGCAGGTGCGGACCTCAAGGTAGTCACCGGTCACCGAGGGGGCCGGTTCGTGGATGGCGGGCGACACCGCCATCGAGGCCATCAGAAGAGCAGGGGCCAAATGAAGTTTCATAGGTGTCCACGCAAGGTTTCGTTGTGCCCTACCGTAAAATCAGAACCAGGAAAGCTCAAGCCCGGTGTCGGCATGCTTCCAGGCCTGCTCGAACTCGCCCTGCACCCGGGCCGCTTCGGCGTCCTTGCCCTGTTCCCGCAAGGCCTGGGAGAGGCCGAACAATCCCCAGGCATTGCGGGGGTGGTGGGCGAGGTCCTCGCGGAAGGCCTGCTCCGCCTGGGCGGGTTGTTCGAACTGCAGCAGGGCGGCTCCGAGCGATTCGCGCGTGGGATAGTACCAATAGGGGGGTTCCATGTAGGGAAGTTCGTCCTGCAAGCGGACCGCCTCCGTCAGAGCCGCCACGGCGGCGGCCTGGTCCTGGCGGGACTGCGCCAGTTTGCCGGTCAGGACATGATCCGCCACGGCGAGCAACTGGGACCCTGGGAAGTAGGGGTTGTCATCTGCGGTGGCTTTGTCTCCCGTGCCCAGGTCGTGCAGGGCCGCCTGGTGACGTGCCGCCTCGTCGAGACTGCCGGTGGCGATGTCGGCCAGGCCGCGCGCGAAATGCCACATGGCTTGGTCAAAGACATGGGCATCCTTGGGTGTGGGGGTGGCGAGGAGGTCTTCCCAGTGACCGAACCGCGCCTGGACCAAGAGTGGCAGGTGCCGGAAGCGGGGCGCTTCCACCACCGTCGTGGGGCCGCAGCGGTTGTCGAGTTCGAAGTTCACGATGCGTCGCGCCGTCCTGAGGCTGTCCTTGCTGCGACCTTCCCAGGCGGTGGCGTACCAGAGGAAGTGAAGGTTGTGCGGATAATAGACACCGGGATAAAAGCCCTGGGCCTGGCAGGCGCGGATGTAGCCGCGATCCACCTTGACCGCCTTCTCGTTGGCGATGCTGGCGTCGCGGTATTGGCCCACCCTCAGATAGATGTGGGCGGGCATGTGCACCAGGTGACCGGTGCGGACGTCCAGGTCGCGCAGGCGGTCGGCGCTGGGCAGGCCCAGCCGCGGTGTGGGGCCTGATTCCACGGCATGGATGAAGAAGTGGTTGGCACCCGGGTGATCGGGATTGCGCTTCAGGACATGCTCAAGGGCCTTGAGGAGCGCCGCCGTGGCCGGCTTGGGGGCGAGATCCTTTTCCCAATAGTTCCAGGGCGTGGTGTCCATCAGCGACTCCGCATAAAGGGTCCAGGCATCAAGATCGTCCGGGTAGGCTTCGGCGACCTTCTTCATGGCGTCGGCGTAGGCCTGGTCGAGGCCCGATCGGTCCTTGATCGGTTCGCGGACGTAACGTGCCGTGAGCGCCTCGATGTAGGCCTGCTCGCGTGGGCTGGCCTTCGGGGCGTAGTTGCGTGCGGATTGCAGCGCGATCCAGGCCTTGGGCACGTCCGCGTCTTCCATCGGCCGGTTGATGTTGGGGCCGTGGGCGTAGGCGATGCCCCAGTAGGCCATGGCGCATTCCGGATCCATGGTGGCGGCGGCCTGAAAGGAGCGGACCGCTTCGTTGTGGTTGAATCCGTAGAGCAGAACGAGGCCCTGGTTGAAGTAACGCCGGGCTTCCGCCGAGTCGCTTGTGACCGGATGATCCAGCACGTCCAGGTCATCAAACAACGGGGCGGGTTTCCTGGCCTGGGCCACCATGACAGCGGCGAGCAGGGCCAAAGCGGCGATCCAATGTGTGGTGGGGAGGAAGGTCTTGTTCATGGCATGAATTGCGATGCAAGCATGGTTTCGATTGGATGATGCGGGCTATCGGATGCGACCGCAGCGTTGGCTAGCTTAAGAATTCAGTCGGAATCTTCAAACCGGAAGTTCCCTCGGGCATCCTTTTTAGGTCAGTGCGAAACGGAAGGGCAGATCAGGCCAACTTTCTTTTATGGTCCGCAGGGCGCGCGGTTCTTCTAAGAAACAGGATGGTAGAGGCTGGAGTGCAACGAGATTGAATGGAAGCGGGGCTAGGGTGCATGGGCAACCCGAACCGCTCTTAAGAAACTCCCGTTGCAACATGCTGGAGTTGAGCGTTGAGCGTTGACCCCAAACGCTCAACGCTCACCAACCGCCGCCTCACGGCGGCGGCTACGTGCCTGGCGTTTGTAGTCCCGCCTTCAGGCGGTCCGAACCAAGCTCCTTGCCTCGGCACCTCAGGACGTATCTGGATGACATGGCTTCTTTCCCAAGCAGCCGGCTCGAACTGCCAGTGGCCGCTTCTCAGGACCGCGGCGCTGGTGGTCATGTTGGGCGAGGTTGATTGCATCGCATACCGTGGGTCGCCGCCAGGGCGGCCACGTCGCGATCGTAGAAGGTTTGCAGGAATTCGGCTGACTCAAGCAGATGATGGTCCTGCCGGGCTGCGTCCCGCTGGAGCAGGTGCTTGAGTTCGCTCAAGTTGTCCGACCAGCGGAATCCGTTGAAGCATTCCGCCCCCTGAAACTGGGTCTTGTAGAGGGCGTTGCGCGAATAGACGCTGCCCAGATAGAGATGCTGGTAGCCGGCGGCGGCAAAGTGGGCCACGGCGGAGGTCATCATGAACATGCCCAGATTGGGCACGGCGCCATCCAGGTCGTAAAACGCGTAGTAGTAGAAGGCCGTGCGGGGAGGTTCCAGGAAAAGGGTGACCGCGCCGAGGTGGCGTCCCGTCGCCTCTTCGGTGAAGAGCATCAAGTGGGAGACCAATGGGCTGTGCATCAGGTGGTCCAGACGTTCTGCCGTCATGACCCCCGGGCCGAATTTGGCATCGGCAAACTGCAGGAACGCCTCCCGGCGCTGAGCCGTGAAGCGGAAGCCCTTGCGCGGCACGACTTCGATCTTCAGTCCTTCGCCCTTGCGCAGAATCCTCCGGTTTTCCGAGGAGGAGGTAAAGCCGTGCAGACGGACGCGCACCTGCCGGCACATGTAGAAGCGGTCCAGTTGACGCGAGGCCGGCAGGAACCCGGCCTCGAACAGGTCGGAGGCGGTTTCCCCCTCTTCGGGAAAGGCCCAGATGCAGTAGGGGAACAGGTAGTGGCCGTAGTCGGGTGTCGCCTCGGAGAAGAGGAGTTTCACAGGGACGCACCCAGATAGAGACGAGGCAACCGTGCCCGCCAGCCGGTGAGGATGTCGTAGGAAACGGTGCCGCCCCACGCCGCCACGTCGTGCACGGTGATCTCCTCAGATCCCTGGGTTCCCAGCAGGACCGCGTCTTCCCAGAGTCGGGCTTCGGGGTGATCGGTCAGGTCCACCATCACGGCATCCATGGCGTTGGCACCGATGATGGGTGCTGGCCGGCCATGCACCAGGACGTGGCCCTGGTTGCGGAGCCGGGGATACCCGTCGCCATAGCCAAATGGCAGCACGCCGATCCGGCGTGGTGCGTTGGCCTTCCAGCGCATGCCGTAACCGACCGAATCCCCGGGCTGGATGTTCTGGATCGAGGCGATCCGGCTTTTCACCTGCATGACCGGGCGGAGGCCGGGCAGGCGCCGGCAGACCTTGGAGGGATAAACGCCCAGGGGAAGAATGCCGCAGCGGACCATGTCATAGTGGGCATGGGGAAGGTCCAGGAAGCCGCCGCTGTTGCAAAGGTGGCGCAGGGGAACCTGGATGTGGCGAGCCTCCAGCGCGTCGAGGACTTCATGGAAGCGATTCCTTTGCAGGAGGGCGAAGGTTTTATCGGCCTCGTCGGACTGGGCGAAATGGCTCATCACACCTTCCAGCCGAACCCAGTCGCTCTCGTGGATCTTCTGGGCCAGGGCCGGGGCTTCATGCCAGCGCACGCCATACCGGCTCATGCCGGTGTCGATCTTGAGGTGAACACGGGCCGGTGTCCTCGCCATTTCAGCCAGGCGGTTGAGTTCCAAGGCCGTGTCCAGGTGCTGCAGGCAGCAATCAAGGTGATGCCGCACGCACCATTCAAGTTCCTCCGGCGGGCGTTCGCCCAGGAGCAGGATGCGCGAGTCGGGAAAGGCTTCGCGCAAGGGGAGGGCCTCGTCCAGGGTGGACACGCCGAGGAAGGAGGCCCCGCAGTCCAGGGCGGTGCGGGCGACCGCCAGGGCGCCGTGGCCGTAGGCCTCGTCCTTCACGACCGCCATGAGGCGCAGGTGATGAGGCGCATGATCCCGGATGATCAGGAAATTGGTGCGCAGGCGTTCAAGGTCGATCTCGATCCAGGCCGGACGGCATGGCGGCGAGACTTGGCGCGCCTCAAGGGCTTCGGGGCGGCCAGAGGCTTCGGCCGATATCGGTCCGGTGATAGCTCCCGAGGCAGCGGATTTTTCCAATGTTCGCATAGGCGTTGGCTAGGGCTTGCTCCAGCGTGGCCGCGACCGACGCGACGTCCGCAATCCTGTGTCCGGTGGCCATCAGCGCCCCGTCCGGGCCGGGTTCCACTTCGTTCCACCAGATGTCGCAGTCCGGGGCGCCCTCCAGGGTCACGGGCAGGCGGGGTCCTTTCACCATCGTGTAGGGATACCCATATCCTGCGAGCGTCAACGAACACCCATACCTTGCCTCCTCCCGCCATGACAAGTCGAGCCTTCGGTTGTGTGCGACATCCAGAAGCACCTGCAGGGGACGACGCAACATGCGCAGCACCATCGGCCCGCACGTGATGCCGAGGCGGACGTTGTATTCGAGCACCTCCCACCGGCCTTCGTGATGTGCCGCGGTGACCTGGACGGGACCATGAAAGCGCACCTCCCGAAACCACGGAAGCAGCGGCAGGATCAGTTCGCGGGCCAAGCCGTATCGGTCCCCGGGATCCTGTTCCACCAATCCGCCCAAAGGCGCCCCGGCCACGATCCCCATGTTGCCGTGAAACGCCCGCTTGTATTCCTGGTTGGTCACCAGCGGATACACCTCGCCGCCGCTCACCAACGCGATGTGGCCCACCTCCGCGCGGCCCAGGTATTCCTGCAGGAAGATCCCTTCCGCATAGTCCAGGTGCGGCAGCCATGCCCGCGTGTCCTCCAACGTCTCACACACAATGGTGTGAATGGGGCTCGTAGGGGAGCACAGGGGGTTTTTGATCACGTAGGGGCGGGGGCGCTTCTCCAGTATCGCTTCGGCCTCAAGGCGGTTCCGGGCCAGATGCGATTCCGGAAAGGGAATGCCAAACTGGCGGCAAAGCCGGCGCGCGTAGTCCCGTTCCCGCTCCAGCAGCAGGGCCGCTCCAGTGGGGCTGAAAATGGGGATGCCGGTCTCCATAAAGGCCTTGCTCCAAGGCGCTTGGGCCCAGTCAATCGACATGGGGACCACCAGTTCGGTGCCCCTCTCCTTCATCCAGGAGCAGGGATCGGGTTGCTGGGCCATGCTCCGCGTCGGCCCCACCAGGCTCGGGGGATGATGAGCATAGTCGCGCGTCAGAAATGTCGCCGCATCCGCCCCGTCCTCCTTCAAGACCTGCATCATGCCCTGGGTATAGGCCCCCACACCCCATCCCATGATCGAAGTGGATCCGGAAGCAGGAACGTCGGGGTCGTGCATGGAGTTGTTCAGGGTCCTTTTTCCGCAGACTCACAACGCGGATGTGAGAGGCTAGGTGAAGCCCCTTCACTGCGCAAGCGCGCAACGTTCGCAAACATCAAAAACCTGCCCACGCGATTCGTTCATCCAGTAGCCGCCGACGTCAGGAGGCGGACGCCGGGGGATGGGACCGCCGCCATCCGCTTGCTGAGGTCGGCGGCTGCAAGCAATCTCCCGCGAAAGGAAGACATGATCTCCCGCCAAGGCGCCAAGACGCGAAGAATGAGAACATCCATCCGTTCCTTGGCACCTTCGCGCCTTGGCGTCTTGGCGGGAGAACCTTCTTTCTCCATTCCCCGCAGGTCCACCGCCTCACGGCAGTGGCCACGTGCCCTGCGCCACCCCTCACTCCAGGTAGCCGCCGAGGGAACGAGGCGGTTTCCTCTTTGCGCCTAGGCGCCTTTGCGGGAGAACTATCGCTCCTAGCTCTCGGCGCTTGTTGGCGAGTTCGCTCACCCAACCACGTCCACGCGTGCCAGCGCGTAGGGACCCAGTTCCAGGGCGAGCTTTCCCCCGGCCGCTGTCGCTTCCTTGCCGGGCCGGGCCCGAAACGTTTCAGGGTCCAATGCGGCTTCTTCCACGTTGCTGGCGTTCAGCACTCGGATCACGGCCTTGCACGTGCCGCTCTTGATGCGGAGATCAAGGGTGTCCGTGGTGAGATTGGCGACCAGGATGCGCCGGCGCTGGGTGGCATCAAGCAACGTCATGGCCTCGGTCTGAAGCGGATGGCTGGAAAGGGTGGGGCACAGGCGCGCGTAGCCCGCCATGTCCGCCAACACGTGGTAAACGGGATAAACCGAGCCGGGAGGAGCCGGCCACGAATCCGTCGCTGCCCCGGCTCCTGCCATGATGCCGCCCGGGCCTGTGGTCTGGTAATAGGTCAGCGAATGCAGGTTCCCGCCGGCCGCCAGATGGGCCAGGCTGCCCAAAGTCCAGCCGGCGCCGAACAGGGACATCTGCCTCGGGTCCGCCTGCGGGCGGAGGGTGATTGGGGACACCACCACGGCGCGAGGCGCAAAGGAGCGGGCGCATTTTACGATGTCGGGCTGGGCGGCGATGTTTTCCACCAGTGTGCGGTTATCCTGGGCGTGAACCTGCGGGGTCAGTCCGAAGCAGGGCAAGGCGGTGCCGTGGGCGGCGGACCGTTCGCTGTTCAACTCGTAGAAATGAGCCCGGCTGCCGGCTGCAAACAAGGCATTGGGGGCGCATCCGGACAATGCGGATTGAGCCAACTGCACCAAGGCGGATGGGGTCGCGAGCCGGTCCCGGTGATGCACCAGCCACAGCAACACCCTGGATTGCAGTGTGCTGGATGCCGATGCCAGCCCGACCAGCTCCTCCTCCGCACGCTCACCAAGGTGCAGAGCCAGATGCAGTCCTGTCCCCAATTCCATGGCGGTGGCGTCGTCTCGCATCAGGCGATCACGCCAGTCTGGCTGGTCCAGGTGCACCTCGGCCCGGAGGTGCGCCAGTTGGAGCGCGCGCAGGCGTTCGCCGGTGCGACCTTCCAGCGGTTCGCCCTCGGCGGGAAGACACAACCCCAACGGGGGTCGCAGCAGCACCGGCGTGGTGGCGATCGAAAACTGAGGGGAGCGTCCGAGCAGAATGGGCAGGATCTTCCGAACTGGACCAGGAAACGAAAGGGTGACCTTCTGGTCCACGTGTTCAGCCGGAGTGACTTCGACCGGAACGGGCAGATTGGAAGGCGTGCTGTAGGTCTTGAAGGAGGCATCCGACCAGTTGCGCTGGTCTTCGGTTTCGAAGGTGTCCCCCTCAAAGCGAAGCTCCACGCGCACGCCGGGTGCCGGTTCATGGCGAAGCGCCCGGACGTTCCGGAACGGGGGCACAGGAGCGATCCACTCGGGAAACCTGGAGGCCGCCACCGTGCCATCGACGTGTTCGACTTCGCAGGGCTTGCCCGCGCATTCCTCGATGGGGTGAAGGACGCAGAGGCCGATCCGGTTGCGTTGGAAGGGGGTGGTGGGTTGCCCCTGAAACCGATACACGACCTGTCCCTGTGCGTCGCCCGACAGTGTGCCGGTCCACTCGAACCCCATCCCCTCCGCCTCGCATTGGGCCTTGAAGGTGATGTGGAAATGGTCCGGGCCCGGCTGAATGTCGCATGCGGTGATGCGGGTTGGGAGCGTGTTCCAATGCGCATCGCGCACGGCGCCGCAGATGGCGCGGACGACCTCATGATCCCCGAGCCGAACGTGGCGGAGCACGCCGGAATCCGGCTCGAACAGGGCGGTGTGGGGGCCGGCCTTGAGAGGAACGGGGGTGGGCCGGGGGGCGGCCCCGCCATCAAGGAGATGCGCTGACAGACTCATGGGCGTTTAGGCTTAACGACCCGCTTACGAAGTAGCCGCCGAGGTGGCGAGGCGGTATTTGGATGCCGTGAAACCGATGGCACCGCCTCCTGACGTCGGCGGCTACCCCGGTATCGGAGGCGGTTCCATGGACTGCCAAGAATACGGCCACGCACCGTGGAGGCCCGTCGGACCCGGCTAGAGCAGGTCCCCCATCATCTTGCCGCCGTAGATGGCGTGACGACCCAGCTCCTGTTCGATGCGCAGGAGCTGGTTGTATTTGGCGACGCGATCGGTGCGGCTGAGGGAGCCGGTTTTGATCTGGCCCGCGTTGGTGGCCACGGCGATGTCGGCGATGGTGGCGTCCTCGGTCTCGCCGGAACGGTGGCTGATCACGGCGGTGTAGTGGTTCTCCTGCGCCAGCTCGATGGCGTCGAAGGTCTCGGTCAGCGAGCCGATCTGGTTCACCTTGACGAGGATGGAATTGGCGGTGCCGGTGCGGATGCCGCGGCGGAGGAACTTGACGTTGGTCACGAAGAGATCGTCGCCGACAAGCTGCACCTTGCTGCCGATCTTGTCGGTGAGCAGCTTCCAGTTCTTCCAATCCCCCTCGGCGCAGCCGTCCTCGATGCTGACGATGGGGTAGCGCCGGATAAGCTTGGCGTAGTAATCGACCAACTCCCCGCCGGTCATGACCTTGCCGGTGCTTTTCTTGAAGACGTAATTTTTGGTTTGCTTGTCGATGAACTCGGAGGAGGCGACGTCCAGCGCGAGGTAGATCTGTTTGCCGTCCTTGTAGCCGGCCTTGCGCGTGGCCTTGAGGATGGACTCGATGGCGTCCTCGGTGCTCTTGAGGTCGGGGGCGAAGCCGCCCTCGTCGCCGACGGCGGTGGAGAGCTTGCGCTCCTTGAGGACGGACTTGAGGGCGTGGAAGATTTCCGTAATGGCGCGAAGGGCCTCGGAGAAGTTGTTGAAGCCCTTGGGCATGATCATGAACTCCTGGAAATCGATGGGGGCGTCGGAATGGGCGCCGCCGTTGATCACGTTGGCCATCGGGACCGGAAGCACCTTGGCGTTGGGCCCGCCCAGGTACTTGTAGAGGGGCAGGTCCTGTGAGATCGCGGCGGCCTTGGCGGTGGCCATGGAGACGGCGAGGATGGCATTGGCACCCAGCTTGGCCTTGGTGGCCGTGCCGTCGAGCTTCAGCATGGTGTGGTCGATGTCGAGCTGGTCGCAGGCGTCCTTGCCGATCAGGGCCGGGCGGATCTTCTGGAGGACGTTCCTGACCGCCTTGCCCACACCCTTGCCGAGGTAGCGCTTGGGATCGCCGTCGCGAAGTTCCAGAGCCTCGTTCTCGCCGGTGCTCGCCCCGCTGGGCACAGCCGCCCGGCCCACGGCGCCATCCAACAGGATCACGTCCACCTCCACGGTGGGGTTGCCTCGGGAGTCGAGAATCTGGCGGGCGAGAATGTCGGCAATGGTGCTCATAATAAAGACTGCTCGTGGTTGAAACCCAAAACGGGGCGCATCATAGGGGCGCCGGGCCTCGAGTCAAGCCAGTCCGGATGCCCGCGGACTCGGGGTGTGGGGCTGCTGACAAAGTCGTCAAGGCGAGGGATGATCCCCATCCGATCTGCCGGTTTCATCTTGCTCTTACTCTTACGCCCCTTCGGACGTGTCCAAAAAGAAATTGTCCCCCTCCCCCTTTCCCGGCACTCTTTCCGCTCGTTTATGGAGTCTGTGGAGCAGGTCAATCTCGGCATCGTGGGCGGCGGCACGGTCGGAGGAGGTGTGTACCAGGCTCTTAAGACCAACGGCGCCCTCATGGCGTCGCGGCTGGGCGTCCGCTTCAAGATCCTCACCATGGCGGTCCGCAACCGCCGCAAGAAGCGCGCGGTGCCCCTGCCGCAAAGCGCCCTCACCACCGACTGGCGGCAGGTGACGCGGCACCCGCGTGTGCATGTGGTCCTGGAACTGATGGGGGGCACCACGACGGCGCGGGAGGTCACGCTGGATGCCCTTCGCCAGGGCAAGCCGGTCGTCACCGCCAACAAGGCGCTGCTCTCCGATCACGGCGAGGAGTTGTTCGCGGCGGCGCAGAAGTCCGGCACCAATCTCTACTACGAAGCCAGCGTGGCCGGCGGCATCCCCATCATCAAGGTGCTTCGCGAGGGCATGATCGGGAACCGGCTCACCCGCATCTATGGCATCGTCAACGGCACCTGCAACTATATCCTGACTCGCATGAAGGAGGAGGGCGGCGCCTTCGGCGATATCCTGGCCGACGCCCAGCGCCTCGGGTATGCGGAGGCGGAACCGTCCCTCGATGTGGACGGATACGACGCCCTGCACAAGGCCGGCATCCTCGCCTCGATCGCGCACGGCTTCTGGGTGAATCCACGGCGGATTCACCTGGAAGGCATCCGCTTCGTCTCCCCGCTCGACATACGGTTTGCCGGGCAACTGGGCTACACCATCAAACAACTGGCGGTGATCAAGCTTCTCAATGGCCGGGCTGCGCGGGAGCCCGCCGCCCGAACCGCCATCCAGGTCTCCGTCTGCCCCATGCTGGTGCCCGACTCCCACGTGCTGGCCAGCGTGAACGGCGTCTTCAACGCCGTGTATGTCCGGGGCGACATTGTGGGCGACACATTGTACTATGGGCGGGGCGCCGGACAGGACGCCACTGCGAGCGCGGTGCTGAGCGATCTGGCCGACGCGGCGCTGGACCTCAAGCACGCCACCCGGAGCCGCATCCCTCCCTTCGTGCCGCATGAGCGGGACGGGCGGGTCCGTCCGATGGACGAGGTGGTGTCCCGCTATTACCTGCGCCTGAGCGTGGCGGACCGGCCCGGCACCCTGGCGCGGATTGCCGCCATCCTGGCCCGCTCCAATATCGGCATCATGTCGGTGATCCAGCCGGAGGGCCACGAGGGCAAAAGCGTGCCGCTCATCCTCATGATCCATGACGCGCCGAACGCCGTCATGCGCCGTGCCATGGCGGCGATTGGCCGCTTGCCGGTGGTGAGGGAAAAGCCGGTCATGATCCGGGTCGAACGATTTGAATGAACGGATACGGATTCCCGGCGCGCGGCGCCGCGGAAGAATCCGCCTCCAAACCCATCACGGAACTATGTCAGACCAAGCCTTGCCGACTCAGCCGCCGCCCGCCTCGGGCCCCTGGAAAGGGGTGATTCACCGTTACGCCTCTTACCTGCCGGTCAGCGAGGCGACGCCCATCGTGTCCATGTGCGAGGGCAACACCCCGCTCATTCCGGCCCCCGCCTTCGTCAAGGCGATCGGAGGCAGCTTTGATCTTTTCCTGAAGTTTGAGGGGCTCAACCCCACTTCCTCCTTCAAGGACCGGGGCATGACCATGGCGGTGTCCAAGGCCAAGGAGAAGGGGGCGGAGATCGTGATCTGCGCCAGCACCGGCAACACCTCGGCGTCCGCCGCCGCCTATGCCGCGCGGGCCGGGCTGAAGTGCGTGGTGCTGATTCCCTACGGGAAGATCGCCCAGGGCAAGCTGGCCCAGGCCCTCATCTACGGCGCCCAGACCGTGGCCATCAACGGCAACTTCGACGCCGCCCTGCGCATCGTGCGCGAGTTGGGCGAGACCGCCCGCGTCGAGGTCGTCAACAGCATCAACCCCGTCCGCATCGAGGGGCAGAAGACCGCCGCCTTCGAGATCTGCGACGCGCTGGGGGATGCGCCCGACTTTCATTTCATCCCGGTCGGCAACGCCGGCAACATCACCGCCTACTGGAAGGGCTACCGCGAATACCAGGAGGCCGAGCAGTCCGACACGCTGCCGCGCATGTTCGGGTACCAGGCGGCCGGGGCCGCGCCCATCGTGGACGGTCAGCCCGTCGAACATCCGGAGACGGTCGCCTCGGCCATCCGGATCGGAAACCCCGCGAGCTGGCATGGGGCGGTGGATGCCGTCAAGCAATCCAACGGGCATGTGGGGAAGGTCACCGATGAGGAGATCCTCAAAGCCTACCTGCAGATTGCCCGCATCGAGGGGCTCTTTGTGGAACCGGCCTGCGCCGCGCCCCTGGCCGGCCTGGCCAAGGCCGTGGAAGCGGGTTGGATTCCGGAGGGCAGTTTGGTCACCGCCACCATGACCGGCCACGGCCTCAAGGATCCCGAGACCGCCATCCGCACCGCCGGCTTCGAACCGACCGTCGTCGAACCGGACAAGGAGTCGGTCATGCGGGCCATTGGCCTTTGATCTCGCCCGTCCTTTCCGGTAAAAGGTCGATCCCGACATGCTGGTGGTGCAAAAATACGGCGGCAGTTCCGTGGCGGACACGGAGCGGATCCGCAATGTGGTTTCCCGCGTGGCGCAGAATCATCGCCAGGGGGATCGGGTGGTGGTGGTGGTCTCGGCCATGCGCGGCGTGACCGACAACCTCATCACCATGGCGCGCGATATCATGCCCATTCCCAGTGAGCGGGAGATGGACATGCTCCTGGCGACAGGGGAGCAGACCACCATTGCGCTGACCGCCATCGCCCTGCATGCGCTGGGGATTCCGGCCGTTTCGCTGACCGGCGCCCAGGCCGGCATCGTCACCGACGGCGTCCACAGCAAGGCCAAGATCCGCAACATCAGCCCCGAGCAGGTTCACGCCAAGCTCGAGCAGGGCAATGTGGTGATCGTGGCCGGCTTCCAGGGGCAGACGCAGGAGGGTCAGATCACGACGCTGGGCCGGGGCGGTTCCGACCTCACCGCCATTGCCCTGGCGGCCGCCCTCAAGGCGGACCTCTGCCAGATTTACACCGACGTGGACGGGGTTTACACGGCCGACCCGAGGCTGGTGCCCCACGCGACGAAGCTGGAGGAGATCTCCTATGACGAAATGCTTGAACTGGCCAGCCTTGGCGCCAAGGTCATGCAGTCGCGCTCGGTCGAGTTCGCCAAGAAGTTCGGTGTCATCTTCGAGGTGCGTTCCAGCCTCAACAACAATCCAGGTACGATCGTGAAAGAGGAAACCAAAAGCATGGAGGGCGTCGTGATCCGCGGCGTGTCGCTCGACAAGAACCAGGCCAAGTTCACCGTCGTCAAGGTGCCGGACCATCCCGGCACCGCCGCGCGCATCTTCCGCGCCCTGGGCGAAGGCGCCATCAACGTGGACATGATCGTGCAGACCTCCAGTCACGGCGCCCAGGAACCGTCCACCGACATCTCCTTCACCGTGGACAAGCCCGACCTGCTCAAGACCCTGAAGCTGCTTGAGGGTCTCCGCTCGGAGATCGGCTACGGGGAGGTGCTGGCGGACGAGCAGATCGGCAAGCTTTCCATTGTGGGGGTCGGCATGAAGAGCCATTCCGGTGTCGCCGGCAAGATGTTCGAGACCCTTGCCTCCTGCGGCGTCAACATCCACATGATCTCCACCAGCGAGATCAAGATTTCGGTGGTGATCGATCTGAAGCAGGGCGACGAAGCCCTCCGCGCCGTCCACGACGCCTTCCTCGGCTGAGGGGGCCTTGGATCTCAGATTCGAAATCTCTAATCTGCCTCAGCCGCCCACCTCGTGGGGGCCCTTGCCGCCGTTGACCAGGAAGAGAACAGCCATGCGCACGGCCAGGCCGTTGGTCACCTGATCCATGATCAGCGAGCGTTCGCCGTCCGCGATCTCGCTGTCGATTTCCACCCCGCGGTTGACCGGTCCGGGATGCATGATCAGGGCGTCGGGCTTGGTCAACGCCAGGCGCGCGCGGGTCAGGCCGAACAGGCTCGTGTATTCGCCGATGCTTGGAAACATCGTCTTGCGCTGACGCTCGTGCTGGATGCGGAGCAGGTTGATGATGTCCGCCCCGGCGATGGCCTCCTCGACCTTCCAGGTGACGCGGCAACCCATCTGTTCGAAGACTTTGGGCACGAGCGTGCTGGGGCCGCAGAGGGTGACCTCGGCGCCGAGCTTGAGCAGGGCCCAGATGTTGGAGCGGGCCACCCGGCTGTAGAGGATGTCCCCGAGAATGGTGACTTTCAGGCCCCGCACCGAACCCTTTTTCTCCCGGATCGTGAACACATCGAGCAAGGCCTGGGTGGGATGCTCGTGCGCACCGTCCCCGGCATTGACCACGCTGCCTTTGAGGAAACGGGAAAGGAAATGCGCCGCCCCTGCCGCCCGGTGACGGATGATGATGGTGTCGGCGTTCAGGGCCTCGAGGTTGCGGGCCGTGTCCTTGAGGGTCTCTCCCTTGCGCAGGGAGGAGGCGTCGGTCGTGAAATTGATGATGTCCGCCGTGAGCCGTTTGGCGGCGAGTTCGAAGCTGATGCGCGTGCGGGTGGAGGGTTCGATGAAGAGGTTGACGACCGTCTTGCCGCGCAGGGCCGGCACCTTCTTGATGGCCCGTTCGCCCACCGCCTTGAAGGCCCTGGCGGTGTCGAGGATGGTGGTGATTTCCTCGGGGGTGAGCGACTGAATGTCGAGCAGGTGGTTGCGGTGCCAGTTCATGCCAAGCTCTGGAGAAACACCTCATCACCTCCGCCTTGTTCGGTCAACTGCACATCGACCCGCTGGGAGAGCGAGGTGGGGACATTCTTGCCGACGAAATCCGGCTTGATGGGAAGTTCCCGGTGCCCCCGATCGATCAGCACCGCCAACTGCACGCAACGCGGCCGGCCCAGGTCGTGCAACGCCGTCAGGGCGGCCCGGGTGGTGCGGCCGCTGAAGAGGACATCGTCCACCAGCACCACGATCTTGTCGTTCAGGTTGAAGGGCAGTTCGGTGGGGTGGACCGCCGGGGCGGCCTGCTGGTCCAGATCGTCGCGGTACATGCCCACATCGATGTTGCCCACGGGCACGGAGTGCTGGCAGATCTCCTCCAGAATCCGTCCCAGGCGTGCGGCCAGGAAAACGCCGCCGCGCTGCACACCCGCCACGACCAAGTCGCGCGCGTCGGCGTTGTGCTCGGCGATCTCATGGGCCATGCGGGTCAGGACTCGCCGCAACTGGCCTGGTGTCATGATGATGGAGGGTGTTGTCATCGGGCTTGCAACCACGCGCGAGCCGTAACCCGCGTCGTGGCAAGGGTGCGCAACGCCCGCGACGTGTCAAGCACGGTGATGACAAGGTGTCGGAGACCGCGTGGGATGGGCGGCACCGGGAGGAATGGGATTCAATTCGGAGGGGTGGGGGAAGCAGCCTTCAGGCTCGGCCACCGGGATGGCGTCCTTTGCGCCAGTTGGAGCGGTGCTTGATGATCCAATCGGTCAGTGCGCGCTCAAACCCGATGTCATATCCAGCCTTCTCAGACTCGATCCACTTATGCTTGAGGATCTCTTCCCGCTCCGCTTGGAATTCACGGTAAAGTGACGACTTCTTCACCATCAAGTCTCCATCCGGAGGGTGTGGCATTTGGGTTGCCATAAGGTCAATTGGGATTGAGGACGGCTCAATATTAGCATCGGTCCTGTCTTTGACAACCTCATTGTTGAGGTAAGTCCAAGAAAATCAAGCGGGAAGAAAGCCACTTGCCCTGGTAAAGAGAGTTTTTCATGCAGCCTTTGTATGCTTATGCAACAGGCGGCGCCTCCGTCGGGTGCGCCATGCTGGGGTGGACCGGTCTCCACGCCCAAGGGATGGTGGCAGGCATCGCCCGAATCGTAACCCGCTACAATTCAACCTCCAAGCGAGTGATGGCTTCCTGTGGCTCGCTCATGACCTGCGGCAGGACCTTCTCACCGTCTCCCTGCCAGACGCGGATCGTATGGGTGCCCAGCCGGAACACCTTGGGCCGAATGGTGGATCCTTGGATGCGCAGCGTATAGACCACCTCCCCAAGGGCGTCGTCCCCCACCTGGATGACCGGGTTTGTCACTCCCTTCACGTGCAGTTCGGGCAGCCACGCCGTGGCGCGCCGGCCGTAGTTGTCGCCTTGCGTGATGGTGATCGGCCAGCCGGGGAACTGTTGGGCGCCCGGCTTGGAGACCTCCACAAACCGCGGCCAGCATTCCATGGTGATCTGGCGGGTGGACTTGTGGAACCGAACCAACCCGTAGCCGGCGGCCTTGTGGTTGTCCGGAGTGGGATTGGCGTAGGCGCGCACGGTGAGCTTGTTGCGGAAGCCGTCATGGAACCGGCCGGTCCAGGGCAGGGGCGAGGCGGGATCGTGAAGGAGCGGTTCCTCCAGGGGCCACCACCAGCGGGCATAGTAATTCCATATGGAGGGATTGCAGAAGGAGTAACCCGCATCCTCCCAGTCGCTGACGCCGTGATGGATCACGGTGGCGAGGTGCTGGTCTCCCCCCATCATGAAGGCAAACCCCTTGCGGATCTCCCGCAAGGCGCGCGCCCGCCCCGATTGGGGCCATCCGTTGGAATCGAGGTCCGCAAGGAGCCGGTTCTGAAATCCTCCGTGGAGATGAGCGCCCCCGCCGAAGATCGTCTGGGAGAGCACCGCCTTCATCGTCGCCCCCTCCCAGTCCTGGGTCCATTGCTGCAGAAATGCCAGTTGTCGCCGGCCCAGCAATTCCGCCTCGGGCACATCCAGGGCGTCCGGGTCGTAATCCGGCGTGGTGATGTGATCCGGGCGAGGGCCTTGCTGGGGCACCAGCCCGCGCGGCCCGGACTTCCATTTCCGATCCTCGATGATGGCGAAGTCCACGCCGCCCACATTCAGTCGGGTGTAATAGACCGTAATGCCCTGCTGCACCGGGGTCGGGTCAAACGGGTCCGGCAAGTGGCTCGTCTGGGCCCGTTGCACCATGTTCACATACTCAGGCGGCATGAAATAGCCGCCGTCATCGCCCGCGGGGGCGGTGGATTTCCTGCCGCCGGCCCCCCAAAGGTTGCCGTGTCCGACATCGTGATCTTCCGGAATGGTGACTGTGGGACGGTCCCGGATGATGTCGCCAAACTGGCGTCCGAACAGCAGCCAGGCGGCATAATGCCTGCGGTGGTCGTAGTTCTGGTCGCCAGCAAAGAAGAGCAGGTCCGGATCCTGCACCTTGAGGTTGTCCACAATGTCCTGGCGCGGGCCCCGGTCGGTGTTCGAGTTGCACGAAAGGGATGCCACCACGATTTCCTCCTTGTCCACCGGATTGCGTCGGATGATGCCCTCATAAGTCGCACCTCCCGGATGCACCACCCGATAGGGCCAGGCTCGGCTCCTGTCACCCTGGAAATCGAGGTGTGTCCCCATGGCGGCGACGTCCACAGCGGGCAAGGATGCACTCCATGAAACGGGACCCGACACGGGACACGTAGCCACCTCCCGTAAGGGGGTGGATCGTCGCGTTGCCCATCACGAGGAAGTCCACCGCCTCACGGCGGTGGCTACGTGGCTGCTCGTGCTCGTAATCGAGTTGCAGCGGTTCCTGGTCACAATGCGCGTCCAAACCCGTTCGGAGGTGGTGGCTCTCCATGAACCGTCGCTGATCGGACCGATCAGTCGGAACCATCCGCTGCGGCCCGCAAGGGCCGCGCGCCGCTTGTC
>Ga0302046_10000052_pt1 | contig 111513 bp, 96 predicted proteins | sample RVTome_11_FD_200261 | JGI IMG/M metagenome (GOLD analysis project Ga0302046, IMG submission 200261) | Soil microbial communities from uranium-contaminated site in the Upper Colorado River Basin, Wyoming, United States - RVT147D111 (version 2) ... | reverse complement strand
ACCAGGATTCATTAATGACCGATCTACGTGGGTTTCTGCGGCAAAATTCAAAATCACATCCACGTTCTTTGCTAGGGCCTCAACTACCTCAGAATCACAAATATCCCCCTTCACAAATCGATACCTTGGATTTTTCTCCACCGCTTTTAAATTTTCTAAATTCCCAGCATAGGTCAGTTTATCCAAGTTAATAACATGATATTTTGGATATTTGTCCAAAATATGCCCAATAAAATGGCTTCCAATAAAACCTGCCCCACCGGTAACTAACAAGCGCATAAACCTTTCCTTTGCATGAGTCTATCCCATTAATTTTCCATCAAAATAACCCTACATTAATATCAAACAACTCAGAGGAATTCAACCTTTTTTGTTGGGGAAGAAGAAAGAAAGGAGATCGGGTGAAAAAGGAGGGGTAACAAATAATCCCCTGAATTTAATAATTAATTCCTTCGTGAAATATTAAAATCTACCCCTTAAAACCATAGGTAAAAACATGTTTAAAAAAACGCCAATTGAGCCACCTATTTTTGCAAAGTTTAAATCGTTGGGCGTTTCGAATCCGTGAATCCATGACGTGTGGGTGAGTTCCTTTATATTCTTTCATAATTTCATATTTTTCTTCAAGTTTTTTAATAATCTCATGAGCTTGGGTTTCCTGGGATTTTTTGGAAAGATCCCCTTTTCGAATACTAACCATGGAACAAGCTTTTTTGAATAGGGCATCCGGGTTCATAACCGATGAATAATGGAAAATCCTTGCCCCAGTCCATAAAACCTCTTTTCCCAAAAGATTCTTGCTTAAATAAAGCCCATCCAATTTTCGGGCAAACCCACAGCTGTCTCCAGCCGAGCGAATTTCTCCATTATTTCGAACAATCCGAACCTCTCGACGAAAACCCCATGGATTAACAGTAAAAAAATCAAGGTAAAAATGAAGAAAACGAAACATAAGACCCAAAACATTCTTTTTGTTAAGGTTCTCATTCATAAGGGCTATTAATCCTCGCAAATCCTTTTCATGAACCACTTCATCCACTTGAAGGTGAAAAGCCCAGGGATATTTGCAATGAGATAGAGCAATATTAGCCTGTTGTTGAAGCACGCGGGCGTCTTTCTTCTGATTCTCGTCCCAAACCGATTCTACTATTTTAATCTTCGGATTACCAATTTTTTGAATTTCTTCTAAAGTGGAATCTGTTGATTTCCCAACGTTCACAACAAATTCATCAACAATTGGCAAAATGGAAGAGATTGACTCATTTACCGGATAACCCAACGAAACAGCATTCCGGCAAAAAGTGAAACCACTTATTCCAAAATTCGACATGGGTCCAACACAATTCTGAGATTTAACTCTGACTTCACAAAAACATTAATGGGTAATTATAGAAGAGGTTTTTGAAGCATTTTTATTTTCACACCCAACCCCATGAGCAGCCAAAAAAGTTGTGCTGGAAAATCCACATAGAGATGATCAAATTGATTTCTTACAAAAAAACCCACAAAAACCATTAGTAACACTGTGGCAAATAGAGAATCAAAATGGTCACTACTTTTTGCTTCTTTCCAAAGTAAAATCCACAACGAAATTAATAGCCATAGAAAAAGTAACAAGCCTGGAACCCCAATTTCCAGCATGGTATTAATAAATGTGTTAAAGGTGTGCCACCACTCATCATCTATCACTTCATTTCCGTCAAATGCAAAATAGACTGTATCCCGTCCATATCCGATTCCAGTAATAGGGTGCTTTTTAATTTCCTCCACAGCAAATTTCCACGCTTTTACCCTTCTATCAACTCCCCCAATCTTTTTCGGGTCATTCGGAGTAACTTGAATAAAAGTTTTAAATAAATTTTCCCCAGATTTACTAAACACAGCGAAAAACCCAAACAACATAATTCCAATTATTACCAAATATAAAAATTTTTTGTTTCTCAAATACCCATATAAGAGAAATTGTGCAAAAAGTCCGGCCCAAGCAATGCGCGTATAGGTTAAAAACATGCAAATTAACGAGATAATTAAAAGAAAAACCATACCCCATCTCAAGGGACCTTTTTTCCCCACAAGGATCCCCAAAAAAACCATAGGTGTGGCCAGAATGAGGTAGGTGCTAAAATAAATATAATCTGAGGTAAGAGAACCAATTCGCACTGATCTTTTTAAAATATTCCCATCCCTTTGCCAAAATTCGAAAACGCCAAATAAACATAATACTAGAAGAGCAAAGAATAAAAAAGGGAGTAGTTGTTTAATATCTCTCGTATCTTTTATAAAAAATAATACTGAATAAAAAATTAGGAGTTGGGTAAAAAGCTCATTTTTTACTTCAAAGAGGCTATTAGTGAAAAAGGTAGCCGTAGGCAAAGTAAAAATCACCCAGGCCGAAAAAAAAAGAAGGGGTTTATTAATTGGATTTTTTGGAAAAGAGATTTTTCCATCCAACCACCACCTAATAAGAACGCATAGGACTAGACCCCCAATTAAAGGTGAAATAATAAAGTTGATGTGGGCAAAGGGCAAAAAGCCTATAAGGCCAATTAGACACCCTTTTCCCAGGTTTTCGTGCCATTTCCAAAGTCTTTCCCTGTCCATTACCGAAAAGACTGTTTGAGGCCTTGTTGTTTGATTTTCCATTAAGCGAATTAACCTCTTATTTTTTAATCTCATTAAATATGGAAAGAGTCTCCTTCACATATCGGTCCATAGAATAATTTAAAGCCAGATCCCGGGCTTTCATTCCTTCTTTTTGTCTTTCTTCCTCCCGAGACAACCTAAAAACGGCCGAAGCCAACCCTTTGTAATCAGAAGGGGATTCAAGGATTTCACCTCCCCCTTTTCCTTTCATGATTTCCGAAGCACCGTTGACACTAGTGGTAATCACAGGAATTCCTGAAGCAAGGGCTTCAAGAGTGGCATTGCTAAACGGATCATAGAAGGTCGGAAGAACAAAAATGTCCCCCACCCCAAACCAGGGCAAAGGGTCCCCAGCGGGACCCAAAAACATAACATTTTCTCCACACCCTAATTTTGCCGCCAGTGATTGATATTTTCTAATTTTTCCCTTGCCAATCACAATAACGTTAATTTTTTTGGCCAGCTTTTTCCGAACCAGCGGAAGAGACTGAATTAAAACGGAAAGGCCTTTCCGTTCAAAACCTGACCCAACAAAAAGAATAACCAAGTCTTCTTTACCAATTCCATAATCTTTTCTCATATAGGGTCCAAATCTCTCTCGGAGGTTTGGTTGAAACCTTTCTAAATCCACCCCATTATGCAATACCCTCAATTTGGATTCCGGAACTTTATAAAATTGCTGAATTTCCTCTTTAACAAGGTAGGAATTGCACAAGATCAATTTTGTCCGGCTTCCCTCAAAGATCTTCCTCTCCAATTGTAAAATACTCCAATGGAGGGGGTTAAAATAAGTTCTCACCTCCGCCCAAGAAGTTTGTATTTTTTTGCGATGCTCGAGCCATGCCCGGTGGCATCCATCCCCTGCCCGGTAAAGATCCAAATAAGGAATGCGTTCGAAGCTATGTATAATATCAAATTCATCTTTTTTTAAACACCTTTGGGAAAAAAACGCAAAACTTAATGCTTGAAGGAAAGAAAATCCCTTTATCACCGGAACCTGGTGGAAAAAGATTTGGTTTTTACCTTCTTTTGGCCTTTTCCATCGGTTTGCAAATAAATGAATCTCGTGCCCTTTATTGATAAGGTTTCCGACAAGTTGATCCAAAAAAAGCTCTGCCCCTCCAAAGGGGTTATAACTTTTTCTAACAAATGCAATTTTCATTTACTTCCATTATTTTTCTTTTGAAAAGCTTCTTCATAAACCCTAATCATCTTCTCCCGGTGACGATCCCAAGTATGTTGTTCCATCCATTTCCTGGCGTTAATCCCCATTTCCTCTCTTAAGCTATGATTTTCATAAAAAATTTCAATTTTTTCCATTAAAACATTCACATCCCGAATTGGAACGATAAACCCATCCAAACCCTCCCTGGCCACAGATCCAGCATTCGGGGAAACAACAACCGGAAGACCAGAGGCCATCGCTTCATAGGTTACTTTCGCACTTCCTTCCACAATGGAGGGAAAAACAAACAATGAGGACTCTCTATAAAGGGTCTCAGGGTCATTAACAAAACCCAAATGCTGAATAGTTTCATCACCTTTATACCTATTAAAAATCTCCTTTAACTCATCATGTATTCCCCCTGCTAACACCAATTCTGCGTTTTTTAGCTTCAAACGTGACCAAGCTTCAAGTAAGTAATGTACCCCCTTCCGGAAACATAGTTGGCCCATAAAGAGGACACGAAATTTGTTTTTCTTTCCAATTGAAGGCTTAAATTTTTGAATATCTACTCCTCTTGGAACAACCTTTAACTTCTCTGGAGAAACCCCTTTTTTTAAGAAACTTTCGCGTGTAAAATCGGATTCAAGTATGATGTAGTTTGAAATTTCAATTTCTTCCAGACCAACGGTTAAATCCCTTCGGCTCGCCTCAACTCGAGAAAAGAAAGAGTTTAATTTTTTTTTGGGTGGTGCGATTCCTTGAATTATAAACTCATCCTCCAATAACTGGCGGTGTTCCAGTGGATGGGGAGATGCCCGCTCAATAAAACCAATGGCCCCTACCTCACGAGCAGCCTTTAAAGAACAAATGGACTCGGTTGACCAGCCGTGAAATATTTCACACCCTTCACGAACAATATGAGCAGTAATCCAATCCAGATAGATTCGCTTTAGGGGGTAATAAAATCTCGCGGGAGTTGAAGCAAAAATTTTCATGGGGTGTATTTGAATAATTCGAAGATAGGATCTGGGAATCTCTTTTTGGCGGTTTCCATAGAAAACCCCTTTTTTAAGAAGGCCTTTTTCATAAAGCCCCCTCACCAATTCAAAACTATCGACCCCTAAACCCGAAGCCCCAATTGAGGTCATACAGGAATAAACAACTTTCAATTATTTTTCCCTTTATAATGGATATTCCGGCTCCTTAGCAGTTCCTTATAAAACCCTAGTGTTTTCTCCATCATTCGCTCTATGGTCCAGCTTTTTTGGACATCAATCCTTCCCCTCTCCCCCATAGATTTTCGGGTTGGGTGATCTTCAACAAGCCGAATGATGGCTTCCGCTAAGCGAATAGGATTTCGAGGGGGGACCAAAATTCCATTTAAACCATCTTGAATCACCTCCGGAATTCCTCCAACCCGGCAAGCCACTACAGGTTTTTTCATGGCCAAAGCCTGAAGTACGGCTTGAGGCACCCCTTCATTTGCGTAAGAGGGCTGAACAAAAAGGTCCAAAGAAGATAGAATACGAGGAATATCTTCCCGAAACCCCAGAAAGTGAACGCAGTTTTCCAAATCCAACTCCTTCACCTTATCTTCGGTCTGAAAGAGGGCGGGTCCATCTCCAACAATGAGGAAGGAAACCGAGGGGAATTTTTTGACCACCTCCCGTGCAGCGATCACCAAATCCAAATGCCCCTTCCAGCTTCTTAAAACGGAGACCATGCCCACCAAAAAGGAATCTCGTTTTACCCCATAAATCCCCTTATTAATCTCGGGAAACCTTTCCGGATCGTATATCGTGGGATCAATACCCGTTGGAATAGAAACTATTTTATGTTTTGGAATTCTATGTTTTTTTATTAACTCTTTTCGAATGACTTCCCCTGTGGTTATAATCCCATCCGTTAAATATTTAAATAAAATCCGACTGATCGGGTTGGGTTGAATTGGAATGGAAAGATGCCGAGTTCGGCAAATAATGGGCTTATAATTGGAGTTCCTTGCGGATACCGAGGCAATCCAACTATCTCTGGAACTATGGGAATTGACTAAATCTATTTTATACCCTTCAATCACCTGTTGGCACTTCCTAAAAGCCTTCATTAAGTCCATTTTGCCCATGGAAACGGTTTCAACTTTTATCCCTTTTTGGTGGGTACGTTCAAACAATTCCGAGTCCGGTTGGCACAAAATGACAACCTGAAAACCAAGCCTTTCCAGCTGTTGAGAATCCTGTAGGATTCTCATTTCCTGGCCCCCCCACCCTTGGGAAGACTCCGTATGCAAAATTGCTAAAGGCGTCTCTATTTCATTACTCCTTTGAAGTTGGTCGTTTTTTAATTTTAAAAGAAGATAAGGATTTAGATTAATGGAAAGATCAAGAAAAGCTAAATCTGGACTCAAATTTAATGGAATGAGGTTAACATAAGTGTTATATACCTCTTTACCCAGAAGAAAAATTCCTGGTTATTCACAATTTAAATTTTATCTTCTTATTTCGAATTATGAATTTGAAAACTTTTTTTATATTCAGTCTGTGTCTTAAATGAATTTTACAATTTAATTTATAATTGTATTTTTTACTAGCTGAAAGACCTGTTCAAGAGAAAAACGTTCCTCGAATCTCTCCCGACCATTTTTGGCTAAGGTTTTCCTAAAACGGGTATCAATGATTAGTCGTTCAAGCGCTTGTTCCCATTGGTCTGGACTTTCCGCAAATAAACAGCTTGCTTTCTCTTGGAGGATTTCTCGGATAACCGTTGTTGGTGTTGCCACAATTGCAGTTTCAGTTGCTAAATATTGCAAAGCTTTAATAGGTGATTTTCCCTCAGAAAAATCATTTGGAATTAATGGTAAAAGACCAATATCAAAATCCTTAATTATATTATGTTCGTAGCCCGCTTGAAAAGGAATAAAATTATAATGGATATTGCTAAAATTCGGATCTTTGCCTGAATAAATTACCCATTCAAGACCCGGATATTTCTTTTGTATTCGCCTGATTACAGGCAATAAGGAATCTAAATAAACCAGATTATGGGGAGCACCAGCCCAACCAACCCTAAGTGCCTTATTTTGGACTGCTGGGGGAGACCATAAAGTTCCATCCAAGGCCATAGGGATAATGGTGGTCTTCGCTCGAAACACTTCTAAATCTTTGGATATAACACTATTTGGCACCATACAGGTTCGGGTTAAAGAGGAAATAAGCCTTAACCGTGTCCTTAACCTTAAACGGGTAAAAAGATGGTGTGAACCGGTGTGGCTTAACCAAATGCGGTCATCGCAATCATAAAGAAAATTTTTAGAATGGGCGGCTATTTTTTTAATTTTATATTTTGATAAAATTGTTTTTTGGAGGATTACACAATCAAAGTATTTCAGTTTTTGAAAGTCTATAAATTCTTTTGCGATACTCCATTGAAGTCCTATTTTCTCTTTTTTAAACAATTCCTCATATTGAAAAATCCTATAATAACTGCTCGCGGTTCTTCGATCTCCCGCAGTCAATACAAAAATGTTCATTTTACCATTCAATTAGGCCGATTCCAATTTTTCGGTCACCGGGTTCATTACTTATCAATTCTGTTGTCTGAAATCGAGTATTAATTTCTCTCCAAAAACGATAGACTTCTATACTGGGTACATCCTCGCGGGGAAGAATATCATGCATCGCAATTAACCCCCCCGGTTTCACTAAACCTGAATAAAGGTCAAAATCTTGTTTAACCCCTTGATAACTATGATCCCCGTCTATAAAAAGGAAATCGAGCATTTCCCCATTTAGCAGGTTAGAAAGATCTTTAGGTAGCTTTGTCTCATGGGTATCCGTTTGTAAAAGGTGAATTTTCTGTTTGGGTAAAGCAAAGGATTGATAAAATGGAATCCGACAAGGATAATACCCACCGCCAAATTCCCCATATGGCAAATCAATACTTATAATAACTGCATCAATGGCTGCAGCCTGGGCCCACAAATATAGGGTTCCCCCATGACAAGTTCCGATTTCTAATACTCCATGAGGTTTTCGTTTTGCTACAATTTTATACAAATCAGAAATTTCTTTTTTAGATTGCATGGGTTTAATAGATTTAAAAAAACCCTTTCCCTTATAATCAAAGGGGATAATAAACCGCGATTCTAGATCGGGGTATTCTTTTTCTAAAACTTTAAGGGTTTTTAATGCCCAAATATAATGCGCTTTTTTGAATAATTGATAACCGATATGTTTCAACTGAAATTTTTTCATAATGGACCTTTATTTAAAAAGGGTGATTCAAAACTTTTTTGAAAATGACGGGGATTGATTGGAAAAAATTCCACGAACTGCATCAAGAACCTCATTTCCTGTAATTTTTTCAAGGCAAAAGCACCGCTTGGTCACCGTACAACCCTGAGGTCCAGTTGAAACACACCCCTCATTCCTTTTTAAAACTTTATGGGTCACACACCAAGGATGCCAATTATAATCCCCCGTGGGCCCAAAAAGTGCAATGGTTGGGGTTCCAACCGCCGCGGCAAGATGCATGGGGGCAGAATCCACACCAATAAAAAGATCTGAGGCCTTTGAAATGCTTGCCAACTCTCTCAAGGTTATCCGTCCAATCAAATTCAAGGTTTTTTCGTGAACACGATCCGTGATTTTCTTCACCTTGGCCAACTCTTTTGGATCAGGACTACAGGTTAGCACAACCTGCGCTTGAAATTCAGCAACCAACCGGTTGATCAAATCCGCAAAATAATCGTCCCGCCAACACTTAAACAACCATCGGGAAGTGGGATGAACATGGATTTTCAAATCCTCTTTTCTGACTCCATTTCCATCAAAGAAATCCAAGGCAAATTTTTCCTCTTCGTTGGATAAAAAAAACTCCAAATTTAATTTGGATGGTTGAATCCCAATTTGCCGAACAATATCCAAATTCTGTTCAACCATATGCTGGGTATGGTTCCGCTTTACACCCGCATGGGTATAAAGCCATTTCTTACCCAACATCCCCTTTCCCTCGGGATGGGGTCCTACTCGTATTCTTGCACCAGAAAGAAACCCCAAAAAGGCAGGCCGGTCTCCTCCCGTTAAGTCCACGGTTAAATCAAATGGATTATTCCGAATCCTTTTAAGAAGATCAATTTCAGTTTTAAGCCGTTCCACTGGCCCACAGCCTTTTCGGCGATGATAAACCATTATTTCATTGATCAATGGATTTCCTTGGAGCATTTCTTCGGTCCCCTGATTGACCAAAACAACCAATTCAGCCTTAGGGAAAAATTCATGCAGGGCCCGAATGGTCGGAGTAATTAGCAATACATCCCCAATATGAAGAAATTTCATGATTAATATTCTTTGGATATTTAAAAAATCTTTATTTTTCATAAATCAGGAAACCAACACCATTTTCAAAAAAATGAGTCCAATCCCCAATAAAATCCCATAGCAGGTATTGAACTCGCGATGCTTTTTTACCAAGCCCCAAGAAAATCTTCCATTCCATGATCCAAACCCAGTAATATTGGGGAAAAACCTGGGAACCCGATTTACATAATCTTCGTAGCTTTGGCCAAACTGTTCCAAAAGCTTTTTCTCTTCTTCTTTAATCGTTGCATCGTAAATAAAATAAAAAAGGATTAAAAATATTCCGATCAAATACCATTTGGACGCCATAATGACAAAACCGAACCCTAGAAAAAAATTTCCCAAATAAAGCGGGTTCCTGGACATGGAGTATGGCCCTTCTTGGGCGAGACTTGAATCCTTATGGATAAACCCAGAAGATGATATTCGAATAATCTCTCCCAAAAGGATAATGGGGAAACCCCACCCCATGGAAAACGCGTTGGGATCCGCCAGCATTAAAAACCCAATGGCTAAAATCATGGTGGTCACAATCCGATTATGACTTACCATATACCGAAGACGATCAATCATTTTCACACAAACCCCTCATTTCACCCAAAGGAATCAAAAAAGAAAATTTCCCTATCTATTTTAATTTTTATTTTTTAAAGCTGTATTTTTTTTCATTTCCCAATACTTGGCATATTTGCTAAAGGTATACATTCCATAAAGGCATGAAAGGAGAAATCCCCTCCACCCTTCTCTAAACCCTTGTTGGACTAAATACATTTTCAAAAAGGTGGCTGGGGGACGAAAAAGGAGGTCCAAGACGGTGGTGGACTTCTTTTCTTTTTTCATTTCCATTGCACCCAGCGAGGAATACCGGTGCATTCTATCAAAATATTCATCCATTGAACGGTAGGTCTCATGCTCAAGAGGGCCATTCAAATATCCCACGGGTCCCTGAACCTCTACACACTCGTGGACCATTCGATCCTTAAAACGTCCCCTGTCCTTTCGAAACAATCTTAAATTATAATCAGGGTACCAACCGCAAAACCGTATCCACTTGCCTAGGAAAAAACTCTTTCTTGGAACATAATAACCGATGCAATTGGAATCCTTTGACAAAACATTTTCAATTTCTTTTCGAAGTTCCGAGGTTACCCGCTCATCGGCATCAACACTCAACACCCAATCATTTCGAACTTTAGATAGGGCAAAATTTTTTTGTGGTCCGTACCCCAGCCAGGGTTGACTGATAACCTCTTGGGTATACTCCATGCAAATCTTAACCGTTTCATCGTTACTTAAAGAATCCACAACCACAATTTCATCCGCCCATTTAACGCTTTCAAGGCAGGGGCGAATTCGGGTTGCTTCATTAAAAGCAATAATGGCCACCGAAACCTTTTCTGTCATTCCTCTTCCCCTACAAAACCATAATATCGGCCCATCCAGTAGGCCAGAAGATAATCCACGCCGCTAAAACGAACCCCTCCCCCCCCCGGTCCATCTAACCGGTAGGGATTCTCGCGCCATTCGAAAGAACTGGTGGGTCTTTCATCCAAAGGAAGCGGAAAACAAGCTTGAGGTTTGCTCTTCCGATCAGAAAACCATGCTTTGCAAATATTTTTTCGATCACTATTTCTAACCGGCCAATCCACCCTATCTTTTGGAAAACGCCTAAGGTTCTCTAAAGCATCTTCAATGGCAAGATGATCATTTTGACCTTCTCCAATCAGAGCATGATATATCCATGTAAAAAAAGGATTTCCCTCTCCCCGAACCACCTTCCAGGCCCGGTTCAAACTCTTTTGATAAAGGGACAAAAGCTTCGGGTTTTCTTCATAAAGAAGAAGGGTAAAATAAGCAAGAAAAGCAAGATTATTATCGGAATGGTTAATTCCGGCAAAAAATTCCCACCAAGGATCCCTTGCGCCAACAGTCTGATGGGCATAACCCTCCCTCACAAGGTTTTGATAGGAATTTAAATAGGTTTTATCCCCGCTAACCCGCCCAGCGGTTTTTAACAACGACAAAGCAATGAGGGAGTTGAGGGGTTCCGATAACAACCCCAAAGTAAAATCACCATGACGGGTTCCCTTCCCGGTGCTATCCACAATCCGCATATCATTGTAAAGGAGATGGTCAGCTATTTGTGTGATTTGCCATTTAATTTTATCTCTGGTTTCTTTTTCGGGGCTCAAATCAAAGGCAATGGCCTCCCCAAAAACGACACCATCCAATTGATCCGAACTGACATCCCCTAACCACTCATAATCTGAAAAAGGTCCATTCCCCACCCGCCACGTCTCATTGATAGAGGGAAGATGGGGATAAGCTCCCTCAGGGGTCCTGTCATGGTTCGGGTATTGAATTCTCCTTCGAACCGATCGAGCGATGAGACCCGGGACCCCGGTTACTTTTTGAATAAGCCCCAGCCCCTCAACACATTGGTCTACTCTTTTTTTGGCATCTAATTTCCCTGTCACCGCATATCGAAATGATTCTGCGCCTAAATAACATCCTGTCCAGATGGCCATATCCGCAAAGCTGGTGGGAACCATTTCACCCTTTGGAGGTGGCCAGAGAATCTCGTAAGCTAAAAGGCCTTCCGGAGTAATATGCCATTTTTCAATTTCCTGATTAAAAAATACCGCTTTTTCAAACAGCAAACCTTTTCTTGAATTTTTCTTTGGAATTCGGCCTGGTTTTGGAAGGGGCCGGTTACACGAGGTTCCGGCCCCTAAGGCAAGAATCCCCATCCCAAATAGGGATAGGATATTCACAAAGGAACGCCGGGAAATACCCAAATCCCGATTGAATCCACAAAGGGAAGGTTTTTTAAAAGAACCGGCCATTCCCTGTTTCGTTTGTTTTCCTGCGGGCCCACTCACTTCAAAGGAATCGCTTCATCGATCAACATTACAGGAATATCATCTTTTATGAGATATTTTAAACGACAGGGATCGCAAATCAATGCATCCCCCTCCTGGGTTAAACGGATCTCTCCTTTACATTTTGGGCATGCAAGGATATCTAAAAGGTCCTTATCGATTCCCATGATTTCTCTCCCATGTTTTTCCAAAAACAAGGTTTATTCATTTAATAATTCTACCACCATGGAATAAACCTCCTCTACATTGATTTCCGCCATACACCATTTATCGATCCGACACTGTCTCGGAAAATACCTGGAATTTCCCCTACAAAAACAAGTTCGTTGAATATTTCGATGTTGTTCCCCCAATGGAGCGCTTCTCTTTCCATCGGATGGCCCAAACAATCCCACAGTGGAACACCCTACGGCCCCCGCTAAGTGAAGAGGCCCGGTGTCTCCTGCCACCACCACCCTGCATTTTTGATACAGTGCGGCCAATTCGTTTAAGCTCAGAGGAGGAACAACCATAGGAGCCTTTTTTCTATAGAGCAAAAGCTGTTCTAGCTCATTGAGCATTTCTCCCGGTGTGAATAAAATGGATAACCCTTTCCGGATTTCTAATAATTCCCCAAGTTCCAAAAATCGTTCCAATGGCCATCTTTTTGTTTGAAACCCCGCCCCCGGATGTAAAGCGATTAAATTTCTCCGATCCCCCAACCCCACTTTTTGAAGCCATTTAGAAACCCGCTCTTTATCTTCTGGGGAGAGGATGAAATGTAAATATTTAGATTGCTCAAAATTTTTTGGCTCTCCATTCAGACCCTTTACGTCCCTAACCAGGGATAGGGTTTGCTCAACCACATAGTCCCCTAAAGGTTTAATCCGATGGGTGGTAAAACACATATTCAATTTTTCTCGGCAAAATTCATGAGAATACCCAATCCGAATAGGAGCTCCTGTCAAGTAAGTAATCAACCCACTTTTAATAAGGCCTTGGCCATCAATGGCCAAATCAAATTTAAAATCCGACAATCGTTTTCTAAACCCCTTCATTTCGGAAAATAGAGGGCCCCATTTTCTTTTCTTAAATAGCTGCCTCATTTCCATGGTGTTCACGATAATAATTTCATCAATCCCTGCTTGATTAAACAAAATCTCTTTGGATTTCTCCTCTACAAACCAGACGATATAGGCTTTTGGAAATATATTTTTTAAAAGGGAAACCAGGGGAAGCATGTGGAGACAGTCTCCGATTGAACCCAGTTTTATTAAGGCAATTTTGGGGGAGTCTTTTTCAATTTTAATCAAAACATTTTCACCCATTTAACATTTCAAATTTTTAAATTCAGTTCGGTCACTTTGGTGGGGTTAATGTCCCTTTGGCCCCCAGCAGAGAAGTCTCTAAGAATCCATTGAACCGCCTCATATAGATCAGGAACCACCACCTCTGCTTTTGACCCGTTTCGAATACAACGGTGGACCTCCTGATTCCCATCACCGGTTAAAACCAGGATTCCCCTAGCCCCCACCCGTCGGGCCAACTCCATATCACTCCACTTATCGCCCACCACATAGGAGCGCCGGAGGTCTATTCCATGCTCTTGGGAGGCCTTTTCAATTAAACCTGGAGCTGGTTTTCGGCATTGACACACCTGGGTATAAGGTGAGTTTCCTGCCTCAGGGTGATGTGGACAATAATAAATTCCATCCAAAAAAGCACCTTTACGCTTGAGTAATCGCACCAATTCCCGGTGAAGGGTTTGAACCGCCGCTTCAGTCATTATGCCGCGGGCAACCCCCGCTTGGTTGGTGACTAACAATACTTTGATTCCCGCCTGATTGAGCAATTGAATGGCGGCGATACTTCTTGGATAAAAAGCCATTCGCTCCCGGCGATCAACATACCCCACGTCCTTATTCAAAGTTCCATCCCGGTCCAAAAATACCGCAACCTCGGTCACCTGTTTCCCTTTAGCCCCAACGGAGGATTCATTTTTTACAGAGGTTTTCCATCGGGGAAAACCGGTTTCCTCCAAACATTTCGCCGCCGCTGTAAAAACCTCGCCTACAGTAACCCATTCCATACAGCGATGATCAATGGGACACACCCGAAGTTGGCAGGGAGAGCAGACCACCTCTCGTTTGACGACGATCCCCGCCCTTCCAAAAGGACCGGTTGTTTTTGGATCGGTTGAACCAAATATGGCAACCACAGGAACTTTCAGCCCCATAGCAACATGCATTGGACCAGAATCATTGGTGACCAATAAATCACACTTCTTTAAAAGGGCCATCAGTTGGCGGAGGGTGGTTTTTCCATTCAAAACCACTGCCTTTCCTGGAATTCCCTCTGCAATCTTTTTTCCGAGAATTTCCTCCTCCTGGGTCCCAAAAAGAAGAACTTTTGCAGGATATCCCTGAACCAATTTTCTTCCAAGTTCAGAAAAACGCTCCATGGGCCACCGCTTGGCCGTCCCATAGGCTGCCCCCGGATTAAAACCGATCCATATATTTTCTTCGGACCCACCCAATGATTGGAGTTGCTCATCGGCCCACTCATCCTCTTCTTTAGAGGTTTCAAGGGTCAGGGATGGTTCACTTTTGATGTTTAATGGTTTTAGAAGCTCCAGGTAATAATAAATATGGTGTTTTTTCAATAAATCTCTGGGAACGGGAATGGGATGGGTCAGTAAAAATCTTCTTCCATCGGTGCGATACCCATAACGTATGGGAATTTTTGAAAAAAACCCCAAAAGGGCACTTTCAAAGGAATTTTGAAAAAGAATCAACATATCAAAAGATTTTTCCTTAATCTCATGGATTAATTTTCTTTTTCCCAAAAAGCCACGATGCTTCCCCTGATCTTCAAAATGCAAATGATGGTGGATAAAAGGATGCCGTGAAAGGAGGTCCCCTACGTGAGGCTTTGCCAGCAAGGTTATTTCTGCCTTTTCAAAATGTTTCCCTATGGCGGTAATGGCAGGGGAAGCCAGAACCGAATCTCCAATCCAATTGGTTCCTCGAATTAATATCTTTTGGATAGATTCTCGGTTAATCATAATCCTAAAAACAAATCAGTTTTTTTTTCTCTGGTTCATTAGGTTTTTCGGGTTTATCTTGGTTGTTTAGTTTTTTCTGGCCTAAAAACTCCAACCTTAAACCTATTTTTTCTCCTCACGCCAAACACCTCACCTTACTTCCCTTTATTAAAGGGGTTGGGTTTTCCACCTTCGGTGAATCCACACCCACTGTTCCGGGTGTTCCCGAATTTTATCCTCCAAAATACCGGTATACCGTGCGGTGTTTTGAATAATATCTTCTCCGGTTTGTCCGGTCCGAATAACGGGCAATTCTTTCTCGATGGAGATCCGATGGTGTCCCCCGTCTAAACGGGTAATAAACATAGGCAAAACGGAAACACCCCTTCTCAAGGCAATCACCGCCACACTTTTGCTGGTACAGGCGGGGCGGTTAAAAAAAGGAACAAAGACCCCATCTCCAGATTTTGTATCTTGATCTAATAGAAAAGCAACAACCTCTCCGCTTTTAAGCAGTGTCAAAACCGCTTTGGTTGCTTGGTTTTTCTCAATCACCGTATTCCCAGTCATCGTTCTTCTCCGAATGACCCAGGAATTTAAAAAGGGATTATCCAATCGTCGTGCAACCACATGGAGGGGAAAGCCCAAGTTGGCAAGTGTCACTCCTAACAATTCCCAATTTCCAAAATGCCCCGTTAATAAAATTACACCTTTCCCTTTTTTTTGAGCCTCAAGAAGGTGCTCGAGACCCTCGATGCTGACATGCTTTCCATTTTCTTCCTTATGATACCGAGGAAGTCTGGCATACTCTACGATGGACTCTCCCAATTGCAGAAAACATGCTTTTGATAATTGAATGATTTCCTCCTTACTCTTGACTCCCTGAAATGCATTTTGGAGATTAATGAGGGAAATGGTCCGATCCCGTTTATCAAATTTCCAGGCCAAGAGGCCAAGTTTTTTCCCCATCTCCAAAGCCCAAGGTAGGGGTAAAAGGTTACACAAGCCCACAAATAACATGACCCCGGACCACTCAAAAAACCAATGAATTTGGAACCTTCTCATGATCCCTCTATTCAAAACCGTGATTGTTTTTGGTTAGAAAATCCATCCATTCCTCTCCTTCCGTAATTCTTCCCTCGATCCTCAAGGCCCATAAGGAAGATCCCTTCCCAAGAAAACGTTCGAGCTTAACTCCATCTTTCTCGGTCGTAATAATACAATCCATCCCTTTACCGGCATCCAGTATTTTTTTAAAATCCCGACGGGAATAAAAATAATGATCCGGAAATACTTTTTCTAAAACCTCTTGGGGACCTAATTTCAAAAGGGTTTGGTGAAAATTAAAAGGATTTCCGATTCCGGAAACGGCCAAAATTTTTTTCCCCTTCACCAGGGTAAGGTCCTCTTCCTTTTTGGTTCCGATAGAAACAAAACCCATCGGAAAAAAATTTAAATGAAAAACAGGTTTCTCCTCAATCCAAGGTTCAATTTTTTGTTTTATCTGTTGTAGGTTTTTTGATTGGCTCACACGGCTAAAAACAATGGCGGATGCCCTTTTGATATGGGATAAAGGTTCCCTGAGTGGACCCCGGGGAAGAAGATAACCATTTCCGAAGGGAGCGGTGCAATCAATCAAAAGAACATTTAAATCCCGAAAAAGCTTTAGATGCTGAAAACCATCATCCAAAAGAATAACCGTGGGTCGAAAATTTTCCAAAGCAAACCGCCCCACCTCATAACGGTTTTTTCCCACCAAGACAGGAACCCCCTCGCATCGGTCGGCCAATAAAAAAGGTTCTTCACCCACTTCTTCCCAGGAAACCAGAGGCCCATCGCCTTGAGAGGCAATCGTTATTTTTTCCTTTTTTCTTCCTTTATATCCCCTGCTGATGACCACAACCCGTTCTCCCAAATCACGAAATTGTTTGGCCATTGCCAATATCAAGGGAGTTTTCCCGGTACCTCCAACAGTTAAATTGCCAACACTGACCACCTTACAGTTGAGTTTTTGCGTAGTGAAAATTCCTGCACGGTACAGGAAAACCCTGAGGAACACGGCCATTAAAAAAACAAATGATAAAAGGGTTAATGGAAAAAATAAAATATTTTTGGCCCCAGGACCCCAGTTCGCAATCCTTTTTCCCTTTCCAAGCCACTGTTCCATTCCCTCAAACTCACGGGGTTATAAATTTCTCGATCAATTTCATATTTTTTTCCACCGCACCGCGGTTTTCTTCCACCACTTTAAATGCCTCCCTTCCTCGACGCTCCAACTCGGCAGGTTTTTTTAAAATCGTTTCTATTTTTTCCACCAATTCCTTCACGTTCTCCACTTCAACCCCCCCACCTCGCTCTTTCATTAAACAACTGATTTCGGAAAAATTATGCATATACGGACCGAAGTAACTAAATTTCCCATAAGCGGCAGGTTCCAGAATATTATGACCCCCAATGGGAACCAGACTTCCCCCCACAAAAACCACCGTGGCTAACCGATAATAGCTTGATAACTCACCCAACGTATCCAAAAGGATTACCCCGGTTTTGCCTAATCCGGGGTCGCCTTTTCTCCTTAATGCCAGCAAATCCGTCTTCCGAAAATAGGGAATCTTTCTCTGTTCCAAGAGAGTTTCAATGGATGGAAGTCTATCCAGATGTCTAGGGGCCAAAATCATTACAAAGGAACCCCATCGGGAAACCATTTCCCCGAATTGGTCTAGGAGGGATGCTTCTTCTTTTTCATGGGTGCTACCAACGACAAAAACCATGGTTTTTTTCTCAATTCCCAGATTTTGTCGGAGGGAATTTAATTCATCTTCCCCAAACACCTTAAAAGATTGATCATACTTCATATTCCCCATACATTCAATGGTAAGGGGGTCTGCTCCTAGTTCTTGCAAGAACCTAGCGTCCCGCTCTGTTTGAACAGAAAAGGTAGAGACCTGCCCCAACACCCTCCGGAAAAACACACGGGCCCATCGATAATTCCTAAACGAGCCGGGTGAGATTCTCCCATTCACCATCAAGGATGCAACCCCTTTCTTTTTTAAACAACGAAGTAAATTAGGCCAAAGCTCCGTTTCTAAGAATATAAATAAATTGGGGCGAAGAATTTCCACAACACGCTGGACCGCCCAAGGAAAATCAAAAGGACAATATATCATCCGATCCACTTCTGGAATTTTTTGCAGCGCAATTTCCTGGCCCGTAACCGTGACGGTTGACAAAATCAAACGGTCTTTTGGAAATTTTTTCCTAATGGCATGAATCAGCGGAACGGAGGCCAATACCTCCCCAACCGAAACAGCATGAATCCAAAAAAGCCGCTCCCCTTTTTCCTTTTTTCCAATATCCTTGGGGTGGATTCCAAATCGCTCCCATATCCCTTTTCGGTAGGATGGCTGAACCACCCAACGCCAGGAAAGGATTCCAAAAGCAAACGGGAGAAAAAGCAGAAGGAGGAGGTTATATAAAAAATATAGGGTTTGCTCTAACGGTTCGGGACCTTTCACATCCATCCTAAATTCATCCGGGATAAAGGGGTTCCCGTTAAAGGAACTCCGGCGGGATTATTTTGTAATGGGATCAACCGGTTATTTCGGATCAAAATAAGAATCCGCTTGTTTTGTTAATTCAGAAAGAGAAATTTCCAGCTCTCTTCGTTTGGCATCAAAGGCATCCTGTGTCACATCTCTTGGCACCCAAATAGGTTTCCCCCAAATAAATACCCCCTTGGAAAAAGGAAAAGGAATAAAAAAACCATCCCAAGAGCCCAGGATTTTTTTTTTGAAGCACCAAAGGAAACGGGATAAATGGGAACTTGGGCCAACTTGGCCATTTCCAACACGCCCCCTTGAACCACATAACGGGGCCCTCTCGGACCGTCCGGTGTAATGGCCAAATCCGACCCCCCACGGATGGCCCGAACCATCCCCTTTAAACCGGCAATTGCTCCTTTTGTGGTTGACCCCCTGATGGTCCGATACCCAAAAAAAACCATTACCCGGCTGATCAGTTCACCATCGCGATGTTGGCTGATGAGAATATGAACATTTTTCCCTTCATAGGCTAAGGGAATCATCAACTGCCTGCCGTGCCAAAAAGAAAGAATAAAAGGAACCCCCTGTTTCCAGTTCTCCCTTACCTGCTCCGCTCCCACGATTTGGATTCTCATCGACCCACCCACGGTTTTAATAAACCCATAGATCAAAACCGGAAGGAGGTAATAACGAATCCAATCAGAGATTTTCCGCATAATTTTCCTCTTCCCGAAATTGAACTTGGTAAAGCCGTTTATAAACACCGCCCCTTTGGAGAAGCTCATCATGAGACCCCCGTTCAACAATCTGCCCGTGATCCAGGACCAGGATCTGGGTTGCGTTTTTAATGGTAGAAAGGCGGTGGGCGATGACAAAGGTGGTTCTATTTTTCATGAGGTTGACCAAAGCCTGCTGCACCATTAATTCCGATTCACTGTCCAGGGCCGAGGTTGCTTCGTCCAAAATCAGAATGGGAGCATTTCGAAGTAGGGCTCTGGCAATGGCCAAACGCTGCCGTTCACCCCCTGAAAGTTTTACCCCCCGCTCCCCAATCATGGTTTCGTACCCTTGCGGCAAACGACTAATAAAAGGGTGAGCAAAAGCCGCTTGAGCGGCCTGTATAACGGCTTCCTCCTTGACCCCCTGTTCCCCATAACTAATATTGTTAACCACCGTATCATCAAAGAGCACGGTTTCCTGACTCACAATTCCAATTTGTTGTCTCAAAGAGGTCAAAGTCGCATCCTGAATTTTGATGTTGTCAATTATAATTTCTCCCGCGGTGGGTTCAAAAAACCGAGGAAGTAAGTTGACCAGAGTGGTTTTCCCACTTCCACTACTGCCCACCAAAGCAACGATCTCTCCGGGCTGGGCCCTAACCCAGACATCCTTTAAGGTCGCCAGATCACTTCCCTCATAATGGAAAGAAACGCCTTTATATTCAACGGCGCCGCGTACAGATCCGAAGATGTGAGTTCCGGTCGAAAAACTCTGCTCCGTATCCTCATCCAAAACGGAAAATACCCGTTGGCTTGCCGCAATGGCCTGTTGAATCATATTATTGGCCGAAGCTAATGTTCTCACGGGGGCATACATCATCATAGAGGCAGCCATAAAGGAAAAAAAGGTTCCTTGAGTTATATTTCCCTGGATAACATAATAACCCCCGTAACCGACCATTAAGGCAAGGCCCAGGGAACCAATAACCTCCATCAAGGGCGAGGTTAACTCTTGAATCTTGGTCACCCTCATCAAGTTTCTGAAATAGGAAAGGTTTTTTTCTTTAAAACGTTTTCGCTCATAATCATCCATGGTGAAGGCCTTCACCACCCGAATTCCGCTGAGGGACTCTTGTAAAAGATTGGTTAAATCTGAAATATTTTCTTGACCCAGGTGACTTAAGCGTCGCAATCTTTTTCCAAACCGAACCAAAAGGTAACTGGATAGGGGAAACCCAAATAAGGCCAATAGGGTTAATTTCCAATCCTGATAAATCATGACCCCAAGAAGGACAAACACAGTGAGGGTGTGTTGGAAAATATCTTTGACCACTCCGGAAACCGCGCTTTGGATCAAGGTCACGTCATTAATTACTCTGGACATTAATCTTCCGGTGGAATATTTCGTAAAAAAACCTAAAGGAAGGGAAAGCGTGTGACCGAAAATTTCATTTCGAAGGTCCATGAGAACCCGGTTTCCTACATATCGCATAAAATAGGCCTGACCATAACTAAAAAGTCCTTTTAAAAAAGTAACCAGAAAAATAGCGGAGGTAAGCATAAAAAGCATTTGGGTATCTTTTTGGGCGAAAATTTTATCCAACACGGGCTCCACTAGCCACGCAAGGATTCCTGTAAGAGAGGAAACAAAACTGGCCAATATAATGGCAACCACCAAGCGTGGCCAATAAGGCTTAAGGTACCTAAGCAATCTTAAATAGATTTTCATTAAACCCTTTTATCCTCACAGATTTTTTTTAAGATCTGGAAAGATTCCCATCAACACTTAATTGAGGTACCCTTTGACAATTTCTGCGGCCCGAACCGAGGCACCGGGAGTCCCAAGGGTTTCACGCACGGAATTTAATTCCTTTCGTATTTTATCCCGAAGATTGGAATCCAAAAGGATCGGACAAATCGCCTCCACGATTCGATCCGGAGTGACTTCATTTTGTATAAATTCAGGGACGATCTTTTTCCCGGCCACCACATTGACCATCCCAATAAAATTAACCCTCACTAACATCCGACCCAAAAAATAGGTCCAGGGAGAAACACGGTAAATGATCACCATCGGGGCCCCGCAAATAGCAGCCTGAAGGGTGGCCGTCCCGGAAGCGGTAATCACCGCATCAGAGGCCTTGAGCACTTCTGTCGTTTCACCCGATACCCAATGTATCCTTTGAGACTCTGCGGTTTTCCAATTTTTGAAATCTTCCTCCCGGAGGGAAGGGGCCCTTGCAATAATAACCTGAAGATTCGAAACCCTTTTCTGAATCTGAGGTAGTGTTTTTAGCAAAACAGGCATGTGAGCACCTATTTCGGACCGCCGGCTTCCCGGAAGAATTCCCAAAATCGGTTGATTGGGGTCAATCCCATGCCGGGTACAAAATCCTTTCCGGTCAAAATCAACCGGAATCTCATCTAACAAAGGATGCCCTACGAAACTGCATGGAACTGCGGCCTCTTCATATATTTTCTTTTCAAACGGGAGAATGACCATCATATGACTGACCAAACGCTTAATGACCTTAATCCTTCCCCTGCGCCACGCCCATATTTGGGGACTGATGTAATAAATCGTCTTAATTTTAAAACGTTTTGAGACCCGTGCAAGCCGAAGGTTAAAATCAGGGTAATCGATTAAAATTAAAAGGTCGGCTTCCTTATTTTGAAGAAGCCGTTTCAGCATCCAATAAACTTTGGCAATGATTTTCAGATGGGAAAAAACTTCAATGACACCAACCACACCAAGGTCTTCAATCCCATAAAGAATTCTCACCCCTGCGCATCGCATCCGATCTCCCCCAACCCCCATTATTTCCAGGGTAGGATCCAATTTCCAAAGAGCGGTGGCCAAATGGGCGCCATGCAGGTCCCCGGAGGATTCCCCAGCCACCATTAGGATACGTTTGGGCATGGTTCATGATCCACGCATTAGTGAAATAATATTTAAAGCGACCTTTAGGGCTTCCCGGCCATCCCGGCCGGAAATCACCGGCTGGTCTCTGCTTCGAACCGAATGAATAAAGGCTTCTAACTCAACCCGAAGAGGTTCGTCTTTTGCGGTTCCTATCTTTTCCATCATGATCTGTGGCCCTTTCTCCGGGTCCATGACACGGCGGTAAACCCTTAATTCCTGAAGCTGATAATCAAGAGAAATATACGTGTCGGGCTGGAAAATTCTAATCTTACGTTCTTTTTTAAGGGAAACACGGCTGGCCGTCACATTGGCAACACAACCTCCCTCAAACTCAATCCTGGCATTGGCAATATCCACATTGGAGGAAATCACCGGAGTCCCCACTGCACGGATATCACTGACCTTGGATTGAACAATACTTAATAGGATATCGATATCATGGATCATCAGATCCAAAATTACATCTACATCGGTTCCCCGATTGACAAAAGGGCCGATGCGGTGGGATTCCACAAAACGGGGGTCTTTGACGACCTCCTTTAATTTTCGAATGGCCCCATTAAAGCGTTCCAAATGTCCAATTTGAAGAATTCTTTTATTTTGCTCGGCTTCTTGTACCAGACGGTCCGCCTCCTCCAGAGTGACCGTCATCGGTTTTTCCAACAAAACATCCACATTGTTTTTGAGAAAATCAATCGAAAGGTCATGATGAAAGGAAGTGGGAGCGGCAATACTCACGGCATCGACGGCATTTAAAATTTCTTGATGTTTCGTATAAAACGGGTAACCCAATTTCTTTCCAATTTCCCGGGCTCTCTCTTCATTGGGATCCACCACGGCGACCAGTTCCACCCCATCCATTTCTGAATAAATCCTGGCATGGTGTTCTCCTAAATAACCCACTCCGATTACGCCCACTCGAATTGGTTTCATATTAGTCCGTTTCCTCCACTCCAAAAACCGAAATTCCCTTTTGATTGGCAAGGTCCAGTGTTTCGTCCTTATCCAGCAAAATTGACCGTCCCGCCTCCAATGCCAGCACGGAGGCTTTTACCTCCCCCATGGCACGAATGGTTTCAATTCCCACTGCAGGGATATCAAAACGGAAATCCTGTTGGGGTTTACACATTTTAATAACCACAACCCCCTCTTTTCCAAGCCGACCTGCCCGTTTGATGGTCTCATCAGTCCCTTCTATGGCTTCCACTGCCAGCACCACCTTATTTTTTACAACCAAACATTGTCCAATATCCAGCCGGCCGATTTCTCGTGCCAGAGACCAACCGAAACGGATATCCTCCAATTCCTGGGTAGTTGGTTTTCGTTTGGTCATAACTCCTTTTTGGGCCAAAAGGGATTTCAAATAAAGGGTAGATTCCAAAACCTTAATCCCCTCCCGTTCCAATTCTCCGGCCACCGCGCGGAGTAAAGCATCGTCTTTTTTCTCTTTAACTTTTGCTAAAAGAGTCAGAGAACGAATATCCGGCCAGGCATCCGCAAACAAACGGGTTTTTTTAATTCCCCCGGCCATCACCACCTCTTTTACCCCTTCCGCCTTAAAAATTTTGATCATTTTTCCTAACTGGCCTACCCGAATCCAGAAAATTTTATCAACCCATTCACTTAATTCAGGAAGGGTTTCTCCCACGTGGGCCACCGCTGTCACACTCACAGATTGGTTACGAGCCCCCTGGGCAAAAAGAAGGGGAAACCTTCCATTTCCTGCAATTAGGCCTATTCTCTCCATTTAACGTTTATTTCGATGGTTCTACTTTTAACGTTAAACTCATCTGCAAACCCCCCTTTTTGAGTTTTCTATAAAAAGAAGCAGGGCCTCCACGTCCGGTGTAGACTCCACCTCATCCCGTACTTTTTTGACTGCCTCCTTGAGTGTCAGTTTTAAACGAAAGAGAATTTTATAGGCTTTTTTTAACACGGCAATTCTCTCTTCGGAAAACCCGTGCCGTTTTAAACCCAGGGAATTTAACCCAAACAGGGAAGCCCGGATTCCCGAGGCCGTCATAAAAGGGGGGATATCTTGCCCGATGGCGGAACATCCTCCCACCATGGCATAGGCACCAATTCGCACGAATTGATGAATCCCTACCAAGCCCCCAATGATGGCAAAGTCCTCAATGGAAATGTGGCCTGCTAAGGTAGCCGCATTGGCCATGATGACATGGTTTCCAATTCGGCAATCATGGGCAATATGGACATAAGCCATAAAAAAGTTTCCATTTCCAATAACCGTCTCCCCACTTCCTTCAAGCGTGGCCCGGTTAACAGTGACATATTCCCGAAACGTGTTTCCGTTCCCAATTCTCACTTTAGAATCTTCGCCTTTGAATTTGAGGTCTTGAGGAACCCCTCCAATGGAAGAGAAGGGGAAAAAAGTACAACCCTCTCCGATTTCGGAACCATTTTCGATCACCACGTGGGTTCCAATTTTACTGCCTCGCCCGATTTGAACGTTTTCTTCAATAACCGAAAAGGGGCCAATACTGACATCTTCGGCAATTTCAGCTTTGGGATTAACGATTGCGGTTGGATGTATTTCCAAAAGAGAACTCCTGTCGTTTACGTTTTTTTTTGTTATTTATCCTAATTTTTCCTTTCAGAAATCATGGCGGTCAATTCCGCCTCGCAAACCAAACTCTTTTCCACATAACTTGTACCCTTCATTTTCCAAAAGGGCTGTCTCACATGAAGGACGTCCAGCTCCATTCGAAGCTGATCCCCCGGGACCACCGGCTTTCTAAATTTGGCTTTATCAATGCCTGCAAAATACACGACCTTCCGTTTTATTTCCTCACTGGATTTAAATGCCAAGATCCCTCCCACCTGGGCCATGGCCTCAATGATCAAAACCCCCGGCATCACCGGTTCTTCCGGAAAATGACCTTGGAAATATTCCTCATTAAAAGTTACATTTTTAAAACCCACCACGCGTTTCCCTATTTCCAGTTCAAGAATTCGATCGACCAGAAGAAAGGGATACCGGTGGGGAAGAATAGATAGAATCTCTCGAATATCAATCATACGGGTGTCCTCACATTGCTAATACACATTTTGAAAAAGGAATTCCCTAAAACCGTCCTACCCCATAAAAAGATACACATATAAGTGCGGCCCTTTATACGCTGCTTTACTGTTTGGATGGGCAATCAATCCTTTTTTTTCTGAATCTCCTTTAATTCCTTTACCTGTTTTTCAAGACTCAAAAGTTTTTTCTTCATTTCGGGCAGCATTGAAAAAACAGCTTGTGCCTTTAACCATTCTCGATGGTCCATCACAGGAGACCCAGACATCATTTTCTTGGAAGAAACATCCTTAATCACACCGGACTGCGCACCAATAATGACTTGATCACCAATCCGAATATGTCCTACCACCCCCACTTGCCCCGCAAGGGTCACATAGTTTCCTAGCTCCGTACTTCCAGAAATACCCACCTGGGCAACCAACAGGCAGTGTTGACCAATTCTAACATTATGAGCAATTTGAACCAAGTTATCCACCTTGGTTCCTCGTCCAATAACCGTCCTTCCAAGAGCAGCCCGATCAATGGCCACATTGGCTCCTAACTCCACATCATCTTCGATGATGACATTTCCAACCTGAAGGATTTTGTGGTGCTGGCCCTTATGTTCGGCATATCCAAAACCGTCACTCCCAATAACGGTTCCACTATGGATAATCACTCTTTTACCCAATACTGCCCGTTCGCGAATTGTCACATTGGGGTATATCAAGCAATCATCCCCGATTTCGGTGTCTTCACCCACAAAAGAACCTGCATGAACCGTTACCCGGTCCCCCAAACGGGTTCCCTTTCCTAGGGTCACAAAAGGCCCGATGGAAGGATCCTTCCCAATTGTCACCCCTTCCCCCAACACTGCTTGCGAGCTGATTCCTGTGGGACGATAGGGTTTACCGTAAAAAGCTCGAAGAACCAGGCTAAACGCATAGTAGGGATTTTGAACTTGAATGCTCGAAAGCGATGGGAAGGGCTTTTCAATCCCCATTGGAACCAAAACGGCAGATGCATGGGTACTCTTTAATTCCGAAAGGTATTTTTGATTGGCTAAAAAACTAATATCCCCTTCCCGGGCTTCCCGAAGCCCGGCAATTCCTTTGATGAGGATATTTCCATCCCCCTTTAGGGTTCCCTCTACCGCATCCGCAATGTCAGATAATTTCATTTCCATATTTTAGAAAGGTCTGAAAATAAATTTTTCTTAATAGGACGATTCAGGTAAAGGTTAAATGACCCCTCTTTAAACCTTAAGGGAACATTTTATCATATTCTTCAATAACTTGTTGAGTTAAATTTAGACCGTCTTTCGCAAAAAGAAGGACCCCTCCCTCTTGGCCATCAAAAATCATTTCATACCCATCTTTCTCGGCAATTTTTTTGATCACACTTTCAAGATTTTTATAAAATTCCTTTAATACCTCAGAGCGTTTTCCTTGAATTTCCCGCTGGAGGCGCTCTCCCCTTTGTTGGAATTCAATAAATTTTCTTTTCAAATCATCTTCCTTACTTTTTTTGGCCTCCGGACTTAAAACAGAGGATTGTTTTGTAATTTCCTCCTCAATTCTTTTAATTTCTTTTTCGTCCAAATCCATTATTTTTTGCCGACTTTTTAAATACTCCTCTAATGTTTCCTTGGCTCTTTTCCCTTCCTTGGTATTTTCCAAAACCGCTTGGGCATCTACAAAACCAATCGGTTTACTTTCTGCGGAATGCCCCAAAGACCCAACACCCAACCCGATTACAGTCATTAAGCAAACGAAGAACCATCGACTTACCATAAATCATCTCCTCCCTTTTTCAAAAGCTAACAAATCATTTTTGAAATATCTCTAAACTGATCCCGAAAGGTTTTTAACCTAATGTCAAAACAAGGTTCCAATGGAAAACTCTAAAGTTTTGGCTTTTTCACCTTCTCGAGGATCCAAGTTGAAGCCCCATTCCAATCGAAGGGGCCCCACTGGGGAAATCCAACGGATCCCAAAACCCCAACTATAACGAAGGCGAAAGTCATAAAAATTTTCTGAATAAAGCAAACTATTGTCATACCCTCGCCCAGCGTCAAAAAACAACACCCCTTTAATGTTGGCCTCCTTTACCAAAGGAACAATATATTCAAAATTAAAAATCAATTCTTGGTCTCCACCGATCACTTCTCCTGGAACACTGGTGGACGTAATCACACTGGTAACAGGGTCAATCGTAACCACCGTTACTTCTTCCCTGGGGCCCGCCTTCCCAAAATCAAACCCCCTCACCGTATTGATTCCCCCAACATAAAACCGCTCGCTAAGAGGAAGGTCTTTTCCCCGGAGACCTGTTCCGTAACCCAATCGTCCATGAATTAAAAAAACCATATCCCACCAGAGAGGAAAATATTTACTAGAGTCCCCTACTACCTTTAAGAAATCATTGGAACCCCCAAGCCCTGTTCCCGCAAATTCAAAAGAAATTGAGTTTCGCATTCCTTCACGGGTATCCAAAAAATTGTCCCTGGAATCGTAGGATAACTGTAAACCAACGCTGCTGGTACTCTGTTTCCCCTCCTGAGCCGTAATGATGGGGTTGGTTGAATCAATATTAAAGAGTTCCAGTTCCTCATATTTATAGCTAACGCTTCCACTCACATATTCGGTAATGGATTTACCTAAAATGACGTCACCTCCCACCCTTTTTTCTTCATAGGTATCAAAATCCCGTTCTAATTTAAAAATGTTGGTGGTCCCTGAGATAGGATAATCTAATAAGTAAGGTTCCCGAAAGGTCAAACTGTAGGTGTTTCTTCGGCTTCCAAATTCCGCCTTTGCCCGGAGAAGCTGACCCCGCCCAAAGAGGTTCCCCTGTGAAAGCTCAAAAATTCCTACTAAATTATCGACCGAACTATACCCCCCCCCCACGCTGAAGGAGCCCGTCGCCTTTTCTTTCACCCGAACATTTAAATCCATTTGGTCTTCTGAAACCCCTTCTGGAAGGATTTCCACCGTTTCAAAAAAATTGAGGTTGTTCAACCGTTGAAAACTTCTTTTCAAACCTTTGGTGTTAATTAACTCCTGTTCATCCATTCTGATTTCTCGGCGAATGACCTTATCTCGGGTTTTATCATTTCCATAAACATTAATTCTCCCCACTTTAACCGGTTTCCCTTCCGTTACCTCAAATAGGATAAACACCTTTTGGGTCTCGGGGTTGGGTTGCATTTGAGGAACAATATTGGCAAAAGCATATCCAATTTCTCCGTAGGCATCTGTGAGAACCCCAATATCTCTTCTCAAAACATTTCTTCGGAAAACTTCCCCTTCCGCTGTCTCCACCTGCCTTTTAAGCTCACTATCTCCAATGATTTTATTTCCTCGGAAACCCATCCCTTCAACCGTATACTGTTTTCCCTCAATTAGTGAAAAGGTGAGGATATAGGCCGCTTCCTCCTGATTAATTTCCACTTTGGGTTCTCCCACCTGAACTTCCAAATACCCATTGTTCAGATAGACTTCCCTTAGCCTCTCAGCATCGATTAAAAGCTGATCTTTTTTATAACGTCCGGATTCCGTCAACCATGAGGTTAACCAAAAATATTCACGGGTGGCCAACTCTTTTTTCAATTTTTTAGAGGAAAAGGCTTCGTTTCCTTCAAAGCGGATTTCCCGGACTAAAACTTTTTCCCCCTCTTCAATTAAAAAAATGACTTTGACTCTCTCTTCATCCAAAACCTTGACCACTGGAACGACCTTTGCGTTGGATAATCCTTCTTCTTCGTAATACTTCTTGACTTTTTCCACATCTGACTTCAATTGCTTTTCATCAAAAAAGTTATCTACTTCAAGAGAGATCTGTTCATTCAAATCTTCTAAAGTGACCCCATCATACCCCTCAAACTGAATTTCCGAAACAAAAGGTCGCTCTGAAACCACGTAAATAATTTTAATGCCCCCTTCAAACCCTTCCGATTTAACCTGCACATCCTCAAAATAGCCCAGTTGAAAAATGGCCCGGATATCTTCCTGGATAACCCGGCAATCAAAAAGGCCGCCTTCTTCAATTTGAAGTTTTGCGCGGATGGTGGAGTCCTCTATCCTGTGATTTCCTTGAATTTCAACGAGCTTCACAAAAATACTTTGTTCCTGCGCTAAAGCGGATACCACGCTCACCCCTATCAAAAAAGAAGTAATACTGACTCGAACCCAAAACTGAAGAACAGACCTAATCAAGGTCGAAGTCCCCAGAATTCCAATTTGAAATATGGTTCCACCGATTTTTCCCAATTCATTTACGAAATGTTTCTGGTTCCCTAGAGAGGGAAGGTAATAGAAATGATATTTTTTTGAAAAGTCCAACCTTCATTAGGAGGGCTTTTCTAAATACGGAACGATAAATCTGGCTCTTTATTCCGGTTATCCTTATTAACTCATGAAAATCTGCTAAAAATACCATTTTCAAACACCTCTGTAAATAGTAAAGTGTTAATAAAATCAGATTCTTGGAAACCAAAACAAAACAGAGGATAATTAAAAGGGTTTTTTTTATTCGATATTAATGGAGTTCAGGGGAGGGACTTTTACTTTAAATTGAAAAACGATCAATTGGCCTTGAAAATTTCCGCGCTATTTTGTACTCCCTTTATTCCAATCCCCCCCGTTAAAAGGACTGAATTATCCTGAAGGAGGGTGGCTGTATGGCTGAATCTGGAATCAAACAGACTTCTCCTCTCCTCAAAAGCAAAAGAACTTGGGAGGTAAAGTTCAGTACTTGAAAGAACGTTCGAACCATTACTGGTTCCACCTGCAATTAAAACCGAACCTTCCTGGAGAATGGTGGCGGTATGGTGAACCCGAGGTATAACCATATTAATTTCTTGTGCCAATGGTCCTGCCACGGGATCATAAATCTCAACACTTGTTAATATTTTTCCATCTATTCCAAAACCTCCCGCTATCAGTATATTCCCGTCAGTTAGAAGGGTTGCGGTGTGGGAAGCCCTATACTCTTTCAAATCTTTTAGAGGTTTAAAACTACCATCCACTGGGTTATATAACTCGACGGTCCTAAGAAAACCCTCATTTGAATCCTTCCCACCTGCAATTAAAACCGTTCCATCACCGAGCTTTGTTGCGGTATGGCCAATTCGAGGGCTATTCATTAAACCGGAAGTTGGACTAAAAGTTCTACCAGTAGGATCATATAGCTCCGCACTGAGATGAAAAATAAGGGGGTTATTGGAAAGCCGGGTTTGTCCTCCGGCAATGAGAACTTCCCCATTATCAAGTAGAGTGGCCGTATGCCCGATCCGTTTTTCCGTCATAGTACTTTGAAGGAGTTCAAATTTATTTTGTTGGGAGTCGAATAACTCAGCACTATTTGAAATGGCAAAGCCGGTTTCTCTTGAGCCTTGCCCTCCTGCAATTAGAACTGTTTTATTGTCTGATAAAAGGGTTGCCGAATGTCCGTTTCGGGCTTCTTTCATAAAAACAACAGGAGTGGGTTTTTCAAATTCATTATTACTCAAATTAAAAATTTCCCCACTAATAAGAACATCCGTATTCACATCAACAATGGTACGCCCTCCAGCAAATAACACTTTGACCAAAACCGTACCATCATACAAAGGAGTTGCCGTATGGTTTACACGAAATCCAGACATATCGGTTGAAGTTGGAGTGGTCGAACCTCCTAACCCAAAATCCTTTATTCCATAAATACTAAAACTAGTGGTAGTGCCACTCACAACATTATTTAGGGGATCAAGCCTTAAATTTTCCACCGGTCCCCAGCTATTTCCATTTGGATCAAACTTTACCAACCCAAGATCAAATTCACTAGTTCCTGAAGGAATAGGGGTATCTTGGGGATCCATTCTTGGGTCAAGGTATTCAATGGAAATGGTCACATTTTGCTTAAATTGCGTTCCCGGGGGTTTAAACTCATAGGCCTGACCAATATTTCCATCAGGGAGATTCACTGTACCAGCAACATCTACGCTTATCTCAGAAGAAGGCATTCCGTCCGGTAGGGCTCCGGGGGGAATAGTTACAGAGGCTAATTTATCTTCACTTATAATTGTAACTTGCCCTTCCCCTCCTCCATTACCGCTGCCGCACCCCAAAAAAGAAAATAGAGATAAACCTAAAAAAATTTTAATAAACGTATTCATTATTAAACCTTCCTTTAAAACCCATTGAAGGATCCTCATAACTGAAAGAAACAATTTAAAAAAGACCCCTCAACCAAAGGAGTGACAAAGCATCTGCTCTGTTCCAATTTCTTTTCCCAACAAATGTTTGGCATAATCACGGGTCATTTTCCCAAGTTCCTTCTTCATCAAAACATTTAAATGCAAACGGCTCACCTTGTTCGGATAAAGAGTTAGAATTTGATGGACGGAAGCAACGGTCCCCGGAGACAGGAAGGAATGAAAACGGTTTTCCTGAGATCCGCAATTGTTGCACAACCCCCTTCCCTCTAAAAAAGAAAAGTAAATCTTTTTTCTTTCCAAGGTTTTCCCACAATCACCGCAAACATCTAACCGGGGTCGAAACCCTGATAAATCCAAAACCTTAATTTCAAAACACCGGGCCAAACTTTCAACATCCTTCACCTCACCGAGCAGGGATAAAAACTCCCTCAGGAGATGAAAACAGGTGGGTCGAGATTCTCCCTCGGGAAGAAAGGCCTCGATCCATCTTAAAAAATGGCTTGCATAAAAAATGGTATTAAGATCTTCCCTTAAGGCCTGAAAGGAGCGGATGATTTCGGCTTCTTGGATTTGGAAAAGACCTCCGGTTCGCCGTTCAAATAAAAAAAGGCTCGCATGGGTAATAGGTTCCAAAGCACTTCCAAACCGATTTTTTGGCCGTCTGGCCCCTTTTGCAACCCCCTTCAACTTTCCATGGGTCAAGGTAAACAGGTGTACCAATCGATCGGATTCTCCCAACGTTTTATTCCGTAAAACTATCCCCTCGGTTCGTATGAGCGACATTTTATTCCATCGGGTTACCGTAAATAATGAAGCAAAACCGTTGCAAGACTCAGATAAATAATCAACCCGGAAATATCATTTGCGGTGGTGACAAATGGCCCCGAGGAAATTGCGGGATCGACTCCCAGTTTTTTTAAAACCACAGGGGCCAGGGTTCCCGTTGCCGCTGCAATGGTAATCGCAAAAAACATGGAAACCCCGACCACAACCCCCAACATCATATGTCCATGCCAAAGGTTTGCAACAATTCCCACAATGGATCCGCAAATAAAACCCATCAACCCTCCCACCCTTAACTCTTTAAAAAAAACTTTCCAGACATCCGTCAATTCAATTCGGCCCGTGGCAAGGCCTCTCACCATGATGGTAGACGTTTGAAGACCAATATTTCCTCCCGTTGCTGTAATGACCGGAATGAAGGTGGCCAAGGCAATTACTTCCTGAATGGCTAATCTGAAAAACCAAAGAAAACCGCCGGTTATAATTCCCCCCACCAAGTTGGTCAAAAGCCAAGGCAGTCGGAACCGGGCGGCTTTGATACTGGAGGTGTTTAATAATACCTCCTCTTCCGTGGTTCCAGCCATTTTCAAAATATCCTCTGTAGCTTCTTCTCGGATCACGTCTATCACATCATCCACGGTTATAATTCCCACCAGGTGGTTTTCCGAATCAACAACCGGAAGGGCCAAGAAATTATATCGGGCGACCTGGCGGGCCACCTCTTCCTGGTCTTCATCGGTATGAACGAAAAAAACCTCTGTGGTCATGATTTCACGAAGCATCTTTTGAGGAGGTACCAGCAATAGCTGGCGAAGCGATAGAACCCCCACCAATCTCTTTTTAGGATCCACTACGTAAATATAAAAAACCATTTCTGCTTCTTTTTCTTCTTGAAGTCGTTTGATGGCCTCCTGGGCAGTTATATCTTCCTGGAGCGCAAAAAAGTTGGTGGTCATAATGCCACCCGCGGTTTCATCAGGATATTTCAGAAGGCCTTCAACCTCCAGGGAGTCTTCCTTCCCCATTAATTGCAAAATCTCCTTTGCCTTTTCAGGCGGAAATTCTCCTAAAATATCGGCATTATCATCGGCAGGAAGTTCCTTTAGGATTTTGACCACCTCAGGGGAGGACATATCCCCTAAAATTTCCCTCCCGCTGGCAGCATCAATTTCACTGATCACAGTGGCTTTGTTCCCCGTATCCTTGATGAGGTCGAAAATCGTCCTTTTTTCCTGAGTGGTCATCAGGTGGCGAATCACCTTTGCGATATCCGCGGGGTGCATCTTGTTCACCATATTAGACAGGTTCGCAATAGCCCCACGGCGCAAAAAGCGCTGAACAGTTTCCAAAACAATCTCGTATCGCGTCGCCATTTTTACCCAGAAAAAAACTAATAGCCTAATTGTTGGAGAACTCTTTCATTCTCCCGCCAGTTTTTTCTTACCTTGACCCACAGGTCAAGAAAAACCTTCGTTCCCAGAATTCCCTCAATCTCCAATCGGGCTTCTGTTCCAATTTTTTTCAACAGCTCGCCACCCTTCCCGATTAAAATCCCTTTTTGGGAATCCCTTTCCACGTAAATAATTCCCTGAATACGAACCAAGGGGCGCCCCGGATCCTCCTTAAAAGACTCAATCCATACCGCCACCGAATAAGGGATTTCATCCCGGGTCCTCTTCAATACTTGCTCCCGAATCATTTCACCCGCAATAAAGCGCATGGGTTGATCTGTAATAACATCTTCAGGAAAAAAAGGGTCTCCTTCCGGAAGGAGACCGGAAAAACTTTTTACCAAAGGTTCAACATTTTCCCCCTTAAGGGCAGACACGGGGAACACTTCATCAAACGAACATTCTCTGGCATATTCTGTAATCAAAGGTAATAATGTTACTTTTTGGACCAAATCAATTTTATTAACAATTAAATATTTGTTTTTTTTGACACCGCGCAGGCTTTCTAAAATAAACCGATCCCCGGTTCCCGGCATGCCCGTTGCTTCAACCAAGAAGGCCAGAATGTCTACCTGATTAAAAGTTTTCAGAGCCCCATCCACCATTCGTTGGTTTAATTTATGCCGGGGTTTGTGAATTCCAGGGGTATCCAAAAAAACCAACTGGGTATCCGGAAGGTTTCTGACCCCCAAAATCTGGTTTCGGGTAGTTTGGGGTTTGTCGGAAACAATAGCAATTTTCTCGCCCAAAATCTGATTGAGAAGGGTAGACTTCCCCACATTCGGACGGCCAATCAGTGCAATAAACCCGGATCGAAAACTCAAGCCACTCTCCTTGAAAAGCAGTTGGTCATTACCAAAAAACGTTTGATTTTATCACATTGTTTAAATTATGAGCAACCCGTTCATTTTCGGGGGTTTTTCACATTGGTCCAATTTTTTTAACAGAAAAAAAAGGAACTTAATTCTCCAGGCTCACTTTTATAGCCTAGGCTTGACAAAGGCTTTGGGTTTACTGTAATAATTTCCTGGTTTGGAAAAAAAGGTTTCTCAAATCCCCGTTCCTGGGACCTTTTTACATTTCCGTCATTCACTCTTGTGGGAAAGAATTTGGGGCCATTGGCGGGTGGGGATCAATAACTTCTTCAAACTTACATATTAATGCCCCACCACAACAAACAAACGGGACTACGGTTTTTTATTGTTATTCAAAAAAGCCAGCCCTATCTGAAAAATAACCCATGATAAATGTTCAGCATTTGACCAAGCGTTACGGGGAACGTACTGCCATTGAAGATATAACGTTCAACGTAGAAAAAGGGGAAGTACTGGCTTTTCTAGGGCCAAACGGTGCCGGAAAAACAACCACCATGCGGATCCTCACCTGTTTCATCCCCGCAACATCCGGGACGGCATCTATTTCAGGGTTTGATATTTTTGAAGCATCCCTGGAGGCCAGACGCCGAATTGGCTATCTTCCTGAAAACCCCCCACTCTATAATGAATTGACCGTTAAGGAATACTTAAACTTTATCTCAAAAATTAAAGGAGTTCCAAAGTCATCCCAAAACCAAGCCCTCACTTATGCATTGGAAAGGTGCAACCTTACAGCCGTTCGGGAGCGATTGATTGGCCACCTTTCAAAGGGGTTTCGGCAACGGGTTGGCCTTGCTCAAGCTTTAATTCATAATCCTGACGTATTGATTTTGGATGAACCCACCGTAGGTCTTGACCCCAAGCAAATCATTGAAATGCGTGGACTCATTCACGAATTGGCTGGGGCGCACACCCTAATTTTAAGCACCCATATTCTGCCTGAGGCCACTGCCATTTGCCAAAGAGTGATTATTATTCATGAGGGGCGGATACGGGCCATTGACTCCCCAGAACATCTTTCTGCAAATCTTCGCCAATCGGAAAAAATTCGAATTATCGTTCGTAATCCTACGCCTCAAATACCAGAGGTCCTCCAATCTTTGAACCGGGTGACTCATGTTTTGGAAGAACCTAACACCAACGGACAAATTTATATAGTGGAATCCGAACTGGGGACTGATATTCGGGAGGATGTGGCCCACTGCGTAGTGAATAAAGGATGGGGCCTTCTGGAATTGAAAAGTGTCTCCATGACTTTGGAAGATGTGTTTCTTAAATTGACACAGGAAGAACCTTCTTAGGAGGTCCGGATAAAGCCCATGAAAAAGGTAAACAATGTGCTCGCCATTACCAGTAAAGAATTGCGGATTTATTTCACCTCACCCATGGCCTATGTAGTGATTTCGGTTTTCCTTTTAATCAGCGGGTTTCTTTTCTCCCAAATCGTTCTTTTTGCTTCCAGCCAAAGTATGCAGCTAATGCGTCTTCAAGGAGCTCTTCCAGAAATTAATGTCATTGAGTTGGTTTTCCGGCCAGCGTTTCACAACATGGCCATTGTCATTCTCTTCACCTTACCCCTGCTGACCATGCGACTCCTGGCGGAAGAGAAAAAGACCAAAACAGTGGAATTATTATTTACTTCCCCCATCTCTATCCTTGAGATTATCTTTGGAAAATTCCTTGCCGCTTTTTCTGTATTTTCTTTGATGCTGTTATTAACCGGGTTTATGCCCGTTCTCATCAATATTTATGGGGATTTACAATGGAAACCTATTTTGGCCGGATACCTGGGACTTCTTTTATTAGGGGGAGTCATCTTATCGGTTGGGTTATTTGCATCCTCCATCACCGAAAATCAAATTATCGCAGGTTTTGTGGGCTTTGGAATTACCCTCCTCCTATGGCTTATGGGTATCGCCTCCCAGGGAGCAGGGAATTCGGTTTTAGGTGATATTCTCTCCTTTTTATCTGTAGGGGAGCATTTTAGCAGTTTTGTAAAAGGGCTCATTGATACAAAAAATGTTGTTTATTTATTGAGCCTCGCAACGGTCGGCCTTTTTCTGACCCACCGGGTAATCGAAGCGCATCGGTGGAAATAAAAAAATATGATTAAACAACTCAGTAAGCTTTCAGGGTGGTTAGGGCTTTTTCTTTTTTTCGGAGGCCTTTTGGCCCTTGGGGTTAACCCAAGCTGGGGGAATTATGTCTCCATCGCAGAAGGGGCCTCCCTGGTTCTATTGATCTTTTTCTTTATCACCCACTTCGAAGCGATCAAGGTTTTTTCAACACGTCGATCTACCCAATTCGGGTTAAACAGCTTTTTAATGGTCGTTATTTTTCTTTCCATCATCGGAATTTTAAATTTCCTGTCCTCCCGGCATAACCAGCGGTTGGATTTATCGGAAACCGGCCGTTTTTCATTGGCTCCGCAAACCAAAAAGGTTCTCCAAAATTTGGAACAAAAGGTAAAAATAACTGCATTTACAGAATCCCAAACCCCCAGCGAAAATCAAATCAGAGATCTTTTAAACAGTTATTCCAATGAGACCGATCACCTCTCATTTCAGGTGATTGATCCCTCCCAAAAACCAGCCATTGCCCGGCAATATGGAATTACCCAATACAATACCCTGGTAATCGAAGTGGGTGACCAGGAAACTCAAATTAAAAATATCATCGAACAAGAATTAACCAATGCCCTCATTCGGGTCAATAAAAAAAAGAAACAAACCATTCACTTTCTGGAAGGTCATGGAGAACATGACCTTACCAACACGGAACGGGAAGGATTCTCCCGGGTCCAAGGGGCCCTAGAAAAACAAGGCTACCACGTGGAGGGCCTTTCCCTTCTTCAAACCGGAAAAATTCCAGAGGACACCGCTGTTTTGGTGGTGGCTGGACCCCAAAAGGCTTTTCTCCCCCAAGAAATTGAAGCGGTTTCGAATTATTTAAATCAAAAAGGAAAGGTTTTGGCCTTAATTGACCCCCAAACCCAAACCAACCTGGATGTTTTTTTCAGCCAGTGGGGAATTCGATTGGGGCCGGGGATCATCGTTGATACCCTATCCAGACTCTTTGGCGGAGACTTAACCATTCCTGTGGTGACCACATATCCTAATCATGAAATTACCGAGGGTTTTAATTTAGCAACGTTCTTTCCCGTTGCCCAAAGGGTTCAATTTGAATCCTCGGATTCACACCTCAACTTTCAGTCCCTGGCTGAAACCACCGAAAACAGTTGGACTAAAACAGATATTATTTCAGGTGACCTAAACTTTAATTCCAAGACCGATCTTAGAGGGCCTCTGACCCTTGCAGGAATGGTTACCAAAAAAACGGAAGAAACGAGTTCCCAAGAAGAAAGTGATCTAGAGATACCCTCGGAGGAAAACACGGACCAGCCCTCGGATGAACCGATACTGATCGTTTTCGGTGATTCTGACTTTGCCGCTAATGGATCTTTTGATTTTAATGGAAATGGAGATCTTATTCTAAACACCATCAATTTCTTGGCAAAAGAAAAAGATCTAATCGCCATTACACCCAAAAAACCGAATTTTTCCCCCTTATTTTTAACCAAAGTTCAAGGAAACGTTGTTTTTTATACTTCTGTTATATTAATGCCCGGCATTGTTTTTCTCACCGGACTCATCATCTGGAAACGCCGGCGCCGTCTCTGAATATTTTCCCTTTAACCATGCGTTTTCGAAATACACTCATAATGGCAGTTATCCTTCTCGGCTTAACGGGATACCTCTTTTGGATTGAAATTCCTCAAGGAGAAAGGAAAAAAGAAGCCGAAACGCAAGCCCAAAAGGTTGTTTCATTCAATGAAACCGATATTCAATTTATTGGACTACAATACCGGGACCCGGAAGCGGAAATAGACCTGACAAAAAGTCAGGGGGGGAAATGGGTTATCTCGAGACCCATCCATGCGGAAACCGACGAACGGGAAATTGCAGGGCTCCTCTCCAGTGTGGTCGGAATGAGACATTCTCGTGTTCTGGAAGATTTAGAAGAAGGCGGGGAATTCGGTTTTGACCAACCGCAAATAAAAATTTCTTTAACTCAAAAAGACTCTGATGGCGAAAAAAAAGAGACCATTTTGGTGGGGGATGACGGGCCCATCTTTAACACGCTTTTCGTTAAGCGGGAAAGCGATCAGCAGGTCGTCTTGGTCGAAAAAGGAATTAAGAATTCTCTGACCAAGAAACTCTTTGATCTTCGCAATAAAAAAATACTCCCAATAGATCGTAATCAAATTACCCAATTCACCATTGATTTTAAGGACTCCACCTTTCTTTTCGTTAAGGAAGAAAACCAATGGAAAATTAGAAAACCTCAACCCGCCAAAGCCGATAGCGGAGAAATTAACGGAAACCTATTTGATTTTGAGGACTTACGGGCAATCGGATTTGTGGACTCTAAGGAAGAAAAAGAAAAACTCCAAAAAAACTTTAAGGTACCTGAATTGATGGTCCGCCTAAAAGAAGGAAATCAAACCATCAAGGCATCCATTTTCAAAACGGAAAAGGGTCAATATTTTGCCGTGACTTCCGATGAAAAACCGGTTTATGAGATTTCCAAATCCTTTTTGGATAATTTCAAAAATGATTTTTTCATTTACCGAGACAAACACCTTCTGGTATTTGATCCAGACTCGGTAAAAGAGGTCTCTGTAAAAAATCCTGAGGATACCTATTATCTCCGGAAAGCAAAGGATATCTGGACCCTTGAAGGCGATGAAAAAGAAATCAACCAGGTTTCCGTTACCAATTTCCTTAAATTTTTAGAATCCTTGGAGGCAGAAGAAAAACCCCAAAATAAAATCTCCTTTAAAGAAGCAGGCCTTCAACCACCCCTTACCGAAATCGAATTAAAAAACCTGAGTGGAGTTTCTGTAGGAAGGCTGCAATTGGGAAAAGAGGCTGATGGGAAATTGTACGCTCAAGGATTGGAAGACCTGGGAATCACTCTCGTTTTTAAAAGCACCTTTAAAAGCATCCCCCAAAAAATTGATTTATTCAAAGGCGAAGACGATGAAGAAACAGAAAAATAATAGTTTCCTTTTTCCCAATCACTCCCATAAACCAAATTCCCGAACGGAACGCAAAGCTTTTTTCCATCCTTGATAAATTTTATCCCGTTCTTTTTTGGAAAGATTAGGCAAGAATAATTTACCTTTTTTCGGTTTGGGAATTTTATAAACGGACTTCCAAATTCCACACCCCACCCCTGCAAGTAATCCTGCCCCGAGAAGGGTGCCTTCAGAAGTATTGGACCGTCTAACCGGAATTCCAAGCCAATCCGATTGAATTTGTAAAAGACCGTCAATGTGAGAAATCCCACCGCTGGCTTGAATGTTTTGAATGTTAAAATTTTTGTCCTTTCGAAGCACCTCATTTACATCTTTTACTAGAAAAGCAATCCCCTCCACCGCGGCACGGACCAGGTCGGCTTTTGTGGTCCATGGCCCAAGACCTAAAACACCCATCTGTACTTTTTTCAACCAATGGGGGGTTCCCAAACCCGCCAAAGCCGGAACCAGGTAAGACCGATGGCGGGAAGCACGAATCATTTGATTAATTTCAGTAGGTGAAGAAATAATCCCTGTTTTTTTCAACCAATCAAATACCGTTCCAACTGAATTAACCGTCCCTTCCAATGCATAAACTTTTTCTTCTGGAGTAGACCATCCCACACTGCTTAAAAGACCCGGAAGGCGAACTAAATTTTTACCGGTATTCATTAAAAAAAATCCGCCGGTCCCGTAATTGATGATAGCGTCCTTCTTACTAATTGCACCTAAACCCACCAAAGCGCTTTGTTGATCCCCGATACAGGCTTTTAGTGAAATTTTTAATCTTCCGATTTTGATCGATCCAAAATCCGAAACGCTGGTCTGAATGGAAGGAAGAATGGATTTGGGAATTTTAAAAAGGCCTAAAAGTTGAGAATCCCAGTCTTGTGTTTTCAAATCCATCAGAAGCATCCGCGCAGCATGGGTAGGATCGGTGGCATGAACATCCCCACGGGTCCAATGCCAGATCAAAAAGGAATTCACTGTTCCACAAAGCACTTTACCCTTTTCCAGTTTCTCCCGAATCCCTTTTACGTTTTTTAAAATCCACCGAAGCTTTAAAACCGCATAATGGGGAGAAAGCAGAAGCCCTGTCTTATTTCGAATCAACCTTCCAAACCCAGAATATTTCTCCACCTCAACTGAGCCCCGAAGATCCTGCCAGCTTAAAGCAGGGGCAAGGGGTTTTCCTGTATCTTTTTCCCACACAATGATAGTAGACCGCTGGGACGCCAAACCCATAGCGATGATCCTTCCTCCCCTTTTCCCGGACTTTTGGAGTAAGGATTGAATGGCCTGATTTTGGCTTTTGATGAGTTCTTCGGGACGATGTTCTACCCAAAAGGGTCTTGGACGGAAGGTTCGAAGTGGCACAGAAACAGATTGGACCAACTCACCTTTTTCGTCAACCAGCCCAGCCTTGGAATGGGTGCTTCCCTGGTCAACAGATAAAATATATTTCATTCGGGGGGTTCATCTCTTCCTTGAACAATCATTTTTTTTCCTAATGATTAAGCTTTTTATGTTTTTGGATAAATTCCGGGGTCATCTCCTGAATTTTTGGCATAATCTCTTGGATAAATCCTTGGGTAATATCCATGGTTTGATTCATTAATTCAGAGGTCTTTTCGACAAATTGTTTGCCAATAGAACTTTTATAAAAATCAATGATTCCTTTTATTTTTTTTTCTGTGAACGTTCTCATGAAAACATCGATATACCCTTCTTTCAGTTTTTCCCATTTCAAATGACCCGAAATCCGTTTTATTAATTCCTCCTGGAGCTTTTTTAGTTCCTCTGGGGAAAGTTCAGGAAAGGGCGCACTTTTAAATTGGTGGATTTGCAACTGCTTGATCACCTCCAAGTTTTTTTCAACACTTCTCTGAACGTCCATCAAACTTACCAATTCCCCGGCTTTTTCTCGATGGGTTTTGTCCTCAGCGTAACCCCATTGAGCAATATTCAGGAAAAGGATAATAAAAAATATGGGTCTTCGTGAAATCGAGTGGGTAAAAATTGTTAAAAAGTGTTTAAGGTCCATACAGGGCAAGGGTCAAGTCAAAGTCATTCTGTGGTTGAAGCCTTTGAAGTATTAGAGGTTCCTGCAAAATCCAGTTCGTCATTCCCGAATGGTTTTATCGGGCCCGCCTGCCGGCAGGCAGGAATCCAGGATTCAAAAAATCAACATCTTCTGGATTCCCGCTCCCCGATAGAGGCATTCGAGGACAGGCTTCGCGGGAATGACGGGAAGGGCCTGGATTTCCGCTTTCCCCTGCCTGCAAGTGCCCGCCGGACAGGCGGGTAATGACAAAATTTACCCACTCACTTCCACGATGAGCCTAAAATATAAATATAGGTTTATTCAATTTCATTTAATCGCCATTTAAAATATTTTATGCCCTATTTGATACGGGAAAGCTTAAACCCATAAAAGAACAAAAGGTCCACTTCTCTTTATCTGAAATTCCTAATTTTTTCAATGTAAAATTGGAGAAATGGAAATCAGTGGAGTTTATGAAGAAAGAGAAATGGCTAACTGTCCCATCCTTGAAAATATCTGTTCAAGCTCAGTATGGTTTTCGGGTTGACCTTTTCTAATAACAAACAGCTTCCCTTCATCTATTTGAAAACCTTTAAGGTTTTTATAAACATTCAGGAGGTCCATCCGCCGTCCCGCATTAAGAAAATGCTTTACCTCAATGGAACTTTTCCCTTTTACCACAAAGGTTTGATCAAATAATGAATCGCCTATTTTAATTCCCTGAGCCCCAATCATTTTACCGATTTTACTCCAATAGGTCTCCGGGTAGATTTTACACTAGGGGCATTAGGCATCTCCAGAGTCATGCGCGTGAATTTTTTATAACCGTTTTCCCTATTTCCAACGGTAATGGTTTCCAATACAAAAGGAAATCCTTGATTCTTTCCTTTGAAAATTAAATCCCTTAGCCCTGGTTCTACCGAGGTTAAAGTACTATTTTTAAACGGTTCTAAAACCATTTTTAAATTAATTTCTTTGACCTTCGTCAGTTGAGGTTTTTCCTCCACGAGACCCTTTGCTTCAGCAAACCTTTGCCATGCTTGGTTGACCACCTTCCCATACGCCATCTTTTGCCTTATCGAATGAAAAATAAACCCCCCTGAGAAAATTAAAAAAACAGAGAAAAGGAGAACTTCTAATTCCATAAAAAACTCCAAACCAATTCTTTTTTTCAAGTCTGGTCTTTAAATTAAGGTTGCCCCTTCTTTCATATTTTTTCGAAGTGTTTCCGTAAATTCCCGCAAAACATAATCCGAAGGAAAAAACCGTTTGGGAATAAAATGAGCATAATGTGTATCGATAAAAATGTAAATTTGGTTTTGGGTCTCCTCTACGGCCTTGATTCCTTTCCAATGGGTTAAGCAGTTAAAGGCCTTAGTCTCCTCCGTAAACCCTTTCTCATCCACCATATATTTATGATGGCCCAGTATGGACCCATTATCTAATGGGAGATTTTTTGGAACTGTCCTATAAAGCGGTATCAGGAATAAGATCACAAAAACAAACAAAACAAGAACCACTGCGGCGGTAATCGGCTCAAGGTGAAAAGAAAAAATTCCAAAATGACGCAGTGCATTCAACCCGATTCCTATAATTAAACCAATGACCAGCATATGAAAAAACCCGAAAAAGGGAGGTTCAATATTCTTAAATTTTTTTCCCACCTTCTGCTGAAGATAGGCATAGGCCTCCGCAAAATCTTCTCTGGTGATATTTCCTTCCACGCTAATTTCCATATTTCAAAAGCTTCAAAGGGAAAACAAATTTCAACCTATTCCCATTTTATTTGGGGGATCTAGGGGTAAATAATGAAACACAACAACACCATCCTTTATTAAAGCAATAAAATCAAGTATATCTGGAACCCTCTTACTGTCAAGCAAAACATCTTTTAAGAAAACTTATCTTGTCAAACCATAAGGTTTTTAGTAGGGTACCTGCCAACACAGGAAAGGTAAAGAATCAAATGGAAAAATCAAAAAGAAAAATAGCATTACTCGCCCATGGAGGCGCGGGCAATCATCCTGCAAACAAAAAACAGCTACAAAAATTATCTGAGGCCATTCAGGAAGGATACTTAAATTTGAAACATGGAGGAACCAGCCTGGATGCGGTTGAAACCGTAATTAGACTCCTGGAAAACAGCACCCTTTTTAATGCTGGGACTGGATCCTTTTTGCAGCTAGATCAGCGTTGTCGAATGGATGCCTCGATCATGGAAGGAAAAAATTTAAAGGCCGGAGCCGTAGCTGGAATTGAAGAGGTTCTCAATCCGATTCAGGCGGCTCGTTTGGTCATGGATAAAACCTCCCATGTGTTAATGACCGGGGAAGGGGCAAAAAAACTCGCCAAATTTTACAAACTCCGAAAGGCGGCGCTCCCCACGAAAAAAAATGTGGAACGCGTAAAAGATATTTTAAATTTAAAGAACCAAACCGTAAAACTTTTCAAAGCTTTTTATCCCCATGAAACCGTGGGGGCGGTTGCTTTGGATTTCTCAGGAAATGTCGCCGCGGGAGCCTCAACGGGGGGAATCCCCACCATGCTTCCAGGCCGTATCGGGGATTCACCTTTAATTGGTTCGGGGATTTATGCTGACAATGAATCCGGAGCGGTATCCATGACCGGTTGGGGAGAAAGTATCATCCGTCTAAGTGTCGCAAAAGAAATCTGCACCCATATTCAAAATGGGGTTTCTCCCCTTCAGGCAACCCAAAGAACATTAAAAAGATTAATCAAGAAAATCAAGGGCCATGCAGGTGCTATTGTACTAAACAAAAAAGGCCAATTCGCTCTCCTTCACACCACTCCTTATATGTGTGCAGGGTATTGCCTGCAAGAAAACCAAATCCTGGTTGGAAATAGTTTTAAAAAAATTCAATGAATTGGAAAATATTTAAAGAGAAAACCCTTTTCAAACAATGTGGACTCCTTCCAGAAGTCAAAAACACTAAATATTTCCCCAGAACACAATATTTCCACTGTTAATCGATGGATAATAGGCATTTTTCGTCCCCTCTTTTGTCCAAGAGCCTCCTCAATCTCCCCTCCGTGCTTTTGTGATTGACAGAAGGAACCGAAGATGGCTATTTTGAGGGTACTTTTGAAAGTTACCTAGGGCTGGATTACCAGACATTCGATCTGACTATTTTCTAAAGTTTTAAACCGTTTTTTCGGTAAATTCGATTCGGAAGAATTTCTTTATAACGATATTTTTTTGTTTGAATTCGAAGTTGTTCTAGGTTCGGTGAAACATGCATAAACCCAGCCTCATGGTCAGAAATATTAGTTATAATCAGTCCGTCTTTGCTGAGTGCGTTATGAATGCGATCAAAATAACAAAGGGGTTCAAACACGTGTTCGAAAAACTCAAGAGCAAAGCAAACGTCACATTCAGGTAAATCCGGTATCGGGATATCAACCGTGCAATCTAAAAACGATGTAGAAATATTTGTTTCGGTTGCCAGCCATAACAGGAACTCTTTACGATAAGTGGGAATATCTGCTAACACCAGTTCAACCTGAATTCCTTTTTGCAGCAGGTAATATGCCAGCGTTCTTGACATCTGCGCAAGCCCGCAACCGAAATCAAGGATGGTGATCTTAGAACGTCCGATAAGTTCTCGAACTAATGGATCGTTTTCATGCCATACCGGCTCAGCATAGGACAACATTCTGAGGAAATGCAGGTGACCATGGAATTTATAGGAATTAAAAACCTCGCCCTGATTGTCATCCACAAAAACTTTAAAAAGATTTTGTGATAACTCACAATAAAGGCGGAATTCTTTACCACCATGTCCGTTTGGAATAGACATCCATGACTTCAGATACCGTTCACGGCTTTCATCAATCGAAATATTTAAGCGCTCCGCATTCCAGTGCACAAACATTTCCTGTGTAAACGTCAACTTATCAAGTCGCTTACCTTTTCCAATACTTCGCAGGAGACGATGGACTTTTCGAGAAGATCGTATCTTTTGCAACATAAATCTGTAGATCACTTACCCCCTAACCACTGGTATACATGGGGCCTTAAATAATTGCGTATAGCTCCCTCCTTTATGCTCGAGGTAAAGCAAAAGCAGAAATATGAGCAATTATTTATGCCGTAATGTATAGATAGAAAAATCAAAATTTAAGGAAAAGTCTACATCAATAAAATTTAGTTATCAACGACCTTTTTGTTGGATTTTTCAAGGAGTACATGTGGGTGTGGGACATCTCGGGAGGAGAGCGGTCCTGTCTCTCTTATACAGTAATACTGCTTCCTCATCGTAATCGTCGTTTTTCAAGTTTTTCTTTCTCGAGCAATAGTAGGTGCAGTTAATAATTCTACTTCCTTCTTATAATATGTAATAGAGTACCTTACTAAAATAGTGTAGATTTTCCCTTGAAACCTAATAAAACCATTTTTAATTTTCTTCCATCAGGTTCTTCAAAAGTAACCAATTAGGGTTTAATAACGTCCAAGGTTCCTGGAGCGAAATTCAAAATACCGCCATTCATGCGGTATTTGGGTTTGCAGGAATCATTAGGAAGGAAAATGAATACTATAGATGGAATAACAACAATCGGACTGATAGCAGCAGTTCTTACCACTCTCTCCTTTTTGCCCCAGGCCATTAAAACCATAAAGTCCCGACACACCAAGGATCTTTCCTTGCTCATGTATGCCATACTTACCACAGGGGTTTTCCTATGGTTTGTTTACGGAATTCTTCTCGGGAATGTACCTCTTATGCTTGCGAATGGAATCACCTTGTTTTTTACTGCCACCATCCTGGTTATGAAAATAAAGCATAAGTAATCTCATTTATCTATCCTCAGGTGACCTGCCATAAGAAATTCGTCCAAAATTTGGGATAGACTTTGGGAATGTTGAAGGGCCCAGGTTGAATTTCATTTCGTATTCAACGGTTCTTTTATGTTTCCTAGTTACCACTTTGAAGAAAGAAACCTTAAAAAGATTGGGTCTTCGTGTAATCGAGTGGGTAAAAATTGTTAAAAAGTGGTTAAGGTCCATACAGGGCAAGGGTCAAGTCAAAGTCATTCTGTGGTTGAAGCCTTTGAAGTATTAGATGTTCCTGCAAAATCCAGTTCGTCATTCCCGAATGGCTTTATCGGGCCCGCCTGCCGGCAGGCAGGAATCCAGGATTCAAAAAATCAACATCTTCTGGATTCCTGCTCCCCGATAGAGGCATTCGAGGACAGGTTTCGCGGGAATGACGGGAAGGGCCTGGATTTCCGCTTTCCCCTGCCTGCAAGTGCCCGCCGGACAGGCGGGTAATGACAAAATTTACCCACTCACTTCCACGATGAGCCAAAAGATTTTTGACCCTTCCTTTAATTCTTATCCTTGAAAACCCCTCCCCCGATTTACCCTCCCCCATATCTAGTGGTGTTTCCCTTAAATAGCCCCTCAAGTTGTATTTTTCCCTTTACATCTATTTTTTTCTATGTTATAGAAAACACGGTTTTCCTTGACCTTTTTTGAAGCGATTTGATTTATTTAGGATTTTTCTCAATAAACCCTCAGCTTTTCCATAAAGGACCTTAAAATAAACTAAACCAGGGAGGATCAATGCGCCTAAAAAAATTGGAGCTTCACGGGTTTAAATCTTTCTGCGACCGCACCCCGATCACCTTCCAGCCCGGGGTAACTGCCGTGGTGGGTCCAAACGGGTGCGGAAAGAGCAACATCTCGGATGCCATCCTTTGGGTATTGGGGGAGCAAAGTCCCAAAACCCTCAGAGGAGACAAAATGGAAGATGTGATTTTTAACGGCTCCAGCAACCGGAAACCCCTGGGCATTGCAGAAGTCACACTGACCATTGGAGATATCAATAAAGAGCTTGATTCAGGTTTTGGGGAGTATCGGGAGGTCACCGTTTCCCGCCGGCTATTCCGAAGCGGTGAGAGTGAGTATTTAATCAATAAAATTCCCTGCCGGTTGAAAGATGTCCGAGATCTATTGATTGACAGCGGGGCAGGTCATAAGGGTCATACCATTATCGAGCAGGGAAAGGTGGATCAAATTCTTCAGGCCAATCCCCTTCAGCGCCGGGAAATCATTGAAGAAACCGCGGGAATCACTAAGTATAAAATCCGAAAGGCGGAAGCCCTCCGAAAACTGGACGCGACTGAACAAAACCTCCTCAGGGTGAGAGATATTATTTCAGAGGTCAAAAGGCAAATTAATTCCTTAGATCGCCAGGCCAAAAAAGCGGCTCAATATCAAACCTTACAGGAGGAGTTAAAAGGTCTGGAGGTTTCCTTGGCCCAGAGAGAGTACCACTACCAAGGATTAACTTTAAAGGAAACCACTCAGGACCACGAAACGGTTCACCTGGAGGAGGAAAATTTAACCGTTAAACTTCAAAGTTTAGAGGCCTCCGTAGAATCTCAAAAGGTTTCCCAAACAGACCAGGCGGAAAAATTGAAAGGCCTCCAGCAAACGTTAAATGAAAGCAATGGAAAAATTCAAAAAGCCGAAGGAAGGGTTGATTTGGCACAAGCCCAAATGAACCGTTGGAATGAACAAGAAGCCGAAACTCAAATCGAAATAGACACCATGCGGGGCCAAACCTCTACCCTATTGGAGGAGGAACAGGCCTTATCCCGAGAAACAGAACAGCTCCAGCGGGAATTAGAAAGGGAAATGGAAAATCTTCGCTCGGCTGAAGATACGGTCCATCAGCGGGAGGGTGAACTTCAAAGGGTCCAGCAGGAATTGGAAAATGAACGGGCCGCTCATTTAGAAGGAATCACAGAAGCAACTCAAACCAAAAATCAGATTGCTCAGGACGAATCTAGAAAACGGGAATTAAACCGGCTCCAGGAGAAACTCTCCCGTGAGAAAGGGGAATTAAAACAGCAAATAATAGGCCTTCATTCTAAGATTGAGGAAAACCAATCCACCCGCCTTACCCTGGATGAAAAAAAAGAAAATATTCACCAGGAGGGGGCAGTTGTAAAAAAAGACCTCCAGGGGCTCCAAACTGACTTGAAAGAATTAAACCAAAGACTTCATGAAAAAAAGGAAGCCCTCACTTTAAAAAGAAGCCGGCTTCATTCTCTTCAGGAGCTGCATCGCTCCCTCACCGGTTACCAGGATGGTACACGAGCACTGATAAAGCAATCGGAAGAAAATTCAAAACCCATTTCCGTTCTTGCGGAAACCATTGAAGTCACCCCCTCTTTTGAACGCGCCATTGAAGCGGTTTTTGGGGAAAAGCTCCAGGGAATCCAAACCGAAGGTCCAAAGGACATTCAAACCGCGGTCACCTATCTCAAGGCGGCCTCTGCCGGCCGGGCCACTTTTATCATTCCCCGGCCTGACCCCTCTTCCCGAATTCCCCTGAACCTTCTACAAGATCCAGGAATTTTGGGAATGGCCATTGATCATGTCAAAACCAATGAAATCCTAAAACCTTTTGTGGATGCCATTTTACAGAACGTCATCATTGTGGATTGCCTCCAAACAGGACTAAAACTTCATTTTGAAGACGGAATTCAGGCAACTTTTGTTTCCCGGGATGGGGATCTTGTGGATTCCCTCGGGACCGTTACGGGTGGAAGCCCTTCCCAAACCAGTGCGGGTCTTCTCCAGCAAAAAAGGGAAATGAAGGATCTAGACAACGCCATTTTTCTCCTGAAAAAAGAGATCGAGTCCCTTGATGTATCCCAAGAGGAGGTCACCCAAAAAGCAGAGTCTTTATTGGGGCAACAGGGGTCTTTGGAACAAACTCAAAGAAATGTTGAATTAGAACTCCTCACACACGACAAAGACCTTGGATCATTGCGGCAAGAATTGGAGCGTATCACAAGGCAATGCGATATTTTAACGGCAGAGGAGGGGGCGAACCTCCAAGATCAGCAAACCATTACTTCATCCCTTGCAGAGTTGGAACAACAACTCACCCACAATTTACAACAGCAAACCAATCGTGAAGAGGGCATCAAAGCCGTTCAGAATAACCTGGCTCAATTTCAGATTGCTCTCGGACAAGCTTCGGAAGAGCTCACTGTTAACAAAGTAAAAACCGGCACGTTGAAGGAACGATATGAGCATGCGGGGAAAAATTACAAACGGATCCAGAACACTCGGGAACAACACCGACTTCAACTGGAACAAAAAGAAATTACACTCACGGACCTTTCAGAAAAAAAACGACTAACCAACGAGGAACAAAACCACCTTGAAGAGCAGATTGGAGTTTTTGCCAAAGAACGGGAACAAATACAAACCCGACTACAAACTGAAGAGCAGGTTTTAACTTCTATTCGAGAAAATCTGGAGTCATCCGAGGCTCAATTACGGGAGCTGCGCCATCGTTTAAATGAAATTTCAGACCGGAAACAGGAAATTGAATTAAAATTAACGGAACTACGTTTAAAAAGGGAACACCTGAGGGGCTCCATACTTCATGAATATTCCATCGACCTGGAAACCCTGCCCTTACCAGAGGAAATCGAAAACCCAGTGGATGAAACCCAAACCGCAAGAGTTCAGGAACTAAAAAATAAATTAACCCAAATGGGCCCGGTAAACCTGATGGCCATTCAGGAATATAAAGACCTCGAGGAACGCTTTCAATTCCTGACACAGCAGGAGGCAGACTTAACCCAGGCCATGGACACCCTTCGCCAGGTGATTCAAAAAATCAACCGAACCACATCCCAGCTTTTTAATGAAACCTTTACAAAGGTTAATGAAAAATTTGGTTTTGTATTTTCTTCCTTTTTTGAGGGAGGGAAAGCAGAACTGGTCCTGGTGGAATTGGAAAACTCATCTGAATCCGGGGTAGAAATTCACGCACAACCCCCCGGAAAACGCCTTCGAAACCTCACCCTCTTATCCGGGGGTGAAAAAGCCTTAACCGCCATTGCATTACTTTTTGCTACCTTCCTGATCCATCCCAGCCCCTTCTGCCTTCTGGATGAAATCGACGCCCCGTTGGACGAGGAAAATATTCGCCGGTTCACTAAGGTCCTTCTTCAAATGATTAACCATTCCCAGTTCATTGTCATCACCCACAATAAACGGACCATGGAAATTGCTCATGCCTTATACGGGATTACTATGGAAGAACCAGGGGTCTCAAGACTGATTTCAGTAAAACTTCAGGAAGGCAGTGCTCCTCAGGGAGAGGTGTTGGAAGAAACACCGGTAAACGCTTAATTTGATTCCCTTTAAATTTTCACCCTTTGAAAGTGTTCAAAGCCCCTTTCTTTCAAAAGTGTTAAACCTTTCCGGGTTTGAATCCACATCCCCTTCTTCGAAATGATTTCCCCAATTTCGGTTATCTTGACCCCTTTTTTTTGACAGAGACTTTTCATCCGGGAAACCTTAGATTTTGGAACCGAAAAAAGGAGTTCATAATCCTCCCCACCCGTTAAGGCAAAGGAGATCGGGGAACGTTTGATTTTGGAACAATAGGTTTGCAGGGCTTTAGAAATGGGAAGCGACTCAACTTCAATGAATGCACCCACTCCGCTCTCTTCACAAATATGTCCCAAATCGGTCGCCAACCCATCGGAAAGATCAATCATGGCACTGGGTAAACAGTTTAAAGCCAACTCTCTTCCTTCTTCTATCCTTGGGAACGGAATTAAATGTCTCTGAATCAGTTTCAATTCAGGTTGGAGATGTTTGGCATTCTTTGTGTAACGTTTACGGGTTAAAATTTCAAGACCTGCAGCAGAATCCCCCAGGTTTCCGGTCACGAAAATACGGTCATTGGGTTTGGCACCGGAACGGGAAACAAGAACCCTGGGTTCCACCTCCCCCACCATCGAAATATTTAAAAAAAGGCCTTTTTTTGAGGCAGAGGTATCTCCCCCAATTAAGACCACCCCCGTTTTTTTTGCTAAGGATTTCATCCCTTGATAAAGAGCCCGAAATTCACTGATTTTAATTTCAGATGGAAAGGCTACGGAAACCAGAAAAAACCTTGGAATTCCCCCCATGGAGGCAATATCGCTCAGGTTGGATGCAAGGGTTTTGTATCCAATTTGATCCAAGGAGGCGTATCGACGGTCAAAATGAATCCCCTCAATACAGAGATCAGTTGTCATTAAAGAGAGGAATCCCTTTTTTGGGAAATAAGCAGCGGTATCTTCACCGATCCCGCGGACAATGCTGTGGGATCTATTTGGAAGGTTTTTCCTGATCCAGTCAATTAACCCAAGCTCTCCAACCTGGCTTAATTTTTTTGGAGACATTTTATTTTTGGGTCCACTAGAGTCAGTTTTATCGCCTTGTTCTACCCAAAGGGGTTCACGGTGAGAATTAGGGGCTCTTTGCCGTAACCGTAGGGGTATAGGATTTTTCCCGCTGCCTGATGGGTTTTTCGGGAACCGTTTCCCCTTTGGATTTAGGGGTTACCGGGCGGTCCAAGGCTTCGGCAAGAACAGTTTCCATGGAATCTGCAAAAACAAACCGTAGTTCCCTTCGGACATTTTTCGGAACATCTTCTAAATCTTTTTTGTTCTGGCTGGGTAAAATAACGGTTTTTAGCCCTGCGCGCTTTGCGGCTAAAATCTTTTCTTTTAACCCACCCACTGGTAAAACCCTCCCCCTCAAAGTGACTTCCCCTGTCATCGCAACTTCCCTTTTCACGGGAATCCCGGTAAAAATTGAAGCCAGGGTGGTGGCCATGGTAATACCAGCGGACGGACCGTCCTTCGGAATAGCACCAGCGGGAACATGAACATGGACATCGTTTTTCGAAAATAAATCTTGATGGATACCCAAATCTTTACTGATCGAGCGGATATAACTCAAAGCGGCCTGGGCAGATTCCTTCATGACATCACCCAAATGACCCGTTAGTGTCAAGGAACCCTTTCCCTTCATGATCGTAGCTTCGATATAGATAATATCCCCACCCGATTCAGTCCAGGCCAGTCCTGTACCAACGCCGACTTCATTATGATCTTGTTCCATCTCAGGCAGGTATTTTGGAACACCCAGGTATTTGTGGAGGTTCTTCGGTGTAATGACAAAGGTTTTATCTTTACCCTCGGCTACTTTACGAGCCACTTTCCTCAATACATTTGCAATTTCCCGCTCAAGGTTTCTAACCCCTGCTTCTCGAGTATATTGAAAAATTATTTTTCGAAGGGTCAAATCTGAGAGGTGGGCGTGTTTTTCTGAAATTCCATGGGCTTCCAATTGACGGGGGATCAGATAATTGCGGGCAATGCCCAGTTTTTCCTCTTCGGTATACCCAGATAGTTCTATGACCTCCATCCGGTCCCGAAGGGCGGAGGGAATTGGATCCATCAAATTGGCCGTCGTGATAAACATCACATTGGAAAGATCAAACGGAACCCCCAAATAGTGATCACTAAAAGCATTATTTTGCTCTGGGTCCAAAACTTCTAAAAGGGCCGCAGCGGGATCCCCTCGAAAGTCCGCCCCGATTTTATCCACTTCATCCATCATAAAAATGGGATTGTTTGAGCCCGCTTGTTTTATTCCCTGAATAATTCGCCCAGGTAACGCGCCGACATAGGTTCTCCGGTGTCCACGGATTTCTGCTTCATCACGAATACCACCCAGAGATACCCGCACAAATTCTCTTCCCAGGGCCCTGGCGATGGAGCGTCCCAATGAGGTTTTTCCAACCCCAGGGGGCCCCACAAAACACAAAATGGGCCCTTTCATTTTTTCTTTGAGTTTTCGGACCCCCAGGTACTCCAGAATTCTCTCTTTGACCTTCTCCAAATCATAATGGTCCTGATTGAGGACTTTGGATGCAGCCTTGATGTCTAGATTATCTTTGGTTTTTTTACTCCATGGAAGCTCCCCCAACCATTCCAAATAGGTTCGCACGGTAGAGGCTTCTGCGGAATCAGGATGCATTTTCTCTAAGCGCTTCAACTGTTTTTCTGCTTCTTTGAGGACTTTTTCGGGCATTTTGGCATCTTTGATCCGCTTTTTAAACTCCATCACCTCTTCCGCCCGTTCATCGCCGTCCCCCAATTCCTTTTGGATGGCTTTCATCTGCTCCCGAAGGAAATATTCCCTTTGAAGACGATCCATCTCTCCTTTGGCTTCCGCCTGAATTTTCTGCTGCATGACCAAAACTTCCATTTCTTTGATCAGGATCTCATTGACCTTTTTTAATCTCGCAATGGGGTCAAATATTTCAAGAACCTCTTGAGCCACCTCGGCTTTTAATCCCAAATTGGAAATCACCATATCCGAAAGTCGGCCTGGGTCCTCCACGTTCTCAATAACCACCATGACATCGGGAAGGAGTAACTTTCCCAGGCTAATCATTTTTTCAAGTTGTTCTTTCACATTTCGCATTAAAGCTTCAATTTCTACCAATTCACCGGTAAATTTTGGCTCCACCAACCGCTCGACCCGAACCTCAAAAAAAGGCTTTTTTTGGACAAATTCAATTATTTTTGCTTTGGTCATACCCTGGACCAGGATTTTAATTCGGCCATCAGGGAGCTTTAACATCCTCATAATCATGCCAATTGTTCCCACCGAATAAATATCCTTCGGCTCAGGACTCTCCACTTCCAGGGATTTTTGGGCCACCAACAAGATCATACGATTTCCCGCCAAGGCTGTCTCAATGGCCTGCACGGACATTTCACGGCCTACAAATAAAGGAAGAACCATATGGGGGAAAACAACAATATCGCGGACGGGTAATAAAGGCACCCGTTCCGGGATATCGATTGATTGAACCTCTGGCTCACCTGATATTGCCATCACGCCTCCTTTAAGTCTAAGTAGAAAACCATTAAACCATTGAATAGTCCAGTAAGTCTGGAAAAAGATTAGGGGTCATTATATTCTATCGGCAAGGCACTCTTAAAACTAGATTACTTCGGCTCTAAATCACAACCTTTTAAAAGGAAAAAATATCATTGGGAGGGGAATTATGACCATCCCCCCCGAGCCAGAATCAAAATTTCAACCTCTTTAAATAATTACGGAACTCCTTCCCCAACTCCTTGTTTTTCAAGCCAAATTCAACTGTCGCCTTTAAAAATCCAAGTTTATCTCCAGCGTCATACCGTTTTCCCTGAACCATATAGGCATATACCGGTCCCTGCTCAACCAGGTTTCTAATCCCATCGGTTAATTGAATTTCCCGGTTTCGCCCCGGCTTTGTCTTTTCAAGGCTTTCAAATATTTCTGGAATCAGAATATACCGGCCGATCACAGCTAAATCCGAAGGGGCTTGATCAATCGAAGGTTTTTCAACCAGATCTTCTACCAAATATACCCCCTCTTCTATTTCTTTCCCCTTAATAACCCCATAATGTGAGACCTCTTCTCGTTCGACGCGCTGGATAGCAATGACAGGGGATTTCACTTCATTGAACAAGTCAACCATCTGTTTTAAAGCAGGTTTGGGAGAATCAATGATATCGTCTCCTAACAAAACAGCAAAGGGTTCATCCCCTACCAGATTTTTTGCACATAATATGGCATGACCCAAACCAAGCGGGTGCCGTTGCCTCACATAACAAAAATCAGCAAGCTCGGATATTTTTCTTAACTCCTTTAAAAGGGAATGTTTTCCACCTTCTTTTAAATTTTCCTCCAACTCGAAAGAAATATCAAAATGGTCCTCGATGGCACGTTTTCCTCTCCCCGTAATTATGATAATTTCCTGAACACCTGAATTTACGGCCTCCTCCACGACATATTGCACCAAAGGTTTATCTACCAATGGTAGCATTTCCTTGGGAGAAGCCTTGGTTGCGGGGAGGAACCGTGTTCCCAACCCCGCGACGGGGAAAACAGCTTTACGAACTCTGGCTTGCTCACTCATCCTAATAACACCCTTTTGAAGGTCCCCATCGGCTAAAAAAGAGATACTTAAAAAATATATTCTCTTTCAGTGATTCTCGAAATCCGTTTCTCCCCATGCCCAAGACTTCACCCCTCATTATTAAAGCCATCAGCTATTTACGAAAACCCACACCTTGTAAAAACCAAACCTCCTTGTGACAGTTGTTTTGGCCACGTTTGATCCCAGATTAATAAAAACAGGTCAAATCTGGGAGTCGCAAGGTGTCTTGAAGATTGGACAGTTCCGGGGGTTGGACAATTAAAGGTAAGTACATTTTACAAGCGAACCCAATAAAAAGTCAAGGCAATGAGCGTTTCTCCTCCCCCCTAATCCCACCTCCTATTCCCAATGTCAGGCTTTTCTTATATTAAAAAAATAAAAGATCGAGAAAAAGACAAAAAATGAATTACGCCAACCCAGACAATTCCAAAAAAATTTCTTCGACCCTTTCTCTGATCTGATCAATGGGTTCCCCACCATCAATTATATAATCTGCATATTGTCTTTTTTCCTTTAGGGGAATTTGGGAATCCACCCGCTTTTTAGCCTCATCCCGGGTCAGATTGTCCCGTTCCACCAATCGCTTGAGTTGTAGTGCCCGATTGACATAAACCAAAATAACCTTATCCATTAGTTCAAAACTTCGGGTTTCAATAAGCAAAGGAACATCAAAGATAATAACCGCTTGGGGATCACGATCAACGATCGCTTTTCTTTGCCTTTCTTCTTCTGCAAAAACCCGAGGGTGAACAATGGCATTGAGCTCCTCTCGTTTTTCCGGATCATCAAAGACAATTCTTCCCAGTTTTTTTCGGTCAATAGACTTATCAGGCAGGAGAATCTCTTTTCCAAAGGCCTCTACAATTTTCCCCCATGGAGGGCTAGAGGGAGAAATCACTTCATGGGCAATTCGATCCGCATCGATAATATAAGCCCCTCTATCCCGGAAAAGGCCCGAAACCACACTCTTTCCACTAGCAATCCCACCTGTCAGGCCAGCCAAAATCATTTACTAAACCGCTTCCCTTTCCCTTTGGGAAGATTTTTATGGGAATTACTTTAAAATCTCTCCAAAGGAAAAAGCCCTCTTAAATGAAAGATCGGAGAAAAGACACCCAAAAATTCCATAGGTCCCTCTTTATTTTTTTCTCCTTTCCGAGAGATATCTAATCCTCAAATTCCGTTTCCACGTAATGCTCGGCCAAATCTTCCTGGGTATTAAGGGATTTTAAATATTTTACGGCTTTTTCATGATAGGGGCTTTTGGGGTATTCCGTAATGAGTTCTTGGAAAGTCAAAGTGGCTTTTTCGGGAATCCCGCTTAATTGATAGGACCGACCTAAATAATAAAGAGCACCAGTGATGGTTGGGGTATCTTTAAAATCCTTGAGAATTCCTTGAAAGCGGGAAACGGCAGCCGGGTATGAATTTTTTTTATAATAAAAACGGCCAACATAAAATTGATAGGCGGCTAACCGTTCACGGCAAAAATTGATTTTTTCCTTGGCAAGGGTGGTGTATGGAGAATCCGGATATTTTGCCAGAAGGTTTTGAAAAGCATGGAGAGCCTTTTGCAACGGCTCCTGGTCTTGATCAATGGACCGAATTTGGTGAAAATAACTCATTCCTAATTTAAAATGAGCATATCCCGCAAAACGATGGAGGGGGTGGAGATCTAGAAACCGCTGATATTCCCCTGAGGCTTCAATATAACTTTTGTCCCTGTAGTAGGCTTCGGACCGCTTAAGCAGTGTTAGGGGATCATAACTTTTTTCTAAAGATCCTTCGGTGGCCTCAAGGATCTTTTCATCAATTTCAAGATTAGGGAGATAGGGCTCTTCTGCTTTAGATGAAAACCAACTGCACCCCCCCAAAAACAGAATACAAAAAACGGAAATTGCTTTATTTTTCAATGGGCCTCCAAGGTCATGCCCTTTTCCAAAAAAATTTTCGCTAAGCTATCAAAGATGAGGGTTAATAGCAAGATTTAAAAAATTATACCTACTCGAGTTCCAAAAAGGATTCTGCAGGGTTTTCCTTTCCATCCCTATTCTTACCAATTTTGTCCAAATCCCTTTTTCTAACAGCTGTAGTATACCATGAAATCGGGCACCCCCCTCAACTCCAAGAAACATTCTGAATTTTATTCAAATGGAGCAATTCAAATTTCCTTGACTCAAATATAACGATCAGATAGAATCCCGGCGGTGGGGAGGAAATGAAAATACGAATCGTAGGCGGAACCGATCAGGGAAAACATCGAAAGTCCAATGAAGATGCGTATGGAATCTTTGAAGACCTAAACCTTGCCGTGGTCGCTGATGGCATGGGGGGGCACGCCGCAGGAGAGGTGGCCAGCCGCCTCGCGGTTGAATCGGTCTATCAGACCATCCTTCAAAATCCTCCGGGGGAACCCACCCAACTTTTAAATCAAGCCATTCTAAACGCCAATGCCCGTATTTTAGAGACCGCAAAGAAAGATCCTGCATTAACAGGAATGGGCACCACCATTGTGGTCCTTTTAATTTCTGGAGAGACTGCCCATATCGGCTATGCAGGGGACAGTCGGGTTTATTTATTCAGAAAATCAACCCTCAAACAACTCACTGAAGATCACTCCCTGGTTGGAGACTATATTCGAAAAGGCCTTCTGACCCCTGAAGAAGCACAAAAAAACCCTTTAAAGCATGTCATTACCCGGGCTTTGGGAACCAGTGAACCTTTAAAGGTCGATCAGGTATCTCTTCCCCTGGAAGAAGATGATATTTTCCTTCTTTGCTCTGATGGTTTAAGTAATATGGTGAACGATGAAGATCTCCAGGGGGAGATTTCTTCCGGGGACCAAAACCTTGAAACCTCCTGCTCTGGGTTGATCCAATTGGCAAATAAAAATGGGGGAGCAGATAATATTACGCTGGTGCTCCTCCAATGTCAGAAGAACTCATCCTAAAAAAACCAATGATTCCCTTTCCCCGCAAACTCATTGTATTCCTTATTCTCTTCCTCCTAATTCTAATTTCTGGAGGAGACCTCCTTCGCCTGTACGTTGATTGGCTCTGGTTTCAGGAAATTCAATATGAAGAAGTTTTTAAAACCACGCTTTTTACAAAAATTCAAGTGGGATTATTTTTTGGCATCGGTTTCTTTCTGATTCTATTCCCAAACCTTTACTGGGCAATTAATCGTCGCCAAAACCAACTTTGGGTTTTCTTAGAGACCCAATTTTCGGTTCCTCTGGCCCCCATTTTACGCCCTCATTTGAACAAAATCGTTTTTTCTGTTTCGGTTTTAATTTCACTTCTCATTGGAATCAGAGAGTCCACCCAATGGAAAAGTTTTTTACTCGCAACCCATTCTGTTCCCTTTGGCCTTACTGATTCTTTATTTCAAAACGACTTTGGGTATTACGTATTTCAATTTCCCTTTTTGGTCCATATTCAAAGCTGGATTCTATCCAATCTCTTCCTGGTTACCATTTTGACGGCGATTATTCTCACATTAAACCAAGGAATCCAAATTCTTCCACAAGGGGTTTCCCTTCTTCGAGATGCCCGTGTTCACCTTTTTACACTTGGGACTTTGATTCTTTTTTTAAAAGGTTGGGGTTACCATTTAGAGACCTATCAGCTTCTCTTTTCCCAACGGGGAGTGGTATTTGGAGCGGTCTATGCCGATGTCAATGCGCTCCTTCCGGTTCTAAAGGTTTTGGTTTGGGTTTCTCTTTTGGCCGGCGCTATTCTCCTTACCAGTGCCTTTCGAGAAGGGTGGCTCCTTCCCTTAGGGGCCATTGGATCGGTCCTGATTATTTCCATCGCGGGTGCCTCTATTTTTCCAGACCTTCTCCACCGGTTAAGAGTTGCCCCCAATGAAATTGTCAAGGAAACTCCTTATATTAACCAAAATATCAGCCAAACGCGTTTTGCTTACGGCCTGAATAAAATTGAGGAAAAAGAATTCCCTGCCGAAGAAAATCTAACAAAAAACTCTTTGATCCGAAATGATCTCACCATAAAAAATATTCGACTTTGGGACCATGGTCCTCTCTTGGATACCTACCGACAACTCCAACAAATCCGCCCCTACTATGACTTTGTGGATGTGGATAATGACCGTTACATGATCAACGGGGAATACCGCCAGGTAATGCTCTCTCCCAGGGAATTATCCTATCGCAATCTCCCGGGTGGAGAAAACTGGATTAACGAACACCTGACCTACACCCATGGCTTTGGGGCCACCATGGGTCCCGTGAACCGCATATCTCCTGAAGGGCTTCCGGAATTCATCATTAAAGATATTCCCCCTTCCTCTGACTCGAATATCATGATTAAACGACCGCAGATCTACTATGGGGAAATTACAAATGATTATGTTTTTGTAAAAACCAAGGCATTGGAGTTTGATTACCCCATTGGAGACAAAAACCAATATTCTAACTACGTGGGAGAGGGAGGTGTTCCGATTTCATCCCTCCTCAGAAAACTTCTTTTTTCTATTAAATTTAAAACCATTAAAATTCTTCTCTCCAATGATATTACCTCTGAAAGCAAAATCATGTTTTACCGAACCATTCGGGAAAGAGTAAACATGATTGCCCCTTTTTTCATTTATGATCAAGACCCCTATTTGGTGATCTCTGATGAAGGAAACCTTTATTGGATCATGGACGGTTATACAACAACCGCTCAAATTCCTTATTCTCAACCCGCCCTCCGGAACGGGGAAAATTACATTCGAAATTCAGTCAAAGTGGTGATCGATGCTTATCAGGGGACGACCTCTTTTTATATCAGTGATCCTGAAGACCCGATTGTCAATAGTTTCTCAAAAATCTTTCCAGTATTATTCAAACCCATGGAAGAAATGCCACCGGATTTAAAATCACACATCCGCTATCCTCAAGACATGTTTAAACTTCAGGCCAATATGTTTGCCACTTACCATATGCAGGACCCACAAATATTCTATAACAAGGAAGATCTTTGGTTTATTCCCAAAAAAGGGGAAAAGGATATTGATTCCTACTACACCATCATGAAACTTCCCAAAGAAGACAAAGAAGAGTTTATTTTAATGATTCCGTATACCCCAGCCCGGCGAGACAATATGTCCGCTTGGCTGGCAGCACGCTCGGATGGGCCCCATTATGGAAAGTTGATTGTGTATCTATTTCCAAAACAAAAACTTATTTTCGGTCCCCGCCAAATTGAAGCCCGAATTGACCAGGACTCTTATATTTCCCAACAATTAACCCTCTGGAGCCAAAGAGGCTCCCAGGTTATTCGGGGAAGCTTACTGGTCATTCCCATTGAGGAATCCCTTCTTTATATTCAACCCCTCTATCTAGCAGCAGAAGCGGGACAGCTCCCGGAATTAAGGCGTGTTATTGTTGGTTATGGCAACCAGCTTACCATGGAGAAAAACCTTGAAGCCTCCTTAAGCAATATTTTCGGGGGTGAAACTACCGAAAGAATCGGTTCAGGCCCTTCGGATCAACCTCAGACCTCACCTGAAACGGATTCAACGATCAAGGAGTTAATCCAACTGGCGGTAGACCATTTTCAAAAGGCCCAAACTTTCCAAAAAGAAGGAAATTGGGCGGAATATGGAGAAGAACTCAATCGCTTAGAAAATGTTCTAAGAGAACTAACCCACCACAAATAATTTAGCTTTTTCCGCATTTCCTCCACACCCCTAATATTGACAAATCTTTGTTTTTATTATAAACTTTCCTCTTGAAAACACTCCCAGGGGAAAAAACCTGAAGGAAAATTAAAACCCTTTTTATTTTCCAAAAGGAGATGAGTGACCTTTTACCCAACCTTTTCTTTTAAAAGGACCAAATTAGAAAAAGTTTTAAATATTGTCCTGATGACCCATGGAAATCCCACGGCTTTTTTAATTTAGTAGATCACATTTCAGTTTAGTTTAATTAAAAAATTTTTTTTTAAAAAAAAAGTTAAATTTTAGAAAAATTAGGTTTTTATTCTAATAAGGGGGGAAATGGAAAACCAAAAAGAACCCATTTCGATAATAAAAGAAAGGAGAGAAACCCCACGTTTATTAGTGGGGCCTAACCAAAAAACATTCATTGAAATCGACGTTCCCTTCCCAAAGAATACAAAGCTCGTAAAAGAGGTCCTGGATTTAAGTTTTTCAGGTTTATCATTTCGAATGGCCCACCAGGAAGGCTTTTTTCTGCCCGGGACTCCACTTCAAAAAATTACAATAAATTATGGAAAAGAAAAAATAAAAACAAACGCAGAAGTTGCTCATATTACCAACAGTCATCTCCCCACTTCTACCGAATACAAGGTAGGAATTAATTTTTTAGACCGAAATAAAAAAGGGAGAACAATTTTAGGGAAAAATGTAATTGATACCACATTCCGGCCCTTAAGGTTTTCAAAAGAAGATTTCCCTGGAATTATCTTTGAAGTCGAATTCAAATTAAAAAACCGCCAATACAAAAAAGGGATTGTTAGCAATTTTTCAAGGTACGGTTTAAGTTTTCAATTTAAAAAAGAAGATTTTAAATTTAAAAAAGGGTTCATATTTGAAAACATTATTCTTCTTGTCCAAAAAGAAGAAGTTTTTTCAGGGAAAGCAAAAATCATTCACCTTGAGGAAAATAAAATCGCGAGCATTTTAAGTGTAATGCTTTTGGATAAACCCTTGGATGTTGGCCTTATTTTTTCAATAAAAAAAATGAATGAATTAAAAGTAAAAAATATAGAAGAAATTAATTTTTTAAGAAATTTTGAAAAAATTGATCACAATTTTAAAGCAAATGTCGCAGATCTGAGGTACTTTTTGGAGGGTATCAAAAAAACATTAGACCAAAATGAAATTTTTTTTAAGGAAGAAAACGAAAGCACCCAGAAAATGGCAGAAAAATCCTTTTTAAATATTGTTGGGAGTCAAGCATTTGAAAAAATGGATGAAATTTTGGTTAACCTTAATAAAAACACTAAAGAGTTTGATGAACAGGAACATGAATGCCATAAAGAATATTTTCAAAAACAGTTACACCATCTCTTTCTTCTCTCCCCTTTTGTTAAACGAGCATATATCAAACCTTTGGGTTACCCTGGCGATTATCAAATGATGGATATGGTTTACCGGGATGGAGATGAAGGCAACAGCCTATTTGCAAAATTAATCAACCGATATTCTTCCAAGCATATAGCGGCTGCTCAAGCAAGCCAAAACAGAATTCCATATTTGGTTTCAAAAATTGAAAGAACTGCGAAAAGAATCTTAAAATCTAAAAAAGCAGGGGTTGCCCGTATAGCAAGTATAGCCTGTGGTCCTGTTAATGAAATTTCCGAATTTCTGGCAAAAAGTTCAATAAGCCAAAAATGTGAATTCTCTTTAATCGATGTGGAGCCTGAGGCGCTTTATTTTTCTCATGAAAAGATTTTTGATTTCAAAACTTTTTTTGGAAATTGTGCAAAATTTAACCTGATAAATAAATCCGTAAAAAAACTGATACAAGAATCGAGAAAAACTTCCCCTCTACCTAACCAAGACCTCATTTACAGCGCCGGACTTTTCGAATATTTATCTGACCATACGGCTACCAAACTTATTGAGGTTCTTTTTAATTTTATTGCACCTAAAGGCTCATTAATTATAGGAAATTTTGGGGTTTCAAATGAATTTAAATGTTACATGGAATATGTTTCAGAATGGTATCTCTTTCACCGCACACAGGAACAACTCCTCTCCTTCTCCAAAGGGATTTCTTCCGCTAGGAAAGTTTATTGTGAATCTGAAAAAACCGGAATAAACCATTTTTTAATCTTGGAAAAATGAATATTCCTGAAGGAATCCAAAAGGAATACCAATCATTTATTCGTGACCTTAGCTTGGAACGTTTAAGGCTTGGGTGTATTTTATCCTTTACTCTGGTCCCTCTTTCCTCGGTTTTAGATTATTTAACCAACCCAGAATTCTTTACTAAATTCCTTTATATTCGGATAATTTGTAGTTTTATAGCTCTCTTGATATTTCTAACAACGTTTTGGAATACCTCAAAGAAATATTCAACTATTCTGGGAATAATACTAACCAGTGTTGTGGGAATATCCATTGCTCTAATGATCCGTTATCTTGGACACGAAACCCCTTACTACGCTGGCTTAAATTTAATTATTCTAGCAATTGGTTTAATTTTTCCTTGGGGGCTCTTGGAAACTGCAATTGCCTGTACTTTAATCTATAGTTATTACATTGTTCCAATTCTTTTATTCGATGTCATTAACAATTTCGCTATTTTTGCAAACAATAATGTTTTTATTCTTGAAACCATTGTAATTGCACTTGCCAGCAGTTACTTTAGTTCTACCCTACGGTTAAGGGAATTTAAATCCCGGTTTGAATTAAAAATGATTAATTTGAGATTAGAAGAAACAAAATCAAATTTAGAACAGGCCTATTCCAAACTGAAAGAACTAGATGAAGTGAAATCCAAGTTCTTCTCCAATGTTTCCCATGAATTAAGGACTCCTCTTACCTTAATATTGGCTCCTCTCGAATCCATTCTAAAGGGAGAACTCGGGGAAATCAATTTCCAACAGAACAAACAAATCCAAATCATGTACAATAACGCTTTGAGGCTCCTTAAACTCATTAATAACCTGTTGGATCTTGCAAAAATTGACGCAGGGAAAATGGAGCTTTATTACAACCAAGGAAACATTGTGGAATTTATAAAAGGTATTGTGGCATCGGTTTCCCCAATGGCGGAAAAAAAGAAAATTCATCTAACTTTCTTAGAGGGAAATTCAGTTCCAGCTTTTTATTTTGATCGGGATAAGATCGAAAAAGTCATCTTGAATCTATTGTTTAACGCATTAAAGTTTACTGAATCAGGGGGAAACGTAACCGTTCGATGTGAACCCAACCGTAATAATAAGGAAGAAGTGGTAATCGATATTCAAGACACGGGCATCGGAATTGCCGAAGAAGACATGCACAAACTTTTTTCCCGTTTCTCCCAAATCGATTCCTCTTCCACACGCCGTTTCGAGGGAACCGGCGTAGGGCTGGCCCTGGCCAAGGAAATTGTGGAACTCCATCAAGGTCGAATATGGCCCACCAGTGAATTGGGAAACGGAACCACAATGACCTTTACCCTCCCCTTAAAGCTTGATCTTACGGGAGAGGGGGGAGTCGTTCACGAGGATCGGCGAAAAATCCAAAAACCGGTACTCCCAGAAAACCGGGATCAGGATTGGACCAAACATATTCATACAGCCGCAGAATATAGTGGGGCAGGCCTTCTTATTGAAGAAAATACCCCGGATCCCCTGTCCCATAAAAAGCCGAATTCTGATCAGTTAACGATTCTCCTTGTGGAAGATAATCCAGATATGATCAACTTTATCGGTTTTCACCTCCACGAGGAATTCAACCTCCTAAAGGCGACCAATGGAGAAGAAGGCCTATCTTTGGGGTTCCAGCATGTCCCGGATCTCATCATTTCCGATGTGATGATGCCCAAAAAAAATGGTTATGAATTGTGCAAAGAAATCAAAGGGAATATCAGGACAAAACATATCCCAATTATTTTACTAACAGCCAAGGCGGATCTTTCAATGAAAATTGAAGGACTGGAACATGGAGCAGATGATTACTTAACCAAACCCTTTAATGCACAAGAACTCAAGGCCAAGGTGAAATCTCTTTTAAATCAACGGAGGTTGGAAAAAGAGATTCAGTTAAGAAGCGAGGAATTGGAAGCGACCTTACATGCATTGACCGAAACACAGAGTCAGTTGGTCCATTCGGAAAAAATGGCGGCTTTAGGATTACTGGTTGCTGGAATTGCCCATGAAGTCAATAATCCCGTGAGTTTCGCAAAAGGAAGCCTTAATAACCTGAAAAGATCGCTGGATGACATAAACGAACATCTCAATACAGGTAAAGAAGAACCGGTTTCTGAGGAAACCCTTGGGGATATTAAAAACTCCATGGGAATTATCAAAAGTGGTCTGGAGAGAACAGAAGCCATAATCAAGGACCTAAAAAACTTTTTGCAAAAAGACCAAATTCACTTTAAAATAAACGATCTCCATGCTGGCCTGGACTCCACTTTGAACCTTTTAAAACATGAACTTGGACAAGGGATCCAAGTGGAAAAACAGTATGGAGATATTGGAATGGTTGAAACCATCCCCAGTCAGCTCAATCAAGTTTTCATGAACTTGCTCCAAAATGCCATACACGCCATTCAGAAAAAAGGAGAGAAAAAAGGAGAGATTTCAATTAAAACGGAAAAAACCGACCAGGAAATTTTAATTTGCATCCGGGATTCGGGTACAGGAATGAAAAAGGAGGTTCTCTCCCACATCTTTGAACCCTTTTTCACAACTAAGGAGGTCGGCGTGGGCACAGGTTTAGGACTTTCTGTCAGTCACCGGATCATATTAAATCACAATGGAACCCTAGAGGTCCAAAGCGAAGAGGGAAAGGGAAGTGAGTTTAAAATCTTGCTGCCGATAAAACAAAATGTAAAGGAAGACTCCCCCTCTCTTACGTCCGCCTCTATTCAGTTGAATCCTTCCCCAGGAAATGAGATCCATGGCCGCGGAAATTAATTATAAAGAATACCAAATTCTTTTTGTGGATGATGAAGAATTTGCACAAATTACCTTTAAAGGGCAATTTAAAAAGGAATTTAACATTAGCACAACCGGGAATGGGGAAAAAGCCTTAGATTTAATTGAAAAAGAGGAAGTTGCATTGGTTGTAACCGATCAACGGATGCCGGGAATGAGCGGTGTTGAACTCCTAAAGCACATAAAAGAAAGAAAACCTGATATCGTTCGAATCCTTCTCACTGCTTACTCAGATATGGACACCGTAATTGAAGCAATCAACTCAGGAAACATTTATCGCTATTTAACCAAACCTTATGAAGAGGAAGAGGTAAGGGCGGCTCTGAAACAGGGGTTAGAAAAATTTCACCTTGTAAAAGAGCGAAATAGATTATATGCTGAAAAACTGGAGACTATGAAGAAAATGGCCCGGACCAATCGTCTCACTGCCATTGGAACCTTTGCAGCAGGAATGGCCCATGAAATACGAAACCCCTTGACCTCTATTAATACATTTATTACCATTGCTCCGGAAAGAAAAGATGATCGAGAATTCCTTGAAAATTTTAGTAAAATTGCCCTTGAGGATGTCAACAGGATTTCACGTTTGGTTCAGGAAATTTTGGATTATGCCCGTTCATCTGAACCTAAATTTTCTGAAGAAGACTTAAACGAAATCATTCATTCTTCTTTATTTTTCATTGGGATGGAAACAGAAAAAATGGATATCCGAATCCAGGAAGATCTTTCTTTAGAGGTACCTAGGATAATTTTGGACCGCCAACAAATGAAACAGGTTCTTTTAAACCTATTCATTAATGCAATGGATGCGATGGGCAAAGAGGGGGGAACGATCCAAGTAAAAACCCACACCACTCAAAAAAACGGGTCCGATTGGGTCCAAATCGAAGTAAAGGATACCGGGCCTGGGATCCCTGAAGACTCATTAGAACATATTTTTGATCCTTTTTATACAACCAAGCATGACAGTAAAGACAGAGAGGGGACTGGATTAGGGTTGGCCATTGTCCATCAAATCATTCAAGAACACGGTGGTTCTATTGAAGTTAAAAGCGAAATGGGAAAAGGAACTTCCTTTATCATAAACCTTCCGGTCAATCCTCTCCTTCATCGAAAAGCAAAACCACCAATGCAGTTATAGTATTTTTTTTTTAGAACTAGAAGGAGTCTTGATTCCTGTGTCTGCACTTCAGGAGAGCTTACAGGTTTTTAAAACTGCCCCCCTTTCCCAACCCCTTAACCTTTTGTTCGTTTACCCTGACCCAGAATTCTCTTTCCTAACCCGTAAAATTCTATCTGCCGATGGGGCAGTTTTTGAGGCAGGGACTGCCCGCGAGGCCCAAACTTTAATTCAAGCACACACCTTTCAAATTGCGGTCATATGTAAACTTGGGGACCAGCCCCCTTCTCACGATTCCTTAGATTTAATCATCCATTTAATCGATCAACACCCCGATATTTTCATATACTTTTTTTCCGACCTACCGTTGGAGGGACCCTTCAAGGAATATCAACAGGGGGGCATTATAAATCAAATTTCAACCTCTATGGATCAAATAAAACTAATTCAAGATCTTGCCAAAAGGATCGGAATAAAAGATTGGAAACAGAAACTGTTTTCATTTACGGAACCTCTTCCCCCTTATGGAAAACACATTTTTCCATCTGAAATTTCAGAAAACTTTTTTCAAAACTCTCTCCCCAATGAGGTTGAAGAAATTTCTTTTCAAAACATTGCGGATGAACCCCTTTTCCCAACTTTTTTAAAACAGGAAAAGAGGGAAATGATACCCCCTATCGAAATCCCAAAATTTTCTAACCATAAATTGCAATTCCAGGATAATTTCACTACCTCTGAAAAACAACTCTTTTTCAAATTTTCGGACCCGACCCGTTTAATCAATTTCTTCACCCTGGAAATAGCCCACAAAATCAAAAACCCTCTGGTTGCCATCAAAACCTTTACCGAGCTTTTGAAAGATAACTTTAATGATCAAGGTTTTAGAGAAGAATTTTATCCAATCGTCAAAAATGAAATCGGAAAAATTGATCAAACCGTGGAATCTCTAATCGAATTTTCTGAACACCTAGACACGTTAACACCCCATTCCAATTTACTTCAAATTTTGGAGAACCAGGTTAAGGCCGTTAACCAAGAGGGGCAGGGAAAAATGAAGATATCCCCTCCATTACAGACGCTTTCCCCGTTTTTGATTGATGAATCAAAAGCCTCTTATACCTTTAAACTTCTATTCAATGCCATTAAGGAAAACCTGGGGGGGCTCCACGATATTGAAATCCAGACGGAACCATTACTTTCTGAATCCCCTCCTGGAGGATTAGTGATTACAATACTTTTCCCCCCAAAAAATTCCGTATCTGGGCCATTAAAGGGGTTAGACCTGATTTTGGCCCAATGGTTTATCGAAAGCCTAAACGGTCAAATCAAAGAAGATACCATCGGCACCCGTTCTGTTTTTAAGGTTATTTTCTATCCCTCTCTGAAGGAAACCACGGAAAGGTTTTTTTCACACTCCCAGGAACCCATGTGTGATCGCCGTCAACACTCATTCCCATTAGCGTTTAAAGATCGCAGAAATTCCGAAAGGCGCATTAAATGGCTTCCCATTTCTTTCGGAGATCGGCGAGGGTCTCCCTAAACCCCTTTGGAGAATAAACCATGCATAGGCTCCTAGTTGTTGATGACGAATATAGTGTACGAGAATCAATAAAACTTATTTTAAAAAATGAATATCAAATTCTTTTTGCCTCTGAGGGGGAAGAAGCAGTTCAGTGTTTTGAAAAGGAACATCCCCACCTTATTATTCTGGATATCCTTATGCCAAAGATGGATGGGATTCAGGTTCTTAAGAAGATTCGTGAGATTGACCCTATTCTTCCCGTTATTATGCTTACAGCAACCAAAACAGTAAAAACAGCCGTTGAGGCCATGAAGCTGGGGGCAACCGACTACATTACAAAACCCTTCGATGTGGAAGAAATTTCGATTCTAATCAAAAGGGCTTTAGAAAAGCAGGACCTTGAGCGGGAAGTAAAAACCCTTCGGTGGGAAGTCAAAAAGAAATTTGGATTCGGAAATATTTTGGTGGGAAAAAGCCCCCCCATGAAAGAAGTGTGTTCAAAAATTGAACAAATTGCTGATACCAGGACAACCGTTCTCATTACCGGGGAAAGTGGAACGGGAAAAGAACTGATTGCCAAAGCACTCCATTATAATAGCTCCCGAAGGCACAAACCTTTCATCGCAATAAACTGTGCGGCCATCCCTGAAACCCTGATCGAAAGTGAGCTATTTGGCCATGAGCGAGGGGCCTTTACCGACGCAAGGGTTCGAAGGTTGGGTCATTTTGAAATGGCCAATTCGGGAACTCTTTTCCTAGATGAAATTGCGGATTTAAGCCCGGCCACACAGGCCAAGCTATTAAGGGTAATTCAAGAAAAAGAATTTCTCCGTTTGGGAGGAACCCAAACAGTTAAAGTCGATGTTCGTTTAATTGCCGCAACCAACAAAAACCTGGAAAATGCGGTCAAAGAAAAATTATTTAGGGAAGACCTTTATTACCGGGTAAACGTTGTTTCGCTATTTCTTCCCCCTTTACGGAAAAGGAAAGAAGATCTCCCCCCTCTTATTCAACACTTTCTAAATAAGAAAGCGGAAGAAGAAAATAAAAAACCCAAACGTTTTTCGGACTCGGCAATGGACCTCCTTTTGAAGCATCCATGGCCTGGAAATGTTCGTGAATTGGAAAATATTATTGAACAAGTGGTCACCTTGACCCCAGAAGAGCTCATTACCCCTGAAAATCTCCCGGATAAACTGAATCGACAAATCCGGACGAATTCCCTCCGCGAAGAAACACTTTCTGGCAACATTTCTTTTGAGAATGCGCTTCTAGAATTTGAGAAAGATATTCTCCTCAGTGCACTAAGGAAAACAAACTTTGTTCAAACCCACGCAGCAAACCTGTTGGGAATTAGCAGGAGAATATTAAAATACAAAATGGATACTCTGGGTATAACTCCCCCCGACAGCCAGAACCCTGAGTCAAACCTCAGCGATCTCAATTAATGGGTTAAAGCCCCTTCCTTTGCTTTCTTTTATACTTTTCCTCGTTCCCTTCCTTCCTTTTTCTTTTTAGAAATTAAATTTCCCCAATAAATATTTAGCCTTTTTAAACTTTTTCATGGAAGATATTGGTTATTTTGAGTTTTTATAATGTTCAAAAGGGAACGTATTAAAAACCACTCTTTTTTCAATAGATTCTGAATATATTTCTAACTCCCTCAAATGTATGGATCAAAATTGTACTTTGGTAAATTTTTTCCTAGTTCACCATTTTGAACGAAACCGATTTTTCCTAAGCGGTTAGGCACTTTAGAGGACCCTTTTTAAATTTTCCCTTTTATTTTTAATGGAATAAGATTTGCACTCTTTCCCCCCTAACCATTAGGAAAAACTTCTTGTTGGCGGTTTGGAATAAACCATTCAACCATTAAGTCATTCAATTTAAATCAAGGATAGGGCGTTTCAAAATACTTTATGGAAACCTCTGACCCAGACCAAATTGTTTTTCAACCCTCATATTCAAGTAAGAAAGGTTAAACATGCAAACAAAACCTAATATTCTAATTGTGGATGATGAAGCGGGTCCAAGAGAATCCTTAAAAATGATTTTAAAACCTTTTTATGGTATATATACCGCGGAAACGGGAGGAAAAGCTCTTCAAATCGTAGAAAAGGAAGAGATCGATTTAGTCACTTTGGATTTAAAGATGCCTGACCTTCATGGAACCGAGGTCCTCCGAGAAATTAAAAAATTGAGCGGAGATGTAGAGGTAGTCATTATTACAGGATTTGGAAGCTTAAAAAGTGCGGTGGAAGGGATCCGTTTTGGAGCCTCTGATTATCTTTTAAAACCTTTTAACGTTTCTGAAATCGTCTCCATCATTAATAGAACATTAGAGAAAAAGAGACTTTATGATCAACTTAAAGGTTTCCTACAAGACCTTGGAAATTTGGTAGGTTTGGAAACAAATCTTAACGAAGTAAGAAATAACTTATCCGAGAAATACTCATTTCTGGAAGAGGTGAAAAGAATTCTTGATAAAAATAAACCCGATTTGAAGGAAGAGGCAACCATTGGAAATCTGGAGTTTGCAAAAACATTGGCTGAATTGTTTGAAAGCAAAGACCTTTATTCCAAAGGCCATTCCACCCGGGTTTCCCATTATGCCTTGCTCGTCGCACAAGAATTGAACCTTTCCCAAAAACAAAAGGAAATTCTACAAATGGGAGCCTATATCCACGATATTGGAAAAATTGGAATCGATAACAAAATCATATTGAAAGAAGAGAAATTTACAGAAGAAGAAAGGGAAGTGACCCGGAAACACCCTATCATCGGGGTAGATTTAGTTTCCCCGATCGGAATCCCCCCTGAGGTCCTAGAGGTCATTCGTCATCACCACGAACGATTTGATGGTCTGGGATACCCCGATGGTCTTAAACAACAAAAAATACCTCTTTTAGCGCGGATTCTTACCGTTGCCGATGCTTTTGACTCCATGGTCAATGATCAACCGTACAGAACGGGAATGCCTATAGGAGCTATTCAATTAGAATTGGAAACCTGTAGCGGAACGCAATTTGATCCCGATATCGTTCAGACTTTTCTGAGCATAATCCGGGAGGAAAAAGACAAGCTTCTCCCCTTGAACCTAAACGAATCAACCTCTTAAACTTTAAATAAACCCATCTTTCCCGTGGGGGCTATGCTAGCCCAAGGACCCGGGGTGCGTACTTCCCAACATCTCTTTTGCATGTTGCAACGTGGTGGGTGTTATTTTCTTCCCCCCTAACATCCTCGCAATTTCTTTTACACGCTGGTCTTTACTCAAACGTCTCGTATGAGTAAGGGTCCTGTTTTGGTGCTGACCTTTAAAAATAACATAATGGGCATCCGCTTGACTGGCAATTTGAGGAAGATGAGTTATACAAAGCACCTGAAAATTTTGGGACAATTTTCTTAACTTCTCCCCAACAACCTCCGCGACTGCACCTCCCAACCCTGCATCCACTTCATCAAAAATCAAAGTTCGGGTAAATTCCTTTTTACCCCGGGGAAGCCTCAAAGCCAACATCAACCGGGAAAGCTCTCCTCCTGAGGCAACTTGGGACAACGGTTTTAAATCCTCTCCGGCGTTACTGGAAATAAGAAACTCAACCTGATCCATACCCGAAGGGTCTAAAAAAGAGTGTTTTTCCTGGGGCAGTGGCCGAATCGAAACCTTAAAGCGACATTTTTCCATTCGAAGAGAATCCAGTTCTTTTTCCATATGCTTCTCAAGCAATTGCGCTTTTTTAGCCCTTGCACGAGACAACGATTTAGCGGCCTTTACTGAATTTTCCAGATGATGATCAAAGGACTCCTGAAGAGAAGAAATTTCCTTATCAATATTTTCAAAGGACGAGAGCTCTTCCTGCGTTTTTTCCTTCTTCTTCAAAATATCTTCGATACTTCCTTCAAATTTTCGCTTCAATCCTTGCAACTGAAATAGTCTCTCTTCAATATGATCTAGCCGGTGAGGTTCAAACTCTATCTCCTCCTTATAATTCCGGAGTTGCTGGGATACTTCTTCTAAATGAGCGAGGGCGGTCTCAGCGCATTCCTTGACCTCCTTAAATTTGCAGTCAATTTGTTGAATATGGTCGATATGGCTCAGGGCTTTTCGGGTTTGATGGATAGCGGATTCATCAGACGCCAAAAAACCATAGGCTTCATTGGCCCATTGGGAAAGCTGCTGGGAGTGTTTTAAGATCTCTCGCTCTCTAAGGAGAGACTCCTCTTCATCAACCCCAGGATTGGTTTCTTCTATTTTTCGAATCATCTCAACCATTTCCTCTTTTTGCTTGGAAAGATGTTCCGCTTTGTTCTTTAAATCATGCAAACTGCCGTCTGCTTTCTTGAATCGGGTATAAGCTTCTTCAAAATCTTTTTTTTCGGATATCAGTCCATCAAATGTATCCAAATAACTCAGATGGTTTTTAACTTGTAATAAAGACTGATGATCATGTTGGCCGTGAAGGTCTACCAAAAATTCTCCAATTTTTTGAAGGGTACTCAGCGTCACCATTTGATCATTGATAAAAACACGCCCTTTCCCCGACCGGGGCAAAACCCGTCTCACCAAAAGTTGGTTATCTTCGCAAGGAATCTCAAATTGCTCCAAAAAGGTATGTAATGGATGTTCCTCATCAATTTCAAATACCGCCTCAATTCGGCATTCCTCACACCCCGTTCGAATAAGCTGTTGATAAGCTTTTGACCCGAGAAGAACCTCAAGGGCATCCACCAAGATAGATTTCCCCGCTCCGGTTTCGCCGGTCAAAACGGTTAACCCATCGGATAAAGACAACTGCGCTCTATCAATAATGGCAAAATCCTGAACCATTAACTCCCGAAGCATTAAATCACCTTTGGGGATTTCTACCGAAAGGAATAAAGTTTAGAGGAAATAGAATGGGGCCTTTCAGCAACACCCCCTTATTGGGCCAATAGACCTTCAATTTTATCTTTTATTTGTTTTTTGGAAGCGGCCCCTACAATTTTGTCAACGGGCTGCCCCCCGGAAAAAAACATCAGGGTTGGAATCCCCATTATTTGATAACGGCCTGCAATTTCCGGATTTTCATCCGTATTGAGCTTACAAACCCGGACCTTGCCCTCATATTCTGAGGCAAGCTCTTCAACCACTGGAGCAATCATCTGGCATGGGCCGCACCACACTGCCCAAAAATCCACCATCACCAATTCTTGGGGTTGTAACACTTCCGGCTCCCATATTTTTCCATTCACACTGATCGGTTTTCCCATTCTTTCCTCCTCACCATTTACGAAAGATTAGCATTTAGTATGAAAAATTTTATAACAGTTGAAAAGGGGTGTCAACGGTCCATTTTCCCGAAAAAACAAAGGATTTTGCCGATTCTCTTCTTAAAACAACCTTTCTAAGGGGAAAAATAGCCACTCTATTCGATGATCCAGAAAAAGAAATCCTCCTTTTACACCCCTTCGTCCTACCTAACCTCGAACCCCTACCCAATCGAATCCCAAGACCTTGCTTTCAGAAAATCATTAAGTTATGATCCAACAGAAAATTAAAATTTAAACCCCATGCTTACCCGTCCCCAAAAAAACCTGGAAACCTTTCCGAACCCCCAACCGGAAAGGGATTATGAAATCCACATGGATTGTCCTGAATTTACCTGTCTTTGTCCCAAAACCGGGCAACCCGATTTTGCCACCATCAAAATCCGGTACATTCCCAATAAACGCTGCGTTGAATTGAAATCTTTAAAAATCTATCTTTGGTCCTATCGAAATGAAGGAACCTTCCACGAAGCGGTCACCAACCGGATTCTCAATGACCTGGTGAAAGCCACACAGCCCAGGTGGATGGAAGTCTCCGGTGATTTCTATATCCGGGGAGGAATTCACACAACGGTCATCGCCACTCATCAAGCCAAAGGGTTTAAGCCAAAAAGTTAAGGAACCTCTTTTCCTATAATCCCTCTTTGATCGACAATCATCCCTAAAAGGTTAATTTCGGTAAACCTCCTCCAATGGGGAATCCCAACTTTTTTTTCTTTATTTGTTTCCTTGATCAATTCCCTGGTTGAACCCGCCTCACGAATTTTTCCATTATCGATCACAATGAAATCATCCCCCGTCCGCTCCACCTGTTCCAATTTATGGGTGACCAAAACAACGGTCATTTTATCCTTTAGGCCTTTTACCAGTTTTTCGATTGCTTCGGCTGAATGAATGTCGAGGGATGCCGTCGGCTCATCCAGAAGCAAAACCGAAGGGTCCATGGTCAACGCCCGCCCGATGGCCAGCCGCTGCTGCTGACCTTGGGAGAGGGTTCCGGCGGGTTTGTGGAGGCGATCCTTCACATGGTCCCATAAGGAAACCTCCCGTAAGGTTTCTTCTGCGGTTTCCAATAATTCTCTTTTTCCTTTTCGCTCCAGGCGCTTGATTCCGAATAAAAGGTTTTCAAGAATGGAAGTTGGAAACATACATGGTTTTTGAAAAACCATCCCCACCCTCCTTCGAACCTGACTGACCTCCATTCCGTTTTTATAAATTTCATGATCTTCAAACAAAACCGATCCCGAAAGACGAAAGGATGGAATCAGATCATTCATTCGGTTTAAAGTTCGAAGAAAACTGCTTTTTCCTGCACCGGAGGGGCCAATCACACACAAAACCCTTTTTTCATAAATGGACAGATTTACCCCTTCCAATACAGGGGTTTTCCCATAAAACAGTGAAAGATTTTTTAATTGAAAAACCGCCTTCATCTCTCCCCTTCCCAAGTAAGTTTAAACCGGACCGCCAAAGAACTCAGATTAAAAAGAAGAACCAACGCGGTACCCCAGGCATGGGTAAGAGACACAGACCCGACCCCTTCTTGGGAAAGCACAAAAAGATGGGTTTGCAGTGTAGAAACCGGTTCAATAAAGGATTGAGGAAGGGTCACCCCTGAAAAAGCCGTGGCGGTAAACAAAATGGCAGCGGTCTCCCCCGCAGCCCGGCCCAACCCCAGTAACAACCCCGTCACCCAACCATGGAAACTTTGGGGAATGACCACTTTTCGAATGACCTGGGCTTTCGTCATCCCCAAAGCCAAAGCCGCCTCACGGTAGATCAATGGAATGGTCTGAATTCCCTCTTTAATACTGATCACCAGAGTCGGTAAGATCATCACCCCCAAAATGACACATCCGGAAGCCCATGAAATTCCCCATCTCAAATATAAACCGAAAATTAAAAAACCCACCAAACCGAATAAGATGGTTGGAACCCCATTTAAGGAGAAGATCAATATATTGGCCGCTTTTTGAAAAGGGGGCTTTAAATATTCCGTCTCGTAAATCACTGCACCCAAGGCCACGGGAAGGCTGATCAAACCCGCCCCGAAAATCAGTAAAAGGGTTCCAAGGATTTGATAGGTAATTCCCCCTTCCTGACCAATGGATCTTGAGGGCTGCGTCAAAAATTCCCAGTGAATGGCCGAACCCCCTTTTATTACAATTACGCTGAGAATTAGAAATAAAAAGGAAATAGAAAAAAAAGCTGAAACACAACATACCAAAGAAAAGAAAAATGTTTTGAAACGCCTCATCCTTTATTCCCCTGAATGATCCGGTGAGCCGTGGTTGCAAAGGCCAAATTCCCAAAAAAGGTAAAAACCGCAACTAAAATAAATAATATCAACCCCAACCCGATCAGCGCATTCCAATGCATCCCCATTCCCACCGCTTCCGCGGCTTCCCTTCCCAATTTAGAGGTAATGGTTTGGGCAGGAGAAAAAATATTATAAAAGAGTTTTGGAATCCGGTCGATGCTCCCGATGACCAGCATCACCGCAATGGTCTCTCCCATGGCGCGGCTGATTCCCAGTAACACCCCCCCCGATTCCCTTCCATGCATTGGGGATCACCACCTGTACTATGGTCTCTGTGCGGTTAAGCCCCAAAGCGAACGCCTGCTCCCGAAAGGGCCGGGGAACGCTTCTTAAAGCATCATCGGAAAGTGTCATGATGGTTGGCAATATCATAATCCCCAAAATAAACCCCGCGGCAAAAAGGGTATTTCCATTTTGAAGATGAAACAGATTTTTCACTCCGGAGGTCACAAAGACGATCCCAAGCAAGCCGTAAACAACGCCGGGAATCCCCGCCAACAGCTCCATAATCGACTTAATACCCAGCCGGTATTTCATGGGCAGAAATTCAGACGTAAAGACCGCCGTTCCCAATCCCAGGGGAAGGGCCAAACACAAAGCAATCCCCGTCACGACCAACGTTCCATAAATGAGAGGAAGGGCACCATAGACTTCCCCCGCATGCCATTGATTGCCCAAAAGAAAGCCAAACCCCTCATTGGTAAAAATTGGAAGGCTCTCCCACAACAGAAAAAAAAACAGAAACGCCACCAACCCCATGGAAATAAAAAAAGATCCCCATAAACCCAGCTTCGGAAGGAAACCTCTAATGAAGAGAAACATACCCGCTTTCCTCAATAATTTTCTGCCCTGCCTCGCCCAAAAGGAAATCAATGAAACCTTTAACCTTCCCTCTGGGTTCCCCGTTTGTTAAAAAAATCAGATCCCGTGATATGGGGTATACCCCGTTTCTAATATTCTCCTTTGTGGGATAAACCGTTTTCCCGTTGTTTTTTAAACCGATATCCTTCACATCCTGATTCGCCCAAGCCGCGGAAAGCATCCCGATGGCAGAATCGCTCAATGTGATTTTGGTCAGCTCCTCGTTATTGGACCCCGAAACAATATCAGCCCCCTTGGCCACCCCTGTGGGGTCATTAAAGAAATATTCCATGAAGACATGACGTGTCCCCCGGTGCACCTCTTTATCGATACAGAGGATTTCCCGATCCGGACCTCCAAGTTCTTTCCAATTATTAATTTCACCGGACAATTCCGTCACACCGGCATCATAAATTTCAGAAGAGACCACCACGGCTACCGCATCTTTTGCAATAACATTTGAAATAAACTTCACGGTCGGGAAACGAACCCGTTCTTCCTCCGACAGGGTACGGGAAACCATCCCTATATCAATTAAACCGTTTCCCAGGGACCGAACGCCTACCCCTGAACCCCCGGGGCTAACCGTAATTTTTACCCCCGATTGACTTTCCCTGAATTTCTCCGCGGCCTTTGTTGCAATAGGAAGCACCGTAGATGATCCCGCCATACGAATAAGATGTTCAGTGTTGGCTTGATTGGAACAACCGGAGACGAGGAATAAAAAGAGGCCCCAACCCAAACCAATAGGGAAAGAAATTTTGACCCCCAAAATCTTAAATAATCCCCGGTTCCCCATTCTTTTTAAAAACTATGCTCATATGTTGATACATCCATAGATTTACCCAAAAAAAACCCAAACAAACTAACCAGGAAAAGAGATTTTACAGCACCCCAGATTGATGGCCTGCTCTTTTCGTTTCAAAATGGATTCCCGGACAACGGGGTGCAGTTTATAATAGACCCTTTGCCCCTCACGTCTGGACATAAGAAGAGATGCATTTTTGAGGATTCCCAGATGATGGGCCACTTGGGGCTGTGGTAATTTCAATTCATTGGCTATTTCGGTTCCGCACTTCTCTCCTTCAAAAAGACTCTTAATCATCATTAAACGGGTACCATCAGACATGGCCTTTAACATTTGAGCGCATTCATGTGTAGACAAAAAGGGATACATGGTTTAAAAAGGAGGAATAAGGTTTTGGGTTTGAAAACGTTCAATTATTAATAGGACTCCTATCTAAATGTCAAGACCTTTAGAATTAAACAGACCAATTATATTTGAATGGAATAAAAAAGGCTGTAATCTAAATTACAATTCCCCCTTCTCTAAATCCTTACCCTTGGAAAGGAAACGGGGGATAAAAGACACAGTAAATGAAACGTCCTCTCTGGATGGGGGAGGACACACAAATATTTATTCCCCCTAAACGGGGAAGGGAATATAAATGTTTATTCCTCCCCCCTTGATGGGGGGAGGATAGGTGGGGGGTGAACATTTTGGGGGCTCGGTTCTTAAATCAAGAAACTGCTCTTAGGTTTCAATTTGCATAAATTTTTAAAATAAAAGGAATGAAAAGTTGATTTTTATAACAGGTGCCTCCGGATTTATCGGCCAGGCACTGACCCAAAAATTAATTCGGGAGGGACAAACCGTCCGCATCCTGCTTCGGGACCCCCGAAAAACCCTTCCCCCTGAATTCCAAAAAGCGGAGATTGTCATCGGAGATCTCTCGAATGCGGAAACTTTGGCCGATGCTATGAAGGGTTGCACCCAAGTCTACCATTTGGCGGCCTTGGCCAGGGCTTGGGCTCCTAAACCCCAGGATTTTGACCGGGCCAACATCAAGGGAACCGAAAATATATTGAAGTCAGCCCAAAAAGCGGAGGTAAAACGGTTGGTTTACACATCAACGGTTATGACACTGGGACCAACGGATGATTTCATCGCGGACGAATCTTCCCATTTCTCCAACCGGGTCATTTCCCATTATCAAAGAACCAAAATAGAAGCAGAAAAAAGAATCACCCATTTCCTGGACAAAGGGCCAAACATCATCATCGCTTCCCCAGGCCTGGTCTATGGCCCTGGAAGGGAAATCCGCTCAAACTCGTTTAACCGGGTGTTACTGGATTATCTAACAGGAAAACCGGTTTTTATTCCCGGTAAGGGCTCCCAATCATTGAATGTCGTTTACATTGACGATGTGGTAGACGGTTTGATCCGGGTAGCGGAACAAGGTCAAAATGGAAACCGCTATATTCTCGGTGGGGAAAATATAAAGTTGAACGATCTTGAAGGGCTCATTCAGGAAGTCACCGGATTAAAACACAAAGTTCGCTATGTCCCTTTTTGGACAGCCAGGACAGCGGGATTGATCGAACATTTCCGGGCGCGCTTGACGGGAAACACCCCCAGACTCACCTGGAAAGCCATCGAGGCCTACAAGCACTCCTGGGTCTACTCCTCCGAAAAGGCCATCAATGAAGTTGGCTACCGCCCACGTTCTCTCAAAGAAGGAATTGCACAAACCTGCGAATGGATCAAGACATTGGAAATGTAAGATAATATATATTTTACGGAGGGCCGTCTTTCCCTCATCGGGGTAAAATCAAGACCCGTGGATTCCCGATAAAACCTTTCGGGAATGACATCAAGGAGATTTTAGAGGGGTTGTTAACCTCCACCCTCTATCCTCAAACCTCTACCAGCCTAGGTCGTCATTCCCGCGGAAGCGGGAATCTAGGGTCTAATGAATTCCCAATAAATTATTTTGGGGAGTCCCATAAACAACAAGCGATTTGCCCTTTTTCACACCTCTTATTTTTCAAAAAAAAAAACCGATAAAAGAATTAAAAACACACCGGTTACAAAGGCTAATCCCCAAATATAAAATATATATATGCTCAGTTTTATCATTCCTTTCGAAAACGGGAAAGCTTCTAAAACCGACCTGTAATCCTGAAGGCCCATTTTTTGTAATGGCTTATAATCCTGTCTGCCATTTTTAAAAAACATTGCTTTAATTATTAAGAAAGAAATACTGATCAAAAGAGAGATAACCCCCACTACAAACAAACCGGCTAACACATATAAAATGATTACACCATTCTGTTGTACTGATTCATAAGAAGAAATAGTATCCATCTCTCAATCCTTAAAACGGCACCCTGCTCTGTCCCAAGCAAAATTGTTAAAAAGAAATTAATCTCATTCGAAATTCTATGAACCCGACTTATTTATTCAAAAACCCCTTTCCCCTTTGCCAAATTCCGGAGCCTTTTTTCATAAATCCCCACCTCTTTCCAATTGGGTTCCGGCAAAAACTCCAGCCAAAACCGGAACAGGCGAAGGGAATGTAGAACCCTGTGAATTTTTAGTTCTCCTTTTGGGAATTCAGACCGCTGATAACTCGATAAAAAGGGAGCCAAATCTTGAGGGTATAAAAAGAAGGCTTCCTCCAAATGGAGAAAATCCCCAACCGGATCTCCCCACCAGGCCCATTCCAGATCAAATATTCCTGAAAGTTTTGGAGTGTCTTTTTTATCTAAATTAATTTTAAGGTTATCATAGTGAAAATCTCCATGAAGAAAAACCGGGTCAATCGCTTCAGGTTGGATGGCTAACCATTCCTGAACCCAATGGGTTAATTGGTCCTTCCAACGGGGAGCATACCCCACCTTTTTCTCCACCCCTTCCAGCTCCTTGTAAAATTCCTGTTCTAAAAATTTCCGCCATGATTCTGCTTTTGGATACACCTTTCGATCAAAATGACGAAATCCAAAACCAGGAACTTTGATTTGATGAAACCGTTTTAAAGTCTCCCCAATTTGTTTCAAAAGGGAATCCCTGGCTTTTTGCGGTAGGGATTCTATGTTTTCACCGACTCCCACCCCTGGCAGATATTCCATCAAAGCGTAATCCATTGGAATGATCTCCTTTGAACAATCTGAAAGGAAAACTTTAGATATTGTTAAATTAGGGGCAGATTCCTGTAGAAAGCGATAGATTTCGGATTCACGTTGAATCTTATCAAAAGACTGAACCTCGCCATCAATGCGCAAAACCCATTTCTTTTGATTATCCAAAACGATCAGAAAACTTTTATTCACCTGACCTCCCAATGGACCGGAGATCTCTACAGGTGAACCAGAAACCCCCAATCGGTCACATACCTTTTTGGCCAGGTTTAAATTGAATTTAAAAGGTTGTGAATTCATCAAAAAAGTAAGATAAATATTCTGGATTCCCGATCCCCGTTTAAAGAATACGGGGACAGTTTTTTCGGGAATGACTGCTTGAGGTGGCCTTAAGATAAATTAAATCATTTCGGGGTTTTTTTGGCAAATTTTAAGGAAGAAAGGAGGGAGGGAGGGATCAAAATACCTGGATTCCCGCTTGCGCGGGAATGACGACACACTCCGGTAAAGGTTTGAGGATAGAGGTTTGTGGAAAACAAAAGCAAGAAACCCTTTTTGTTGTCATTCCCGAAATTTTTTATCTGGATTCTAGCAAGTATAAATAAACACTGGATTCCCGTTTTCTCGGGAATGACATGCCAGAAAGGATTCTTTTTTGATCAAAACAATTTCATAATAGCGTGCCATTCTGGGGATGTCACCGGTTGAATGGACAGCCGGGACCCTTTTTGGACCACCATCATCTTTTTTAAAGCAGGTATTTCCCTGAGCCTCTTGAGGGTGATCACTTCCCCACACTTGCGCACAAATTTGACATCCACCCTAAACCAGGTCGGTTTTCTGGGATCACTCTTAGGATCAAAATAAGTAGATTTAGGATCAAAGGCAGTTAGATCGGGATAGCCTTCTTTGACCACCACCGCCTCTCCTGCTATACCCACAGGATCTTCGTTGCTGTGGTAAAAGAGGACCCCATCCCCTACTTTCAAATGATCCCGCAGAAAATTCCGGGCCTGATAATTCCGGACACCTTCCCAATAGGTGGTTCTGTTTTTGGATGATTTCAAATCATCAATGGAAAAAACGCTGGGTTCCGATTTCATCAGCCAAAAGGATTTTGATTTTGCCATGGTTTAATTTTGCTCTCCCTTGAAATGAATAGGAATAGACCGTCATTCCCGAAATGTTTTATCGGGAATCTAGTAATTTTCTGGATTCCCACTTCCGCGGGAATGACAAAAACAAAGAAAGCGGGGGAGCATCTCCTCTTTTACCCGGTCAACTGGTCTAATGCATCAAAATATTTCTGGCTGGTTTTTTCGATAATCTCTTTGGGCAAATCGGGGGGAGGAGGATTACGGTCCCATGAAATGGAATCCAGATAATCCCGCACAAACTGTTTATCGAAACTGGGCTGAGCCCCGCCGGGGGAGTACAGGTTTTTAGGCCAAAAACGGGATGAATCCGGTGTAAGCACCTCATCAATGATTAATAGTCGTTGGGTTGCGGAATCTATTCCAAATTCAAATTTGGTATCGGCAATAATAATTCCTCGGCTCTCGGAATAAGCAGAAGCCTTTTTATAAACCTGAAGGCTCTTCTCCTTCACTTCCTCCGCCACGGCAGGGTCAACCAAACCCTTCATTTTTTCATAGGAAATATTAATGTCATGGCCTTCCGTTGTTTTGGTGGAAGGGGTAAAGATGGTTTCCGGAAGCCGGTCCGACTCTTTTAATCCATGAGGCAGGGACTCCCCGCAGACGGTTCCCTGTTTTTTGTATTCTTTCCAGCCGGACCCGGATAAATACCCTCGGACGATGCATTCCACCGGCAATGGCTTTGCCTTTTTGACCAGCATACTCCGGCCGGAAAGAATATCTTTATAAGGCTGGCAGGCTTTTGGAAATTGGGATACGTCGGTAGAAATTAAATGATGATGAACGATTTTCTCTTTATTCCAAATTAAATCAAACCAAAACACGGACATTTGTGTTAAGACAAAACCTTTTCCCGGAATGCCCTGCGGAAGCACCACATCAAAAGCTGAAATTCGGTCCGTCGCCACCAAGAGCAAATGCTCTCCCAAATCATATATATCACGGACTTTACCGGCCTTTTTCGCTCCCAGGGAATGACACTCCGTTTTTAATACCACCGGTCCATCGAATCTTTGACTCATTTTGAACCCTCCGCTGCACGTTCAAGTCGATCCATGATGGCCACACCCAAACCTTTTTTAGCCACTTGTTCCACCAAAAGAACCTCAACCCCTTTTGCTTCGGCATCGCGAAAAGCGGAAAACAGATTCTGTGCATAAAGCGCATCATCCCCTTCACACTGCCGATAAAAAAGAAAACCCTCTTTTGGAACATCAAATTTTTTCCTGGATAAAACACCCAGTTTTTTTCCGGATCTCTTCCACCGTTCACATTCTTTCGTATATTCTTTTTCAGGAATTAAAATAATCCTCACATTCGGAACATAATGGCTGTGCTTGCTCCCGGGGGATTTTACCAAACTATCCTCCGATGACGTTTCATAGGGTAAAACCTTTCCAATCACCGCCTCAAGGTTTTCAAGGGTAATTTGCCCTGGGCGTAAAATTCTCGGCACCCCTTTGGTGATATCCAAAACAGTGGATTCCAAACCCACGGGGCAAGGGCCTCCATCCAATACCATTTTCACCTCATTCCCCAATTCGTTTCGGACATGATTCGCTTGGGTGGGGCTTGGCCTCCCGGACCGGTTGGCACTGGGGGCGGCAACGGGTTCTCCCAACTCTTGTAAAAGGTGCAAGGCAAGGGGATGATTAGGCATCCGAACCGCCAACGTGAATAACCCCGCAGACACCTGCGGGGGAACCTTTGATGCCCTGGGAAGGATCAATGTCAGCGGCCCCGGCCAAAACGCTTTAATAAGCTTCTCAGCAACGGGTGGGACCTTTTTTACAACCAGGGTGAATTGCTTTAAATCGGCTACATGGACAATCAGGGGATTATCCGAAGGGCGCCCCTTTACATTGAAGATTTTCGAAATGGCCTTTGAATCAAACACCCTTGCCCCCAACCCATAGACCGTTTCAGTAGGGAAGGCAACCAGGCCTCCCTTTCGCAAAATATCCACCGCCATTTGGATAGAAGAATCTTTTAAAGATAGAAATGGACTGATTTTTTGGTTGAAAGGAGCTGTTTTCACGCCGAGGGTCCCTTCTCCTGGTTTGTAGGAAAAGGGGTCTCTGCCTCTGGCTTTGCCCCTGTTTTCTTCCCTCTTGCTTTATTGGCCATTTGAGTGGCTTTTTCTTTAAATTGTTTGAGCAGCCGTCGGGCCCATAAAAATTCTGTTGCCAAAATACCTAAGCCCACAGGGATCACAAGAATAGCGGGTCCGGGAGTAAAAAACATGACCACTCCAATTAATAATACCGTGAAGCCTACCACTGCAACCACCAAGCGCCTGGCCTGCCTAAGGGTCCCAACCAGAAACCGACGAACCATTTTACCTCCCGCCCTTTAGGAAATTAAAAGGAACCTGGGAATAAGTCGGATCATCTTAACCTCTGTCATTTATATGGTCAAGAGGATTAAAGTCTTGGCTCAATTTCACCAATAGTAAAAATATCCTCACAAACAAAAAAGGCCAACGTTTTGGCCCTTTATAGGATACCGTGTTGGCCTTCTTTAATAGACTTGTGAAAATTCCTCAAAAAGCTACATTCCAACCGCCGGTGTACCTTTTAAGCAATGGCATCCACGATGGCATTGAAAGTTGGGCTCGGACGCATTGCTTTAGTCACCTTTTCCAAATCCGGACGATAATACCCCCCCACTTCCACCGGTTTTCCTTGGGCCCCGTTTAACTCTCCAACTATTTTCGCCTCACTTTCTTCAAGCTGTTTTGCCACTTTGGAGAAACGGGCTTGAAGGTCCTTATCCTTTGTCTGCTCAGCCAAAGCCTGCGCCCAATATAGAGTGAGATAGAAATGGCTCCCCCGGTTATCCAGCTCGCCCACATTACGGGAAGGGGATTTATCACTATCCAGGAATTTTCCGGTGGCCCGGTCCAAGGTATCGGCCAGAACCTGGGCTTTTGCATTATGGGTGGTTTTGCTTAAGTGTTCCAATGAGGCGGCAAGGGCCAAAAATTCGCCCAAGGAGTCCCATCTTAAATGGCCTTCCTCCTGAAGCTGCTGGACATGTTTCGGTGCAGAGCCTCCTGCACCGGTCTCAAACAATCCACCGCCATTCACCAACGGAACGATGGAAAGCATTTTTGCGCTTGTCCCTACTTCAAGGATCGGAAACAGGTCCGTGTTATAGTCTCGAAGAACGTTTCCCGTCACGGAAATGGTATCTTTACTCTCTTTCATCCGTTTCAGAGAGAAACGGGTCGCTTCAGCGGGAGACATGATGTGGATCTCAAGCCCCTTGGTATCGTGATCTTTCAAATAGCGTTCCACCTTTCTGATCAACTCCGCATCATGGGCCCGGTTTTTGTCCAACCAAAACACCGCAGGTACACCGGTGGCCCTGGCCCGGTTGACGGCCAGCTTGACCCAATCCTGTACCGGCACATCCTTCACCTGGCACATCCGCCAGATATCGCCTTCTTCTACCTGGTGTTCCAGCAAGGTCTTTCCGGAACTATCCACCACACGAATGGTTCCATTTCCAGGGGCCTTAAACGTTTTGTCGTGAGATCCGTATTCCTCTGCCTTCTGGGCCATGAGTCCCACATTGGGAATCGATCCCATGGTTGCAGGATTAAAGGCCCCATTCTTTTTGCAAAAATCCACCACTTCCTGGTATACCCCGGCATAACTCCCATCGGGGATTACGGCCTTGGTATCGTGAAGCTTTCCATCGGGACCCCACATCTTCCCTGAATCACGAATCATAGGGGGCATGGAGGCGTCAATAATGACATCACTGGGAACATGTAAATTAGTGATGCCTTTATCTGAGTTGACCATGGCCAGTTCCGGCCGTTTCTTATAACAGGCCTGAATATCCGCTTCGATTTCCGCCCTATGGGTATCCGGCAGGGTTTTAATTTTCCCATAAAGGTCACCCAGCCCGTTATCTGGATCCACACCCAGTTTATCGAATGTGGCTTTGTGTTTATCAAAAACATCTTTAAAGAAAACCGAAACCGCATGGCCAAAAATTTTAGGATCAGACACCTTCATCATGGTGGCCTTAAGATGCAGTGAAAACAGAACACCCCTTTTCTTTGCATCCTCCATCTGGGCCTCAAGGAACTCCCTCAAAGCCCCGCGGCTCATGAAGGTGGAATCGATAACCTCGCAGGCCTGAAGGGGTAATTTATCTTTCAGGACGATGGTCTTTCCATCTTTACCCACAAATTCAATTTTTGCATTGGTTGCTTCCGCGACCGTCACCGATTTTTCGTTGGATCGGAAATCTCCCTTGCTCATATGGGCCACATGTGTTTTTGAGTCCGCGGTCCAGGGACCCATTTTGTGTGGATGTTTTTTTGCGTAGTTTTTCACTGAGGCCGGGGCACGGCGATCTGAGTTTCCTTCTCTTAAAACCGGGTTGACAGCAGATCCTTTAATTTTGTCGTATCTCGCCTTAATTTCATTCTCTTTGTCGCTTTTCGGATCTTCGGGATAGGCAGGAAGCTTGTAGCCTTTTTCCTGCAATTCTTTAATGGCCGCTTTCATTTGGGGAATGGAGGCACTGATATTGGGCAATTTGATGATATTGGCATCGGGCGTTTTAGCCAACTCCCCTAATTCAGCCAGATCATCGGATTGTTTTTGGGCCTCCGTTAAAAATTCAGGAAAATTAGCAATAATTCGGCCGGCAAGAGAGATATCTCTCTGTTCAACAGCAACCCCGGCCGCCCCTGTAAAGGCTTTGATGACCGGGAAAAAAGAATAGGTCGCCAATAAAGGCGCTTCATCTACTTTTGTATAAATGATTTTTGAAGTTTTTGTCGTCATACTTTTCCCTCACTGAATGGCAGTCAAAAAACGACTAGATTAATGATTTTTTTCTCAAAACAAAAAAGCCAACACGCCCTAACGAAAAAGAGTTCATGTTGGCCAGAAATGGAGATTGCCCTCGGCTACAACCCCCCCAAAAAAATGTGTGGTCTATTTCCGCCTCGAAGGGTTCAGGGACAAAATAATGCAGATCTAACTATTCGTTTTTATTGGTATTATAAAAAAATAGGGCTAACCCTAACCGCTATATTTTTGGATCCCTTATGGATGGAAATATTAAACGATACCGAAGGGTTGCAAGTCAAGAAAATTTATAAAGGCCTCTTTAGTCTAAATTTACTTCTGAAAATCACAATTTAATAGAAATATTTTAATGCCTTAACTTGGTCCCACATAAGCTAATTCCAGGGAAAATTTTTCCCATTAAAGTCAATTTTTTTATTAAATAAAGAAACAATTTTTGGAAGAATTTTTCATTATTTAAAACCCAAAATTTTTTCTCGTATTTTTTTACCTTTAAATAACAAAATTTCAAATAAAAACAAATGGATACATAAGCTGAGTTTTAGAGATGGAATTGAAATATATATAGGTATCAAAGTTGCACTATTTTGGTGCAAATTCTAAAGGAGGTTTCACTTTGTTCATTCGTTTCTTGCTTTCAACCCTGTCCGTGGGAATAATTTTAGCTTTTGCACCAAATGCTAAAGCGATCCCCGTTTATTTCGGTACACCTGTGGAATCTCTTGGGTCTTCCACCCAAGCCGTCCCCACCTGTCCGAGTTTGGAGGGAGCCTCCTGTTACAACTCCCAAACGGGAGAAATAAAGTTTTTCATACCCTTAAGCAGCACCTACAGCGGGGTTTATGGTGTCACTTCGGTTCCAGGGGGGACTGCGGGAACGGTTTCCGATATAGGATCAGGCCTTCAAAATTCTTTGACCATGTATTTAAGATTTGAACCGATTAATCTTTCCTCAACCAATGCATCCCTTGAATTCGTCTTCACCGATTTGGATTTATCTGGTGTAAATGATCCGTTCGGGTTTACGGAAACCATCCAGTTTTTTGATAGCCAAGGAAATTCTTTTACTTCACCCATCAACCTTTTCAACCAGCAACCAGGTTCCGGTGAACTGCCTTATTCTATATCGGGGGATTCTTACTCACAAACCATTTTATTTTCAAATATTTCACCTATTGTGAGTGGGAATTTAGTTCCAGATCCCTTCTTTGTAAAATTAAGCTTGGGAAGCCAGTTTTATACCAACGGCCGAAACACACCCGAATTCCTAACCGCTCGCTTGGCGAGTGTCCCTGAACCTGCAACACTTCTTTTAATGGGTTCCGGCCTTCTGGCCTTTGGTCTTCTCCGAAAAAAATAAAAAGAAAAAAATGATTTCCCATCCCTCGGTCCGAACAAACAAAATGTCACGCACGTAACGTTAATATTGGGGCATTCTTTATGGACCTTTTTTGGCAAACGCCCCTTTCTCAATCCCACACTAAGTTCATTTATCTCCCTTTGAAATACCTTATCTTCTCCCCAACTCCTCCATTTCTTTTCCCAATCCTCGACTTTTTTTTCGAAAATGCAGGATTTATAAAACAGGGTTGATTTAACAATCATTGATCAGGGTCGGACCAAGCTAACACATTGATTTAAAAGTTTAAACTTTCCAAATATACCCCTTCTCAAACCTTAACCCCCCTTTTTCACCCTCAAAAAGATTATTATAAGGGCCAATGGTTTCCCGAAGCTCAAATCCCCCATCCCCTTTTATCACTTTTCTTCCCGCCCCTGTTTTATTCCTTAACTTGGTCCGACCCCGGGGGCGGGACGAGCGAGACGCGCGTTATAGGGCGTTCCGCTCCTGGATTCCCGTTTTCGCGGGAATGACGAAATTTACCCACCCACTTCCACGATGAGCCTTAAAAACTAAATTATCCGGATTTTCCCTCATTTGGAACCACAATTTTGACAATTTTATTTTTCCCCACATTTAATAGGAATGGGACCTGGGTAATATCAATCTCAAGCCCCTCATCATTTACCGTGGTTCCATTCATTCTTACTGCCCCTTGTTTAATTAACCGACGGGCGGCGCCATTGCTTTTGGCAAAGGATGCTATGACAATTAACCTGCAAATCCAAAGTTTTCCACCTTTCCACTCATTTAAGGGAACCTCAACCTGATCCCCCTTCCAATCCCCAATGGAAATATCACCAATAACTCCCGCGGTGCCAACGGCCTTACCGCTTAACATTTTTGCGCTTTCCTCATAGGCCTGTTTTGCTTTTTTTGCCTGATCCATCCCATGAAAACGGGTAACAATTTCTTCTCCTAAATTCATCTTTAAATCACGGGGAGACACTTCCCCTGAATTCAAACTTTTTCCATACTTTTTTATTTCTTCAATGGACCGATCACTCAACAATTCGAAATATTTCAGCATAATCGTATCGGGAATTTGCATGATCTTTACAAACATTTCATGAGGCGAATCTTCCAGGGCGATATAATTCCCCGATGTCTTACTCATCTTCTTCACCCCATCGGTTCCTTCTAATAAGGGGAGTGTAATCACCACTTGGGGATCCTGTCCCACCGAACGCTGGAGGTCTCGGCCTACGAGTAAGTTGAATTTTTGATCCGTGCCGCCCAGTTCCACATCCGCCCGCAAGGCAACCGAATCATACCCTTGAACCAAGGGATAGAGAAACTCATGGATGCTGATGGGTTTCTGCTCATGGTACCTTTTTCTAAAATCATCCCGTTCTAACATCCGGGCCACATTATATTGTGCACAGAGCCGTATGAGATCCTCCGCCTTCATTTTCTCCATCCACTCACTGTTAAAAACCACTTTTGTTTTTTTCCGGTCCAGGATTTTAAACACCTGCTGTTCGTAAGTTTTAGCATTCTCCAAAACCTCATCCCGGCTTAATGATTTTCTTGTCTCCGAAACCCCTGTGGGATCTCCAATCATCCCCGTAAAATCCCCGATTAAAAAATAAACTTCATGTCCCAAATACTGAAATTGCTTTAATTTTTGAATCAACACAGTATGCCCTAAATGCAGATCCGGTGCGGTGGGATCAAAACCGGCTTTAATACGGAGGGGGGTATGGTTTTGGTGGGATTTTGCCAATTTTTCCCGAAGCTCATTTTCTTGAATAACCTCCAATGTTCCCCGCGCGATGAGGTCCATCTCCTTATCCAGTTTCTGCATTTAATCCTCGACTTTATCTGCCCTTAATTACCAAAAATTTAAATTACCATTTGTTCAAAAGAAAAAACCCAGTCCAAAGGACTGGGTTTTTTTCTCCTTAGGGAAAAACACCCATTGATTATCTTTCCTCACCCAAATCTTCCTCTTCTTCATCGGATTCCGTTTCTAAAAACTTCCCATACTCCTTTTGATTCATTAAATTTTCCAACTCCGAGGGATCAGACATTTCAATGACGGCAATCCACCCTTTTCCATAGGGATCTTCATTAATCATTTCAGGGTTTTCGTTTAACTCATCATTTACTTCTACCACCCGCCCACTGACCGGTGACAACACCGGGGCAGTGGTTTTGGTAGATTCAACCTCTGAAATTTCATCTTCGGTACTGACTTCCGCATTTAACTCTGGCATTTCCACATAAACGATGTCTCCCAATTGATCCTGGGCATAATCCGAAATGCCAATTACCGCTCTTTTTCCTTCACTCCGGACCCATTCATGGTCTTCGGTAAATCTTAAATCATCAAGGTTCATAAAATCCTCCAACTTCTTGAAATCTGGGAAATATTAAAACAGTTGTTTTCTGCTGTCAAGAAAATTACGCTGGAATGAAGAAATAAGGGGTTCAATGAAAGAATCGGGACCTAACTTCGCTGAAAGGGGGGTAAAAAACCTGTTTATTTTCCCCCTTCCATTTCCTTTTTGATCCGCTCAACCTGTCCACGAAGGTCCTCAATTTCATGTGCCATATATTCTAATTGTTCCATTACAGGGTCAGGCAAATCGGTATGATTCAACTGTACCGATGGACGGCTGGAAGCAGGTCCACGGATAATCCGGCCAGGAATGCCCACCACCGTTGAATCCGAGGGAACGGACCGCAGAACCACGGAATTTGCTCCAATTTTGACATTGTCCCCAACGGTAATTCCACCCAGGACCTTTGCCCCGGCTCCCACGACAACGCGATTTCCAAGAGAAGGATGGCGTTTCCCTTTTTCCTTACCCGTTCCTCCCAGGGTTACCCCCTGGAAAAGGGTCACATCCTCTCCAATTTCACTGGTTTCCCCAATCACCACCCCCATTCCATGATCGATAAAAAACCCTGGTCCTATTTTTGCCCCAGGGTGAATTTCAATTCCCGTAAAAAGACGAACCACCTGAGACAAAAGCCTGGGGAGAAAGGGGATTTTGTAAAGCCAAAGTTTGTGAGTAAGTCGGTGCCAAAGGATGGCGTGAAATCCGGAATAATTGATTAAGACTTCAAGGAGATTGTTGGCGGCTGGGTCACGGTCAAAAACAGCTTGTAGGTCTCGTCGAATGGTTGGAAACATGATTCCCTGCTCTATACCATTTTAAAAGAGACGCTTGGCATGGCCCCGGAGGGGAATTTTTTCAAAATAAATATTACTTGGGTGTCACGATTTCTTTTCCCCGGATATGTCATATTTTTCGAACCTTACTCAGGGAACAGATGGCCTGGGCAGCAATGCCTTCTTTTCTTCCAATAAAGCCAAGACCTTCCTGCGTGGTGGCTTTGATGTTCACGGATGTCTCAGAAACGTCCAAGGCCTTTGCTATTCGGGAACGTATTTCAGTTTTATAAGGCCCCATTTTAGGCTCTTCCGCCAGAATGATGACATCCAAGTTTTGTACCTCGTAACCCTTCTCCCGAACCATTTTAAAAACCCGGTCCAGCAAGACCATGCTGGATATGCCTTTAAAAGCCGGGTCAGAGTCTGGAAAATGGGTTCCCAAATCTCCCGAACCCAGGGCACCCAGCAAGGCATCACAAAGGGCATGAACCAGAACATCCGCATCGGAATGGCCAGCCAAACCTTGGGGGTAGGGAATTACCGTTCCTCCGATGATTAACGGCCGATTGGGGGAAAAAGGGTGAACATCATATCCGATACCCACCCGATTCATAATTCCACCGAAATTTGTCCCTCTCTCTGTTTTAAATAAAACTCAGCCAGGGCCAAATCCTCCGGAGTGGTAATTTTAATATTTTCCACCTCCCCTTCCACAATTTGGATGGAAATTCCAAGGCGTTCAACCAGAGAAGCCTCATCGGTCCCTTCGTAACCCTCGGCCAAAGCTTCCCGGTGAGCCTTCTCCAAAATTGGTCTTTGAAAAACCTGGGGAGTCTGAGCCCGCCAAAGTATTTCCCGGTTTACTGTTGCCTCCACACAACCATCTTCTCCAACCTGTTTGACCGTTTCATGGATCGGAAGGGCAGCCAAAGCCCCCCCATGAACCTGGGCCTTTTCGATACAGCTTCGGATCACCCCTTGTGAAACAAAAGGACGAACCCCATCATGGACCAGAATTATATCCGAACACGGGTCCGAATGGATCAATCCCTGATAAACCGATTCCTGGCGGGTTTCCCCGCCTGGAACAAGGCACCGGACTTTTTGAAAGCCCGAACCTTTGATAATCTCCTCTTCGCATTGCTCCAAAGACTCTTTTGAAACCACCAGCACTACTTCGCTTACGGACTCAGCTCCCTCGAATTGAAGGAGGGTATGCGCTAATATGGAACGGCCCCTCAATTCAATGAAAGGCTTTTGAATGGGAGACCTCATTCGTTTTCCCACCCCTGCGGCAACGATGATAGCAGTGGTTTTCACTTCTCTTTAACCTCGTGCCACCTTTAATTCCTCCTTCTCACTTTCATCTTTTAATCGGGTGAAAATCATCCGACCCGCAGTGGTCTGTAAAACACTGGTCACCACCACATCCACATTTCGGCCAATATATCGGCGGGCATCATCCACCACAATCATGGTGCCATCATCCAAGTAGGCAACCCCTTGACCGGCTTCTTTCCCTTCTTTCAACACAAAGACCCTCATGGTCTCCCCCGGAAGAACCACCGGTTTCAGCGCGTTGCAAAGGGAGTTAATATTTAAAACCCGCACCCCCTGAAGCTCCGCAACCTTGTTTAAATTCAAATCATTGGTTACAATTTTCCCTAGTATCTCTTTTCCCAGCGCCACCAGTTTCGCATCCACTTCACGAATATGGGGAAAATCATTTTCGACTAGCTGAACATCAATTTCCGACATTTTTTGAATGCGGTGCAGTATATCCAAACCCCTCCTACCCCGAGCCCGTTTCATGGAATCAGAAGAATCAGCAATATGTTGAAGCTCCTGTAAAATAAAATGGGGAATAATAAAGGTCCCATCCAAAAAACCGGTCTCGCACAAATCTGCAATTCTTCCATCAATAATCGTGCTGGTATCCAGAATTTTGTTATTGGTGGCTTGGGTCTCCTCCCCTCTCCCCGATGAAATAAAACCGAGGCCGGGAAGTTTTCCCCACCGGATGCCCAACACAATCCCCAAATAAGAAAACAAAGCCAACGCAAACAACTGCCAAATGGCTAAAAATTTACCCCCATCAAAAAAAAGCGACTCCGTAATGAAGAGGATAACTCCCGCAGAAACCATTCCCGCTAATAGCCCAAGGAGCCCTCCCAGAACCACCTTGGTGGAAAGTTTCTGAAAACCAAATTCCAATGAAATCACAAAAAGTGCAATGAGTCCTCCGACCCCAGCTCCCACCATAGAATGAACATCCGAAAACCCTTTCAAAAAAACATAAAAGCCAGCCAGGGCGCTGACCAGTAAAAAAACCAATCTTCCAATAACTGCAGCCATATGACACCCCCTTATAAATATGGTTAAAAATTAATTAAAACAATTAAACAACCTCCCCACACAGGGTTTATACATCAATAAAATTAACCCTCAATAAAAAAAATAAACAAAATGAATCATTCGGAAGAAACCGTCACAAAGAACGTCCTACCTTCACGAAATACCAGAAGAAGAATCGTTTTATCTTTTTTAAGACTGGAAACAACTTTTTGATAATCCTTCATGGAACGAATTTTTTTACGATCTATTTCCTGAATAACATCTCCTCTTTGAAGTCCCGAGCGTTCCACCCGCGTATCCCCTGTTACATTTGAAACCACCACCCCCTGAATTTCTTTTGGAAGATCCAACTGACGAATAATATCCGCAGCCAGTTCTTGAACCTCCAACCCGTTGAGCACATTATCCATTTCCTCCGGAACCACCTCTTCTCCCAAACGGGCTTCCGTGAGGTCTTTCGGAAGATCCCCTATTTTTACCTTAAATATTTTTTCCTTTTGATCCCGTAATACTTTTAACTCCACTTTTGTTCCAACGGTAGTTTGAGCCACCATATTGCGAAGTTGGCTTACGCTTTTTACAATTTTTTCTTGGTATTCCAGAATAACATCCCCTCTTTCCAACCCCGCATCGTGGGCGGGGCTATCCGGGAACACATCGCTCACCAAGGCCCCTTTCAACTCCTCCACACCGAATTGCTTACCCAATTCCGGACTAATTTCTTGTATTGAAACCCCTAACCATCCGCGAACCACTTTTCCAGTTTTAATTAAACTGTTCATGACCGATTGCGCCATATTACTGGGAACCGCAAACCCAATCCCTTGATAACCTCCACTCCGTGTAAAAATAGCCGTATTGATTCCGATCACCTCTCCCCGGATATTGACCAATGCCCCCCCTGAATTTCCTGGATTGATTGCAGCATCCGTTTGGATAAAATCTTCATAATCGGCAATTCCCACGTTGGCTCTACCCACCGCACTGATAATACCCATGGTTACCGTTTGGTTGAGTCCAAAGGGATTACCAATGGCCAAAACATATTCCCCCACTTGCAGAAAATCAGAATTTCCCCAAACCGCAGAGGGAAAATCATTCTTGCCTTCAATTTTAATAACGGCAACATCGCTTTTAGGATCACTTCCCACCAATTTCCCTTTATATTCCTGGCGGTTCGACAAAAACACCTTGATTTCGCTGGCTTGCTCGACCACATGATTATTGGTCACAATATAACCCTCCGGGTCAACAATCACGCCCGACCCCAAACTTTGCTCCTGGTGTTGCCGGGGCATTTGAAACTGCCGAAAAAATTCATCACCGAAAAAACGCCGGAAAAAAGGATCATCGAAAAGTGGAGCCTGGCCACCTCCCCCGCCCCCTCCTGGACGCTTAATAACACGGGTGCTTGAAATATTTACCACCGCGGGAGTAACCGTCTTTGAAATTTCCATGAACGAGAGTTCAGGCCCATTGGGCGGGAAAGAAGGAAGGGCGGAACGGATCTGGTCCTCACTTTCGGCCTGCCCAAAGGGAAGCCAATCCAAATGCGTTGAGACCACAACGCCGATAACAATCCCCATAAGAATAAGAAGGCCGGACAAAATAACACGATTTCTCCCCTGACTTTCTCGAAGAACCATTCTCTCCCCCATATGATGTTTTTTCTTAAGTTACTGGATTGCGTCTGAAGACTGAATTTATTATACTATTGAAGTTTTCCAAATGCAACGCAAGTATAGGGTTTTCTTCTATAAATTCTAAAATGAGAGCCCCTTCCAATTACAAAATAAGGTCTATTGGGTAAACCTTTTTATAAAATTCCCAGGAAGGGTTTATTTAACCCTTGGAATTGTCATATTTTTTTAAAGGAAAAATGGCTAAAAAACGTTCAAGCAAAGAAAGAAAATCCCGTCCCGGTGAAATTTCTTTTCCTCAAAGGGAAATTACCCGGTTAATCAATCAAGACAAACGATATCTATGGCACCCCTTCACCCAAATGCAGGAATGGACTAAAGAAACGCCCATCATCATAAAAGAAGCCAAAGGAGTCTATCTCAAGGACCTTCGAGGCCATTCCTATTTGGACGGCACATCATCCATTTGGGTCAACCTACACGGCCATCAATGTCAGGAAATTGATGAAGCCATAAAAAGCCAACTGAAAAAGGTGGCTCATTCGACCCTTTTGGGTTTGTCCAATATTCCGGCCATCCGGTTAGCAAAGGCTTTGGTCCGGATCGCTCCCAAAGGGTTAACCCGTGTTTTTTATTCAGACGATGGATCCACCGCTATGGAAATTGCAATCAAAATGGCCTATCAATTCTGGCAACTTCAAAAACCGGCCCAGCCGGAAAAAAAGATTTTTGTTTCCTTCACCAATGCATATCATGGAGATACAGTGGGCTCGGTCAGCGTTGGGGGAATTGATTTATTCCACCAACGGTTTGCCTCCCTCCTTTTTAAAACACTTAAAATCCCGTCTCCTTATTGTTATCGCTGTCACCTCGATCTTAATTTTCCTTCCTGTCAGCTGGCGTGTGCGGATGAGATTGAAAAAACACTAAGGAGCCACCACCCAGAAATCGCCGCTGTGGTCATCGAACCCAAAGTTCAAGCCGCGGCGGGATTGATCACAGCGCCACCGGGATTTCTCAAACGAATCCGGCAAATCTGCACCGATTTGAATATCCTTTTAATTGCCGATGAAGTAGCAACCGGATTTGGAAGAACGGGGACAATGTTCGCTTGCCAAGAGGACGGTGTGACCCCGGATATTTTGGCCCTCTCCAAAGGGATTACCGGAGGGTATCTCCCTTTAGCCGCCACACTCACAACCGACCCCGTTTACAAAACCTTTTTAGGTTCGTATGAGGAGTTCAAAACGTTTTTTCACGGTCACAGCTATACAGGAAATCCTCTCGGTTGTGCAGCGGCACTGGCTAACCTACAGATTTTTAAAAAAGGAAAGGTCCTGACCCGTCTGAAGGGAAAAGCCACCTTTTTAAGAAAAATTTTGGCCGCCTTAAAGGACCTCCCCCATGTGGGGGATATCCGACAGGCCGGTTTCATGGTGGGAATTGAGTTGGTCAGAAAAAAAAAGACAAAGAACCCATACCCCCTCACTGAAAAAATCGGAATAAGGGTGTGTGAGGAAGCAAAAAAAAGGGGAATGATTCTTCGGCCACTTGGAAATATTATCGTCCTCGTTCCCCCATTCATCTCAACCCGCAAAGAACTGGCCCGTATGGTGGAGATCATCCGGGAGGCCATTACCCAAATAACCGATAAGAAAGTGGGTAACCAGAGAGAATAATGCCGATAAAACAATGTGGAAGAGTTAAATGGAGATCAGGTTTTTTTTATCGTTTGGGGGTATAATTTTTTAAAAATCCCTCAAGAACTTGCTGGGGATCAATCCCTAAAACCTCTGCGTATTGGAACAGATAAGATTTTAAATAAACCCAGTGAGGAAGGCCTGAATGGTGGTTGGATTCAATAAAATTGAGATAGGTAATGTTTATCCGGGTTTTCTGCGCAACCCACTCCAAGGAGATCCCTTGGGATTCCCGAAACCGCTTTAATAATTCACCTGTACAGGTTTCTCCAATATTATTCAGGAAGGTTTCCAATTCCCCATCAATGACCGGGGGCTCATTTCCGGAAGAAACATTGACCTTTAATGGAACGGGGTCGGTTTGAGGTTGACTTTCCTTTACTATTTCTTCTCGGGAAGTTGGAGAAAGGGTTGAGTCATAAGCCCCTCGCCCCCCTTCATCCAGCAGCGTTCGATAGGCTTCATCCAAACGCCTTTGAATCTGGGTCAACTCAGAAGAATCGTATAGTGAGTAAATCGCCAGAGAGTCTTCTTGAAAAGCCTCCTTCATTACCCGGTAAGCCCGGCGGATTTCATCCCGCGTCGCATTGGCATGAATATCTAAAAGTTCATAATAATTTTGATCAAGAATTCTTTTCATGTAAACAAATCCATGGGCGGATTGGCATCGGAACAGGACTTCAATCCTTGAAAGGTTTCGGTTTAACTTTTCCTGGAAATAATACTTTCAAAGGTTAATTGCTCTTGTTTGAGTAGATTAATAACAATTTTCTCAAGACATCGGGCGGAGGTCGCATAGGGAAACTCCGTCATCAGAGGCCGTTTTCTTTTGGTGGCCTGCCAAACGCAATCATCATAATCAATATACCCCAAATATTCGACACCAATTCCAAAATATTTCGAACAGGAACTCCTCATGGAAAACCCAAGGGCCATATCATCAGGAGACCGTACCTGGTTCACCACCATTTTGGGTTTGAAACTATACATTTCCTGCTGAAGTTTTCGGCCTACGGTCTCATCAATACAGGTTACCTGATCAATCAGATCATGGGGCGTTTTGATTCCCCGTTCGTTTTTCTGATCCATGGCAATGGCAATAATTTCCTTGATGTTTTTATTTTTCACCACTTTTTTAAAACGCCGGTAAAAAGAGGCTTTGATAAAACGGTAAACATTTTCGATAGAGGTAGGCTCCGGCAAAACGACCAAAATCCCATTATCGGAGATTAAAAAGAAATCCAAAATATTAAAGGAGGTTCCAGCCCCTAAATCCAAAAGGATATAATCAAAATCCAGCTCATGGATTTTCCGGATAAGTTTCATTTTTTGATTATAACGTGGGTTGGCAATTTCCAAAATATCCTGAGCACCACTGATCAAGGTCAGATTAGGAATGCCAGTGGGAACCACCACATCCTTAATGTGAGCAACCTTCCCTTTTATAAAATCCGAAAGGGTAGCCTCCGGATAGGGTATTCCCAAGCAGGTGTGCAGGTTCGCACAGCCTAAATCCGCATCAATGAGAATAACCCGCTTTCCCATTTTAGCCAGGTAGATTCCCACGTTTCCTGCAATAAAGCTTTTACCGGTCCCTCCTTTTCCTCCCCCTATGGCCCATATTTCACGGTTGGGTACCCCCCGAAACTCGTTTATTAACACCTCTTCTTTCATACCTTACATTCTTATCGGAAATCACTATAATCTTCAAGTCCTTTTTCTTGGCTGAAGAATTCAACCTTTTAGGGTCAAAGATAGCAAACCTTACCCCATTTCAGGTAAGCAGGAACCTTAAAAAAACCATGGGGTACGATTTGGAAATGGATGGGTAAGGAAATAAGAGGGAAAAATCTAAGAATTTTCGGAAGGAGAACAAAGCCGTTGAACGTATTTACCGATTAAATCGGTTTCAATATTAACGGGGGAACCGATTGATTTATCCCCCAAGGTTGTCATTTTCAAAGTATGGGGAATAATCATCACTTCAACCCCCTTGGGGCCAATCTGGTTGATGGTAAGACTTATTCCATCAACGGCAATGGATCCTTTTGAAATACAATACCGCAAAAGATTTTGGGGAATTTCAAAAAAAAGGATTTGGCTTTCTCCAGCTAATTCCCGTTTTCGAAGAAACCCCACCCCGTCAACATGTCCGGTCACCCAATGACCATCCAAAGGATCCCCAAGCCGAAGGGATCCTTCTAAATTGACCCCCTCGCCTTCTTTGACTTGTCCCAAATGAGTGACCCGAAAAGTTTCAGGAGACACATCCACACTAAACCCCTCATCTGTTTTATGGACCGCTGTTAAGCAGACCCCATCAACGGAAATACTGGACCCTATCTTCACGCCTTGAACGACCTCTTTTGAACGTATGGTCATTCGCGCACTTTTGCCGTCCCGCTGAAGGCTTGCCACGATTCCCACTTCTTCAATAATTCCTGTAAACATAGTCCCCCAGACAGGGGAAATCTTAACAGAGGGATTCCCTACTTGTCAAAATCCCTTCACCTCAGCTTCTCTTCTAACCACCCCTGCAAAAAGCAGAACCCCTGCTAATAAAACAAACAAAAAAACCTGAAAGGTCCATAGGTATCCCAACCATCCCACCAACAATCCAAAGAAAAGAGGGCCGCTGGCATGGCCAATATCCATAATGGAACCAAATATCCCCATGGCGGAACCCAGGGAGCGGACCTCACATAAGTCGGCCACAAAGGCAGAAGTGGAAGATGTGGCAATGGCCTCTCCCAAGCCAAATATTCCCGCTAACAGTAAAAGAGGAATAAACCCTTGATTCAAAGGGATCAACCCGATGGAAAGGGCACATAGAAATAAACCCCCAATGATCATTCCCCTCCGCCCATAGCGATCGGAAATTCTCCCCATAAAGGGCCGGACCAAAAGCATGGCAGTTCCTTGAATTCCAAAGAGGAGACCAATTTCTCCGTAGTTAAGTCCTACATCTCTGGAGTAAATCGGCAAAAAAGCCATCAGCGCTCCCGACGCGAGCATAACCATCCCTTCCATACTACTGGTCAGGAGGATTCGGATATCACTGACCAGTTCTTTCAGCCCTTTGATCCACTCAGGCCCGAGTTTTTTCCAACCATCCCGCCGGACTGAAAGGAATCGCTGTTTTGGAAATCGGATGGTAAAAAACAAGGCAAAGATAAAAACCCCTATTACTGAACACACACCAAATACAGTGGAAAAAGTCCCAATCGTCAATAGAAATCCACCCACCATTGGACCAGTCAATTTTCCTAAATGGTTCGCTGACGAATACCATCCGAGGCTTTCTCCACGGGTGCTTTTAAACATATCCGCGACAACCGTCATGGCCACTGGGGCAAACAAGGCAGTGGCAAATCCATGGAAAAACCGTAAGAGGATCAATTGCCAAACGTCACTTACCCAATAATAGAAAAAAGGGGCAAAGGAAAAGGCCAAAACACCCAGAAAAATTAAAAAGCGTCTTCCTAAAAAATCGGAAAACATTCCCCCTGGGAATTTAAATAAAACACCGGTTAGGGTAGAGGCCGCAACGATGAAGCCAATCCACTCAGGGGAAGCCCCAAGATGATCGGCAAATAGGGGAAGGAGAGGGGTTCGAATCAGGTTGTAGCTAAAATAAGCAAGCGTACTTAAAACACAAAGAAGTAAAAAGGTCCTTCCATTAGGCGTGCGAATCTCCAAGAAACATCCACCGGGTAAAAAATAAAAGGGGGAAAATAAAATCCAAATTAAAAGGAAATTTTAAGAAGGCTTAATTCTACGCCGCTTGTTTTCAACCCATGGGGAGAGGGTTTTCCCCCGGGGAAGGCCGATTGGCTCCTTCCGCCAATAGGGCGTATTTCAACCGTGGGAATATTCAATGAAAGTTCTCCTTCATTAATCTCGGCGAATGAATTCCGGGGAATTTGAACAATTCCGTAAATCGTTCCCAAAATGATTCCTGAGCCGGCCCCATAACCCAGTACCTCAAGGTGATCATCAGGATTATCCATAAGGAGCAGGATGCCCCCTCCAATCATAGTACCAATTAACCCTCCAAAAAAGCCGCTTTTTAAAACGTCAGCTAATTCTTCCGCCGTTTGGGCTTTTGAGGGAGAAGCAGTCATCAATAAGAAAAGGCCCGCCAAAATACCTACCCATATCTTTCGTTGCATTATTCCCCCTTGTGTTTAAAAAATCTGCCCTTCTGTCAATGAAGATACCCTTCCACCATCCAATCCTTTCCCATTGGGGTTACCTTCATTCTTTCCAAGGATAGTGCTTTTTTGAGGGACTCCGGTGAATTTCCTGCAATAGCACCTTTTGCTTGTGTCCCCCCGATAATTTTAGGGGCGAGGAAAAAAATGACTTTATTTACAATTTTTGAGGCCAAAGCGGAAGCATTGATTTTTGGACCTCCCTCAATCAACAAAGAGGTCAGGCTCATCCCCCCCAACTTTTTTATTAATGAGAGCATATCAATTCCCCCCTGATCCGATTTTTCCCTAAGGACCCTAACCCCACGTTCCTCAAGGGCCTTTTGTTTTGCTTTGGACCCTTTCCGCCCCGTAACAATAATGGTTTTGGAGGGATCGGCTTTCCGGATCATTTTTGCTTTCAAGGGAAAGCGCAAACGGGTATCGAGCACAATGCGAAAGGGTTCCCGGATGGGTTGTTTGGGGAGACGAACCGTCAATAGAGGGTCATCGGAAAGAACCGTCCCAATTCCAACAAGGATACCATCGCATTGTTGACGTAATTGGTGAACGAATTTCCGGGAAGACTCTCCCGTAATCCAACGGGATTCCCCTCTGGCGGTTGAAACTTTTCCATCCAAACTGGCGGCGACTTTTAATATGACAAAGGGCCGCCCGGTGGTTACAAATTTAATATAACTTTCATTATAGGACCGGGCCTTTTCAGATAAAACCCCAACTTCCACCTCAATTCCTTTTTTGCGAAGTGCTCTGATCCCTTTTCCGGAAACCCGGGGATTCGGGTCCTCCATGGCAATTACCACACGCCGGACCCCGCTCTCGACCACCTTAGGAACACAGGGTGGGGTTCTTTTCTTGAGGTGACAGCAGGGCTCCAATGTCACATACAAAATGCCATTCCGGGCCCTTGACCCAGCCTCTTCTAAGGCCACAATTTCCGCATGAGGCATTCCTGCTCCACGATGGTAGCCCTTTCCAACCACTTTCCCCCCTCGAACCACCACCGCCCCTACCAGGGGATTAGGGCTGGTAAAACCCCTGGCCTTCATAGCCAGAGAATGTGCCATCCGCATAAACCGAAGGTCATTCATTGAATGGTTCACATTCACCTAGAGCGAACTTTCTTTTTGCTGGCTTTCCGAGATTCCTCTCGGGAGGATTTGGTTTTTGATTTTTTAGGGGATTTTTTCCCTTTCAACGCCGCATGAGCGGCAGCCAGACGAGCAACCGGGATACGATAGGGAGAACAACTCACATAATTCAAACCAATACGATGACAGAACTCAACGGATTTGGCTTCTCCTCCATGTTCCCCGCAAATCCCAAGTTTGATATCTGGCCGTTCAGATCGTCCGCGCCGGACCCCGATGATCATCAATTGCCCTACCCCTTCTTGATCAATGGTGACAAAGGGATCTTGGGGAAAAATACCCGCTTCCACATATTGGGGGAGAAACCTCCCCGCATCATCCCGACTTAAACCATGGGTAGTTTGGGTCAAATCATTGGTTCCGAAGGAAAAGAACTCTGCCCTTTTTGCAATTTCGTTGGCAACCAAAGCAGCCCGAGGGAGCTCGATCATGGTACCCACAAGATATTTCACTTTTACACCAAACCGCCCCATCACCTCTCTCGCAACCCGGTCACATAAATCCTTCATCAAATTAAACTCCTTAACATGGCCCACCAAAGGGATCATGACCTCGGGATAAACCTTCTGGCCCTCACCCATCAATTCACAGGCTGCTTCAAAAATAGCCTGAACCTGCATTTCATAGATTTCCGGATAGGTCACACCCAACCGCACGCCGCGATGGCCCAGCATGGGATTGAATTCATGAAGGCTATTGTTTTTATTGATCAGCTCCTTGACCGGGACCGACATCTCTTTCGAGAGCTCCTCCAGGTCTGCTTCCGTTCGGGGAAGAAATTCGTGTAAAGGGGGATCCAATAATCGGATGGTAACGGGCAACCCAGCCATTTCCTTAAAAATTCCCTTAAAATCGGAGCGTTGAATAGGGAGAAGTTTCGCCAACGCTTTTTTACGGCCTTCCACTGTTTCCGACAGGATCATTTCCCGGAAAGATTGAATACGGTCTCCCTCAAAAAACATATGCTCGGTGCGGCAAAGCCCAATCCCTTCCGCACCAAAACCGCGGGCGACTTTGGAATCATGTGGAGTGTCCGCATTGGTTCTCACTTTAAGATGACGAAACGAATCAACCCATTTCATCAGTGTGGCATAATCTTTACTTTGCTCAGGGGTCACCAAGGGAACTTCCCCTAAAATCACCTCCCCGCTGGTTCCGTTGAGTGTCAATGAATCTCCCTCTCTGACCTCCGAGTGACCCACCTTAAACATCTTTTGTTCTTCATCCAACCGAATATCCCCACACCCGGTGATACAACATTTTCCCATCCCTCTGGCCACCACGGCCGCGTGGGAGGTCATTCCTCCCCGTACGGTTAAAATTCCCTGGGCGGCATGCATTCCACCCACATCTTCAGGGGAAGTCTCCCCTCGGACCAATATAACTTTTTCTCCCAGCTCATTGGCTCGCTCGGCGTCCTCCGAATTAAACACCACACGGCCCACCGCAGCCCCTGGGGAAGCCGGAAGACCCCGGGTTAGAACCTTAACCTTGGCTTTCACATCCACCATGGGATGAAGTAAATGGTCTAGCTGTTCGGGTTGAATTCTCAGAATAGCGGTTTCTTTATCAATTAGTTTTTCCTTTACCATTTCAACCGCAATTCGAATGGCCGCAGAAGCGGTGCGTTTACCCGTTCGGGTCTGCAGCATATACAGCTTTCCCTCTTGGATCGTAAACTCAATATCCAACATGTCTTTATAGTGCCGTTCCAACTTTTTATAAATTTTAATAAGGTCGGAATAAGCAGAAGGAACTTTTTTGGCTAAAGCATCAATCGGAAGGGGGGTTCGAATTCCCGCCACCACATCCTCTCCCTGTGCATTGAAAAGGCATTCCCCGAAAAAGCGTTTTTCACCCGTTGAAGGATCTCTCGTAAAAGCCACTCCGGTTCCAGAGGTCTCCCCCATGTTACCGAACACCATAGATTGGACGTTGGCGGCGGTTCCCATATCATGGGGAATTTGGTAAATATTTCGGTATTTCACCGCGCGGTCTCCGTTCCAAGAGTCAAAAACCGCATTGATACTCATCCGAAGCTGCTCCATGGGGTCATCCGGAAAAGGCCTCCCTTTTTCTTCCTGGACCAGTGCTTTGTACTGCTTTACCAAACCCTGAAGATCTTCCACTTCCAGGGCGGTATCTTCCTGAAGTGATTTTTCCTGTTTGACACCGTCTAGAATTTTTTCGAAACGCTCCCGCTTAATTCCCATCACCACATCACCAAACATCATAATAAATCGCCGATAAGCATCAAACGCAAACCGCCTATTTTGAGAACGTGTAGCCAATCCTTCAACGCTGTTCTCATTCAAACCAATGTTTAAGACCGTATCCATCATTCCAGGCATCGATATTTTGGCCCCCGAACGAACGGAAACCAAAAGGGGATTTTTGGAATCACCAAAACGGGCTCCCATCACTTTTTCAACCCGGGCCAGATTCCGCAAAATTCCCTCCCATAACCCCTTAGGGTAACGTTTTCCATTGGCATAAAAAGCGTTACAGGCTTGGGTGGAGATGGTAAACCCCGCAGGAACCCGAATTCCAAGATGGGTCATTTCCGCCAAACCCGCCCCTTTTCCACCCAGGACATCCTTCATGTGCCCTCGCCCTTCGGCCTTTCCTTCCCCAAAAAAGTAAACATACTTGGTTGCCTTCATAATCCCTCCTTGTGTTCCCAAAGCTTGGAAACCGGAATGAATTCCATCCGGATTAAACCTCCGTCTAATTTAAAACCTGAACCAGACCGTTAACCTGTTGCGGGGTTAACACCTTCTGGGTCTGAGTAAGGTATGAAACCATGGTTGAAAAAAAAACAGATTTAAGTTTTTCATTCTCTAAAACCTGTTTTCTCAAGGCCTCAAAATTAATCACCGGTTCGGAAACCAAATCTTGAACCTCAAACTGGCCCGACTCAAAAAGGGTGGACCGACTTACCATTTCCCAAAGGTATTGTTGATTTAAGGAAGACAGTTTCTGAACCTGCATGTCCAAAAGTTCTAACTCTTTTTTTTTCTTCAGAAAAAATTCCCCGTGCCTATCCATGACCTTCCTGGCCATCCCCTCATATTCTCCCCTTGGAAATTCCATCACCGGTAAAGGAACCCCCTTGATAAAAGCATAGGTCAAAATCTGTTCTTTGTTTAAAACGGCTTGCAGCTCTTCCAACCCCTGGAGCCAGGTTTTCGTTTCATTCTTGATTAGGTCCTCCACCAATTCCAGCTGGTTAATAAGCAATTGCTCCTCGAAAACAGGGTTAAGCAAAAGCCGGCCCAGAACATCCATCTCTAATTTTAAAAAGGCATCCTGCTGAATCAACGCTCTTCGAGTATTTCGCAGAATCCCCCGGATAGAAATCATCTGGTCATCCGTCAAAGAAAGATCCTGTCGAAACTGAAAATAATCCACTGCCCGTTCCGTCACCATAACCATAAAACGATGTCCGGGGGTTTTTAAAGCCATCCCCCCGGTTTCACCCCTAGCAGCACTGTCCTGAATCAGAATTCCGAAAAACAGGAACAGGATTAAGGAATACTTCTTCCCAAAAATTGAAAGGTTTCTCCTTTCCCTCATTCCTGTTTTCCCTCACTTTGTTGGATCTTTGAAAAATTACCAAAAAGCCAAAACAGATCTCTTAATCCTTTCATCAGGGCCAGCCGGTTCTGCCGGATCTGTGGATCGGGATCCATCACCAGGACCTTTTCGAAAAACGTATCAATAAAAGGTTTAAGAGAAACCAATTCTGCTAAGGCCTTTGAATATTTAAATTCGTCCATCAAGGGAAGAACGGTTTTTTCTGTTTTTTGAAACAACCCAAAAAGGTTTCTCTCCACCTCATCCTGAAAACGTTCGGCCTGAACCTCTCCCTCAAAGCCTTTGGGGAGGATATTCATCACCCGCGTAAAAGCAACAATGAGTTCATTAAACCCGGTCTGCCTTGATAGCTGCACCAATGCGATCAAACGTTCGCGTGCATCAAAGGGATCATCACACCGATCCAGGATGGCCGTCACCAAATCCGTTCGAAAACCTTCTTGGGTCAACAGGTAGGAAATCCTCTGTTTAAAAAAATCCAAAAGCGCTTCGCCTAGTTCCTGGGAAGGTCGCTTAATCTTCCCCTGATAAACCCGGATCCCTTCCGTAATAGCACCCACCAGGGAAAGCCGTTTTTGCTTCCCAATGAGGATTAACCCTATTCCCAAAGCCTGGCGCCGGAGTCCATAGGGGTCTTGAGAACCAGATGGAGCACGATTGATGCCAAAAAATCCGGTAAGGGAATCCAATTTATCAGCGATGGCCAGGGCCGTTCCTGCTTCGGTTTGAGGTAAATGATCTCCTACAAACCCGGGAAGGTACTGCTCGGAAATCGCCTGATAGACCTCTGTCTCCTCCCCTTGAAAACGGGCATATTCTCCTCCCATGATCCCCTGTAGTTTGGGAAATTCACCTACCATCTCGGTCCTCAAATCCGCTTTGGACAAAAAAGCTGCACGACGAATTTGGTCAATAGAAAATCCATCCCATTGATTGGCCAAAAACTCTCCGAGAGCCTGCAACCGTTGGGTTTTCTCATAGAGGGTCCCCAACCCCTGATGAAAAGTCATTCCCTTCAATTCATCTACCCGTTTATCCAGCCCCTCTTTTCGATCCTTTTTGAAAAAAAACCTGGCATCCGCCAATCTGGCTCTCAGGACCCGCTCATTCCCCTTTCGTATCACATTCATCTTTGAGGCCTTCACATCACACACCGATATAAATTGGGGAAGAAGTTTTCCTTTTGGGTCTTCAATTGGGAAATAGCCCTGATGCTCCCTCATGGCATTGATCAACACCTCCCTGGGAAGCTCCAAAAATTCACGGTGGAATCCCCCCTTGATGGCAACGGGAAATTCAACCATATTGGTGGTTAACTCTAAAAGTTCTTGGTCCGGAATGACCTCGGCCCCTCCCCGGGTGAGTCGACCGATTTCTTTTTCAATTTTTACTTTCCGCTCTATAGGATCCACAAGCACATGATATTTCCTTGCCTCTTGAAGGTATTGGGTAATTCCTTTAAATTTAAACTGAATTGATTTGGTTTTTCCTGGGGAAGGGATTGCCATATGGCCCCTCGAAAAGGAACCGGCCCGAACCTTCCCAAGGGAAAAAGGAACCACCTGATCATTAAATAATGCCACAATCCACCGAATCGGTCTGGCAAAACGAACCTTCCCTCCATTCCAACGCATGCTTTTGGGGAAATGCAAAGAGGAAATTAATTCGGGGAAAATGGTTTTCAAAAGCGAAAAGGTTTTTTCCCCCTTTTCAAGTTTCTTAACGCAAATATATTCTCCCTTCTCCGTGGTTTTGAAAGAGAGATCCTCCACTTCCACTCCCTGGGATTTTGCAAAACCTTTTGCGGCTGGGGTAGGATGGCCCTGGGGGTCATAAGAAATCCTTCTGGCGGGACCCAATGTTTCCATTTCAACATCGGTTTGTTGAACCGAGACATCCTCACACAAAAGAACCAACCGCCGAGGAGTTCCAAGGGTTTTGAGTCCTGAGAAGGCAATGCGATGGTTTTGAAACATTGTTTCGGCCAATTTTTCCAACTGCCCGAGGGCGGGCGGCAAAAAGACCGCAGGAATTTCTTCGGTTCCAATTTCTAGGAAGAGTTCTTTAGACATGAATCTTCCAAACTTTCTCCCTTTTCTTTCCCGGTTGGGTTAAAGGATGTCCTTTTTCTTCCCGAAAATGAAGGTACGCTTCCGCACATTTTCGGGCAATGTTACGAACGCGTGTAATATAAGTTGTACGCTCTGCCACACTGATGGCCCCTCGGGCTTCAAGGAGATTGAAAAGGTGGGAACACTTCATGCATTGGTCATAGGCCGGGTAAACAAGTCCTTTTTCGACCAACCGTTTTGCCTCCTCCTCGCAGAGGGAAAATGCTTGCTTTAAACCCTCAATGTCCGCCTCTTCAAAGTTATAACGGGAAAACTGGATCTCCGTCTCGTGGTGAACATCCCCATAAAAAATTCCATCGGTCCAAACCAAATCAAAAACATTGTCCACATTTTGAAGGTACATGGCAATCCGCTCAAGCCCATAGGTAATTTCAACGGAAACCGGATCCAATTCAATCCCCCCCACCTCTTGAAAATAGGTGAATTGGGTGATCTCCATTCCATCCAACCGCACTTCCCAGCCCAGGCCCCAGGCTCCCAGCGTGGGAGATTCCCAATCATCATGGACAAACCGGATATCATGCTCCCTATTGGAAATACCCACTTCTTTTAAGCTTTTCAGGTAGAGTTGTTGGATATCCTCCGGAGGGGGTTTAAGCAAAACCTGATATTGATAATAATGCTGAAGCCGGTTGGGATTTTCCCCATACCGGCCATCGGTGGGTCTTCGGCAGGGTTGAACAAAAGCGGCCTTCCAAAATTCCGGACCTAACGCTCGGAGAAAGGTGGCAGGGTGAAAGGTACCCGCCCCCATCTCAAGGTCATAGGGCTGCTGAAGTACACATCCTTGTTTTTCCCAAAAATGCTGGAAGGCTAAAATTAGCTGTTGAAAGGTTAAAGAAGAAATTTTTTTCATAGGGGTTCAAGACCTTTTTTCTAAATAGAATTAAGATGTTGAAGGTATCAAATGGAAGGGCAAAAAGTCAAGGAATTTACACCTTTAACCCTTTGAGGTTTTAACTGAATTGGACTGCCTCTTTTTAAGAAAAAAACTTAGGGAAGGAAACGGTTTGGTGGAATATTCCTGCGGTTTACACCTTGGGACTTTCCCCTACAACTAAATAAAAAACCAAAGTTGAAGAATTGATGATTACGAAGGGAAAGCGGGATATTCGATTCGAAGTGGACGCGACATGAGCAGAGGCTACCATAATCCCCAAACATGACTCAAGACGAGATTTGACCCCTCTCAGATTTGACCCTCTCCCTCTCTGCGCGGAGTAAGAATTGTAACGCTCCCCATAACCGGCTGGAAATGGGCGCAGCGGAATTGCCAGTCCGAGTTGATGCAGTTGTTATGTTTTCAATCAGCTGACCACCTAGCCTCGAACTGGTCTCTCTCCATTTGTAACCCCTGTTTAATTTTATTGGCAATATCAGCGTTCATCATTGGTAACATATTCAAACTCTGACTAACCGCCGCTCGTATACCAGCTAAACAAGTTTTTGTTTTTATCCAGTTTTGAGGACTAAAAACCCTATTGGATGGTTGTGGCTCATTTGCGGCAGATTCCAAAGCAAAGTTTAGCGATCTACCTGCCAAATCAACAATTTGGTCTAAAAGGTTAAAATTTGCAGCCCTACTCATAGCTACGTTTGGATCTGGAACACTTTCCATTGGCATTGAATTCGATACACCAAAACAAACTGAAATTGCATAGAGGTGGTGATAGGGCGCATAAGCTCGCATCGCGAGCAAACTTTCATTAAGTCCTAACGGATTGTTTTTATCCCATCTTTCCCAAACCTTTTTCATCCAAACATTTAATGCATTTGCTTTTTCAGAAGAGTAATCCTTTTTAAATAATTGGTCGAAGTACTTGTCAAAAATTCTTGTTTCACTATAGGCGATATTGGGTCTTTGTGAATGCCATGTAATCAGATATTTCCCTAAATTTAGTAGATCTAATACATAGTCCTTGTCTTTTGAGGCAGGAGGGACTTCCCCTCGTTTACTCACAAAATATCCGTTAGGATATTTCTGTTCATATGATTTCTTGATATTTAAAACCCGTTTATCATTACTTCTAAGATCTCTTGGTTTAACAGCGCTTTGTGAATTTGTATTAATGCTTATTTTGTCACCACGTTCCCTCTGGGGTATTTCATAAAACCGAAATAGGATGTATGTTTCGCTTAATTGTTTTACTTTTTCGCTGCAATTCAAAATTGTAGTTATAGATTGGCATCCATTGACAACGCTTAAACCGTGAAGCTTTAACTTATTATCCTTTGATGATAATTTATTGCAAATAGCGGTAATTCCATTATGGTAGAAAAAAAAGTCCTTATGTTGGTCGGAATATATTGTACTTTTAATTCCCTTGTTTACTCTGTTGCTTAACCCCAAACTTTGCCTAACATTTTTTTGAAATAAAGTGCCATCCTTTATCCCCGGCATTTTAATGCACTCTTTTAGCGGAAGTGCGGCCACGATAACCTTGTTACCAGCTATTTCAATTTCCATGGCCTTGCTATTTGATAAATCCACTTCATGATTGATTGTCGGATTATCCTTTTCAAGAGCAAGGTCATACCTTCTTTTCAATTCATTATTATCTACGACCTTAATGTTTGCATAAAAATCATTATTTTCACTTAGTTCAACAAGCTGCGCCTGAAATGTATCCAAATCGGATTTGGCAGCATCAGTTAGCGCACCGGTTGTAATAAGTTCAAATTCAATTTCGTAGTCATCCTCAAGCGCTCTCACCACTTCGGACAACTTTCGTTTCAATTTGCTATTTCCAACCTCCTGAAGTCTAACCAAATCTTTCAATTGTATCCAAGAAGATAAAACTTCACGTAAAGGTTCGGCATCTACTGCCCCATTTCCGATGAATTTTCCTTGAAGGACAAAGGAAAGGGGTCAAATCTCGTCTTGGCTCAACCTTCGAGAACCTTTTTAATTGCCCCGTATTTTTGGAGGACCTTTCCTCCTTTCTCTAACTCCTTCCTCATCCTTCTAATTGTACTACTTACCCCTGA
>Ga0302046_10000051_pt1 | contig 114273 bp, 67 predicted proteins | sample RVTome_11_FD_200261 | JGI IMG/M metagenome (GOLD analysis project Ga0302046, IMG submission 200261) | Soil microbial communities from uranium-contaminated site in the Upper Colorado River Basin, Wyoming, United States - RVT147D111 (version 2) ... | reverse complement strand
GCTTTGGCGCATTCAAATCGAACCCCCTTCGGGCTCTTCCTTAGCAAACCTTCAGCCGCCACCTGCCTGACAACCCAATCCCTGGACCGTTCCGCCTGCATTCCGGTTTTCTTGAATCCGCCGTAGGGAGCCGCCCTTCCACGGACTTTGGCCTTGCCAAGGACCTCCTGCCACCTAGGCTGGGGCCGCTCTAACCTCTTGGAGATCATGGGCGATTCTCACTCCACCGACGCATCCTCCCAGGCAGGATGGTTTCCCCCGACGCACTGGTCCATGATCGTGGCGGCGGGTCGGGACGACACGCGCCAGGCCGAGGATGCCCTTGGCAACCTCTACCGCGCCTATCGTCCGCCGCTGCTGGCCTACCTCCGCATGTGCGGCAATGACCAGGACGCCGCGGAGGATCTCCTGCAGGGTTTCTTCGAGTTCCTCCTCGAAAAGCACGGCCTCTCCAAGGTGGAACAACGCGGCAAGTTCCGATCCTGGCTGCTGACCTGCCTCAAGCACTACGTCCATGATCGCTGGGACAAGGCCCGCGCCGCCAAGCGCGGCGGCGGCGTCGAGCATGCGCCCGTCCTGGCGGAAGGCGAGGAGGGCGGCGTCCACCCACGCCATGCAGGGCGCACACCCGACCAGGAATACGACCGCCAGTTCGCCCTGCGCTTCCTGCAACTGGTCCGAGAGCGCCTCGCCGCCGAGTACCGCCTCAACGGCAAGCAGGATCTCTACGTCGCGCTCGAATCCTGCCTGACGGACCGCAAGGCCGACGCCAAGCACGACACGCTGGCCCAGTCATTAGGCATGTCCACGGCCAACGTCGCGCAGTCCATCTCCCGCCTGCGCTACCGTTACCGAAGCCTCTTCGATGAGGAACTGACGAAGCTCGTCGGCCTCGACGGCAACATCGCCGAGGAAAAGGAAATGCTCCTCAACGCCCTGCGGAGTTGATCATGCGTACGAGTCTTGCATGGTGCGACTCCCGCAGGGGCGCAGAGGCGTGGAGCTGGGAGAATACCTTTTCCTCCCGCCAAGGCGCGAAGACGCCAAGAGGGCCGATCAAGACTTGCCTTGCTGTTGGTCGATCCCTGCGCCCCTGCGCCTCTGCGAGAGTCTCTCAAAACACCCCCGAAATCCCTTGAGCCCTGCGCGCACATGTCCCCAATGCGGGATGGACCTCTCCGACCAGGCGGCCGAGGCGCCTTGTCCGGGTTGCCTCGTCGCCCTGGCCCAGGAGGATCTCCTCATGGGCGCATCGCAGGACCCAGCAGGCTGGCTCGGGGAACGCTGCGGGGATTACGAACTCGAACAGGAAATTGCCAGCGGCGGCATGGGCGTGGTGTTCCGCGCCCGCCAGATCAAGCTGAACCGCGTCGTCGCCCTCAAGATGCTTCATGCCGGACGGGCGGCCGGAACCGCCTTCATCCGGCGATTCCGCACCGAGGCGGAAACGGTGGCCAAGCTGGATCATCCGCACATCGTCCCCATATACGAGATCGGGGAACACGAGGGCCGGCACTTCTTCAGCATGAAGCTGGTCGAGGGGGAAAGCCTGGCCGAACAGATCCATCACGGCGCCTGGTCGCTGGACGGACCGCGGCGCGGCGCACGCCAGCGTGAGATGGCCCTGCTCATGGCCAAGCTGGCCCGGGCCGTGCAATACGCCCACGACCGCGGGGTGCTTCACCGCGACCTCAAACCCAGCAACGTGATGGTGGACGATGCCGGGGAACCGCTTCTCACCGACTTCGGCCTCGCCAAGGTGCTGGATCAAACCTCCGAGTTCACGCAGACCCACGCCGTGATGGGCACCGCCGCCTACATGTCGCCCGAACAGGCCGCAGGCAAGACACGGCAGATCACCACCAGCACCGACATCTACGGCCTGGGCACCATTCTTTACGAGCTGCTCACCGGCCGCCCGCCCTTTGCAGGCCGGGATTCGCTCGACACGCTCAAACTAGTCGTGGAACAGGAGCCGATCCCGCCCCGCCAGCGCAACCCGCACGCCCATTCCGACCTCGCAACCATCTGCCTCAAGTGCCTCGAGAAAAGGCCCGACGCCCGCTACCCCACAGCGCGGGAACTGGCGGAGGACCTGGAGCGCTGGGCCCGTGACGAACCCATCCGTGCGCGTCCCGTCCCCGCCTGGCAGCGCGCGCTTAAGTGGATGCGCCGCAAGCCGCTCAAGGCCGCCCTGGCGGCGGTGATCGTGCTCTCCGTCATCACCCTCCTCACACTCACCGTGATGGTCCGTCACGCCGCCTCGCAGCGCGAAACCGTGCGCTGGCTCAACAGCGCCGAGGCCTTGTTCACCAGCAACCTTCCCATCCACGGCGTGGCACAGCTCACGCAGGTGCTGCAACGGCATCCCCAACATCCCCTCGCGGCCGCGCGCCTGCTCGGGGCCGTGGCCCAGAATCCATTTCCCCTCGTGGAACTGAAGCATTCGAAGCCCGTTTCGGAGATCGCCTTCACGCCGGATGGAACCCGACTGGTCACCGGTTCGGAAGACGGCCTCGCCCGCGTCTGGGACGCGCGATCGGGTCACATCATCAACGCCTTCAACCCAGGCTCGGGCGGCATTCGTTCCCTGACCCTGAACGCTTCCGGCAACCGCATCGCACTGGCCACGGCGGCGGGCGACGCGTGGATGTGGACATGGCAGTCAGGACCGCCGCAGGAGCCATTGGCCCTCGGATTTCCCGTCACGCGCCTGCGTTTCAGTCCGTCCGGGGAAGATCTGCTGCTATTGGGAGAAGGCCGCTTGCTTCTCACCAACCTGGTGAGGGCCACCGGCTGGAGCGGCCTCATCCCGGGATTCCGCGCCTATGAAGCCATCTTCGATGGCAGCGGCTCACAAGTAGCCCTCAGTGCCTACAACGAACGCCGCGAACCCCTGATCCAGATCTGGGATGCGACGTCAGGAATGTTGCGCCACGACCTGAAGGGCCACACCGGACTGGTCCGATCCCTCGCCTATAACCGCGACGCATCCTGTCTCATCACGGCTTCCGCCGACCATACCGCGCGCCTCTGGGACCTCACCTTCAGTCCACCGACCAACCAGGTGCTGCAGCACAACGACGCGGTCATCCATGCGGCGTTCAATGTCTCAGGCCATCAGGTCGCCACCGCTTCCGACGATGCCACCGTGGGGGTGTGGCGCGTGCTCGACGGCTCCAGCATCCAATTGCTGCCACATGCGCATCCTGTGTCCATGGTGCAATTCGCCGGCCAGGACGACACCCTCATCGCCGCCACCACCGACGGCGCCATGCTCTGGATGCGACGCCACGTCGGCTGGGTGCCCTGGGCCTGGGCCGCGGCGCACGAGATGTTCGAAACTAACTGCTTCGTCGATGCGATCCTGGTCTCCCCCGACCGGACGCGCTTCGCGACCCGCTATGCGTTTCGACACGATGTGCATCTCTGGTCGTTTCCCGGCAGCCCGCCCCCGGTGCTGCTCGACACCGGCATGCCGTTGCAAACCGCCGCGCCCGCCAGTGATGACAATCAACGACAACCCAGGGTGCCGGACCTCAATGCCGCGGCGCTCAGTGCGGATGGACATCGATGGGTCACGTCCGACGACCATGGCAACCTGCGACTCTGGTCCGCCGACATCCCTCCCGCGCCCCTGACGGCCAACATCCCCGCGCATGCCAATGTGTGGGGCGCTGCCTTTTCCCAGGACGGACGTTTCATTCTCGCCCAATCCACGGACACGATCGCCTGGCCCGTTCCGCCCTGGGTGGAGGAGGTCCCGCCGTGGATGCCCGGCCTGGGAGCCTATCTCACCGGACGCGCGCCCGGGCGAGGCGGGGCGTTGAGCGCGGTGCGGTGCGAAACGCGCCACGCCTGGTGGACAAGCCTTCTGGAATCAACCGAGCAGCCCGACCGCGCACTCGCGTGGTTGAAGCAAGCGCTGCACAACAAAGGGGAGGTGCAGCCATGAGGGAGTTGAACAAAAAGCCGCCTCACATAAAACTCCTTGTGCAACATGTTGGAGTTAACAACACGCAATGTTGCACGAAGAATTCAGAGGCCCCTCACCCCAACCCTCTCCCGGCGGGAGAGGGAGAATCGTCTTCGGTACGGAGAATGGCTTCCGATCTGAACCCGTACCCTCCACGGGGCGCGCGGCTCCCTCTCCCGCCGGGAGAGGGCTGGGGTGAGGGGCCCCTTCGGACATCCATAGCAATTGGTGTTTCTTCCCTATCTAGCCCGACACCGTCGGGTCCTGCCTTTAAGCGGTTTCGTGGCTGCATCACGGGCATGCTCCTGTTGCTCCTTTCCACCACCGCGCTTGCCGCGCCCGTGCCTTACGGCAGGGTGGTGGAGACGTTGCGGGACATCACATTTCGCCGGGTTCCCTCGCGGGAATGGCGTCAGGCCACCAACAATCTCGCGCTCATCCCCTGGGATCTGCTGAGCACAGGCGAGCGAAGCTGGGGCGTGGTGCATCCCCGGGGCGGGACGCGCTACCGCCTGCGCGACCTCACGACCATCGAGGTCGTGGAAACCAATGGCCAGGCGCAGGCGTTCCTCCGGGCGGGGGCCGTTTATTACGCCAACCAGGAACGCCGCACCCACGACCCCATACTGACACGGGACGCCGTGATTCATCCGCAGGGCACCGAGTTCCTCATCGAAACATCGGAGACAGGCACGCACGTGGTGATGTTCGACGGGCAAGCCCTCATCACCAACGCCCACGGCAGCCTAACGATCATCCAGCAGCAGGCGGCTCGGATCGAACCCAACCAGGCGCCCCGAACCGCCCGCATCGAATCCCTCAACCTGGTCCAGTGGTGGCTCTATTATCCCGTCGTGCTCAACCCGGATGACCTGCTTCTGGATGCGGCAGATCTGCAGGCGCTGGGTCCGGTCCTCGAGGCTTATCGGCTGGGCAACATTCCCGTGGCCTTGACCCGTTTCCCCGATCTGGATGCCAACCCGCCGGCCCCAGCCTCCGAGGCTCGCCTGACGTTGCTCGCCGCATTGCAGCTCTCAGCCGGATCGGTGCGACAGGCGCAGGAAATTCTCGAAGGCCTGCAGGAAGACACGCCGGGCCGACGTGCGTTGCTGGGCTTGGTGGCCGCCGTGCAGGGCGAACCAACGCCCGACGCGATGCCCCCCACCACCAGCAGCGAATGGCTGGCGCTGTCCTACCAGAAACAATCGAAACGCGACCTGCCCGCCGCGCGTGAGGCGGCCCGACAGGCGGTGGAACTGGCGCCGGAGTTTGGTTTTGCCCAAACGCGCCTGGCCGAACTGGAGTTCAGCTTCGGACGCACGCGCCAAGCCATGGCCGTCCTCCGCCAGGGACTGGTTCAATCCGCGCAGAATGCCCAGGCGCTCTCCATGCTCGGCTTTCTCATGGCCGACGCGCATCGGCACGCCGCCGCCCGGGCAGCCTTCGACGAGGCGATCCGGATCGATCCGGCCCTGGGCAATGCCCGGCTCGGTCGCGGCCTGCTGCGCCTGCACCTCGGCGACCGGGAGGGAGGGCTGGATGATTTGCAGGAGGCCGCCTTGTTGGAGCCGCGCCGTGCGCTGCTGCATGCCTACCTTGGCAAGGGCTTTCAGCAGGCGGGACTCGTGGAGGCCGCGGGCGCTGAGTTGGAATATGCGGCGCGCCTGGATCCGGCGGATCCCACGCCACCGCTTTACGCAGCTCATCTCAGCTTCCAGGAAAACCGGATTAACGACGCGATCGACGAGCTCGAGACCTCCCTGGCCCTGAACGACAATCGGGCGGTCTATCGCTCGGGTCTTCTTCTGGATGAAGATGCCGCGATGCGCAGCGCCAACCTGGCCAGGCTTTACCAGAACGCCGGCATGGAGGATGTCGCCCTGCGCCAGGCCGCGCGGGGCATTGACCAGGACTATGGCGGATTCGGGAGCCATCTTTACCTCGCCAACAGCTATCTCGAACTTCTCGATCCGGGCAGAGTTACACTTCGATACGAGACCGCCGCCAACACGGAGTACCTCCTGGCCAACCTCCTCGCGCCCGGCGGCGCCGGCACGCTGTCGCCGGCGCTGTCCCAGCAGGAATACACGCGCCTCTTCGACAGGGACTCGGCCGGCGTTGTCTCCACCACCGACTACCTCAGTCGAGGCGCCTGGCGTGAGCAGGGGGCGGTCTATGCCAACGTCGGCCGAACCAGCGCGTCCTACGATGCCCTCTACCTCACCGATCCCGGCCAGCGCCACAACAGCGACCTCGATCTCCTGGCGCAGTCGGTGCGGTTCCGGCAACAGATCGGTCCCTCGGATCACCTCTTCGGCCAGGCGCTCTGGAGCCACTCGGAAGGCGGCGATCTGGCCCCGCGCTACGATCCCAACCAGATCAATCGAGGAGTGCGCGTCGAGGAAACTCAGGAACCCATCGCCCTGGCGGGGTACCGCCATGAATGGTCACCCGGCCAGGAAACCCTGGTCCTCGGAGCCTATGGCCGGGACCGGCTGGAAGTGGACAACCCGCAGCAGGACATCCTCCTGATCCAGGAGGCGGGCGGCGTGCCGACCTTTGCCGCGATCGACTCCCTGAGCCAGCAGTATCGTTCCACACAGGAGCTCTTCTCAGGGGAGATGCAGCAAATCTTCGAAGGCGAACGCTTCTCGCTGCTGGCCGGGTTGCGCGGACAAGGCGGGACCTTTGACCAGAACAACGCCCACCAGGCCAACGCGCAATCCGCGTTTGCCTCCACCAACTACGCGGGCCTGCAGGGGGACTTCGACAACGACTTCCAGCGCGCGACCGCCTATGCCTACGGAAGCTGGCGCCCGGTCCAATCCTTCACCCTTCAGGCGGGACTCAGCTACGATCACCTGGAGTATCCGGAGAACTTCCGCTATGCCCCCCTTTCCGATGAGGAAAACACCGCCGACCTGCTCGGTCCCAAGGCCGGCCTGGTCTGGCAGGTGACGAGCCGGACCACCGCGCATGCCGCTTACTCCCGGTTTTTGACCGGAGCCGGCATCGACCAGAGCATCCGGCTCGAGCCCACCCAGGTGGCCGGCATCAACCAGGCGTTCCGCAGCGTGATCCCGGACGCCGTGACCGGATCCAACGCGGGCGAAGAGGCCGACATGCTTGGCGTGCTGCTCGACCATCGCCTGCCCACCCGCACCTATCTCGGCGCCTGGGCCACGCTGCTCCAGTCGGAAGTGGACCGCGGATTTGGGACCTACGTCCTGCGCAACGGCGCGCTGCCCGCCGTGCCGGGCCAGGCGACGCAGCGGCTGGACTACGAGGAGTTCGCCCTGGGCGGCACGGTCAGCCAGCTCGTGGGACAGGAATGGTCCTTCGGCGTCTCCTATGAACTGACCCATGCCGAACTGGAGATCCGTTACCCGGACCTGCCCGACACGCTCACCGTCCTCAACGCTCCTCCCCTGGACCAGGACGCCAATGCCTGGCTGCACGAGGTCCGGCTGTTCGGCGTGTTCAACCATCCCTCCGGCTTCTTCGCCCGGGCCGAGACGCTTTGGATCCAGCAAAGCAACCAGGGCGACACGGCAGGCATGCCGGGCGATGATTTCTGGCAGTTCAACCTCCTGGGCGGCATCCGGATGTTCCAGCGCCGGGCCGAGGTGACCATGGGCATCCTGAACCTGGCCGACCAGGACTACCGCCTGAGCCCGCTGACCCTGCATCCCAACCTCCCCCGCGAACGCACCTTCTTCACCCGGCTGCGCCTGGGGTGGTGACCAAGCGAAGGCTCTTCGTGAAACGGGTTTTCAAAACTCGGGTCGTTCCGCGGCGGTGTGGACGAAGCCGAACTCGATGTCGTGGACGTGGTCGAGGTTGAGGAGGGGCACGCCGCCGTCGCTGGTCTGGATTTCCAGGACCCACTGGGAGGCGGCCACGGCGCGCTCGCGGAAGGCATTGATCTTGAGCACCTCGTTCAGTTCCGGAAGGACCTGCTGGGGATTGCCCTCCAGGCGGGAGGCAGCCGACTTGAGGTATTGGATCGTGACGGACTTGCTGGAGGCGTTCTGGATCGCGGTGCCGGCACTGGGCGTGTAGAACCAGTAACGGGTGGTGTAGGGGGTGAGTTCGTCGGCAATGCGGTCCGGACGTTCGGGATCCACCATCATGCCGAGGCGTTCATTGCGGATGAAGCTGGTCCCGCCATAGGTGAGCCGCGCGGTCTTGATGTCCTCGGCCGGATAGTCGCCGGGCAGGCGAACCTTGATCCAGTCGATCTTGTCCAGCCACAGGCCCCGGTCGATGAGCGTGCGGTTGCCGGATGGGTCGCGGATGAACTGGCCCTCGGCGTCCTCGAGATACTTGGGTCCGCGGAAGAATGTCCCGCCGGGATTTTGACGCACGGTCGAGAAGGGGAGGCGAATGAGGTTGGAGTTGCTGCGGATCTGCTTGAGGCGTCGCTGGAATGCGGTGATGGCATTGACGGGAACGGGCCCGCCGTCGGGATCGGGGTAGAGACGTTCGGGTTCACCGTCTTCCTCCATGCGGTAACCCAAGAAATCCTCACGCACGGAAAACCAGTCGTAGAAGACCGAGCGTGTGGGTCCGAACAGTTCGAAGAGGCTGTCGTAGTCGAGCATGGCCTGGTACATGTCGCCGAGCTCCTCCGCGTTGCGCAGCTTGAAGAGCGACTGGGCGGACCAATCGCGTCCGTCGGCTGAATCGTCGGCGTCGAGTTGGAAGGGGGTGTTCCATTTGTAGTCGAGGGCGCGCGCCATGAAGAAGATCCACAAGCGGGCGCGGTCGAAGGCGAGGTTGGCTCGGAGCGCGTTGCGCTGGGCGCGGAGGCGGTGGATGGGGTCGGCGAAGTAACGGGAGGCGAGGGTGGTCTTGGACTCGGCAATGGTGGCCTCGAGATCGGCCTTTTCCCGGAGCAAGCCGGTGTAGCGTCCAACCTCCTGTTTCATGAGGACGGCGGCCTCCTGGGAATCAAGGGCCAGGGTTTTCATGCCGAGGAGCTTGGTTTTGACGGCGGCGGCGCTCTCGATGCCGGCCAGGACGGCCTGTTCCATGGCGGCGGTCTGTTCCTTTTCGGTCTCGGCCTGGGCCTTGAGGAGTTCGCCGCCGATCTGGACGCCGCCATTGATGCCATTGGCGAAGATCGAGACGGGGTTGAGCTTCTCGAGGCTGAACGTCTCGGCGAAGGCCTCGGCGCCTGCCTGGGCGGCGTTGATGTTGCCGATTTCCTGGGTGAGTTCGGCCTGCATGACGCCGTAGTCGATGAGCGTGTTGGAAATCGAGGTGGCCTTCTGCAGTTCGATCTCGACCTCCTCGTTGAGAATGGTGATCTCGGCCCGGTTGCGGAGGATGCGGATGCGGGCGACCTCGATGGAGTTGGTCTGCTGCCAGATTTCGCTCCCTATGATGGACCCGGGCGTATCGTAACCGGGCTGTCCGGGGCGGGCGCCGACGATGGCGAAAAGACGGTCCTCGGCATCACTCGTGGCGTCTTCGAACTGCTGCTGGAGCTGGGACTGGTAGCCGCGATAAAGGTCGTAGTCCTCGCGCGCCTGGGTGAGCCGGTCGAGGGCGACGCCGAGCGGGGAGTTGGCGTTCATGACGGGGTCAAGCTCGTCGGCCAGGGCGTTGAAGGAATCAAAGGGCAGGGCGGGGTTGTTGATGCTGGGTTCCACGAGCATGAGGAAGTTGTCCTCGAACCCGAAAGGATTGACGCGGCCCGAGAGGAGCGGCTGGAGTTGGTTCAACTCATCAATGACGCCGCGCCAGCCATCCATGGCCTCGGCCAGGCCGCTGTCGTCACCCGGCTGGGGATCGAGCCCCGGGAAGAGGTCCAGGAGCAGGCTGCCCTGGAGGAAGAGATAGCGCTGGGCCTCCTCGCTCAGGGCTGAGGCATCCATGAGATCGCCCGGGCCGCCCCGCCCGGCCTTGAGCTGGCAGAGGGTGACGACGTTGCGCCCGTATTCTCGGAGGAGATCGAACAGGAGGACGAGATCCTTGTAGCCGTTGTAAAGCATGGAGACGGGGAGGACGCTGACCACGGTGCCGGCGGCGTTGGTGCCCTGGGCTGGGGCCAGGCCGCGGCCGGGCACCTGCTGCTGGAAGATCTGGTAGCCGAGGGGCGGATCGGCGCCCGCGCCAAGATCGTCGTCGAGCAGGCTGAAGTAATCGGTCAGGGCATCGCGCCCGTCCTGGACGGCCTGTTCGTAGAGGGGAATCTCGGAGTCGATCACATAGCCGGTGCCGGCGGGGATGTTGAGCCGGTCGCGGTCGGCCTGGGATCGGACGTTCTTGGCCACGACGGTCTCAGCGACCAGCCGATCGTAATGGATGTCGAGAAGCAGATCCCGGGCGAAGGGGACATTCGGGTTGGCCTGAAGCGCGGCCCGCACGAGGTCCTCGGCTTCGCGTGAGCGATCGCGCTCGGTGTCGCCATAGAGGCTGTCGAAGGTTTCGAACTGGGCGCGGAACTCGCCGTTCTCGACGCCGTAGAGGAACTGCTTGTAGCGGAAGGCGGCGAGGTCCTGGTCGAAGTAGCCGCCGGCGCTTCCGTTCGGCGGGTAGAGCAGGGCGTTGGCCTGGTCGATGACCGCGGTGGTGTCAGTGTAGTCCGTCTCGAAGACAAGGACGCGGTCGCCGTAGTTTTCCTGCGTACCGGGGCTGAAGAAGCCGGGGGCTCCGACGACGAGGGTGGCGTGGTCGATATCGAGCGAGCTGCCGAACATTTCCTGATAGCCACGGCTGGCCGGGGTCAGGTGGAAGCGTTCAATCCAGTCCGTGCCCACGCGGGAGAAGAAGAAGACGGAGCCGCTGTTGAGGACAAAGGGATCACCCGGATCGTCCGAGCGGGAGCCGACGGCGATAAGGCTGCCCTGGGCGGTGATGCGGATGGCGTTGCCGAAGGAGTCGCGCCCGGTGTGGTTGGCGGGCACGAGCTTTTCCTGTTGGACCCAGGTGTTGCCGGCGCGGGCGAAGACATAGGCGGCGCCTTCGTCACCTCCGGCGTCGGGTCCATCCTCCCCCGTGGCCCCGACGGCGATGTAACCCGCGTCGATGTCCACGGAAACGCCGAACCTGTCCAGGTTCTGGTTGTCCGCCGATGCGAACGAATCGATCTCGGTCCAGAGTTCGCCGGATCGTTCATAGACGAAGACGGCGCCGCCGCCGGTGGCGGCGTCGGGATGGATGATGTATTGGCCGCCGACGACGATGGTTTCGCCCTGGATGGCGACCGCACTGCCAAAATCACCCCGGTTCGGTGTGTAGGGGATGCTGGAGGTCAGCTTCTGCACCATGGTCCAGTAGGTGGTCGGGTCGGGGGAAACAGGAAACTCGAAGGCATTGGGGCTGGGGCCCCCGACGAGGGTCCAGCCCTGGGAGGCGGGAGTGATGGCGGCGGGCGCTGTGCCGTGGGTGCCGGCGTCGTAAAGGGCGACGGTCGCGTCGTCGATCCGAGCCTGCACCAGGTGGTAATTCATGTTGCCGCGGCCGGGAGCGGATCCGACCCCCCAGCGCACCTCCGGCGTGACACTGGCCGTGCCGGTCCACGCGTGAATCTGGACGCCGTCGTAGCGGTAGGCGGCCGTCTCGCTGACCGGATCAAAGACGATCTCATGCGTGTGATACAACGTGGCTTCGACCCGGTTGGTGGTGAGGAGGAAGGAACCGGGCGTTGCGCCGATCAGATGGGCGACGAGGGCGCCCTGGGCATCGAAGTCGAGGAGGAGCTCGAAGCGCGACGTGCCGTCGTCGAGCAACACGTTGAGCGAGGGGCCGGCGGCCAAGTCGTCCAGGAGCCGGATGTCGGCTTCGAGACTCCAGCCGTTGGCGGCCGCGGCGACGTCTCCCGCGGTGAGGGCGCGGGCGTAGTGGAGGGTGGCGCCGGCTCCGGAGACATCGATGATGTTCCAGGCGTTCCTGGCGGCATCGACATCCCGACGGAAGATGTAGGCCGCGCCGGCGCCAGCGAGGGCCGCAGGCGCCCCGACCACGGCCAAGTCGCCATCGAGATCCAGCGTGGCACCGAATTGGTCGAAGGCCACGCCGTCCGGGGCTTCCAGCTTCTGCTGCTGGGACCAATCCCCGTTGCGGGTGAAGACATAGGCGGCGCCGCGGTAGCTGTCCCGGGCCCAGGCGCCGATGAGGGCGGTCTGTCCATCGAGGGCCGCGCAGTTGCCGAACAGATCTCCTTCGATCGTGTCATCTCCGGTGACCATGACCTGCTCGGCCCAGGTCCCACCGCTGCGCTGGTAGAAGAAGGCGGCCCCGGCCGAGGAGGCCACGGAGCTTTCGTCCGGGGCTCCCGACACGATCCAATCCCCGGAAATGCCCACGGCGTAGCCGATGCCTTCACGCGGGGTGGTGTTGGTGCGATTGAGGGAGGCGGTTTCGAAAAGGAACTCCGGTGTGAGTTGCGCTGGCGCGGCCCCCGCGAAGGCGAGCAGCACGAGCGTCACGCCGGGCGTCACGTTGAATGGGCGAGTCCGGCTCCGAAGATTCTGGGTTTCGGCTGGCGGCATCATGGTTCGGTCCTGGTTGACTTAAAGGGCATCGACGAGATCCACCTGGTTGGTGGACGGCTCAGGCGCCGGTTTGAAGAGGCTGAACGTCCCCAGGTTGGTCGTGTTCAGATGGGGCCTGGTGGGATGGAGGGAAAGCAGGGCACCGCTCCCCTCGATGAGCGTGGGGGTGACCGATTGATTGGTCTCGGCGTTGGATGCCTGCAGGTGCAGGCGCAGCTCGACCGGGGTCTGGAACGCGGTGTCTTGAGGATCGAGGGGAATGGCGGTGGCGTCCGCCTGAAAGGAGTCCTGCTGGAGCACGACCGAAACGGAGGTGTCGTTGGTGGGAAAGAATCCGAGCGCGTCGCTATGCAGGGTGGCAATGGGGACGCCGTTGAGTTGCCGGATGGAGAGCAGGAATCCAAGTCCGGTGCCCCGGGTCCGGAAGGCGCCTCGCCAATCCGCGTCGTTTTCCTCGAGCGTGATGACGGTGGAACTGCCCGCGCCGAGGCGGTAGCCCGTTCCGTCTTCGATGGTCAGGATCAGGATCTTCAACTGCCCGATGACATCATTGTCGGTGAAGGTGACCGGCAGCGTGGCGCTGGTGCCGTTGACCATGATTTCCCCGGTGAGTTCCTGGAAATCGCCGGAGGCGGCGGTGCCGCCGATGCGGTAGCGAACGATGCCGGCATAGGGAGCGTTGAAGGTGATGACCGGCGCGACCATGCCGCCCTCCGTGACCTGGAAGGCGGAGGCGTTGAAGCTGGCCGTCACGTCGGGCGTGCCCCCGAGGGCCCGGACCCGGTAGTAGCCCTGGCTCGTGAGTGGGTTGGGTGCGGTGATCTGAAACTGCCCCCCGCTCAAGTCGGTGATGATCGCCCCGTTCACAGCGGCCCACGCCGGAGCGGGGTCGAGCGATTCGGTATAATCGAGCAGGTAGTTGGTGGCGCCTGTGCCAAGGTCGGTGAAGGTGAACAGCAGCGGCTGGCCGGCCTCCACCTGGAACGTGTCCATCCGCAGGAGGGACGTGGACTGGGCATGGAGGCGTGGGGCGGTCAGTCCGACGACTACAAGGCTGGCCAGCAGCCATTTCCAGGCGGAAGAAGGGAAGGCGGCTTGCATGATGCAGGTGATCCTTGTGCTGGGTGGGTGAGGTGGTGTGATCATGGTGATGTCATCAGCGGGATTCGGCAGCCCGCGAGCCGGGGGACTACGCCTGCCATCCTCGCGGACTTGATGCATGGCGTCCATGGCATGTTTGTGTGATGGGGGCTCCGTGCGGTTCCCTCCATGAACCGGGCACTCGGACCAATCGGTCGGATCCGTCCGATGGGGGATCGGTTCATGGCCCCACGGCGCCTTCATGACCGTGGGGTTTCATGTCTGGCCTGTCAGGGTGCATGCATTCGGGGGTTGCACGGGTACGTCGGAGGAGTTCCAATTCGGGTGGAGCGGTGCGGAAAGGCTCTCGTCTAATCCGCCCATTTGCCGGAACCCGCCGTTCCGGAATTCCTACTCAAGCCATATCGCATCATGAAACACGCCTTACGGATCATCCCCATCCTTCTCGCATGTTGGTTCCCTCACCTGGTCTCGGCCGCGGATCGCACGGCGGACTGGGCCAAGGTGGACGAGGCCATCAAGCAGGGGCAGCCCAAGACCGCGATCGAGCTGCTCGGCCCCATCCTGGAAGCGGCGCGGGCCGAGCGGGCGTATGCCGAGGCGGCGCGTGCGCTGGTGCAGCAGGTCATGCTGGAGGGAGCGATCCAGGGGGCCAGGCCGGAAGAGGCCATTGTCCGACTGGAAGCCCGCATCGAGGAGGCGCCTTCCGCAATGAAACCGATCCTGACCGCGGTGCTGGCCGGGCATTACTGGCAGTATTACAACGCCAACCGCTGGCGTTTCATGAACCGGACCCTGACCGCGGAACCGCCCGGGGACGACATCACCACGTGGGACCTGCCCCGGCTCTTCACGGCGATCGACCGTGTGTTCCAGGAGGCGCTGAGTGCGCCGGCCCAGCTCAAGGCCGTTCCCATCACCGACTACAATGCCTTCCTGGTGAAGGGCAACATGCCGGACGCCTACCGGCCGACGCTCTACGACTTCATCGCGCAGGAGGCGCTCGAATTCTACACGGCGGCCGAGCAGGCCGCCAACCGTCCCCAGGACGCCTTTGAGATCAAGGCCACCGATCCGGTGCTGGACGACGTGGCGTCGTTCCTGGACTGGAACCCGACCACGACGGAAACCAATGCCAATCACCTGCGCGCCCTCCGCCTTTACCAGGAGCTGTTGCGGTTCCATCAGGACGACGACGACCGCAGCGCGTTCCTGGAGGTGGACCTGGACCGTTTGATCTTCGGCTACAACGTCGCGGTGGGGGAGGGCAGGCAGGAGCGGTTTGAAGCGGCGCTGACGCGATTCGTGGACGCGCATGCGGACCATGAAGTGGCGGCGGTGGCCCTGCATCGCCTGGCGCTGCTCCAGTATCAGGAGCAGGACCTGGTGGAGGCGCTGGCGCTGGCCGAACGCGGCGCCAACGCGCATCCGGACAGCCCGGGTGGACGTCGCTGCCGGAACCTGATCAGCACGATCAAGCAACCGGAATCCAATCTGGCGACCGAGCGCGTGTGGAATGCGCCCTGGCCGGAGATCCGCCTTCGCTACCGCAACCTGACCGGGGTGTGGTTCCGGGTGGTGCGCGTCGATTGGGAGCGTTACCTGGAACAGGACCAGCCCTACCCGGAGAGCCCCAGTCGGGAGGAGCGCGAGGCACTGTTGAAGGCGGAACCGGTCCTGGCCTGGTCAGCCCCATTGCCCGCCACCACGAACTACCAGGTGCGCCTCGAGGTGTTGAACGCGCCCAAGCCACTGGACAAGGGCTTCTATTACCTGATCGCCAGCCACAATGAGGCGTTCTCGGAAGAGGAAAACCGCATCACCTGCACCCCCATCTGGGTCAGCGACCTGGCCCTGGTCACGCGTCCCCGGGACCGGCAACTCGAGGGATTCGTCCTGGAAGCCGGCAGCGGCGAACCGGTGGCCGAAGCAAAGGTGGAGGTCTGGGTGATCGAACGGGAAGGCCGCGCGCGGACATCCTTGGGCCGGGTGGAGTCGGATGTGCACGGTTTTTTCAATCTGCCCACGGCGGAGGATCGCAACAACCGGGGCTACATCTATCGTGTGACGCGTGGTGATGATGCGCTGGCCTCGTCGTTCGGCATCCGGCTTTATCCGAGAAACGAGCCGGAGCCGCGCAGCCAGACGGTATTCTTCACGGACCGGGCGCTCTACCGTCCCGGGCAGACCATCCAGTACAAGGGCATCTGTCTGCGCGCGGACACGGTCGGGAACAATTACACGGTCCTGGCCGGGGAGACGGTGACCGTGGTGTTTTCGGATGCCAACGGCAAGGAGGTGGAGCGCCAGGTTCGACAGGCCAACGACTATGGTTCCATCTCGGGAAGCTTCACCGCGCCGCGCGACCAGCTCATGGGACGGATGCGCATCGAGGTGCCGGAAGGCGCGCCAGGCCAGGTCTGGGTGCGGGTCGAGGAGTATAAACGGCCCAAGTTTGAAGTGACGTTGGACGCGCCCGACGAGGCGGCGAAGCTGGATGAGCTGGTGCGCGTGTCGGGGAAGGCGGAGGCCTACACGGGCGCGGCCATCGACGGAGGGCAGGTCACGTATCGCGTGGTGCGAACCGTCCGCATGCCCTACTGGTACGGCTGGTATTTCCGGGGACCCGTCCGCGGGGACAGCCAGGAGATTGCGCACGGCACCCTCACGACCGGCAAGGACGGCTCCTTCGCGATCGAGTTTCCGGCCGTGCCGGACCGGTCCATTGCCCCGACCAACGAGCCGATATTCCAGTTCACGGTTCATGCCGACGTGACCGATTCGAGCGGGGAAACCCGTTCCAGTGACCAGACTGTGCGGGTGGGCTACACGGCGTTGCAGGCCCGGTTGGATGCCGATGAATGGCAGACGACCGAGCGGCCGGCCGTGGTGCGGATTCACACCAGCACGCTCGATGCGGTGCCGCAGGCGGTGTCCGGCCGTGTGACCGTCTATGCGGTCCAGCAGCCGGACGCGGTGCGGCGACACTCGTTGTTTTCGGACTCGCTCTTGCGGGAGGAGGAGGAGGACCTCAACGACCCCAACCGCTGGCCGCTCGGCGAACAGGTGGGGGAGACGGAATGGACGACCGATGCGGAGGGCAAGGCGGAGGCGGCGTTCGCACTGCCGGTCGGCTTGTACCGGGTCCTGCTCGAGACCCGGGACCGGTTTGGTCAAACGGTGAAGGCGCGGTTGCCGTTGCGTGTGTTGGATCCTGCCGCCGAGCGTCTGGCCCTGCGGCTGCCCAGCCTTGTGGCGGTGGAGAACGCCCAGTTGGAACCGGGCCAGGAAATGCTGGCGGTGTGGGGGACCGGATACGGGGAGGGGCGCGCCTTTGTGGAGATCGAGCATCGCCACCAGATGCTGGCCCGGTTCTGGACCGAGCCGGGCCGGACCCAGCAGGCGATCCGGCAGGCCATCACGGAGGCGATGCGGGGCGGGTTCACGCTCCATGTCACGCAGGTGCGCGAGAACCGCGCCTACCTGAGCTCCCGCCAGATCCACGTGCCGTGGACGGACAAGCAACTGGAGGTTTCCTGGGAGCACTTCGTGTCGAAGCTCGAACCCGGCAAGAAGGAGACCTGGACTGCGGTGATCCGGAAGAAGCCGGCGGGGGAGGACAAGCCGGCGGAGGCGCTGGTGGCGGAGATGGTGGCGGCCTTGTATGACGAGTCGCTGGATCAGTTTCAGAAGCTGGGTTGGCAGCATCAGTTCAGAGTGTTCCACCAGGATTACTCGACGGCGCGCAGCGAGTTCCAGAACCGCGCCGGCAACCTGCGCGCCATGGTGGGTCGCTGGACGAGGGATCGGCTGGACGAAGCGATCCGCCACCGGCATTACCCGCCGGAGGCGCTCCTGTCGTTTTATCAACCCCGGCGCCGCGATGGGGGGGACCGGTTCTACTTTCGCGGGGCGACCACCCGTTTCCAGTTGGGCCGGGATGTGAACCTCGGGGAGGCGGAGCCGAGTGCCCTGAGCGCGGCGCCCAAGGCCGAGGCCGAATCGGAGTCGTTGGCGGTTGGGTTCCGCCTCGCCGAGGGGCAGGATGCCTCCCTGGGCCAGATGGGGGGGGCGGGCGGTTTCGGTGGCGGCGGCGCCTTCGGGGTGGCCGGTGCCGGGGCGGGGCCCGACCTGGACATGGTCACCGCACGAAAGAACCTCAACGAAACCGCCTTCTTTTTCCCCCGATTGCTGTCGGACACCAACGGCGAGGTGCGGATGGAATTCACCATGCCGGAGGCCTTGACGCAGTGGCGTTTCATGGGCTTTGCCCACGACAAGGAGCTGCGGTCTGGGTATCTCGAGGATCATGTGGTGACGTCGAAGGACGTCATGGTCGTGCCCAACCCGCCGCGTTTCCTGCGGGAAGGCGACGAGCTGGAGTTCACGGTCAAGGTGGTCAACCTGAGCAACGCCGGACAGCAGGGCAAGGTGCGCCTCAACCTGAGCCACGCGCAGGATGGGTCGCCGGCCGACCGCGAACTGCGCAATGCGGGCAACGAGCAGGCGTTCGAGGTGCCAGCCGGGGAATCGCGCACGTACTCCTGGCGCCTGCGCGTGCCGGATGGGATCGGGTTCCTGAGTTACAAGGCGGTCGGCGCCACGGCCCGGCTGTCCGACGGCGAGGAGGGATTCCTGCCGGTCCTGAGCCGGCACCTGTTCCTGACCGAATCGCTTCCGCTGCCGATCCGGGGTCCGGGCCGGAAGGAGTTTGAATTCGAGAAGCTGCTCAAGTCACGCGGTTCGCGTTCCCTCACCCACGAAGGGTTGACGGTGCAGATGGTGTCCAACCCGGCCTGGTATGCGGTGCTGGCGCTGCCTTACCTGATGGAGTTTCCCCATGAATGCAGCGAGCAGGTCTTCAACCGCTACTATGCCAACTCCCTCGCCCGCCACATCGCCGGCAGCGATCCGAAAATCCGGCACGTGTTCGACCAGTGGAAGGCCACCCCCGCACTGGACAGTCCCCTGCTGAAGAACCAGGACCTCAAGTCGGTGCTGATCGAGGAAACGCCGTGGCTGCGAGATGCCGAATCGGAGAGCCAGGCGCGCCGCAACCTGGGCGTGCTGTTTGATGAGAACCGGCTCGACACGGAAATGGCCCAAGCCCTGAACAAGCTGCGCGAGGCGCAAACCGCCGACGGGCTGTGGCCCTGGTTCCCGGGCGGATCGCCAAACCATTACATCACCCTCTACATCACCGCCGGCTTCGCCCGCCTTCATCATCTCGGAGCCGGAGTGGAGATGGACCCCGTCCTGAGGGCGTGCCCGGCCCTGGACCAGTGGATGGCGGACAGGCACGAGCGTATTCTCAAGTCCGACAAGCCCGAGGACCACGTGCCCTCGGCGACCGATGCCCTTTACCTCTACGCGCGCAGTTTCCTGCTCAAGGATGCTCCCATCGATCCAGCCCATCGCACGGCGGTGGATTTCTTCCTCGACCGGGCGCGCGACCACTGGCTCAAGACCCGCAACCGCCAGACCGAGGCGCACCTGGCGCTGGCGTTGCAGCGATTCGGGGACACCAAGGTGCCGGCCCTGATCATGCGTTCGATCAAGGAATTCTCAGTGCAAGATGAGGAGCTGGGGATGTTCTGGCGGGACACGGAAGCGAGCTGGTGGTGGTATCGCGCGCCGATCGAGACGCAGGCGCTGATGATCGAGGCGTTCGACGAGATCATGGGTGACAAGGATGCCGTCGAGGCGTGCCGCGTCTGGCTGCTCAAGCAGAAGCAGACGCAGAACTGGAAGACGACCAAGGCCACGGCGGATGCCATTTACGGATTGCTCCTGCGCGGCACCGACCTGCTGGGCTCGGACGAACTGGTGGAGGTGTCGCTGGGCGGGCGCACCGTCGAGCCGGAGGCGTCGGGTCGCCCCCAGGACCGCGACAAAGCGCCGGCCGTGGAGGCGGGCACAGGGTTCTACGAGACTCGTTTCGACGGGGCGGACGTGCGTCCCCGCATGGGGCGCATCGTCGTGAGCAAGAAGGGCCCGGGCGTCTCCTGGGGCTCGGTGAACTGGCAGTATTTCGAGGAGGTGTCCAAGGTCACCCCGCACGAAGGCACCCCGCTCAAGCTGGCCAAGACGGTGTTCGTGCGAGAGAACACGGCGCAGGGTCCGACGTTGACGCCGGTGAAAGGCGCGGTGGAGGTGGGCGACGAGCTGGTCATGCGGGTGGAACTGCGCGTGGACCGGGACATGGAATATGCGCACCTGAAGGACCAGCGCGGCAGCGGCACCGAACCGGTCAACGTCCTGTCCGGGCACCGCTGGCAGGACGGGCTTGGCTACTACGAGAGCACGCGGGACACGGCGAGTCATTTCTTCATCGAGTATCTGCCCAAGGGGACCTACGTGTTCGAGTACCCGGTCCGGGTGCAGCATCGCGGGCGCTACCAGACCGGCCTGGCGGAGATCCAGTGCATGTATGCGCCGGAGTTCAACAGTCACTCCGCCAGCGTGGAACTGGTGGTGGAATAGCGACGCAGCCGAGCACGCAGCCGCCCACGTAGCCGCCGCCGTGAGGCGGCGGACTCAAAACGTTCAACGTTCAACGTTCAACGCTCAACGTTCGGGACATGCGGTGGAGGCGCCAGGTGAGGGCGAAGGCGGCGCCGGCCAGGCCGGTGGCCACGCCGGCCCAGATGCCGACCGGGCCTTGCTTGACAACAAAGGCGAGCAGATAAGCAAGGGGAACGGCCACCACCCAGTAGGAAAGCAACGCGATCGCCATGGGCACGCGAACATCCGTCATGCCCCGCAGCGCCGAGATCGAGACAATCTGGATCCCGTCCATGATCTGGAAAACCGCCGCCACCACGAGCAGTTGGGTGGCGATGCGGATCACGTCGGGCGACGCGACGAACAGAGAGGACAGGGGGCGTCCCCAGAACAGGAAGACCAGCCCGAACAAGCCCATGACCGCCATGGCCATGGCCAGCCCGGCGCCGGCGATGCGGCGAACACGACCCAGGCGCCCTGCCCCCCAGGCGTGCCCGACGCGGATCGCGACGGCCATGCCGATGCCCAGCGGGAACATGAACGTGGTCGCGGCGCAGTTGATGGCGATCTGATGGGCGGCCAGGGCATCCGCGCCGATCGAGCCGATCATGAGTCCGCACAGCGCAAAGGCGCTCACCTCGCAGAGATGCTGGACCGCCACCGGCCAGCCCAGTTCCCAAAGCCGCCGCAGCGTTGCCAGATACAGGGGTTGCGCCCATCGCCGTGGCTGCCACTTCCGCAGGCACGGCGCGTGTATCACCCAGAGGAGCATGGCCGCTCCCATGGCGATGCGGGCCAGGAGCGTCGCCCAGCCCGCCCCATCCAGTCCGAGAGCGGGCGCCCCCAGGCGTCCATAAATGAGTATCCAATTGAGCAGAATATTGAGGGCCACGCCGCCCAGCATGATGCACGTGGGCACCCACGGGCGGTTCAATGATTCGGAATACTGCTTGGCGGTATGGGTCACCATCAGCGGGAACAAGGAGGCGGACACGAGCCAGAGGTAGTTGCCCGAAGCGGCCACGACCTCGGCGGGTTGACCGAACAGGCCCAGCGCCGGACGCAGCGCACACAACAGACCGGCGATGACGAAACCCGCGCCCGCTGAAAGCAGCAGCCCGTGTCGCAGCATCTCCCCCGCCCGCGCATGTTCGCGGGCTCCGAAGGCCTGCGCGGCCAGGACGGCCACGGAGGAGAGAAGGCCGATCCCGAACACGAGCGGGAGATGGAAAAGGATGGTGACAAAGGCCGCGGCGGCAAGAGGGGTCACGCCGACGCGCCCCACCATCACCGTGTCCGCCAATCCAAGGAGCATCTGGCTGACCATGCCGGACATGATGGGGAAGGCGAGCGCGAGGGTCGGCCGCGCCTCGTTTAGGACCAGCCTGGCGAGGCGCAGTCCACGGGCACGATGGCGGTGGGGAGGATTCATTCCTGGCGCGCGAGCGCTGCGGATCTTAGGAGACAACGCCGCAGAGGGGAAGGAATCTTGCCCTCGCCGAAGCATGGCCCTCATGGCTACTGACAAAGTCGGCGAGTCGAGGCGTTGTCGCCATCAGACCTGCCGGTTTCATCTTGCTCTTACTCTTACTCTTACTCTTACTCTTACTCGCCTCTGCTGAGTAAGAGTAAGAGTAAGAGTAAGAGTGGGAGCAAGAGTAGGTCATTCCCCAGACCCTGCTGGGGAAAGAAGGCTATGCAGCGGGTTGAATCACAAAGTGAAACATGGGCGAGGAGAGGACAATAGATCTCACCCTATCAAAGGCCCCTCACCCCTGCCCTCTCCCGCAGGGAGAGGCCTGCGACGAGCTCAGGCGAGCGGAGACCCGTCCTCCGCGCGGAGAGAGGCTGCTGCCCTGATCCCTTTACCCTGGGTTGGCATGCTTTTCCCTCTCCCCCCGGGAGAGGGTTAGGGTGAGGGGCCCCTGCTAAACGACAACATGTTGGTCGTTCTTTTCGGGCAAAGAGTAAGAGCAAGAGTAAGAGCAGGAGCAAGAGTAAGAACCTGCGCCACAGGCGCCCCCTACCGAGGCGGACGGGCACCGTGTCCCATGAGCAGCGACCAAATCATCCTCTTCGGCATCTGCCTGGGGGTCTTTGTCTTCCTGATTTGGGGGCGGTGGCGCTACGACCTGGTGGCCTTCAGCGCCCTGGTCGTGGCGCTGGTGACGGGCGCGGTGCCTGTGGACCGGGCGTTTTCCGGATTCGGTCATCCCGCCACCGTCATCATTGCGCTGGTCCTGATCGTGAGCCGGGCGCTGTCCAACTCCGGGGCGATCGAATGGATGGCGCGCTTTCTCGTGCGCAAGTCGCGCCAGCTCTCGTGGCACATCGGCCTGATGTCGGGTTTTGCGGCGGCCCTCTCCGCGGTCATGAACAACGTCGCCGCCCTGGCCCTGCTCATGCCGGTGGACCTGCAGGCCGCGGCCAAGTCCAAACGCAGCCCGGCCCTGACCCTCATGCCGATCTCCTTTGCCTCCATCCTGGGCGGCATGATCACCCTCATCGGCACGCCCCCCAACATCGTCATCTCGGAGTTCCGGCAGGACGAATTGGGCGCGCCCTTTCGCATGTTTGACTTTGCCCCCGTGGGACTGGCCTGCGCACTCGTGGGGGTGATCTTCGTGGCGACCATCGGTTGGCGGCTCATCCCGGCGGCGCGGCGGGACCAGGACAGCGGACGCGAGTTGTTCGACATGGAAGGCTACATCACCGAGGTGAAGGTGCCGGAGTCTTCCGGGGCGGTGGGCAAGCGCGTGCGCGAGCTGGACGAGGTCGCCGAGGAACACGAGACCGCCATCGTGGGCCTGGTGCGGCGCGGACAGCGTCTGCCCGGCCTGGCCCGTTACGAGACCATCGCCGCCGGGGACACCTTGGTGGTGGAAGCGTCGCCGGACGGATTGGACAAGCTGGTCGGAGCGCTGGGTCTGGAATATGTGCGGTCGGGGAAGGACAAGAAGCCTGTCGTGCTGGGCGAGGACCTGGCCTTGATGGAGGCGGTGGTGCCCGAAGCGGCCCGCATCGCGGGACGCTCGGCCATTTCGTTGCAGTTGCTCTATCGCCATGGCGTGACGCTGCTGGGCGTGTCCCGCCAGGGTCGCCGGTTCCCGGAACGCGTCCGCAAGCTCACCATCCAGCCGGGCGACATCCTGCTTTTGCTCGGTCCGAGCGAGCTGCTCACGGAGGTGACCCAATGGCTGGGATGCCTGCCGCTGAAGGAGCGCGGGCTGCAACTGGTGCAGCGCGGGCGTGCCGGGCTGACGGTGGGCATCTTCGCCTCGGCCATCCTGCTGGCCAGCCTGGGCGTCCTTTACCTGCCGGTGGCGCTGGCGCTGGCCGCCGTCCTCATGGTGATGCTCAACATCGTGCCGCTGCGGCAGCTTTATGAATCGGTGGAATGGCCGGTGATCGTGCTGCTCGGATCGATGATTCCGATCGGGGCGGCCTTGGAAAGCAGCGGCGGGACGGGTCTCATCGCGGAGAAGCTGGTGGCATTGACCTCGGGCCTGTCGCCGGGTTGGGTGCTGCTGCTACTGATCGCCGCCACCATGTCGCTGTCCGACGTGATGAACAACACGGCCACCGCCGTGATCTGCGCCCCGGTGGCGGTGAGCATCGCCCGGCAGCTTGGCGTCAGCCCCGATCCCTTCCTCATGGGCGTGGCGGTGGCGGCGTCCTGCGCCTTCCTCACCCCCATCGGGCACAAGAACAACACGCTCATCCTCGGCCCCGGCGGGTATCGCTTCGGCGACTACTGGCGCATGGGCCTGCCCCTGGAGATCCTGATCATCGCCGTGGCCACACCGATGATTCTTTGGATCTGGCCGCTGTGAACGGGGGCGATTCGGACCGATCCGTCGGATCCGACCCGTCAGTCCGATCAGTCCGATCGGTCCGATCGGTCGGGAGCAGCACCTTCACTCGCCACCGCATTGGGTTTTTCGTGGCCGCAGGATTCGCAGAAGGGCAGGAGGCTGTGCCGTGGTTTGCTGCAGGACTCGCAGGTTTCGAACAGGGTGGTCCCGCAGGCGGGGCAGGCGTAGGGGGTTTCGGAGACCAGATCGGTGGGGACGGTGGTGTTGCCGAGGGCGATGGGGCCTTTGCGGGTCCAGATGGCATGACGGAACGGCCCGCGTGCGATGGGATAGGTGCAGATGGGGCAGTGATGGCTGTTGTAGGCTTCGCGGTAGCGCTTGAGCAGCGCGGCGGCACCCGGGGCCACGACCCTGCGCAGGACGCGGACCAGGAAGGCGAGGACCAGGACGATGGTGGTGCCGATGGCGATGTACTTGAAAAAGTCGCGCGGGAAATGGTCGAACATGACCACGCCGACCCGCCAGAACGTCGCGATGAGGGCGGCGAGATAGACCGGGCGGAAGGCGCTGCCGCGTTTCCGGTAGAAGACCCACGCGGCGCCGAGCAGGAGGGGAACAACGACGGCGAGCTTGAGGGCGGCGATCTTGAACTGGTGGCGTTGGCGCTGCTCGTAGTATTCGATCCGGGCCGGCACATGCTGGCTCTCGACCTGATCGGCGACGGTCTGCAGTTCGAGGTTGAGCGTATGGCGCTGGTCCTCGGAGGAGGCGATCTGCTCGTTGGCCTCCTCGAAGCGCTGTTGCGCGGCGAGGAAACGGGTCTGGCTGTCGGCCAGCGCCTGGCGTTCGGTGTCGCTGGGGGAGAGGTTCTGTTCCAGGCTCAGCCGCTGCAAACTCATCATCTGCTCCATGACCTGGCGGGCATTTTCCATGCTCTGGCGGAGGGTCTGCTGGATTTCGTGCTGACGCCTGATCTGGGTGTCGAGCGCCTCGATCTGCGTCTTGAGGGTGGCCTGGCGGTTGGTGAGGGAGGGATCGATGTGGCGCTGGGCGATGGCGTTGTAGTCGGGGCCGCGGATCTTGCCGATGTCGGCGACGAGGAATCCAAGGAGCCAGACCAGCAGCAGGGTGAGGAGAAGGGTGAGGAAGTAGCTGGTCCAGCGCAGCGATGCGGGGGCGGGGCGGGCGGGCGATTTGGTCGTGGTCATGTTCGTGGGCTGGGGTTGAATCGATGGCGGCCGTGGGTCTTTGTTCCGGGGAGGCTATCGGAACAGAGGGGGTTGGGTGAAATCGGAAATCCGCCCCAGGGCATTGACTGGATCAATGGAACCTTGCCGGGGCGGGCCGGGATCTGCTAATCGACAGGCCATGCAACTCACCCATCGCATCCTGGGATCCCTGTTACTTGGCGCAACGCTGCTGGTGTCACCCGTCCGGGCGGAGGACCCCGCGCCGGGCAGGCAGGTGGAGCAGAGCCTGGCGCTGCCGGGCGGTGGCGAGGTGCCCTACCTGCTTTACCTCCCCGAAGACTATGACACCGGCGATGGACAGGCGCCCCTCATGCTGTTCCTGCATGGCCGTGGTGAAAGCTACGGCCCGCTCAGTCTGGTGAAGAAATGGGGCCCGCCGCGCCAGATCGAGCAGGGGCAGGCGTTTCCCTACGTGGTGGTGTCGCCGCAGTGCCCCGAGAAGGGCAGTTGGTCGGATGAAACGCGCCAGGCCGGTCTGGTCGCCCTGCTGGATCACATCGAGAAGACCTACCGCATCGACTCCAAGCGCATCTACCTGACCGGGCTGAGCATGGGGGGCTACGGCACCTGGCGCCTGGCGGCGGATCATCCCAAGCGCTTCGCGGCAGCCGCGCCGGTGTGCGGCGGCGGCAAGACCGAGGATGCCTCCAAACTCAAGGACCTCCCCATGTGGGTATGGCACGGCACGGAGGACAAGGCGGTGCCGTTTGAGCGTTCCAAGCATATGGTCGAGGCGATCCAGGCGGCGGGCGGGACGCAGATCCGGTTCACCACCCTGGAGAACATCGGCCACAACTCCTGGTCGGCGGCCTACGGCACGCCGGAGTTGTACGACTGGTTCAACGCGCACGCGCTGGAGTAGGGGGGGGGGAGGAGAGGGGGGCATGGCCCAAGTGCCTGCGCCTTTCAGCGTCTCAGCCCTCTCCGTGAACCGATTACCCGGGACTGGCTGAAGCCAGAACTACCAACGTGGCGGCCCACGTTCGTAGTCCTGCCTTTAGGCAGTTCGGTCGTTGCCACGGTTCATGGTCCCCATGAAGCGGGGCTTCTCCCCTTCAATGAACAATGCCCCGCAACATCGACTTGGCGCCCCCGCCGCAGGGCTGCTACCCTCCCCCGCGTACCAAATCCCTTGATCATGAAACTGCGTCACTTCCTTATCCGGCTCGCCCCTCTCCTCATGACCATCTGGACGTCCGCTCCGATGTGGATGCCCTCCTCCGCCGCGGCGGCGGAAGGTCGCCCGATCCGGATCCTGTTTCTCGAGCTGGGACGAGACCTATGTCCATTCCGACCACAACGAGAAGGGCCGGTCGGTTCTGATGATGCGGGAGAACGAACCCTGGACCTGGGTGCGCACGCAGGGCAAGGGCCGCGTCTTCTACACCGCCTCGGGCCATGACCAGCGAACCTGGGGCGAGCCCGAGTTCGTGCAACTGCTCAAGTCCGGCATCCTCTGGTCGGTGGGCGACGCCATGCGGGGCCGCACGGTCTTCCACGAGCATCCCATCGCCTCTTGCATCCGCTGCCACAAGATCGGCGGGGAAGGCGGCGACGTGGGGCCCATGCTGGACGGATTGGCTTCGCGCAAGGAGGCCGCCTACATCCGGGAAAGCGTGATCGACCCGAACGCCGCGATGGCCGAAGGCTACAACGTCGAGGTGTCCCCCATGCCACCCGTCGGGGTGCTGTTGCCCAGGCAGGAACTGGAAGACCTGATCGCCTATCTGATGACGCTGAAGGAGTAGGCGGGGGGCGGGGGGCGGCATTGTTGATTGTTCACTGGGCATTGTTAATTTTGCATCGCCGCCACACCCGGGATCACCTCCTTCCGTCCGCGGTCACGTAGCCACCGCCGTGAGGCGGTGGACCCAGTCGTGATGAAAATGGGAAAGAACGCCCAACGTTCGACGCTCAACGTTCAACCCGGACCACTTCCTTCCGTCGGCGGCTACGTAGCCACCGCCGTGAGGCGGTGGACCCAGTCGTGATGAAAAGCGGAAGAACGCCCAACGTTCAACGCTCAGTCGGGACCACCTCCTGACGTCGGCGGCTACGGGGCTTCTTTTTTCTGCCAGCCCCAATCCTCGAGCATGACGAAGATGGAGGGGATGAGGATGAGGATGACGAGGGTGGAGACGAGGGTCCCGACGCCGAGGGAGATGGCCATGGGGACCAGGAACTGAGCCTGGACGGAGGTCTCGAACATCATCGGGCCCAGTCCGAGGAAGGTGGTGAAGGCGGTGAGGAAGATGGGGCGGAACCGGCGCATGGCGGCGTGGGCGGTGACCTCACCCAGCGGTTGGCCGCCCTCGAGGTAACGGTTGCGCGTGATGGCGAGTACGAACCCGCCGTTCACCACCATGCCGCACAGCGCGATCATGCCGAACACGCTGAAGATGCTGAGATTGTAGCCGAGGAAGACGTGCCCCACGACGGCGCCGGCCAGGCTCCAGGGGATGGTGAGCAGCACGATGACGGCTTGGAGGTAACTGCGCAGGAGCGAGGCCATGATGGCGAAGATGGCGAAGATGGCGGCGACCAATCCCCAGGAAAGGTCGTGGACAGCCTCGCGTTGCTCGCGCTGTTCCCCCTCGAACGTGTGGCGCAGGCCCGGATAGCGCCGGAGGATTTCGGGCAGTTCACGCTCCGAGAAGGCGCCCAGGACCTTGTTGCCGGTGTTCACGCCGGGGATCACGTTCGCTGTCACCTCCACCACCCTCGCTCCATCGACGCGCTCGATGCGGACCGGGGCGTTGGTCTGGATCACCGTGGCGGCCTGGCGCAGCGGGATCTCGCCCCCGCCAGGCGCCCGCACCAGCAGATCCTCCAGTCCGCTCATGGAACGCCGGTCATGCTCCGGCAGCTTCACCATCACCCGCAACTCGTCCCGGTCCCGCGGTTGGCGCAGCGCCTCCGATCCGTAGAAGGCATGGCGGATCTGCCGCCCCAGTTCGCGCGCCGTCAGCCCCAGGCTGCGTCCCTCGGGTTTGATCTCAAAATTGAACTGCCGCATCTCCCGGCCGAATCCCTTCCCCACATCCTCCACGCCGGGGTATTGGGCAATGGCGTCGGCAACATCGGCGGCGGCAAGGCGGAGGGTGTCGAGGTTGGGATGGGAAAGGTCCATCTGGATTTCGGCCGAGCCGCCCGGGCCGAGCAGGTAATCGAAGAAGAGGGATTCGAGGTCGGGAATGACGCCGATCCGGTCGCGCCAAAGGTTGGCGAACTGGCCGCCGGTGATCGTGCGTTCGCTCTGGGGCACGAGGGTGACGGAAACCTGGCCCCGATTGCTGCCTTCCTCGGCGATCTCGGTGAAGATGCCGACGAGGATGTTGGACTCTCCCGCCTCCTCGATGGCCTTGCGCGCGGCGGCCTCGATCCGGAAGGCGACCTCGCGCGTCCGTTGCACCGGGGTGCCCGAAGGCATCTCGATCTCCGCCTGGATGAAGTCGATCTCGATGGTCGGCCGGAAGGCGAAGTCGATGTGCCCGCTGCCCACGAAGGAGATCATCAGGGCCAGCGCCGCGCCAAAGGCGGCCACGGTCAGGTAGCGGAACCGGATCGCCGCGTTGAGCAGGGGCCGGTATAGGCCTTCCATGGCCGCGTCAAGCCGCAGCCGGAAGCGCGTCTGCACCGCGTCAAACCGCCCGAACCAGGTGTGCCCATCCTTGCGATGGGTGAAGGCCAGGTGCGCGGGCAGGATCAGGAGGCATTCGATCAGCGAGACGGTGAAGACGGCGATCACCACCGACGGCAGCACCTGGAAGAAGCGGCCCGATTCCCCCGGGACAAAGAGCAGCGGCAGGAAGGCGATGATGTTGGTGGAGACGGCGAACACGACCGGGACGGTCATCTGCCGGACGCCCTCCACGGCGGCGTCGAGCCGGGACATGCCCTTGCTGATCTTGTGGAAGATGTCCTCACCCACCACCACCGCGTCATCGACGACGATGCCGAGCGTGACGATGAAGCCGAAGAGGGAGATCATGTTGATGCTCGCGTCCATGAGCGGGAGGAGGGCCATGGAGCCGAGGATCGAGACGGGGATGCCGATGGCGGTCCAGAACGCCACCCGCAGTTCGAGGAAGAGCCCGAGGGCCAGCAGGACGAGCAGCAGGCCCAGCGACCCGTTCTGGAGAAGGAGTGCGAGCCGTTCCCGGTAGGAGAGGGAACTGTCGCGGGAGAGCTCGACCTGGACGCTGGGGGGCAGGTTGGGGCGGATCTTCTCGATGTGCCGGCGCACCGCCGTGGCGACCTGCAGCGGAGGCTGGTTCTCCGAACTGTACACCGAGAGGAACACCGCGCGCTGGCCGTTGTAATAGCCCTCCCGCTCCATCTCCTCGAAGTCATCCCGCAGCGTCGCGATGTCCGCCAGCCGCACCTTGTCCCCCTGTTGCGTGCTGAGGATGGTGACGTCCTGGAACTGCACGGCGTAGTCGCGCCGCTCCGTGGTCTTGAGCAGGATGTCCCCGCCCGGCGCGCGCAGCGTGCCGGCCGGCACGTCCAGCGCCGAGGCGTCCACGGCCTGCGCGACGTCATCAAGCGTCAGCCCAAGCGCGCGCAGCTTGGCCTGGGGAATCTCGATGTGGATCTCCGGGCGGCGCACGCCGCGGACGTTGACGATGGAGATGTCCGGCTCGGCAAGGAGGCCGTCCTCGAGCTGGCGCGCGTAGTCGATCAGCGTGCGCTCCGAGAGGTCGCCATAGACGGCGATGCTCATGACACTGCGCCGGCGTCCGCTGCCAAGCGTGAAACGCGGCGGCTCGGCCTCGTTGGGGAAAAGGCTGATGCGCTGGACCGCGGTGGTGATCTCCTGGAGGGCGCGGTTGTGGTCGTAGCCGGGGCTGATCTCGGCGGTCACGCGGGCCTGGCCCTCGCTGGCGACCGCCTCGAGGCGGCGGATGATCTCCAGGCTGCGCAGCTCCGCCTCGATCGGCAGCAGGATGGCCCGCTCCACCTCCTCCGGACTGGCCCCGCGGTACTCCATCTCCACCTGCACGGTGTCGAGCTGGAAGCTGGGATAGATCTCCTGACGAATGCCGCGCATCACCACCAGACCCGTCACCACCACCGCCGCCATGAGCAGGTTGGCGGCGACGGGGTTCCGCGCGAACCAGGCCAGGATGCCGTGGTGAGAGGGGGTGGGCATGGGGGTATGGGTGAGTGGGTGGGTGGGTGGGTAAGTTGTCCTGCTACGAAGTCACCAAGTCAGCGAGTCAATGGGTGAATGGGCAAGTTGTCGAATGGGTGAGTGGTTTGAAATTTGAAATTTGAAATTCGAGATCTGAGATCCCCTACGGGGCCTGGAGCATCATGCCGGGGAGGGGGGCCTTGAGGCGGGTGACGATAAGGCGTTCGCCCGGCTGCATGACGTTGGCGATGTAGTGCACGTCCTGTTGGGACCAGAGGATGCGGGCTTCGTCGATGCGGAGGCGGCTGTCGGCGCCGATGAACCACACCTGGCTGCCTTCGCGCAGGGCCGCCCGGGGCACGACCAGGACGTCCTGCAGTTCGCCGGCTTCGATCTCGATCCGGACGAAGCTGTCGATGAGAAGTGGGAAGCGGCCGTCCCCGGCCTTGAGCCCGAGCGGGTCGTGCACTTCGATCAGCATGCGGGCCATGCGGCTGGCCGGCACCAGGTCGCTGAAGAGCCGGACCACCCGTCCCTCCCATTGCGGCGGATGGGTGTCACCGGTGTCCAGACAGACCGTGGCCGTGGCTCCCTCGCGGTCGGGGCCGGGCAGGCGGATGCTCTGCAGCTTGTCGAGCGGGAGCGTGGCCTGGACCCAGAAATCATCCGTGCCAACCAGGGTGCAGATTTCGGACCCGGCCTCGACGAGTTGCCCGACCTCGACCGATTCGCTGAGCACCATGGCGTTGAAAGGGGCGGTGATGGAGGTGCGTGTGAGATTGAGCCGGGCCATGGCGATGTCGTTGGTGGCCTTGAGCAGGAGCGCTTCGGTGCGGCGGAGATGGGGTGCGCGCAGGACGAGGCTGCGGTTGACCTCGCCCTCGGGCAGGTCGGCGGAGAGGATCTGCCATTCCCGTTCCGCGACCACCTGGCGTCCTTTTTCCAGCTCGAATTCGTAGCGGGCCTCTTCCATCTCGGATTGTTGGGCGTTGAGAGCGATCTGGTAATCGGAGGCATCAATGCCGATCACCTCTTCTCCGGACGGGATGTGGCCGCCCGGTTCCATGGAGGGATGCTGCCGGACGACCAGGCCTTCCACCTGGGGCTTGATGACGACCTGGCGCGCGGGAATCACGGGGCCGTAGGCGGTGACAGTCACGCGCACCGTCTGCGGCTGGATCTCCAGGGCCTGCACCAGCGTGGGGGCTTCCGCCCTCGCTTCGGGACTGGTCTGGGGTGCGGTCCAGATGAACACCATCGAGCCCAGCGCCCCTACCGCAAGTATGAGCAGGACGCCCAATGACTGGAGCACCACGCGGGATCGGTTCATCGCCGCGCCTCCCGGGATGCGGCCGGGTCTGGGTCCGGCAGTAGCGGTCCGCCCAGCGCGCGATGCACCGCCACGCGATCGGTGAGCCAGACGCGCCGGCTGTTGAGGAGGTCGCGCTCCAGGTTCTGCGAGCGGGTCAGGGCGGCCAGCACGGGCAGGTAATCCGTCAGGCCCTGGCTGTAGCGGTTGCGTGTCTCGTTGAGGAGCCGTTGCGCCGTGCGGAGCTGTTCGGACAACAGCGCCACCCGATCCTTCTGGTGACGTTCGCGCAGCAGGGCCGTTTCGACGTCGCGCACCGCGCCGAGATAGAGGTTGGAAAAATCCGCGATCTGTTCGCGCAGGAGCGCCCGGCGTCGCTCGACCTCGGCCCTGCGGGTGCCCGCGTCATAGACGGGCGCGACGGCGGAGGCGAAGAGGGTGCCGACCAGCGTGTCGAGCCCGGGAGTGCCGCCCGCCGTGAGGGAGCCGCCGATGACGAATCGGGGCAGGCGATCGGCGATGGCCTCGCCCACGCGGTAATCGACCGCCACCACGCGGTCCCGCGCGGCGACGAGGTCGGGGCGATGCTCAAGCAGGCTGGAGGGGACACCGCCGCCCTCGAGGGGCGGCGGTTCCTGCAGCGCCTCGTGCCGGATGCGCGGTCGCGTCCCGGGCGCCTGGCCCAGCAGGACGTCGAGCGCGTACTCGAGCTGTTCCAGTCGGGACTCGATCTCCGGCACCAGAGCGAGCGTCGAGTCAAGTTGCTCCCGCTGCTGCAGGACGTCCACGATGGAGGATTGGGCCTGGCCGAAGCGGAGGCGGGTGAGGTCCAGCAGCGTTTGGTTGGCCTCAATCTGCTGGTTGAGGAGCCGGTGCTGGAGGCGTTGTTCGAGGATTTCGAAATAGGTTTCCGCGACGGCCACGCTGAGCAGGAGGCGTCCGCCCTCGTAGTCGTGACGTGTGGCCATGGATTCCATGAGTTCGGCGCGGCGTGCGGCGCGGAGCCGGCCCCAGACATCGAGTTCCCAGGTGAGCAGGCCGCCGACGGAGGAAGCCTCCTCGCGGGTGGGGGAATCGTCGAGATCAGCCCAGCGCGCATCGTAGTCGCCCACGGCATCAAGTTGCGGGAGGAGCCGACCCCCGGCCAGGCGCAGGAGAGCATCGGCCTGTTCGATGCGGGCGACGAGAATCTGGAGTTCGAGATTGGAGTGGAGCGCCTCCTCCATGAAGGCATCGAGGTCCGGGTCGCCGAAGCCGGACCACCAATTGGTGGCGGGCAACATGGCCGAGGCGGTTCCGAGTTCGTGGAATGCGCCGGAGGCCGTCACGGCGGGGGTGATTTCCCGGTCGGGTTCATGGACCATGCAGCCGCCCAGAAGGGCGGCGCACACAAGACCTGAGACAGTCCGGGACGATGGAACCGACGGCTTCAACGTGGTCCTACGTCATACCGGTTCAAGGGGCGGTACAGCAATGGAAAAGGGAGGGGCGCCGGTCGAGCCAGCGCCAGGGGACGAAAGGGCGCGCGTTTCTTCAACACACAGAGCACTGAGGGCCACAGAGAACAGGAACCGCCTCCTGACGTTGGCGGCTACTTTTGGGGGGAGGCCGCGAGTTGCTTGAAGGCTTCGCAGCGGGACTGGAGCCACGGCCAGTCGGCGGCCTCGATCCGGTCGCGGCGGAAGAGCGGGCTGCCCACGCCGAACGCATCGGCCCCGGCTTCCAACGCCTGGTCCAGCCGCTCCAGGGAGGTGACCGTGCCCGCCCCGATGTTCATGTCCGATCCCGCCGTGGCGATCGCCTCACGGATCTGCGCGACGGCATCGGGACTGTTCATGGTGATCTCGAGGTTGGTCAGACCGCCCCGGCGGGCGGCGTCAAGGAGGGGGGGCAAGATGCTGCGGCGCGATGCCGCGCAGGATTCCGATCACGGGCACCTGCCGGAAACGATCCTGGGAGAAGGCATGGAGAGAGGTCATCGTTCCAGCAGGAGTTGATGCGCGCGGACGGAGGCCTCCGCGACTTCCTCGGGTGGGGCAAAGACCAGTTCCCGATTTTCGACGAGGGATTCGAGCGCGAGACGGTAGGCGTTGGAGGTGGTGGCGGGCGCGGCGATCATGACGGGGCAGATTTCCTTGGCGTGATTGAGCAGGGCGAGTTCGCCGCCGATCAGCAATCCGCTCAGGAACCAGTGATTGGTCGCGATGGGCTGGTGCTGCAGCACCGTCCGGATGCGGGCCTGGAAGAGGCCGGCCACCAGCCCGGGCTGGCGTGACTGCCGAATGCCCTCATGGAAGGCCTCGCGGGATTCGGTGAGGTCGAGCGGCGCGCGTTCGGCAGGCGGGGCCATGGACGCCTTGAGGATGCTTTGCGCGACGAGCAGGTCAAACAACTCCCCGGTCATGAAGGTGCGGAACCCCACGATGGCCCTCCCCTTCACACGCACGTGCTTGGAGTGGGTGCCGGGCAGGATGACCATGCAATCCTCCGAGAGCCCGGGCCAGCCGCCCTTGGCAAAGAGGCCGAGCATTTCCGTTTCCTCACCGCGCATCATCTCGGACTGGGTGGCCAGGCCGGAGATCAAGTGCACGCGCGCCGGGGGACGGCCTTCGATCGGCAGCTCAAACACATCCTGGCGCACAGAGGAACCGTCCAGGGCAAACGGCGCGGAGGCGTAGGGGATGTCACGCTACCCGATGGAGAGCAGGCCATTCCCTCATTTGCTGACTCACCCACTCACTCACCCACCCACCCACCTCCCTACTTCACCTTGTGTTCCATCCAGAACGAGGCGGTGGCGAACCAGACCACGGTGGCGTGCAGCATGATGGACTTGACGGAGTCGAGGTAGAACTCGTGGGAACCAACCACGTAGCTTTCCGAGCCGATGCCAAAGAGCTTTGCCTCCACCGCGTCGAGGTTGTGGGCGGGATCGAGGGACTCGGCAAAGAGCGCATCCAATGACGCGGTCAGCCGTTCGCGTGGCGCCAGCCGGTCGGCGGGTGTGTTCTTGAAGCCGTCGGGGATCCAGACGTTGGTGACGCAGGTCTTGCCCAGTGCCCGGCCCATGGCGGCACCGATGCGGCGGCAGGCCTTTCCATGTTCGATCCAAAAGTTGCGGATGCCCGCGTCGGGGTGGGCCAGCGTGAAGCCGTCCGCCGCCTTGGGATGGACGAAGTAGGTCGGGTTGAAATCCATGCCCATGCCGCGTTGCCGGGCCCAGTCGATCCAGCCCTCGAAATGGGCCGGCTCCACGGCGTCCCGGTCCACCTTCTTGCCGCCGAACTCGCCGTAGCAGGCATGCAGGTTGAGGCAGTGTGTGCCCGGAATGAGCGAGAGCGCCCGGTCAAGGTCGGAGCGGAGTTCCTCCGGAGTGCGCGCGCGACCCGGGTAGTTCCCCGTCACGGCCAGGCCGCCGCCCAGGGCGCTGCCGGTGTTCTCGAAGCCCTGCACATCGTCCCCCGTGCCAGCAATGGAGGGCGATGCGGATGTCGGCGAGCCGGGCCAGGGCCGCGTCAACGTCCACCCCAAGGGCGGCGTATGCTTCGCGGGCCAGTTCCAATCGGGCATCGATGTTGGACTCGGGCATGGAAAAATCGGGGGGCTGGGCGGGAGTATGGAGGGAGGCCCGCCACGGACGCAAGGGCGGAGGAGGGGCCATGAGCCTCGTAACGACAGAACTGCCTGAAGGCAGGACTACGAACGTGTGGGCCGCCACGCTTGTAGTTCTGGCTTCAGCCAGTCCTGGGGAGCCGGTTCATGGGTAGCCTCCACCTCCAAACGGGATTGGACATGCCCTTGGACCATGAATCGGGACAACTTGATGGCGTGCACGAGCCGGACTGGCCAAGAGGTCCCCGTGGCATCTTCGTGCGTGTTGGCAGGCTTTGGCCTAGGATGGCCGCTCTATGAACACGCGACATTGGATTGTCCTCTTGCTGCTGGGCCTGACGGGGTGCGCCGGACTGGCCGGGCCGCGCGCGCGGAACTTGGGGGTGCCGTTCGATGGCACGCCCGGCCGCTGGAATGCCATTACCGATGTGGCCGGCGTCCGCGTCGGGCACGTGACCCTGATCGAGGGCGAAGGCAACCTGGTGATCGGCAAGGGGCCCGTGCGGACCGGCGTCACTGCCATTTTGCCCACCGGACAACATTACCAACCTGTCTTTGCCGCCTCGGACATCCTCAATGGGAACGGCGAGATGACCGGGCTGGAATGGGTGGAGGAGTCGGGCTTTCTCGAAGAGCCGATCCTGCTCACCAACACCCGCAGCGTGGGGCGCGTGCATGACGCCGTCTGGTCCTGGCGCCTGACACGGCACTTTCACGCCCCCGACGACGGGCACGGCTGGGCGGCCCTGCCGGTGGTGGGCGAGACGTGGGACGGGCGGCTCAACGACATTCATGGGAACCACGTGGCGGAGCGTCACGTCTTCGCCGCGCTGGACGGCGCCACCAACGGACCGGTGCCGGAAGGCAACGTGGGCGGCGGCACCGGCATGATGTGTCACCGCTTCAAGGGGGGCATCGGCACGGCGTCGCGTCTCGTGGACACCCATACCGTGGGAGTGCTGGTCCAGGCCAACTACGGCATGCGCGAAACCTTGACCATTGCCGGCGTGCCGGTGGGCCGTGAAATGCGCGATCTCATGCCGGAGATCCATTCCCTCGAACCGCTCGGCGAGGGGAATTCCATCATCGTGATCGTGGCCACCGACGCGCCGTTGCTGCCCCATCAGTTGAAGCGCCTGGCCAAGCGTGTTCCCACCGGCATCGCGCGCGTGGGCGGATATGGCGCCAACTCCTCCGGCGACATCTTTCTGGCCTTTTCCACATCGCCGACCCAACCCACCGACCGCGAGAACGTGCGTGTGGCGCCGATGCTGGACAACGATGCGATGACGCCCTTGTTCGAGGCGGTGATGCAGGCGACCGAGGAAGCGATCATCAATGCCCTGGTCGCCGCGGAGACGATGCAAGGCATCAACGGCAACACCGTGCACGCCTTGCCACACGACCGCCTTCAGGAGGTGCTGCGGCGGTATGGACGACTGGGGAAGGGAAAAGGCGAATAGGCGAATGGGTGAATGGCGGTGCGGAAGGGCGCACCCGCTTGAGCATGGATCGATCCTCCCATCTGTCCGATCCGACCGATCCGCAACTGCAACATGCGGAAGCCCCTCACCCCTGCCCTCTCCCGCCGGGAGAGGGCAGGGGTGAGGGGCCCTTTGAGCAGTGATTCCAACTTTCCGGTTCATGGGGAGGAGGGACGCGCCCAAGTTTGGCGCACGCCATGGTCCCATGAATCTGACACCTGCCCTCCTCCTCATGCCTCGGCGTGAGCAGGAGGACATCCTTCTCGACATGGGAACGGAATGCCGCTGTTAATCGTGCCCGCATGAACGAGCCCAGCACCAACCCGGAGGCGGCCCAGATTTCTTCGGCGCGAACCCCCTCTTTGTGGGAGGCGCTCGTGCCGGTGGTGACCCTCGTGGCGTTGATCTTTGTGAGTGTGCGGGTGCTGGAGGCAGATGCGCACCTGGCCCTGATCCTGGCCACCGCAGTGGCGTCCGGCGTGGGGATATGGACGGGGCACACCTGGCGGTTTCTGGAGGAGGGGATCCTTGAAGGCATCGCCATCGGACTGCGCGCCATCCTCATTCTGCTCGTCATCGGCATGCTCATCGGCACCTGGATTCTGGCCGGCATCGTGCCGGTGATGATCGACTACGGGCTGCGTCTTCTCTCCCCCTCCTTCTTCCTGGCCGCCACCTGCATCATCTGCTCGGTGGTGTCAATCTCGACCGGAAGCTCCTGGACCACGGCGGGGACGGTCGGGGTGGCCTTGATCGGGATTGGGCAGGGCCTGGGGGTTCCATTGCCGATGGTGGCGGGCGCGGTGATCTCCGGCGCGTATTTCGGAGACAAGCTGTCGCCCCTGTCCGACACCACCAACCTGGCGCCGGCCGTGGCAGGGTCCGAGCTGTTCGAGCACGTGCGCTACATGCTGCAGACCACGATTCCCGCATTGGTCCTGGCCTTGGTGGGCTATGTCATCCTGGGGCTGAGCATCAAGGGGCAAGTGGCGGAAACCGGGGCCGTGGCCCTGATCCGGGAAACCTTGGGAACCCAGTTCAAGTTGAGCCCGGGCCTGTTGCTGGCGCCTCTGTTGGTGGTGGGCATGGTGGTCTTTCGGCTCCCGGCCTTGCCGGCTCTCCTGGGCGGTGTTGGGGTGGGTGCGGTAATGGCGGCGGCCATCCAGGGCGCCGATCTATCCGCCCTGGTGAACGTGGCGCTCAACGGTTACAAGCCCGATACCGGCGTGGCCTCGGTGGACCAACTCCTGGACAACGGCGGCCTCTTCAACATGATGAGCACCGTGGCCCTGATTCTCTGCGCACTGGGCTTTGGCGGGGTCATGGAGCGCAGCGGCATGCTGGCGGTGCTGGCCGGCGCGGTCATTCGAATGGCCCGCACGGCCGGATCCCTCGTCTCGGCCACGGTCGTGACCTGCTTCGGGATGAACCTTCTGGCGCCCGACCAGTATCTGTCGATCGTGGTGCCAGGGCGGATGTATCGCGAGGCGTATCGCAAGCAGGGCCTCGAGCCGAGGCTGCTTTCCCGCACGCTGGAGGACGCCGGGACCCTCAGCTCTCCGCTGGTGCCCTGGAACACCTGCGGGGCCTTCATGGGCACCACCCTGGGGGTGGGGGCGGCGGCGTATGCCCCGTATGCCTTCCTCAACCTGGCCACACCATTGCTCGCCATCCTGATCGCCTTCGTGGGATGGGGGATCGTGAAAGGCGGCGCCAGACAGGATGGCAAGGTGCCTTCATAAGGTCTAACAAGCTTATGATCAGTGGGTTGTGCTGGAATCTCGGAACCCTGCCTCCGACCTTCCGACGCATGTCACACCCGCCCCACCCTTCATGTTCAGTTAAGGTTCACCTGTTAGAATCGCCCTCCGACACAGAACGAACCGTGTGGGATGAACCGGCCGGTCCTAATCTGGTGAATCCGGCCAATGGCTGTTACCAATCATCGACATCCGCGTCTGTATCCCCTCACGGGCGTTCCAAACCAACGCATGAAACATACTAACCAAAAGCATCTCGATATGAAGACACCGAGCAAATGGCTGGCGCTCGCCGGCCTCTTACTAATGTACGTGTGCAGCACCGGCCAGGTGGCGGCGCAGCAGGACGGCGGACGCCAGGGCGGGCGCGGCAATTTCGATCCCGAAGAGTTCCGCGCCAGGATGATGGAGCGGTTCCGTGAGGAGCTGGAGGTCAAGAACGACGACGAATGGAAACTCATCGAGGGCCGCATTGCGAAGGTCATGGAAGTCCGGCAGGCCGCCGGTCCCGGATTCCGTCCTCCTGGCTTTGGCGGACGTCGCGGCGGCCCCGGCGGCCCCGGCGGCCCCGGCGGTCAAGGCGGTCAGGGGGGTCAGGGGGGTCAAGGCGGACGCCGTGGCTTTGGCGGCGAACCCAATCCCGATGTGGAAGCCCTCCAGACGGCGCTCGACGACAATGCCTCGGCTGCTGACATCAAGGCCAAACTGGCCAAGGTGCGTGAAAGCCGCAAGGCCAACGAGGCCGCGCTGGCCAAGGCTCAGAAGGACCTCGCCGAAGTGCTGTCCGTGCGCCAGGAAGCCAAGGCCGTGATGATGGGCCTCATTCCCTGACCCCACCCCGACGCGGATGGGTCGCACCTGGACCCATCGAGCCGCATGAGCGAGTTGCCACAAGATGCCGCGGCCGCGAACGGGTTGCTGGACCGCATGGTCCAGGCCAAACAACTCTCCGCGGTGGAAGCCGACTCCCTGGCCCGGATGACCGGGCCGGGGAGCGCTTCCCGCTTCCAATCCGAGGAACAGGTGCTGGAATGGTTGGCCGGCGAGTATGATCTGGAATACACCTCGCTCGATCAGGCCGAACCGGACCGCCAGATCCTCGGCCAGTTCCCCGCCCGCATTCTTCTCAAGGAACAGCTCCTTCCCCTTCGCCGCGTCAACGGGGAGGTCGAGGTGGCCACCAGCCGCCTCTTCGCCACCCAGGGCCTCGACACCCTCAAGTCCCTCACCGGCCTGCGCCTCAAGCCGGTCCTTGCCCCGAGCCAGGCGCTCGAACGCGAGATCAAGAAACGCCTCGGCGTCGGCGCCGACACCATCGACACCCTCGAGGAAACCGCCATCCTCGTCGTGGACGACGAGCGGGAACAGGACACCGACCTGGACCGCGCGGCCGAGGACGCCTCGATCATACGCTTCGTCAACCAAGTCCTGCGCGACGCCATTGAGCTGCGCGCGTCGGACATTCACATGGAACCGTTCGAGGACGAGCTGCGGATCCGTTACCGGATCGACGGTATCCTGCAGGAGGTACCGGTCCCCGCGCAGGTCAAGCGGTTCCAGCCGGCCATCGTGTCGCGCGTCAAAATTCTCAGCCACCTCAACATCGCCGAGAAACGGCTCCCCCAGGACGGGCGGATCAAGATCCGCTTCGAGAAGAGCGAGGTGGACATCCGCGTCTCGATCATTCCCATGCTCCATGGCGAGGCGGTCGTTCTGCGCCTGCTTCGCCAAAACGCCACGCTGCGAGGCATCCGCCAGTTGGGCATGTCCGACCCGGTGGTGCAGTCCTTCGAGCGGGTCCTGGAACTCCCGCACGGCATCGTGCTGGTCACCGGCCCGACCGGCAGCGGCAAGACCTCCACTCTTTACACCGCCCTGAGCGAGATCAACGACTCGGTCCGCAAGATCGTGACCATCGAGGATCCCATCGAATACCAGCTCAAGGGCATCAACCAGATCCAGGTCCTGGAAAAAGCCGGACTCACCTTCGCACGCGGGCTGCGCTCGATCCTGCGCCATGACCCGGACGTGATCCTGATCGGCGAGATCCGCGACGCGGAGACGGCGCAGATCGCCGTGCAATCCTCGCTCACGGGTCACCTGGTTTTCTCGACCCTCCACACCAACGACGCGCCCGGCGCGTTGACGCGCCTGGTGGACATGGGGGTGGAACCCTACCTCGTCGCCTCGTCCCTGGAAGCCGTGCTGGCGCAGCGGCTGGTGCGCGTGCTTTGCGGACATTGCAAGGAGGAGAACCATTCCCCCCCCACCCTGGCGTTGAAGCAGAAGCTCGACATCCCCTCCACCACCCCCGTGTTCCGCGCGGTCGGCTGCCGGGAATGCCGCCAGACCGGCTACCATGACCGGCAGGCCATCTTTGAATGGCTGGATGCCACGATGGAGATTCGCCAGATGATCCTCGACAATTGTTCGAGCGACCAGATCCGGGTGGCCGCCCGGCGGGACGGCATGCGGACCCTCGCGGAGGATGGCTGGCGCCTCGTGCGCCGGGGTGTCACGACCCCCGAAGAGGTGCTGCGCGTGACCAAGGACCAGATGGAAGCCAGCCCCATGCCCGCGCTCGTCCAGCCCACTGGCACCGATCCCCAGACCTAACTCTCCCGCCATGCCTTCCTACCAGTTCAAAGCCCTGCACCCGGACGGTTCCGTCTCCGAAGGCCAGCTGGAAGCGGCCGGTCGCCATGAGGCCTTTCGTCAGGTGGAAGGCCGCGGACTCCGGCTGGTGCGGCTGACCGAACACACCAACGGCCGCCCTGCCCCGGCCGCCAAGGGGAACGGCGCGCCGTCGGGTTCCTCCCCGGGCTGGTCCCTCCCGCAATGGCCATCCCGCGGCATCAGCGGCCGTGTGCTGGAGAATTTCACCCGTTTGCTCTCGAGCCTGCTTTCGGCCGGGATCCCCCTGAGCCGCGCGTTGGTCATCCTCTGCAAGGAAGCAACCACCCCGACCGCCAAGGCGAAGTGGCAGGAGGTGCACGACCTGGTCGTGGACGGCTTGTCCTTGGCCGAAGCCATGAGCCGGTCGCCCGACACGTTCCCTCGCGTCTATGTGGCCATGGTGGAAGCGGGCGAGACCGGCGGGTTCCTCGACGTGGTGCTGGGCCAGATCGCGGACTTCCAGGCGCGCGAAAAGGAACTCCGCGCCAAGGTCATGACGGCGCTCCTTTACCCCACCATCCTGCTTGGCCTGGCCCTGGCCGTCCTGGTGTTCCTGCTTGTCTTTTTCATCCCCCGGTTCCAGACCATCTTCGCCGGATTCAACGCCACGCTGCCCCTGCTGACGCGGATCATCGTCGGGTGCAGCGACCTGTTGCGGGGCTACGGTCTCTACCTGCTCGTCGCCGTGGTGGTGGGCGCATTCATGGTGCGGAACTGGTTCCGGTCCGAACAGGGACGCCGCATGTGGGAGGGGCAGATGCTGCGCCTGCCCGTGGTGGGGCCGTTGGTGGCCCGCTTCGCCATGGCGCGCTTTTGCCGGATGCTCGGAACCTTGCTGGGCGCCGGCGTGCCGCTCATCAACGGGCTCAACGTGGCCCGGCGATCGATTGGCAACCAGGTGCTGGTGGACGCGGTGTCGCAGGCGATCGACAAGGTCAAGGATGGCCAGGCCCTGGGCGCCAGCCTGGCCGATTGCCGCACCCTTTTCTCCGGGTCCACCCTGGAGATGATCTCGGTGGCCGAGGAGAGCGGCCACCTCGACCGCGAGCTGGTCCGCATCTCCGACGTGGCCGAGGGGGACCTCGACCGCCAACTCAAGACCGCGGTTGCCCTGGCCGAGCCGCTCATGCTCTTTTTCATCGCCGGCTTCATCGGGACCATCTTCATCGGCATGGTCATCCCGATCTTCACCCTCCAGGATTACATCAATTAGCAAACCCCAAGCAACGACGCATGAACCTGCATCGACCCCACCCCGCCCCGGCCCGCCTGCGACAGCGCGGGTTCACCCTCATCGAACTGCTCCTGGTCCTGGTCATCCTCGGCGTGCTGGCCGCCATCGTCGTGCCGAAGTTCTCCGGCCGCACCGAGCAGGCCCGCGTCACCGCCGCCAAGTCCCAGATCGCCACCTTCGGCACGGCCCTGGACGCCTTCGAGGTGGACAACGGCTTTTATCCCAAGGGCAAGGACGGCCTCAACGAGCTCATCCGCCAGCCGGGCAACACGCCGAATTGGCGCGGCCCCTACCTGAAGGGACAGATCCCCAATGATCCCTGGGGCCAGCCCTACGTGTATGAATGCCCCGGCAAACGAAACCCCACCTCCTACGATCTCATGTCGATGGGTCCCGACGGGCGCAATGGCGGGGAGGACGACCTGACTAATTGAGTCGATGGGTGAATGGGCGAATAGGCGAATAGGCAAATGAGCGAATGGGAACGGACACGGACATGATAGCGACGCCATCGGGGCGGAGGCACGGCTTCACGCTGATCGAGCTGATCCTCGTGATGGCGATGCTGGCCGCGATCTTCGCCATCGCCGCCCCGTCGCTGTCGAAGTTCTTCCGCGGGCGCGTCCTGGATTCCGAGGCGCGCCGCTTTCTGGCCCTGACCCGGCTCGGGCAAAACCGGGCAGTGTCGGAAGGAACCCCGGTGGTGCTCTGGATGAATCCGGCCCAGGGAACCTACGGCATCGTGCCGGATGCGGCGTATGAGTCCCCGCTCGCGCGGCAGTCCAGGCCCGACACCAACCGCGTCTCCTTTGTCGTCGGGGAGCGCATCACGCTGGCCTATTGCGCGCCGCTCCTGACCCAGAACGGGTCGATGAATGTCACGATGAACATGCCCCTGCAGACGGGGACCCAGCCGGGCTACATCCGCTTCCTGCCGGACGGTTACGTTGATGAGTCCAGCCCTTACCGGATCGTGCTTCGGGAGGGGGACCAGGGGGAGATGCGGATCACACAGTCGGCACACCGACGTTATTATGAAATTGAGGACACCACGAATCCGAACCGGCTGCGCTAAGCGCCGCCGGGCCGGGTTCACCCTGGCCGAGGTGCTGGCGGCGCTGGTGTTCATGGCCATTGTCCTGCCCGTGGCCGTGGACGGGCTGCGCCTGGCCAGCCAGGTCGGGCAGGTGGGCCAGCGCCGGGCCGTGGCGGCGCGCATTGCGGAGTCGGTCTTGAACGAGCTGATGCTGACCCGGCAACTCCAGGGCGCCGGGCAGAGCGGCATCGTCCGCGAAGGGTTGCGCGATTACGAATGGAGCGTGACCCGCACCCCGTGGCAGGTGGACCGGATGGACCTGGTGACCGTGCAGGTGATCTTTCGCGTGCAGGGACGCCCTTACGATGTGCAGGTCAGCACACTGACCGCTTCCGGATCCCTATGAAGCGCTCTATCCAACCGATGCGACGCCCGGCCGGGTTCACCCTGCTGGAGGTGCTGATCGCCGTGTCGGTCTTTGCGCTGGTCCTCGCCGCGGTCAACACCATCTTCTACGCCGCGCTGCGGCTGCGCAACCAGACGACCGAAGCCATCGATCAGGCGTTCCCGATCCACCTCGCCGTGGAGACGATCAAGAAGGACCTGGCTCACCTCGTCCCGCCGGGCGGCACCCTGTCCGGGCAACTGCAGACCGACGTGACCATGCAGGGACAGCTCGGTCAATCGAGCCCCGAGTTCCACACCGCCTCCGGCGTGATCGACTCGACCTCCCCCTGGTCCGAAGTGCAGCGGGTCAGCTATTACGTCGCCGAATCCACCAACCGCCTCGGCGGACGCGACCTGTATCGACTGATCGACCGCAACCTGCTTCCCACCAGCCAGGAGGTGCCCGTGTCACAGCTCCTCCTGAGCGGCGTGGAACACATCTACTTTGGCTTCCTCGAGGACCAAACCTGGCGTGATACCTGGGATTCCTCCGCCGAAGACGCCGGGCTGCCCTCCGCCATCAAGGTCCAGATCGAACTGGAACAGGCAACGCCCAACCGCAATCCGCTCAACGGGCCGGCCCCCATCGAGTTTGTGGTGCCCATCGTGTCCCGGTCGCTCACCAACCAGACCGCGGAGGCCGGCGAATGAACGTCGCCCTTGGATCCCGTCCCTGGCGCGCGGCTCTCCCAAGCCGCAGCGGACGGGTCGATGCCGCGTGCGTCGCTGTGTTCCGGGACGATGGCTTGCCGTCGGTGATGCCCGCTGCCCGTTCCTGGATGCGTCGAACCCTCTGCGGCTCGGGAGAGCCGCGCGCCGATGGTCAACAGGCCTCGGTGCTGATCATCGTGCTCTGGGTCTGTTTCGGGCTGGTCAGCCTCACCCTTTACTTCGCCCACTCCATGTCCCTGGAGGTGCGCGCCTCCGGCAATCGCGTGGAGGCCGTCGAGGCGGGCCTGGCCATCGATGGCGCCGCCCGCTACGTGACCAACCTCCTCGCCCAGCTCGAGACGCCGGGCGAGGTTCCCGACAAGCAAACCTACGCCCATGAAGCCGTGCCTGTGGGGCAGGCTTATTTCTGGTTCATTGGCCGGCCGCAGGCCGGGGAGCAGCCCGCCACCGATCAGACCGTGTTCGGCCTCGTGGATGAGGCGTCCAAGGTCAACCTCAACACCGCCCCCCTCGAAATGCTGGAAGCCCTGCCGGGCATGACCGAGGAGTTGGCCGCCGCCATTGTGGATTGGCGGGACGAGGACAGCGACATCACCGACCAGGGCGCTGAGGACGATCGCTATATGCGCCTTAATCCGGCTTACCGTTGCAAAAACGGCCCGTTCGAGTCGGTCGGTGAACTGCGCTTGGTGCTGGGGGCGGACCTGGAACTCATCTTCGGTGAGGATGCCAACCTCAACGGGGTGCTGGATCCGAACGAGAATGACGGCGAACGTTCCCCGCCCATGGACAACCGCAACGGGCGGTTGGAGCGGGGCCTGCTGGAATACGTGACCGTGTACAGCCGCGAATCCAACCAAACCGAGGACGGCGAATCCAAGATCAACATCGCCGCCGCCAATCTCGACGAATTCCGCACCCTCCTGCAGGAGACGCTGGGGAATGACCGGGCGGCCGAGATCATGGTGAACCTGGCGGCCGTGCCCCCGCCCCTGCGCAACAGCCTCCTGGCCCTTTACAAGCGCAGCGGCATGACCGAGTCGGAATGGTCCCAGATCGAGTCCCGGATCACGGCCAACGACGAGGACACGGTGGAAGGATTGATCAACGTCAACACCGCCCCCGAGGAGGTCCTGGCCGCCATCCCGGGCATCGGCACCGAGCATGCCTCGGCGCTGGTGGCCAAGCGCCGGTCCAGCGCGCAATTGCCCACCTCGCTCGCGTGGGTCGCGGACCTGCTCGAGGATGATGACATCACCCAGGCCGGCCCTTTCCTGACCGCGCACAGTTACCAGTTCACCGCTGACGTGGCGGCCGTGGGGCGCCATGGTCACGGGTATCGCCGGGCGCGGTTCGTGTTCGACACGAGCCAGGGCTTCCCCAGCATCATCCACCGGGACGACCTCAGCCATATGGGCTGGGCGTTGGGTTGGCGGACGCGCCAACTGCTGGCCGAGGCCGCAACAGGGGGAAGACTATGGTGAGCAAGTCCGTCGGCAAACACCGTCCCGCCACCCTGCTGGGCATCCATGTGGACGAAACCCGCCTGCAAGCGGTCTGGGTCCGGCGCCGGAATGGCACTTGCCATGTCCAGAAGGCATTTGACATGCCGCTGGAGCATGGGCTGCGCGCCGATCAGGCCGAGGCCCAGGGTCGCGCCTTGCGGCAACACCTCGAGAAGGCCGGCGTGCGGCAGTCACGCTGTGTGGTCAGCCTGCCGCTGGGTTGGACCTCGACGATGACCGTTCCCATCCCCGACCTGCCCGAGAGCGATGTGGCGAGCTTTCTTGATCTGGAGGCCGAGCGCGGCTTCCTCTTCGCCCAGGAAAGCCTCTCCATCCAAGCCAGCCGTGTGCGCACGCCCGGCGGTGAACGCTTTGCCACCTTGGTCTCCGTGTCTCGAAACCACCTGGACATGCTGGAACGAGTCCTGCAGGCCGCCCGGCTGCGGGCGCTCAGCATCGTTCCCGGCCTGGCCGTCCAGCAGTCGCCCGACTCCGAAACGGGCGGCGGCATCATTGCCCTGGCTCCGCGCGACCGGGCGGTGGATCTTCAGATCACCGCCGGCGGCGGCCTGGTGGTGCTGCGATCGCTTGACGTGATCGACCAGCATGAGGAGGAGCCGGCCCGCATCGATGTCGCCCGGTTGTCTCGGGAGCTTCGGGTTACGCTGGGCCAGTTGCCCGATGGCCTGCGTGCCATGGTGCACCGGGTGAAGATCATTGGCGCGGACGATCTGGCGGAATCGTTGTCCAGGGAGTTGGAGGGCACCTGTGAGCTGCTCGGACTCTCCTGTGAATCGGTGCGCACCCTCGGCGACACGCCGTTGAAGGGCGTGATCCCCGAGAACCCGCCGGCCACTCCCGCGTTGATGCTCGCGGTGCAGACGCTGCGCGGAGTGACGCCCCACCTGGAATTCCTGCCGCCGCGCGTCAGTCCCTGGCGCCAGGTCACCGAGAAGATCCGCTCCCGTCGCCTGGCCTGGGGGGCGGCGGCCCTGGCGGCGTTGGTCCTGGGCGGGGGCGGGTTGTTCCTGCAGCAGCAATGGCAGCTTTCCAGCCTGCAACGCCAATGGGACACCATGGAGCCCCGGGTGGAGTCCTTGGGCGAGGTGCAGGCCAGGATCAAGCAGTTCCGTTCCTGGTACGACGAGTCGTATCGCAGCCTGCGGATCCTCCGCGGGCTCACCGAGGCGTTTCCCGAGACCGGGGTGGTGACGGCGAAGACGATTGCGATCCGCGAGCCGGGCGAGGTGACCTGCACCGGCGAGGCGGGCTATCGCGAGGCAGTCCTGGAAATGCTGGAGCAATTGAGCAGGGCCAGCGAGGTGCGTCAGGTGAAGGTGGACCAGATCCTGGGCAGGGATCCGCTCCAGTTTTCGTTCAACTTCCAATGGGAAACAGGAGGCGCCGGTGAGTAACGAACCACGTCAACGCCTCCTGCTCGTCGTGGCGGCCCTGGTCGTCGGCGTGTTGCTGACCGACCGGATGCTCCTGACCCCGTTGACCCGGGTCTGGAAGGAACGCGCCGATCGCATCGCCGAGCTGCGTCAGTCCGTGTCCCAGGGCAGCCTGCTCCTGGACCGGGAAGAGGCCATCGAGTCCCGGTGGGATTCGATGCGCACCAACAGTCTTCCCTCCGATCCCTCCGCCGCCGAAAGCATCATCCTGCGCTCCTTCGAGCGTTGGTCGCAGGAGAGCCGGATCAGCCTTTCCTCGGTCAAGCCGGTCTGGATTCCGGTGGACGAGAAGTACATGACCCTGGAATGCCGGGCCGACGGCTTCGGCAGCATCGATGGCATCACCCGGTTTCTTTATGAATTGGAAAAGGACCCGCTCGCTTTCAAAGTGCAGTCCATGTCCATCACCGCCAAAGACAAGGAGGGCAGCCAACTCGCGCTGGCCGTCCAGTTGAGCGGGCTGGTCCTCGCCTCCCCATGACGATGCATCTGAATCTGTCCAACCTGACATGTGCGCTGCTCGCCGCGCTGGCGGTCCTGTCGGCGTCGCGGCTGCCCGGTGTGGAGGCGACGAACACGGCGCCCGCAGGCAGCTTCGATTCCTTTGCCCTCATCGGAGAGCGGAACATCTTTGATCCCAACCGGCGCAGCCGCGCCGAGGCCCGCACCCCGCGCGAGGAGCGGACCGACGAGCCCGAGTCGGCGAGCGTCGAGTTTTTCACCCTGCTGGGCACCCTGAGCTACGAGAAGGGGACCTACGCCTTTTTTAACGGCTCGGACGAGCGCTTTCGCAAGACGGTCCAGCCCGAGCAGCGGATCGGCGATTACCAGGTCGTCGCCATCCTGCCCGCCGAAGTTTGCCTCTCGCAGGAGGGCGGCGAGATGGTTACTATGAAGGTGGGCATGCAGCTCAAGCGCGAAAATGAGGGCGCATGGGAACTGCGCGCGGACACCGGCGAGTCAGGGTCCCGGTACCGATCCCGCTCGAGCCGCGACCGGTCGGAAAGCCGGTCCAACGACCGGGGCAGTGTCCGGGGCGGTCTGTCTGGCGGATCCTCCACCAGCCGGACCGAACAGGCGTCCAGCAGCCCGCCCGCCCCTGAGGACGACGACATTTTGAAACGACTGCTTCGTAAACGAGAAGAGGAGCTAGGCAATGAAGAACCATAATCCAACCATCGCATCCGCCCTCCTGACGGCCGTCCTCTTGGGGACGGCGCCCGTCCATGCCCAGGTCCAGGAACCGCCCGACGCACCACCAGCACCCGTGGCGCCTGTGGATCGGTCCGATCCGACCGATCCGACCGATCCGACCGATGCTCCCACCCCATCCCCCGCCGGCCCCGCCGACGGCATCCGCATGAACTTCCGGGGCGTGCCGCTCGAAATGGTGCTCGACCACCTGAGCGAGGCGGCCGGGTTCATCATCAACCTCCAAGCCGAGGTCGAGGGCACGGTCAACGTCTGGAGCGGGCAACCGCTGACCAGGGAGGAGGCGGTGGACCTGCTCAACACCGTCCTGCACCAGAACGGTTACGCCGCCATCCGCCAGGGACGCACGCTGACCATCGTCGCGCGGGACGACGCGCAGAAGCGGAACCTGCCCGTCAAGTCGGGCCGGGATCCCGAGGAAATCCCCGTCAACGACGAGATGGTCACTCAGATCATCCCGATCCGCTACGCCGACGCCACACAGATGATCGCCAATCTCCAGCCGCTCCTGCCCACCTACGCCAACCTCTCCGCCAACGAAAGCGGCAACGCCCTGGTCCTGACCGATACCCAGTCCAACATCCGCCGGATGGTCGAGATCGTCGAGGCGCTCGACACCAGCATCTCGAGCATCTCCGTCCTGCGCGTGTTCCCCCTCAATTTTGCCGACGCGACGGAGCTGGCCGAGGCGGTGGAGAAGCTCTTCGAGGAGCCGCAGAACAATGCCAACGACCGCGGCCGCGGCGGCGGTTTTCGGGGCTTTCCCGGGTTCGGCCGGGGCGGGGATGACAACAACAACAATCCATCGGGCGCCACCGGGGACAGCGAGGCCCGCAAGGCCGCCTCCCGCGTGGTGGCCATTGCGGACGAGCGCTCCAACTCCCTCATTGTCGGCGCGCCGGACGAGTTCATGCCTTCCATCGAGCAGTTGGTGCAGGACGTGGACGTGGCGGTGGAGGACATCACCGAGCTGCGCGTGTTTCCCCTGCGGAATTCCGATCCGGTGGAGATGGCGGCCCTCTTCGCGGAGCTGTTCCCGGACGAGACGGAGGAGAACCAGAACAACGGCTCCCGGTTCCGCTTCGGCCCCCCGGGGTTTGGCGGCGGCGACCGGGGCGGGCGCGGGGGCAACAACACGGCCGACTCCAGCGAGCGGATGAAGAAGCAGGGGCGCGTGATGGCGGTGGCGGACCAGCGCACCTCCTCGCTCGTCGTCCGCGCCGCCAGCGAGATGATGCCCCAGATCGCGGCAATGGTGGAGCAGCTCGACGCCAACCCGGCCCGCAAGCAGAAGGTCTATGTCTATGACCTTGAGAACGCCGATGTGCGCGAGGTGGAGGATCTGCTCCGCGGCATGTTCGAGCGCAGCAACACCCAGGTCAACCGCACCACCACCGACCAGGAGAGCGCCCTCAGCAACCGGCGGCAGAACACCCAGACCGGCACCATCGGCACGACCGGCAACACCGGCGGCCTGGGCAACACCGGCGGCCTGGGCGGCACCGGCAACCGCACTTTCCGCTAACCTGCATCCTCCATCCACACCCACACCCCGCCGAACGACATGTCCTCCCTTGTCTCCAAGCCTCATCCGGACCGGCGTCCACTCGCCGGTGTCACCTGGCTCCTGGTCCTCCTCCTGCTCGGCTCCACGCTGTCTGCCCGCGCCCAGCGCCAGGGCGGCGGCTTCGGCGGCGGCAACCAGAACGTTGGCGGAGCCGCAAGCGGCACCGGCACACGCCAGTACTACAACAACGCCACGGTGGGCGAGGCCATGATCACCAGCGATCCGGAGACGCGCCGGCTCATTGTCATCACCGACGAGGAAACCAGCCTGCACATCTCCCAGATCATCACCAACCTCGACACGCCCAAGCCCCAGGTGCTGATCAAGGTCGTCTTCCTCGAGGTCACCACGCGCGACGGCCTCGACATCGGCGTCGAGGCCGGCACGCGGCGCGAACTCAACGGCACCACCTCCCTGCTCGCCTCCAACATCTTCGGGCTCGCCTCCCAGGGCGCCAACCCCATCCCGCCCGGGGCCGGTTTCTACCAGCTCATTGGCAGCGAATACGAGGTCACCCTCCGCGCCATCGCCGCCGCCGGCAAGACCGAGGTGCTCTCCCGCCCCTCCATCCTGGCCCGCAACAACCAGCAGGCCATGATCATTGTCGGCCAGGAGATCCCCTTCATCACCGATTCGCGCCTCACCGACACCGGCCAGACCATCAACACCATCCAATACGACGACATTGGCATCATCCTCCGCGTGACCCCCTTCATCACCTCCGACAATCACGTGGAGATGATCGTCTCCCCCGAGATCTCCAACCTCACCGACGAAACCGTGCCCGTCACGACCGGCGTTGCCGCGCCCGTCATCGCCAAGCGCTCCGCCGACACCGTGGTCGTCACGCCCAACGGCCAGACCGTCATCATCGGCGGGCTCATGGAGAACAACAAGACCGAGGTGGAAAGCAAGATCCCCATCCTCGGCGACATCCCGCTGCTTGGATGGTTCTTCAAACGCAAGGTTCAGGACCAATCCAAGACGGAACTCCTCATCTTCCTCACGCCCTACATCGTCGAGCGCCCCTCCCAACTGGCCGCTCTCACCAAGCATGAACGCGCCAACTCCGAGCTGACCCCCAAGGCGTTCTCCGAACAGGAACTCAACAAGTTCCTCGACGAGGTCTCGCCCGGCTCCGAACAGGACGCCCCCGTGCCCGCCGCCTCCCCGACGACCACCGAGCCCCAGAATCCGCCCCCCCAGGGGCTGACCCCGGAGGAGGAGCGCCGCGCCCGCGAGTTGTTGGAATCGTTCGGCCAGCCCGACGGCGCGCCGCAACGCTAACCTCGCAGCCGCCGACGTCAGGAGGTGGACCCATTCGTGACGCGCTACGTCACGTTCCACCTCGTGACCTCGGCGGCTACCACGTTACTACACGCCGAACTGTTCCTGCACCCAGGCGGTGATGGTCTCGACCATGATGGGGGTGTGGACTTCGCTGAAGACGTGGTTGGCGCCCTTGATTTCGCGGAACACGGCGTTCTCGCCTGCGTTCTGCATGATGTCGAGCGAGTCCTGGACCGGCACCACGTCGTCCTCGTCCCCGTGCACGATCAGCCACGGCACGCGGATGGACGGGGCCTTGTCCACCACCGTGCCGATGACCGCCATGTCGTTCATGTAGGCGCCGGAGAGCGGGCAGGCTGGGTCTTCCCACATGAAACCCGAGTCGGGGAGGACCGAGCCGAACTCCCGGTCGGCGAATGCCTTGGTGTGGACCATGCCGGCCAGGGAGACAAGCCAGCGGATCCGGGGATCCTGGCTGGCGCGCAGCACGCCCACGGCCCCGCCCATGCTGTGCCCCACATAGCAAACTTCGAAGTTGGCGAGGTGATCGAGCACGGCGCCCAGATCGTTGACCTCCTTGGAAACGGTGCACTCCCGGAAATCACCCTCGGAATCCCCATTGCCCGCAAAGGAGAACCGCAGGGCCGTAATCCCCGCATGGGCCAGGCCGTCCGCCAGCGCGACCACGAAGGGACGGTCCTTGTTCCCCGTCACCCCGTGCCCGATGACCACGATGTGCTTGGTCTGGCCCGTGCCGGGATGAAGTGTGTAGTCGAGTTTCTCACCCTGCACATTGCGAATATCACCGATCATGCGGCCATTGAAGCACGGGCAGCGAGTTTCGCCAAGGGAATGAGCTGCCGAGCCAATGGCCTGCTCCCCCAAGCGCATCGCGCGAAGGAGGGGAAGGTTTCCGGTTTGATCGGGGGGCGATCTTTCGTTATACAGTGTGGGTCGAACCTTCATGAAGCGCATGTCCCTTCACATTTTGAATCCGAGGAACCGCCTCCTGACGTCGGCGGCCGCCGTGACGCTGCTGGCGGCGGTTCAAGCCGCCTCGGGCGCGGCGACGATCGATTTTAACCGTGATATCCGTCCGCTTCTCTCCGACAACTGCTTCTCCTGCCACGGGCCCGACGCCTCGCATCGCAAGGCCAAGCTGCGCCTGGATGTCGAGGAAGGGGCGACGTCCGACCTGGGCGGCTATCAGGCGGTGGCGCCGGGCCAGCCGGAGGCAAGCGAGTTGATCGCGCGCATCAACGCCTCCGATCCCGATGACCTCATGCCGCCTCCCGATTCGGGCAAGTCATTGGCCGACGAGGAGAAGCGCCTGCTGCGGGCCTGGATCCAAAGCGGGGCTCCCTGGGCGCAGCACTGGGCCTACGTGCCCCCCACCCGCCATCCCGTGCCGGCCGCGCGCGACGCCTCCTGGCCGTTGTCCTGGGTGGATGACTTCATCATGGCCCGCCTCGAGGCGGAAGGACTGTCCCCCGCGCCGGAAGCGGACCGGGTGACGTTGATTCGCCGGCTCACCTTCGACCTGACCGGACTCCCGCCCACGCCGGCCGAGGTGAAGGACTTTCTGGAGGACCGGAGCGAGGATGACTACGAGCGCGTGGTGGACCGGCTGCTGCGATCCCCCGGCTTTGGCGAACGCATGGCGACCTATTGGCTCGACCTGGTCCGCTACGCCGACACCGTCGGCTACCACGCGGTGGAGAACATCGTGCATGTGCGCGACCTGCACGCCACCATGCTCCACATGCTCGGCATCGATCCCCAGCGGTTCAGCGTGCCGTTCCAGGGCCTGGACATGCGCCTGACCGGCGTCGAGGAGGCACCGGTCGTGCACGAGGTGCTGGGGTAGTGGAGATTGAAGTTCGGAATCCGAAATTCGAAATCCGAACCAAATCTGAAATCCGAATCGCGGCAAACCATGAACCGGGTGTTCGATCCACTCGCACGATGCCGGATTTCTTGATTCCGAAATTGAGATTTGTTTCGGGTTTCGGATTTCGTGCTTCGAGATTCCCTTCACTCGGGAAGGCTCACCCGATAGAACCGCCGCGGATAAAGGTGGGCGTCGGTGTCGATGAACTGATAGGCGCCGTTGTCATCGGCTTGCACGCTACCCAACAGCGTCCAGCCCGCAGGCGGGTTGAGGGAGAAGGTCGCTTCCACGAGGTAGAACATCCCCGGCCAGCCTGTGCCTGACAGGACCATGTCACCCTGGTCCGTCCGGGAGATGCCGCTGAACTCGGGCGACGGCGGGGCGGAGGAGGTGAGTTCCACATCGTTGCCGGTGCCGCCGACGTAGGAGATTTCCACGGTCCACCCCTGCTGCGTGAAGGAATGCGCTTCCGGCATGCCCTGGAACACGCCCGCAATGGCGGCGGGTTGAAGGGCGTTGATGAGCATGAACTCCGTCTCGGGAGCGGGCGGGTCCATCGCGGTGAGTTGCAGGGAGGCGCCGTTCAGGTCCACCGAACCGCCCACCTGGATATGATCGCATCCCGTGCCGCCCAGGTCCGACTTCAAGGTCCCATGCAACGTCAGGTTGCCATCCACATGGAACGTGCCCATGCCGGGGCCCGGAGCCAGGAAGGCCGCGGATTGGACCTGCACGGACTGGGCGGTCCCGGTGCCGGCCAAGGTGGCCCCCTCGCGCACGGCGATGAGGCCGCTCGCCAGGAACCCGTCCAGCTCAAGCGTGCCCGCATCCACTCGGGTCTCGCCCGTGTAGGTGCTGGTGCCGGAAAGGATCATCCGACCCGCGCCGGATTTGGCCAGGCGCCCGGTGCCCTGCAGAACACCACTGAAGGTCGTGTCGGCATGGTTGGCGCCGGTGGCCAGATCGCCCTGGCCCAGTTGGACATGGCCCGCCCCGGCCAGGGAGCCAATGACTTCATCGTGGCCATTGAGATCCAGAACGCCGCTGGAAGAGAGTGTGACGGCTGCAAGGTCGCCGATCTGCCCCGGCGCATCGAGGCGGACTTCGTCAGTGAGGGTGCCGTTCCCGATCTGGATCGGTCCGGCGACGGCCACCACACCCGCCGTCTTGCCCAGGATGAGCCGGTGCTCATGGACCGTGGTGGAACCAAGATAGCTGTTGGGTGCATCCCCGGAGAGGAGCAGGGTGCCAAAGGTTTTATGAATGGAACCCGGACCCGTGATGGGACCGCTCAGTTGGAGTTGACGATCCAATTGCGCCGACGTGGCGGAGATGGTGGTGGCGCCCTGCAACTGGATCGGTCCCGCCCACGCGTTCTTTTCCGAGCTGAACCAGACATGAGTCTGATCCCCCAGGTCGAGGGATTCCTCCCCCACCTGGACGTCGATTCCCAGTAGCAGCGACGTGTTGTTGTCCATGACGGTGCCCGCCCCCTCGGTGCCCAGCGCCTGGTCGTCCCAGGCGGCCAGCATGCCGGCGGCGACATGGAGTTGGCCGGGGAAACTGCTCACGCCCGCCAACCGCAGCGTGCCGTCCCCGGTCTTCTCGATGCCCGCATTGCCCGACCCCGTGATGTCCGCGTCGATCCGGAGGTCGTAAGCATCAAGGCCGTCGTCCACATGGAACGTCCGGGTGCTGGCGCCCAGGGAAAGGCGTCCCGCGATGGCGGCCGGCATGTCGGACTGATAGGCATGGAGGTTGTCGTTCAATCGCAGCGTGCCCAATCCGGTTTCAATGTTGCCCGGGCCGACCAGGCCAAGGGGGCCGACGGTCTCGTCATGGTTGTTCAGGTCCAGGAAACCGGATTCCATGATGGTGATGGGCGCGGAGTCCGCGATCTGGTTCAGATTCCCCAAGCGGACCACGTCGGCCCGCCAGCCGCCGGCGTTGTCGCCGATAATGAGTTCCCCGGAAATCGCGATCAGGCCGGGGAGCTTCTGGAGCAGGAGGGTGCCTTCGTGGACATACGTGGCTCCGGCATAGGTGTTGCCGACGTCCCCGGTGAACGTGGCGGTGCCGGCGCCGAGCTTGATCAGATGAGACTGGGGCGGGCCGGCGAAGGCGGTGTTGAGGACGAGGTCGGGATCGGCAGATCCGTTCTCGACATGGACATTCCGCGAGGCGTTGCCCAGGTCCACGGGGCCGTGAATGAAGGCGGTGCTGTCGGTGGCATGTGTGTAGATGGAACCGTTCATGGTCAGGTGCCCGCCGATGGCGCTGATGGTGCCGCCTTCCATGTTGATGTCGCCGAAGGTGTCGGACCAGCCATTGAGATTGAGGGTGCCGTCCGGGGCCAGGGAGACCGCGGACGTATCGGCGATCTGGTTGTCGCGGAGGTGGCGGACCAGGGCGGTCCCCGGTGAGAAATCACCGTCCCCGATGAAGAGGGGGCCGTTGATGGCGAGCACGGGTTGGCCGAGGAACGGCTTGGCCAGTTCGACCACGCCGCGCAGCACGGCCGTGGCGCCCGAGCACAGGTTGTCCACGGTGCCGCCGAGGGTGAGGGTGCCTTCGCCCGCCTTGTAGAGGGTGGCGGTGCCGAGGACGCTGGCGTTGATGGTGAGCTGGCTGCCCGCGGCAGTCTCGACCTGCAGCGGGCCGTTGAGGGTGATGTTTCCGTTCCACTTGCTTAACCCGCCTTCGCTGGCCAGTGAGGAGATTGAGCTGACGACCAGTGGTTCCGCCGGAACATCCTTGGTCCAGAGACGCAGCCGGCCTCCCTCCAGGACCGTGCCGCCAGTGGCATTGCCAGGGCGTCCGGCGCCCTGCAGGTGGAGTTCGCCCGACTGCACGATGGTGTCGCCGGCGTAGGTGTTGGCGCCGGAAAGGTAAAGGTCGCCCCGGTTGGTTTTGGTCAGGGCGGTGCCGGCCGGACCGCTGAGCACCGCCGGAACATTCAGGTCCGCGAGCGCCGCCACGTTGAAGACACGCCGGGTCGCGGTTCCCAGGTTGAGGTTGCCGCTGATGACGGAGGCTTGGGTTCCCGCGATCACCGTCACGTCGTCGCCAAGGGTCAGCGTTCCCAGGCCGGTGATGACGGTGCCGGCACGGAGTTCCAGCCCGCCGATGCTGTCGTCGTGGTTGTTCAACTCCAGGCTGCCCGAACCCAGCACGGAAACCTTCGACGTGTTGGCGATCTGGTTGTCCCGGTGGAGCGCCACCACGTCACCCACCAGCCCCCCTGAACCCTGCCCAACGTAGAGATCACCGGGAATGGCGGTGGCACCGTGAAAGGTGAAGTTTGCCGAGAGCAGGTAGCGGTTGAGACGCAGGATGCCGGCGGTAACGAAGGTGCCGCCCGCGAACGTGTTCGCCCCCAGCCCCTCCAGCCGCAGGTCGCCGAAGTTGGACTTGTAGAGGTTGCCTGTGCCGGACAGGACGCCTTGATGCGTGACATTGCCGTTGCCCGTCACGCTGAGGTTGTCGCTGTTGAGTTGGATGTTGCCCGGAATCACGAGGGTCGAGTTGTTGTTGTCCACGATAAGCTGGAGGTCGTCGGTCGTGGACAGGGCCGTGCGGAAGGTGCTGGTCCCGCCCGCCGCGTAATCGGCGCGCACGTAGTCGGTGCGGATGAGCCCGTTGGCGAAGTTGTAGCCGGGGGCGTAGATCCAGACCGATTCGAGCGTGATCCCGCCGAGGTAGTTGTTGGTCACGTTGCGATGCGTGGCGTTGGCGGGGAAAATGGCGCGGTGATTGGAGGTCGTGGGCACGGTGCCGCTCCAGTTGGCGGGGTTGGACCAGTAGCCGTTGCCGCCGTTGCCGGTCCAGTAGTGCAAGGTCACCGCCGCCGGGGCAAGCATGGGCCAAAGGACGAGTGCCAAGGGTAGAAGAATTCGGGTTTTCATATGCCGGATGTCGTTCGTCACACCCGGTACAGAAGAAATGGGCAGGCACTCTTACGGGAAAAGCGGGCAAACGCCTCGGAAGGGGGGCTTCAGGGGAGGGAGGCGCCATGGGACCATGAACCAAGGCACTCAGTCCGAATCTGGAAATCCGTGATCGGGATTTGCTTCGGATTTCGATTCTCGATTCTTTGGCCCCCGCAGGGTCAGTCGGTTCCCCCACGACGCAACCGCACAATGGTGGCTCCCCATCCCCCCATCGCTTCCCCCGCCAACCGGTAGGACACCACGTCCGGATGCCTGGACAACAAGGCATGGACCGTTTCCCGCAACGCGCCGATGCCCTTGCCATGAATGATCCGGACCCGGTCGATGCCCTGTTCCTGGCAGGCGTCCAGGTAAGCCAGCACCACCTCCTTCACATCGCGCGGCCGGAACGTGTGCAGATCCAGCACCCCGTCAATCGGCATCTCCACCGGCTCCCCCGAAGCCTCCTCCGCATGCTGCTCTTCATCGCCCATCGCCCCACATCCTATCGCTTCCCCACCCCCCCGCAAGCTCCCTCCTTCGCGCTTCGCGCTACGGAGGGCAGGCCCTTTGGCTCATTGGCTCATTCGCCCATTGACCCGGTGACCCATTGACCCGGTGACCCGGTGACGCCGTAGCCGGACAGTTCACTCATGTGCCAATTCGCCCATTGGCCCATTCACCCATTCCCCTCACCCGACTACTGACAACCCTTCCCCCCCACTTCATACTGCCTCGACGTGAGTGACTCACCGCCCCGCACTCAACCGCCCCGTCGGCTCCGCAGGCTGCTGGTTTCCCTCCTGGCCTTGTCGGCTCTGGTGGCGGCGATTCCTGTGTGGTTGCCATGGCTGTTGCCCTGGGCGGCGGCACGCTTCCAGGTGCAGATCGGAGATTACCAACGACTGGGTTATGACCGGATCCGGTTCCAGGAGGTGACTTGGCATTCCGGCGGCACCACGGCCCGCGTGGCCAAGGTGGACGCGCCGTTGTTCTGGGGTTGGCTCGTCTCCGGATGGCAGGGCACCTCGCCGGCCGATCCTTATGCCGTCCGCATCGAAGGATGGCAGCTCTCCATCCAACCCCCGGCCCAGTCCAGACCGCCCAATCCCGGCAGGGATTCCACCGCCGAACTGCTCGACACGGTGCGCGGACTCGCTGCCACGTTGGAAACTTGGTTGCCCGGCACCCTCGCCACACAAGGCCAGGTCCAGATTCACGACGTCCTCATCCCTGTCCCCAGTGTCGTCTGGACCGGAGCCCGGCTCACGGTTCGCACGGATGACACCGCATATTGGCTGGCGACGGAACTTCATGCCCGCCGGGACGATCTCGGTCAGCTCACTCTCGACGTCACCCAGACCAACCACGTCTTGCAGGCCAGATTCCTTTGCACCAGTGAGGAGGCCACATGGGCCGTGCAATGCGAAGCCCGATGGCAGGGAGATCCCATCCGGTTCACCGCCCGCTTCGACCGCGACCATTGGCTTCCCGTGACCGGCCTCCTGCAAGCTCCCTCCCTGCAAGCGCCCGAACCGTTCCTCGCACGGACCGGGCTCGATCAACTGACCGGATCCCTTGATGCCGGCTGGATCAACGGCCTGCACACGTTCCAGATCCAGGCCCGCGCGCGTCGCGATGCCGGTCTGCGCTGGATCGCCAACGAGGCCAGCCTGGAGCTATCCGGCCACGGCTCGCTCAAGGAAATCACCCTCGATGCGCTCCAAGTCGAAGCCACCCCTGCCCGGCTCACGCTCTCCGAGCCTGTCACCGTGCCCTTGGCGGATCTCGCCTCCGCGCCGCCCGTCCGCCTGTCACTGAACTACGAACTGCCCGCACCGGACCGGGGCACGGTCCAAGGCACCTTGCAGGTTTCATCCCGGTCGGAAGGATCACCGCAAGTGGCGTTCGACTTGGCCGCGGGCCCGTTGCGCCTGCAGGACATGGACCTGCACCAGGTCTCTTCCAGCGGCCAATTCGCCTGGCCTCAACTGACCCTCGACTCCCTCGATGTGCAGTGGACCACCAATGCGACCATCCGCGTCCTGGGAGACATCGACCTCGCGCGACGCGCCACCACCAACCTTCAGGCCAGCCTCAGCGGCTCCCTCCCTCCCGGACTTCTGCCGGAAACCATCCTGATCGATGCCGTGAAGGCCAGCACGACCTTGGAGGGCGCCTGGCCGAACCTGCATCACGAATCCCTGGTCACCGTGGACCGCCTCGTCCTGCCCGGGCTCCAGATCGCTTCGCCCGCGCGTCTTGAGCTGCAGGGAAACGGCCTGGAATTGACCAACTGGATGGTCCAACTCCAACCGCATGAAATCCTGATCAACGCAGGCGGCACCTGTCGTCTCGTGCCGGAGGAACAACGCCTCGCCTTGGAAGTGGGCAGCGTTCATGCCACGCGCAACAGCGAAACCCTGGTCCGCCTCCGGCAACCCCTGCAACTGGATCTCACGCGTGACGCCACCAACCGCATCCTGCACGCCCAACTGAGTCCCGCTGTGCTGGCCTGGCCCGACGGCGAGGAGGACCCCGGGCTGCTCACCCTGCAGGCCGAAGTCGCGTGGCCGGCACGGGGTTCGTTCCACCTCGCGGCCGACCGCATCCCAGGAGCCCGGGTCGCACGGCTTCTTTCCGTGGACGTGTCCCGTTGGAACCTGGACAACCTCAGCCTCCAGGGAGGCTGGACCAACGGACCGGTCCTGGCCTCCCTCTCGGCCAAGGCCGACTACGAACCGCCGGGCGGCAAGCCCATTCAGGTGCAATCGAGAATGACCCTGAAACGCGGCAGACTCGAGATCGACGACGCCAGCCTGCTGCAGGATGAGGCGGTGGTGGCGTTTGCGCAGGGATCCCTGCCTCTGGACATCAGGCCGGCCGACGGCGCCTGGTCCTTGCCCGCGAACCAGCCCGTCCAGCTCACGCTCCGCACGGTCAACGGCGATCCTCTCTGGCAGTTGGCGCGCGACAGGGCCGGCCTGCAGATCCTGCAACCGCAGCTCAGCATGAGCGTCACCGGTCCCGTGGCCGAGCCGGTGGCGCTGCTCGAATTCAAGGCGCCCGAGGGACGATGGCTCCCTCCCACCAACACCCCCCCCACCATCCCCCCGGTCCGCGATGTGTCCCTGCGCGTGCGGCTCGATCGCGGCGCCATTCACATCCAGGAAGGCATCCTCCGCTTTCAGGACCAGCCGGTCCGCCTCTACGGATACTACGCCATCGGCGCCACCAACTGGCTCGATTGGATCGCCGCCCTGCGCCAGCCCGATTGGTCGCGCATCTCCGGCGGACTGCAGATGACCAACTCGCCCATGGAAGCCTTCGCAATGTTCGCGCCGGATGTGCTGCTGCCGGTGGGCACCGTGACGGTGGACGGGCTGCTCCATCCGGGCCTGCAATGGGAGGGGTTTCTCATCGTCACCAACGCCGCGACCCGGACCGTGGAACCCTTCGCCTCGTTCCGCAACATCCAGACCCGCGTGCGGCTCCAGGGCCGGACCGCCACCCTGGAGGCGTTCCGGGCCGAGATGGGCGGGCAGGGAGTCGTCCTCACGGGAGAGGCCGCCTTCGAACCCGGAAAGCCTCCCGCCTTCAACGCCCGCCTGCGCGGCGACAACCTCTCGCTGGTCCGCACCTCCGATCTCTTCCTGCGCGGCAACCTCGACCTTGAACTCCGCGGCAGCGCCGGCCAGGTCCCGCTCATCCAGGGCCAGATCGAGCTCCGCGAAAGCCTCCTCTTCCAGGATTTCCGCTCCTTCCTCGACATCGACCTCAACCAGCCGGAGCGGCGGCCGCCTTACTTCAGCGTCCGCGTCGAGCCGGTTTCGGACTGGAGGCTCGATGTGGAGGTCCGCGGTGACCGATTCCTCCGCATCATCAGCCCCGCCTTCCATGGCAGCCTCTCCACCGGCATGAAACTCCGGGGCACGCTGCGCGAACCGGTCGCCATCGGCCAGATCTCCGCGAGCCAGGGCCAGATCATGTTCCCCTTCGGCTCGCTCGACCTCAACCGCGGTCGAGTCACCCTCACCGAGGAGAATCCCCACCAGCCCGGCCTCGACTTCCAGGCCACCGGCAGCACGTTCGGTTACCTGGTGCGCCTCGACGCCTCCGGCACCGCCAGCGCCCCCAATGTCAACTTCAGCGCGGTCCCCCCGCTCACCCCCAAGGAAATCCTCCTCATGCTCACCGCCGGCGAGGTCCCCCAATCCCGCATCTCCTTCAGCGCCGTGGACAAGGCAGGCCGCCTCGGCCTCTACATGAGCAAGGAACTGCTCAGCCTCCTCATGGACGAGGGTTCGGCCGCCGACCGGCTCCGCATCCGCAGCGGCGAGGAGGTCACCGATGACGGGCGCCCCACCTATTCCATCGAATACAAGCTGTCCGACCGATGGTCTGCCTTCGGCGAATACAACCGGTTCCGCGACTTCAACAGCGGGCTCAAATACAAGATCTACAGCAAATGAGGCCGCCTCCCGGAGCACGGCTTGACCAGGCCGCCTCGGCACCGCCCGCCTTCCGGAGGCTTCCTCCCGGCACGCCCCATCCCCGCGCCTCGTCCGGACGCCGCCCTTGCCGGCCGGCACGCGCCTTCCTGCTCGCCCTTTGCCTCCTCCTCCCCGTCCACTTGACCCGGGCCCAGGAATCGGTAACGCCCAAGCCCAAGCCCGCCAAACTCAAGGTCTCGGGCTTCGGTCTCCTCGGCAATCCCCTGCTGCGCAAGATCGCCCGCCAGCTCCTCGGCGATGACCGCCAACCCGAGACCTTCTCCGCCAACTTCCTCGAGGACGCCGCCGTGGTCATGCTCAACCGCGTCCGGCGCGTCGGCTACCTCGATGCCAGGTTGACCGGCACCTTCACCTACAAGGACGGAACCGTCGCCACCTTTGTCTGGAAGCCGGGCTCCGACCTCATCCTGCCCCGGCCACTCGAGGTCACGCGCGCCCATTTCCACGTCCAGGAAGGGACGCTCTACCATTACCGCTCTGTCGCCATCGATGGCCTGAGTGTCATCCCCGAAAAGGATGCCCGGGGCTTCTTCTACAAGACCGACTTCCTCCTCCGACTCAAAACCACCCTTCGCTTCAGCCGCCAGGGCCTGCAACGCTCGGTCGGCAACCTCCGCCAGGCCGTGCAGAACCTCGGCTATCGCGACGCCGAGGTCCGCATCACCTCCGTCCACACCAACACCCAATCCGGCGACGTGGAGGTCACCGTCCTCGTCGATCAAGGCCCCCTCTACAGCGCCGACAACCTCCTGGTTCACGTGCGCGCCTCCACCAACGCTCCTCCCACCCTGAGTGAATCCCGGCGGCCCGACGAACCCTACTCCCAAATCTGGGCCCAGGACCTCAAACAGGAGCTGGCCACACGCGAATTCGCCCAGGGCTACCCGGATACCGAGATCCAGCTCCGCGAACTCCAACGCCAGACCAACGGCAACCTCATCACCGTCCAGCTCGAAGCCGACGCCCTCCGCGGCGACCAGGTCGAGCTCGGCGAGGTCCACTTCGAGGGCTACGACAAGACCCGGCTCTCCCTCCTCCAACGCAAGGCCCGCCTCGACGGACCCTGGCTCGACCGCCTCGAGGTGGATGCCGCCCGCGAACGGATCCTTCGCCTGGGCACCTTCAAATATGCGGACGTCCTCTACACCCCCGAGGAGGGTTCGCCCCGGGACGTGATCTTCAGGCTCGAGGAAGGCAACCGGCTCGACGTCAACCTCCTCTTCGGCTACGGCAGCTACGACCTCGCCTTCGGCGGTGTCGAGGTCAACCAATACAACATCTTCGGCCTGGCCCACTCCGCGCGCCTCCGCGCCGTCCAGTCCTTCAAGTCCTCCCTTGCCAACTACACCTACACCGTTCCCGACCTCTTCAGTCGCGACATCAACCTCTTCGTCTCGGCCGACGGGTTGCGCCGGGAGGAGGTCTCCTTTGACCGCGAGGAACTCACGCTCTCGGTCGGCGTGCGCAAGTCGTTCCTGCAGCCGGGACTCAGCGCCGGGATCCGGTACGCCTACGAATTCCTCGACGCCCGGCTCGCGCCAGCCTCTGTTTCCAGTGACGGCCCCAACGAGGTGGCCGCCTTCATCTTCGATCTCCTGCGCGAACGGCGCGACAACCCGCTCGTGCCACGCCAGGGCCACCGGATCTACTTCAGTGCCGAACTGGCCGACCCCGCCTACGGCGGCGAGTCCGAATTCCAGCGCATCGAGATGTCCGCTTCCTACCACCAACCCCTCGGCGGCGGACGCTTCGCACACCTGGCCCTGGGCCAGGGATTGGTCTTCACGCCGGACCGCAACACCGATCTCCCCTTCAACAAGCGCTTCTTCCCGGGAGGTGAAAACAGCGTGCGCGGCTACCAGCGCGGGGAAGCCTCCCCGCTGGACGCCGCCGGCGAGGAGATCGGCGCCGAGTCGGCCATCGAATGGAACATCGAACTCGAGCAGGCCCTGACCCCCATCTGGTCCGTGGTCGGCTTCGTGGACGGCACCGCCATCGCCGCCGACATCGACCATTATCCGGAGGAGGAGATCCTTTGGTCGGCTGGCGGCGGCATCCGATGGAACACCCTCATCGGCCCTGTCCGTCTCGAATACGGCTACAACCTCGATCCCCGCCCCCAGGACCCCTCCGGCACCCTCCACTTCTCCATCGGCGCCCCCTTCTGAAGCAATGCGCCAGCGAAAGAGCGAATGATCGCCTGCCTGATCTGAACGTTCATGTGCACACCGCCCCAGCCTCCACCCCCTTCCCCCCCCCCAGCCCCTTGCGTCCCTCGTGGTGCCGTACGGCCCGAAAAACGTACACATCGACGTGTACGAAAAACGTGCCGTACGGCACTTAAAACGTACACGCGCATGTGTACGGAAAAGGTGCCGTACGGCCCCAGGGGCGGAGCCAGAGGGCGGGAGGGGATGGTCGGAAACCTGGACGGCAGGGAGACGGCCGGCGTCAATCGGCCTTCACGTCCGCGGCCCATCGCAGCCCGCGGATCACCGTGTCCAGATAGACCTGGTCCCGGAAGGTGTCGTCCGAGTGACCGTAGGTGGTGCCGAACACGCGGGCTTTGCCGTATTGGTTGACCCAGAACACAGGATGCTCCTTGCCGTCCGACTCGCTGCGCGACACGGCTAGCGCGCGGGCGTTGGGCCAGAGCTTTTCAATGACGTAAAGCTCGTCCATGGGCGAGGTCCATTCGGCGGGAAACCCGGCCATGACCGGATGCTTGGCGTCCACCACCCTCACCGGGTAACGGCTCTGGTGATCATGACGCCGGCTGGTGACGCCGAGGAACTCCCGCCAATCATCGATGCGCGCCGCGCGATAGGTGTGCATGGCGCAATGGATGACCACGGCCGGCACCCCGTCGTGATGGGCCTTGGTGATGCTGCGGATGTAATCCTCGCCGGCGGTGTCGGCGAAACATTCGTTGTGCACGACGGCATCGTAGCCCCTGGCCCAGTTGGGATCCTTGTAGAGGTCGATCTCGGCGCGGGTTCCATTGCCGCCCTTGTTGACAACCGTCCACTCGATCTCGGCCTGCCGCGCCGCCGCTTCCATCAGGGCCTGGCTCTGGAAGGGATAGTTGTGGCAGCAGCCTCCCGTCACGAGCAACACCTTGAGGGGCGCCGCCTGGAGATTCGTCAGGCCCACCGCGCCCAGTCCAAGCGCCAACCAACCCGCCAGCGGGAATCTTGAGATCATGCACCGGACCATAGCGGGAGGCCGGCATCGGGTCAACGCCCGGCAGGCTCGCCCCAGATCAGCCGCACTCCATCCAGCCGCACGCGTGCGCTGGAAATGGCCTCGGCCAATGCCTCCTGCTGTGACTCGGCCAACGCGATTTCCTCCGGGCGCACATGGTCGTTCACCCGGCTGAGGGCTCGCAGCCTCTGTTGTTCCCCGCTGAGCACGCGTTCCATCGCTGCGAGGCTCTCCCGGCGCCGGACGCCGGCCCGCCCTAGGGCCTCATCCCGGGCCGCTTCCAGCATCCGGGGCAGCAGCGTCCGCGTGACGTGGTCCTGCTCGAGCACCGCATGGGGACGCCCCGGCCGAAGTGCCTCGGTTAGTCGCGCGGCGGTCAGTTTGGCACCAACTTCTTCGCCGCGATGATTAACGACGAGACGCAGGGGTGTGGCGGGGAGAAAACGATCCACGTGCCACCGGGCATCCGCCACGGGTTCGAGAACAAAGAGCGTTTCCAGCCACAGACCGGCCTCCGGCGCGCCGGGCCAGATGGCGAAGCAACTGTTCCCGGTCTCGGCACTGAGGATCAGGTCGATGGCCCCGGTCACCATGGGATGGTCCAGGGTGAGAAATCCCACGTCGTCGCGGGCCAGGGCACGTTTGCGCTCGAACGTGGCCGCCATGCCCTCGGCAGGCATGGAGGGAAACGCCTCGGTGGTGACCCCCCGCGGATGCAGGGCCAACGTGCGCGGGGCCAATTCCTCGGTGTGCACCCCGAAATGCTCGAACGCATCGAGCATGAACTCCTCCAGCCGCGTGTCGGCATCCTCCGCCACGATGGCCTCGACCAGGCCCCGCGCAGTTTCGGGCCGGAAAGAGTTCATTTCCAGCAGGCGATCGCGTCCCAGCTCAAGCCGCTTGCGCAGCGCCTTGCGCGCAGCGGAGGTTTCCTTGAGGAGCCGTCCCAGCTCGGCGGAGGCACCGTGCGTGGCGGGAAACTCCAGGGCCAGGTCATGAACCTGTCGTCCGAATTGCCGCAACAGCTCGTTGCCGCCCTCCAGGTTGGTGACAAAGGCGTCGAGCCCCTCGTGATACCACCGCGCCAACACCTCCTGCGGGCTGCCTTCCAGGTAGGGCACATGAATCTGGATGTCACGGGCCTGCCCGATGCGGTCGAGCCGCCCGATGCGTTGCTCGAGCAGTTCGGGGTTGAGGGGAAGATCGAACAGCACGAGGTGATGGGCGAACTGGAAGTTGCGTCCCTCACTGCCGATTTCGGAGCAGAGCAGCAACCGGCATCCGTGTGCCTCGGCAAACCATGCGGCATTGCGATCGCGCTGTACCAAGGTCAGGCCCTCGTGGAAAATCCCCGTCCCCAGGTTGATCTCGCGGCGCAGCGCCTGGTCCAGGGCCAGGGCCTTTTCCTGGGTGCGACAAATGAGCAGCACCTTCTCCGGGTCGATCCGGCGCAGCAGATCCGCCAGCCAGCCCACGCGCGGGTCCCCCTCCAGGTCGGGCTTGAAGTCGAGCGTCGCGTCACCCGCATCGACGGCGAACTCCGTGGAGACACGGTCCACCCATCGGTCGCGGTCCTTGTCCGCGCGCAGGGGAGCCAGGTGCAGGTAACGCTTGGGAAACCCGCGCACCACGTGGCGCGTGTTGCGAAACACGACCCGGCCCGGTCCGTGCAGGTCGAGCAGACGCCCGAGCAATTCCTGTCGGGCGGTCCCACCCTCTTTGGCCGCCGCCGCAAGCCGCGCGAGGCTTTCCGGATCCTTCTCGAAGAAGGCGGCCAGCGCGGTGGTGTCCTTTCGCGTCAGCGCCGCCCGGCCCTGCAGTTTCTCGGCAACGCCCGCCACGGCGCGGTAGGTGTCGCCCTGTTGACGGAACGTTTCGTAATCGCCGTAGCGATCCGGATCAAGCAGGCGCAGGCGGGCGAAGTGGCTTTCGGGACCGACCTGCTCCGGCGTCGCGGTCAGGAGCAGCAGTCCCTCGGCCTGGCGGCTGAGCGCCTCGACCAGGCCATATTCCGGGCTGACGGCATCCGGCGCCCAGGCGAGGTGATGCGCCTCGTCCACGACCAGGAGGTCCCATCCCGCCTCGACCGCCTGCCGGGCGCGGCGCGGGTTCCGTGTCAGGAACTCGAGATCGCACAGCACCCACTGGTCGTCGAGGAAGGGATTGGCGTCGGGCTGGCCGGTCTCGATCGCTTCGCAGCGTTCCTCGTCGAAGATGTTCATCCAAAGGTTGAATCTGCGCAGCATCTCGACGAACCACTGGTGCACGAGGGATTCGGGGACCACGATCAACACGCGGGCGACGCGCCCGCTGCGCAGCAGCCGGTGCAGGATGAGCCCGGCCTCGATGGTCTTGCCCAGGCCGACCTCGTCGGACAACAGCACGCGCGGTGCATGGCGGCGGCTGACCTCGTGCGCGATGTAAAGCTGGTGCGGGATGAGGTCGATCCGGCCGCCGACGAAGCCGCACGCGGCCGAATGCCGTGATCGATAGGAGTGTTCCCAGGCCCGGCAGCGGAGGTCAAACCCGGCCGGTTCATCCACGCGCCCGGCCAGAAGACGTTCCTCCGGGCCATGCACGCTGAGGCGGTCGTTCAACTGTGCTTCGGGCAACTCCACTTCCCCGCTCACGTAGGTGATCAGGCCGGCTTCCTCGCGCACGCTTTCCACGGTCAGGCCACGGCCCTCGTGCGACTCGATCCGGTCGCCCCTGCGGAAGCGCACCCGGCGCAGGGGAGCGTTGTCACGGGCATACTGGCGTACCTGGCCGGAGGCGGGGAACACCACATGCACGCGTTCGTCGGACACCTGCAGCACGGTGCCGAGACCGAGGTCGGGCTCGGCCTCGCTCATCCAACGTTGACCTTCAAGGTAGTCTGCCATGACGCGCGGGGAACACGGCTTGCGAAGCCGCGACTGGGATTAAGGGTAAGTGACGAGGCAAGCGCAAGAGTGGAAGGAGGCCAGGGTTCACGGGGAGCTCCCGGATCCGACCGATCGGTCCGATCAGCAACGGTTCATTGGCTGATCACCCCTCGCCATGCATCACCCGCCAACAACGCACTTCCGCCTTCCTTCCCCCACGTCGCTTGGTCATGCTGGGCGCATGCGATTCGTCCCTGGCACGCTGCGACAACGCGCCGAAGAGGTGACGGCGCGGGCGTTGGAGTGCGGGTCGCTCCTGCCCATCGAGACCGAGGAGTCACTCATCCCCCAGGGCGGTGTGACGTTCATGGTCCGCATGATCTCCAGCCTTGCGCTCAAGGCGCTGGAAGCGCGCCGGCGCGAGGCCGCCGCCTCCGCCGGTGACGCACCGCCCCCCAACCCGTTTCTCCCCTACGACCCGACCCTCTTTGTGGCGGACTTGACCGACACGCACCTGGCGCTGCTCAACAAGTTCCCGGTCATCGACCATCACGTGCTCATCGTGACGCGCCAGTTCGAGGACCAGGAACTGCTCCTCAACCGCGCGGATTTCGAGGCGTTCTGGACGGGTTTGGGCGAACTGGGCGGGCTCGGCTTCTACAACGGCGGCACCAAGGCCGGCGCCAGCCAACCGCACAAGCATCTCCAGATCGTTCCCCTGCCCTTGTCGCGGGAAGGCCCCGGTCTGCCCATCCAACCCCTGATCGAATCCCTGCCGCCCCCCGGTCAAACGGGGCGGATCGCCTCGTTTCCCTTTCGTCATGCCGCCATGCGCCTGAGTCCGGGCACGGACGCGGACGCCGCGCTGGAAGGCTTTCTTGAACTGCTGCGCGAGGTGGGTCTCCCGCCGCCGGACGGCGCGCGCCAGCCCGGGCCCTACAACCTGCTCATGCAACGCGACTGGATGCTGGTCGTGCCGCGCTCCCGGGAACTCAGCCGGGAGATCTCCGTCAACGCGCTGGGTTATGCAGGGTCGTTGTTTGTGAAGAACAGGAAGGAGCTGGAACGCCTGCGCCAGACCGGGCCGCTCACGCTCCTGTCGGAGGTGGGCGTCGGGTGGTAGTCCACACGTGACAATTGGCGGGGCGCCCCTATGGTGGGCACCATGCATCGTCGCCGCTTTGTTCCGCTCGCCTTGCTTCTTCTTGCCAGCCCACTGATGGATCCCTCCCTTCCCGCCGCCGAACCCAACTTTCCCGGGGCCACCTGGACCACACGCGAACCGGCCGAGGTTGGATTGGACAAGGCCGAACTGGAGGCGTTCGCCGCCGCGGCGGGCGGACGTGGAGTGGTGATCCGTCACGGGCATCTGGTGTTCACGTGGGGGGATTTCAAGAAGCGCGGCGACCTGGCCTCCGCCGCCAAGCCGATCTACAGCTATTTCCTCTTCAAAGCGCTGGAGACAGGCCGCGTGAAAAGTTTGGATGAGAAGGCGGTGAACTACGAGCCGCGCCTGGCCGATCTCAATGCCGGCCTCGCCCACAAGGATCGCGAGATCGCCTGGAGGCACTTGGCCAACCAGGCTTCCTGCTACGGCGTACGCGAGGCCCCCGGCGCCGCATTCGACTATTCCGACTGGCAGATGTCCCTCTTCTGGGACCTGCTCTTCCTCAAGGCGTGGAAGGCCGAGTTCGAGACCGTGGATGAAAAGGTCCTGCATCCCTACCTGACCGACCTGATCCAATGCGAGGACAACCCGACCATGATGGCATTCGGGACCGGCAACCGCCCCGGGCGCACCGCCATGTCCCCGCGGGACTTCGCCCGTTTTGGCCTGCTCTTCCTGCATCAGGGCGACTGGAACGGGAAACAGGTCCTCGACAAGAAGCTGGCCGTGATGGCGGTCACCAGTCCGCTGCCCCTTTCCATTCCACGAACCAAGGGCGAGAAGGGCGAGATGATCAAGGACCAACGCTCGATCGGAGGGGGCAACAACCAGACCGATCACAATGGCGGCTATAGCTGGTTGTGGTGGCTCAACGGTGTCGCGCGCGACGGGGAACGCTGGTGGAAGGATGCGCCTCCCGACATGTTCACCGCGCTGGGGCACTGCGGCATGCGCGGCCTGGCCGTCCTCCCCACCCAGGACATCGTGGTGAGCTGGAACGACACCCGGGAACTGCACTGCGATCGCGAGCTCGGCAGCAAGGCGTTCGGGCATCTCATCAAGGCGGTGAAGGATTGAAATGGGTGGAAAAGGTTGGGACCGCCTGAAGGCGGAACTACAAACACCACCCACGCAGCCGCCGCCGTGAGGCGGCGGGACCTGAACGTTCAACGTTCAACGTTCAGTGCTCAATGCCCCGCCATCTTGCACAAAGGATGCGAAGGCCCCTCACCCTGACCCTCTCCCAGGGGGAGAGGGAACAGCATGCCACCCCGGGGTGAAGGGATCAGGGCAGCAGCCTCTCTCCGCGCGGAGGACAGGCCCCCCTCTCCCGCCGGGAGAGGGTTGGGGTGAGGGGCCTTTGATAGGGTGCGATGTAGAGTGCTCTGGCCGCCCATGCTTCACCTCGTGACTCAACCCGCTGTGCAGCCCTCATTCCCCAGTCGCGCCCGGGGAATGACTTATTCTCACTCGCCCCTGCAGAGGAGGCGTAAGCGTAAGATCAAACCGGCAGGTCTGACGGCGACAACACCTCGACGCGCGGACTTTGTCAGCAGCGATGATTGAGTAAGGTTAGCCCCAACTTTGTATTGCCGCTTGCCTCCGCCCGCGTTAGACCTTCCGCCAGCACACGGCCGCAACCAATTCTCTTCTCATGCGCGAATGCAATGGATGGCTTCTGCTGGCGCTCCTCGCCTTGACCCCCGTCGCATCTCCTCTCTTCGCTGACGACTGGCCCCAGTGGCTGGGACCGCAGCGGGACGGGGTGTGGCGGGAAGAGGGCATTCTCGACACGTTTCCCGATGAAGGCCCGAAGCTGCGTTGGAAGGCCGAGATCGGCCCCGGTTATTCCGGACCCGCGGTGGCGGGGGGCCGCGTGGTCCTCATGGACCGCGTCGCCGAACCGATCGATCTCAAGACAGCCGAAGTGATCAACCAGGACGACGCGCCGGCCAATCCCAACATCGAACGCCGCCGCATCCCGGGACGCGAACGGGTGGTCTGCTTCAACGAGGCCGATGGCAAGCGGCTCTGGACCCATGACTACGAATGCGACTACACCTCCGCCGGCCCCTACACGATCGGCCCGCGCACCACGCCGGTCATCGAGAATGGCCGCATCTACATCCTCGGGGCCGAAGGGCACCTCGCCTGCCTGCGCGCCCGCAACGGCCGAACGATCTGGTCCCGTGAACTGAAGCAGGACTTTGGCGTGGACCCGCCCCTGTGGGGATACGCCTCGCACCTGCTGATCGATGCCAAAAAACTCATCGTCATGGTGGGCGGGGCCACCACCACCACGGTGGCCTTGCAAAAGAGGAACGGGCTGGAGCTTTGGTGGGCCCTCAGCTCCAGCGAGACCGGCTACGCGCCGCCGGTCCTGGCCACCTTCGGCGGGAAACGCCAACTCCTCATCTGGCACGGCGAAGCGCTCAACGGGCTCGACCCGGAATCCGGCCGCCTCTACTGGAGCGTTCCCGTCAAGGCGCAATACGGGATGGCCATCGCCACGCCGCGCGTGGTCGGGCACGACATCTACCTCATGTGCTTCAACCGGCAATCCCAACTCATCCGCGTCGGGCCGACCGGCGAGGACGCCGCGATGGTCTGGTCGGGCGACACGCGCCGGGGGATCGGCGGCGTGCTGAACACGCCGTTCCTCCTCGACGGCCATGTCTATGCCTGCGGCCCCGACGGCCGCTACGCCTGCGCGCGGCTCAGCGATGGCAAGGTGCTCTGGACCACCTTCCAGCCGGCCACGGGGGAACGGCCCGCCACCTGGGCCAACGTCTTCACCGTGCGGCAGGGCAACCGCTTCTTCCTCGCCAACGACCAGGGCGACCTCATCATCGCCGGCCTCACCCCCGGCGGTTACGAGGAACGAAGCCGAACGCATCTGATCGATCCCACGCACGAGGTCGCCGGACGGAAGGTGGTCTGGTCGCATCCCGCATTCGCCAACCGCAGCATCTACCTGCGCAACGACGCCGAGCTGCGCTGTTATTCGCTGGCCGCGCCCTGACGGCGCCCGGGCTTCCCGGTTCATGGGGAGATACCACCTCCAAACGGGTTTGTTGGCGCACATGGACCATGAACCGTACGATGCAAAGGCCCCTCACCCCATCCCTCTCCCGCAGGGAGAGGCCTTCGACGAGCTCCGTCGAGCGGGGATCCGTCCTCCGCGCGGAGAGAGGCTGCTGCCCGGATCCCTTTTCCATGGGGTGGCATGCTGTTCCCTCTCCCTGCGGGAGAGGGTCAGGGTGAGGGGCCCCTGCAAAACGACAACATGTTGGTCGGTCTTTTCGGGTAAAGCGTATGAGTAAGAGCAAGATGGTCACTTCTTATTCTTACTCTTGCTCTCCTCCTCATCCGGCGCATGGATTGTAATCCAATATCACCCATCTCCAATCACACCCCATCTCACCCTTACATTCCAGGCTGGCAGCCCGCCCGTTTTCAGGCCACCATGCTCTCCAACCATGCATCCCCTGAAACGCCCCCTCCCCATCCTTGCGCTCGCCTTCCTAGTGCCGATGTTCCTCAGTTTCCCTGCGCCCGTCGCCGGCGCCCAGGACGCCACCCGCCCCCCCAACGTGGTCATCGTGTTCCTCGACGACTCGGGCTGGGCCGACTTCCGCCCCTTCGGCGCCCCGACCTACCCCACGCCCCACGTCGAGCGTCTTGCGGAGGAAGGCTGCCGATTCGAGAACTTCTACGTGCCGCAGGCGATTTGTTCGGCGTCGCGCGCCGCGCTCCTCACCGGTTGCTTTCCGGGACGCACGCGTGTCTTCGGCGCGCACCCGCCGGAAGCGCGCGGCCTGGACCCCAAATACGCCACGCTGGCCGAGGTGTTGAAGAAGCGGGGATACGCCACCGCCTTCTTTGGCAAGTGGCACATCGGCGACCAGCCCGACACTCGACCGCCCGCGCGCGGCTTCGATGAATCGTGCGGGTTGATGTATTCGAACGACATGTGGGAGTTCCATCCGGAGAACCCAAAGTATTGGAGGCAATGGCCGCTGCGCTTCTGGGAGAATGGCCAGGTCAAGATCGAGCGCGTGACCAAGGAGCATCAGCCCATGCTCACCACCTGGTACACCGAACACGCCGTGGACTTCATCCGGCGTCACAAGGACGGGCCCTTCTTCCTCTACGTCCCGCATTCCATGCCGCATGTGCCCCTCTTCGTCAGCGACAAGTTCAACGGCAAATCGGGCGCCGGCCTCTACGGCGATGTCATGATGGAGATCGACTGGTCCGTCGGTGAAATCATGACGGCGCTCCGGGCCAATGGCGTGGAGGAGAACACGCTGGTGGTGTTCACGTCCGACAACGGGCCCTGGGTCTCCTATGGCAACCATGCCGGCGCCACCCCTTTCCGCGAAGCCAAGGGCACCAGCTTCGACGGCGGCGTGCGCAGCGCCTGCATCATGCGCTTCCCGGGCCGCATCCCGGCCGGCACCCTATCGAGGCGCGCCTTCAGCACCATCGACCTGATGCCCACGATCTCCCACCTCGCCGGGGCCTCCCCGCCCGACAACCCCGTGGACGGGAAGAATGTCTGGGCGCTGATCACCGGCGACCACGACGCCCCCAACCCGCATGAGTATTATCCGTTTTCAACCGGCAACCAGTTCCAGGGCGTCCTCAGCGGGGACGGCCGCTGGAAGCTGCACCTGCCGCACCCCTACCGGACACTGGTCAAGCCGGGACACGACGGAGCCGCGGGTCAATACCGCACCGAACGCATCAAGATGGCCCTGTTTGACATGGAGTCGGATCCGTTCGAGACCACCAATGTCATCGATCGCCACCCCGACGTCGCGGCCCGCCTCAAGGCCCTGGCCGAATCCCACCGCACCCGCTTCTACGCCGAGTAGCCGCCGACGTCAGGAGGTGGTCGTCAGGAGATGGACGCGGTGCGGGATCAGTCGAACGTGTTCCACCTCCTGACGTCGGCGGCTACGTCGATCGGCGGTTACCAGAGGTCGGCGGTTACCAGAGGTCGGCGGTTACTGACGTCGGTGGTTATTGACGTCGGCGGTTACTTGAGGTCGGTGGTTACCTGAGTTCGGTGGTTACCTGAGTTCGGTGGTTACCTGAGTTCGGTGGTTACCTGAGTTCGGTGGTTACCTGAGGTCGGCGGTTACTTCACCGCCTGCACCACGGTGCGCACGGCCTCTTCGCTGGTCGTTTTCCAACTGAACTCAGGCGGACGCAGCGCGCCGCCCATGAAGACGCGCCCGTTGCGGTGCTCCATCCCGCTCTCCACGGAGGCGCGGGCGCTGAGATGAATCTCGCTCACGCCCGTCGCCTCGACGATGCGGTGCGCGTTGCGCGGCGTGATGCCGCCGCCCGGCATGACGATGATCCGCCCGGCCGCCTGCCGGTGCAGTTCCGCGAGCAGGTCCAGCGCCTCCATGCATCCCGCCTCCTGGCCGGAAGTCAGGACGCGGTTCACGCGCAGGGCGATGAGATCCTCCAGGCCCTGCTGCGGATCGCGGCACATGTCGAAGGCGCGGTGGAACGTCACGTTGAGCGGGCGGGCCAGTTCGATGAACTCACGGGTGCGCTCCGAGTCGATGTCTCCCCCGGCGCTCAGGAACCCGACCACCACGCCTTCGGCGCCCAGGTCGCGCGCCATGCGGACATCCTCCCGCATGACATCCAGTTCGGTGTCGGAGTAGAGGAAGTCCCCGCCTCGCGGGCGGATGATCACCTGCAGGCCGATCTGGATCCGGGCCCGGGCGGTCTTGATGGCGCCGGCGCTGGGGGTGGTGCCGCCCTCCAGCAGGTTGTCACACAACTCGACGCGATCAGCCCCGCCGCGTTCCGCCGCCATGGCGCTCTCCACTGAATCCACACAAATCTCCACTCGCATGGTCCGGAGCGTATCGCTTCTATTCCTTGCCTGTCCTGCAAAAACCACTAGCGTCATGCCATGAACCACGAAGGGAAGTGCACCACGAAACACACCAACGGCGCGCGGCTCTCCAGAGCCGCAGCGGGTAAGCCAGCCCGCTGCCGCTCTGAAACGCCGCACGCCGGCCGCTTTGGTTCATGGTCCGAGGCCGCCTCCCATCGCGTTGGGAGGGGGAGGCCGGCCCGCCTCGCCTTTCTCCTGCTGGCCATGCTCCTTGCCTCTGTTGCCGGGGCCGCTCCTGCCGCCCGGCCGAACATCATTCTCATCATGGTGGATGACATGGGGTGGTCGGACATCGGCTGCTACGGGGGCGAGGTGGACACGCCCAACCTGGACCGGTTGGCCCGGGAGGGCCTGCGCTTCACCCAGTTCTACAACAACGCCAAATGCACCACCACCCGGGCCTCCCTCGTCACGGGCCTTTACCCGCGGCGCCAGGGCGGTTTGCTCAAGCAAAACATGGTCACCTTCGGCGAGGTTCTGCGCGAAGCCGGCTATCACACCTCCCTCTCCGGCAAATGGCACCTCGGCAGCGGCGACAAGGTGCACCCCTTCCACCGCGGGTTCGACTCCTACTACGGTCTCCTCGATGGGTGCTGCAATTTCTTCGACCCGACCCGACCCGACCCGGCCTACAAGGGCGGGCACGTCCGGGAATTCGGCCAGGACGACCGGCGCATCACGGAGTTTCCGAAAGGCTTCTACACCACCGACGCCTTCACCGACCACGCCATCGCGTCGATGCGGCGTTTCGCCTCCGACGACCGCCCCTTCTTCCTCCACATCTGCTACACGGCGCCACACTATCCGCTGCATGCCAAGCCGGAGGACACCGCCAAGTATCGGGGCCGATTCAAGCACGGTTGGGAGGTGCTGCGCCGGGAGCGTTACCAGCGCCAGCTCGAGATGGGTTTGTTCGACGCGGGACAATGGCCGCTGAGCGGCACCGACTCCGAGGCCTACGACTGGGCGACTGCCGACCAGGACTTCGAGGATCTGCGCATGGCGGTGTATGCCGCCATGATCGATTGCGTGGACCAAAACATCGGCCGACTGGTCGCCGCCCTGAAGGAGACCGGCCAGGCCGACCGCACCGCCATCTTCTTCCTCTCCGACAACGGGGGTTGCAGCGAGGAACCGGGCGGACGCGATCCCGCCAAGCGCCACCCCGGGCCGGTGGACGATTACGTGGCGGTTGGTCCGGCCTGGGGCTGGGCGCAGAACGCCCCGTTTCGCCGCTACAAATCCTGGGTCAACGAAGGCGGCATCTCGACGCCCATGATCGCCTGGTATCCCGGCGTGGTGAAGCCGGGCACCATCACGTCGCAGCCAGGACACATCATCGACTTCATGCCCACCTTCGTGGAGCTGGCCGGCGCCACGTACCCCGAGGCATACAAGGGCCACGAGATCCTGCCCATGGAAGGGCTCAGCCTCCTGCCGATCCTCCAGGGCAAGTCCCGCCCCGAACCGGAGTTCCTCGCTTGGGAATGGGCCGGCAACCGCGCCTATCGGAAGGGGGACTGGAAGGTGGTGTGGGACAAGCTGGTCAAGGAGTGGGAACTCTATGACCTTGCCTCCGACCGCACCGAAACCCGCAACCTCGCCGGCGCCCAACCCGACCGCACCCGCGCCCTCAGCGAAGCATGGACCCAATGGGCCCGCCGCACCGGGCTGGTGGAACAGTAGCCGACGGCGTCAGGAGGCGGTTGGTTGCGGGCACTTCCCCCTTAAGCCACCTCCTGACATCGGCGGCTACTTGTAATGCGAATGATGATGTGGGGGACCACCTCCTGACGTCGGCGGCTACTTGTGTGGGAAATATCCTATCCCATCACCGCCTGAATCACGTTGCCGGCCACGTCGGTCAGGCGTTCCTCGCGTCCGTTGTGCCGGTAGGTCAGGCGTTCGTGATCCATGCCAAGCAGGTGCAGAATGGTCGCGTGGATGTCGTGCACGTGGGTCTTGTCGTGCTCGGCGCGGAGGCCGACCGCGTCGGTGCCGCCGATGACCTGCCCGCCCTTCACGCCGCCGCCCGCCATCCACATGCAGAACCCGTGCGGGTTGTGGTCGCGTCCGTCGGAGCCTTCGCTCATCGGCATGCGCCCGAATTCACCGCCCCAGATGACAAGGGTGGAGTCGAGCAAGCCGCGCGCCTTGAGATCCTTGAGCAACCCGGCCACGGGCAGGTCGCTCTGGGCGCAGAGCACCTCGTGATTCTTCTCGAGCTTGGCATGGCCGTCCCAGCCATTGGTGTCGCCGCAGTAAAGCTGCACGAACCGCACCCCCTGCTCGACCATGCGCCGCGCCAATAGACACCGCAGCCCAAAGTCGGCCGTGACCTTGTCGTCGAGGCCGTAGAGGCGTCGCGTGGCGGGGCTCTCCGAACTGACATCCACCACATCGGCGGCATGCGTCTGCATGCGCCAGGCCAGTTCGTAGGCGGCGATGCGGGCCGCCAGAGGGGAATGTTCCTCGCCGGGGCGCAGGTCGCGCCGGTTGAGGCGGTTGATCAGGTCCACCGTGGCGCGCTGTTGCTCCGCACTGGTGCCTTCCGGCGTGTTGAGGTGGAGGATCGGCGAGGTGCCGCCGCGCAGGATGGTGCCCTGGTAAAGCGCCGGCATGTAGCCATTGCCCCAGGCCGGGGCGCCCCCCTTGACCCAGCCCGCCGGGTCCGGCATCACGACAAACGCCGGCATGTCCTGGTTTTCACTGCCCAACCCGTAGCTGCACCAGGCCCCCAGGCTCGGCCGCCCCATCAGGATGGAACCCGTGTTCATCAGATACACCGACTCCGGATGCGTCACGCTGTCGCCGTGACACCCCCGCAACACGCACAGATCATCGGCGCAGGTGGCGATGTGGGGGAGGAACTCGGAGATCTCAATGCCCGACTGGCCGCGGTTGCGGAAAGGGCGCACCGACGGCATCAACTGGTTCTTGGCCACGTCGCGGCGCGTCTTGAACATGCCGAAGGATTCCGGGATGGGCTGGCCGGCCAGTCGCTTCAGCTCAGGCTTGGGATCGAACAGGTCCACGTGGCTCGGCCCGCCGGACATGAAGAGGAAAATCACATTCCTCGCCCGCGCCTCGAAGTGCGGCCGATGCGGCGTCAGCGGATTGGTCGCCACAGGCGCTTCCGCCCGCGCGCGCGGCAGCAGCCAGCCTTCGGCGTCCAGCATCGAGGTCAGCGCCAGCATGCCCATGCCGCCGCCGGCGCGACGCAGGAAGCTGCGGCGGTCGAGGGGGCGGCTGGCGGGTCCGTTGGGTCCGGGACAGGTGTTTATGGTGCCATCAATCGACATAGACAAATGCGTTCAGGTTGAACAACGCCCGGCACAGCTCCTCCATCGGCGATGCTTCAAGGAACGCCAGGGCCAGGTCCATCTCCTCGCCGCTTGGCGCGCGGCCCAGGATCAACCGGTAGGCCCGCCGAACCTGATCCGCCTGCGACACGCCGCCTTCACCCGCCCGGCGCGCCGTCGCCCGGCAGGCCTCCAGCACCGCTTCGGCATTGAGCAGCGTCAGTGACTGCGGTGCCGTGGTGCTCTGGCCCCGCTGGGCGCAGCTCAGGTTGCTGTCGGGCGCATCGAAGACTTCCAGAAACGGATAGCGCAGGTTGCGCCGCGCGAAGATGTAGATGCTGCGCCGCCGATGGTCCCGCTCATCCTCGCTCACCTTCCATCCGGCCGCGCCCTCGAACAACTCGGCCGGGATGGGCGGAAACACACCGGGCCCGCCCATCTTCGGATTGAGGCGGCCGCTGATGGCCAGCAGGCTGTCCCGGATGGCCTCGCCTTCGAGACGCTGGCGGGTCCAGCGCGTGAACCATTCGTTCTCCGGATCCTTGGCCCGCGTCTCCGGCGCCGCCTCCACGCCCTGGCGATAGGTGGCCGAAAGCAGGATGAGGCGGTGCATTTCCTTGATGCTCCATCCCCGGCGCACAAATTCCACCGCCAACCAGTCGAGCAGTTCCGGATGCGTCGGCGGCATGCCGCGAATGCCGAAGTCGCTCGGCGTGCGCACCAGGCCGCGCCCGAAATGGTGCTGCCAGATCCGGTTGACTATGACGCGGGCGGCCAGCGGATGATCAGGTTGCGTCAACCATCCGGCCAGGCGCGAGCGCTGCCGGGCTTGGCTCGCGTCCGCCGACGCCGCTCGTTCCGGACCGCGGTAGGACGCCAGCACGCCGGGAAAACCGGCCGCAACCTCTTCGCGCGGCATCTCGTAGCTGCCCCGCGCCAGGATATGCGTGGCCTTGGGCGAGCCGGGCTGGAGGGCCATGGACATGGGCAGGTCGGCCGGCTTGTCCAGTTGCTTCATCCGGTTCCGCGCCTCCTCCCAGCGTTCGCGTTCCTCGCCGGACATGGCGGCGCCCAGTTCCTTGTCGAGCACCTCGAGCTTTTTGACGGTCTGCTTCACCAACCGCTTCTGCATCTCGCTGCGCTGGTCCTCGGGTGTGGCATGGGCCGCGCGCGCGTCCTCGGGCAACTGCCGCATGCGCTCCTCGCGCAGGCGTTCCCGAAGCGGATCTTCCACCTCGGCCAGCAGCTCGCGGGTCATCTTGAGGCTTTTCTCGTAACGCCGCATCGCCTTGTCATGCACCGCCTCCTCCACGGCCGTGGCCACCACCTGGTCATTCTTGAACGTGGCCGGCGTGAAGAACGCCTGGAGGCTGTAGTAGTCCCTCTGGGTGATCGGCTCAAACTTGTGATCGTGACAGCGGGCGCACCCGACGGTGAGTCCCAGGAAAGCCAGGCCCGTCGTGTCAGTCATGTCGTTGAGCCGGTTCATGCGGCGCTGCACCTGGTCGGCCGAGTCCACCATGTCCGGACCGAGGAGGTTGAAGGCGGTGGCGGTGACCGCGTCGGGGTCGTCCGGAAAGAGCTCGTCGCCCGCCACCTGCTCGCGGATGAAGCGGTCGTAGGGCTTGTCCTCGTTGAAGGCGCGGATCACATAGTCCCGATAGCGCCAGGCATTGCCACGCACCGCGTCATGCTCGAACCCGTCGGTCTCCCCGAACCGCGCCAGGTCCAGCCAGTGCCGCCCCCAGCGTTCCCCGTAGTGAGGCGAACCCAGCAATCGCTCCACCAGCGCCTCGTCCGCCCGCGGCGAGGTGTCCGCCAGATAGACATCAATCTCCTCGAGTGTGGGTGGAAGCCCGGTCAGGTCAAACGTGACGCGGCGAATGAAGGCCTCGCGGGAGGCGGGCGGCGCCGGGGCGAGTCCCGCCTGCTCCATCCACGCCAGGATGAACGCGTCGATCGGGGAACGCACCCAGTCCCGGTGTTGGACCGCCGGCGGCACCGGACGTGTCACCGGCTGGAAGGCCCAGTGATCCCGGGATTGAGCCGTGAGGGGATGTGCTTCCGACGGTTCCAACTGGGCGGCATCCATCGACCGTCCCAACAGGATCACCCCGCACAGGAGCGCGGCTCTCCGAGCCGCAGCGGACCAGCCAGACCGAAGCAGCCCGGCGCAGCGCTCGGGGTGGACGCGGCAGGATGGCGTCCCGGTTGGAACCTGGGGACTCATGGGCTCAGCATTGTGCAACAAGCCATAGCATGAAGCGAGCCTGAAATGACCCCGTTTCCTCGGGTGGGGCGTGCTTGGATGTGGATGGTATTTCCAGGCCATACAAGTGCAGGGTGCGGAGGTGAGTAGGAGTAAGAATATGAGCAAGAGCAAGAAACGCTCATCTTGCTCTGTACCCGAAAAGAATGACCTACATGTTGTCGATTTTACCGGGCCCCTCACCCTTGCCTTCTCCCAGGGGGAGAGGGAACACCATGCCACCCCAGGGTAAAGGGATCAGGGCAGCAGCCCCTCTCCGCGCGGAGGACGGATCTCCGCTCGACTGAGCTCGTCGAAGTCCTCTCCCGCCGGGAGGGTTGGGGTGAGGGGCCTTTGATATGTGCGATGTAGAGTGCTCTGGCCGCCCATGTTTCACCTTGTGTCGCAACCCGCTGCGCCGCCTTCATTCCCCAGCAGCGTCTGGGGAATGGCGTATTCTTACTCCCACTCTTGCTCCCACTCTTGCTCCTACTCTTGCTCCTACTCTTGCTCCTACTCTTGCTCCTACTCGCTTGGGTCACCCACTTTGACTCACGGCTTCCTCAGGCCAGGATGGGCTCGATGACCTGCCCCGCCACGTCGGTCAGCCGAAACTTGCGCCCGTTGTGAAGATAGGTCAGGCGCTCATGATCCACGCCCATCAGGTGCAGCATCGTGGCGTGAAGGTCGTTCACCGAAACGCGGTCCGTCACGGCCTTGAACCCGATCTCGTCGAGCCCGCCGTGGCTCACCCCGGCCCGGATGCCCGCCCCCGCCATCCACATGCCAAACCCGTGCGGGTTGTGATCGCGCCCGTCGCCCCCCTGCGACACCGGCATGCGCCCGAATTCACCGCCCCAGATGACCAGCGTCTCGTCGAACATCCCGCGCCGCTTCAGATCGGTCAGCAGCGCGTGGATCGGCTGGTCGGTGGCCCGGCAGTGCTCAGTGTGGTTCTGCGTCAGCTTGGCGTGCGCGTCCCATTCGCCGTCGCTGAACACCTGCACGAAACGAACCCCGCGCTCCACCAGGCGCCGCGCCAGCAGGCACTTGGTCCCGAACGACCGCGTGGCGTCGGACTCCACGCCGTAGAGTTCCCGGATCGACCGCGGCTCGGTGGAGAAATCGACGAGGTCGGTCGCCTCCTGCTGCATGTGATAGGCCAGCTCAAAACTCTGGATGCGGGCGAGCAGATCGGCCTCCGCTTTACGCCCCTCCAGGTGATGCCGGTTCAGCTCGGCCATGAGGTCGATCTGCGCGCGCTGATCGGCGCGTGTCACATGCTCGGGGCGGGTCAGGTTCAACAGTGGCACGCCCTGCGGTCGGAAGAGCGTTCCCTGGTAGCTCGTGGGCAAAAAGCCCGCGCTCCAGTTCAGGTTGCCTCCCTTCACACCCTGGTTGTTGCCCAGCACCACATAGCCGGGGAGGTTCCGGCTCTCCGATCCCAACCCGTACGTGATCCATGCGCCCGCGCTGGGAAAGCCCGGACGCGGAATGCCCGTATTGATCTGGTAAAGGGCCGGCACATGGTTGTTGGACTCGGTGTGGCAGGACCGGATGAAGGCCAGGTCATCGACATGCCGGGCGACGTTGGGATAGTGCTCGCACACCCAGGCCCCGCTCTGGCCGTACTGGCGGAAGCTGAAGGGCGACTTCATCAGCGGACCCGGGTTTCCGAAGAAGACGTCGATGTCGATCTTCTGCCCCGCGCGCCGTGTCAGTTCGGGCTTCGGGTCAAAGGTGTCCACCGCACTCGGGCCGCCCTCCATGAAGAGCCAGATGATCGACTTGGCGCGCGGCGCGTAATGGGAGGGACGCGGCGTGAGGGGATTGATCGCGTGGTGGGGGGTTGGACCGCCAAGGAGGGATTCCGCACCCAACAGGTCCGCCAACGCCACCAGGCCAAAACCGCTTCCCGCCTTGCGCAGGAAATCGCGGCGGTTGCCCACCGGCTCATACCGTCCGCAGTGGGTCGAGGGTGTGGTTCCGTGCCTGTTCATCGCCTAGTCCACGTAAATGAACTCGTTCAAGCCCAGCATCGCCTGGCAATAGTCGGCCAGCGCCTCGTGACGGCTGCCTGCGCTCCCTGTCTCCCCGCACGCTTCGCGTGCCTCGCGTGCAGCGGCCTGAGATCGCAGGAACGACACCGACGCATCGCGTTCGGCGTCCGTGGGGGCGCGGCCCAGCGCCAGCCAAAAAGCGCGTCGCACCCGCGCAGCCGCGTCCTCGCCCGCCTCGCGTTCCAGCCGCTCCGCGAAATCCCCGGCGCGCAGCCGGACGAACGGGTCGTTGAGAATGGCCAGACCCTGGGGCGCCACGGTGGTGTCCAGGCGCCGGCCGCAACTGGCCGTCGCATCCGGGGCATCGAAGGCCTGCATCAAGGGATACTGGATGACCCGCTTGTGAAACATGTACACCGTCCGCCGACGCGTGGCCGGTTCGTCCTTCGCCTGGCGCGGATAGGGCGACTTGAGGTTGCGGGCATGCTGCGCCTCCACTGCAATGGGAGGATAAAAGGCGGGGCCATAGCGGGCTTCATTAAGCGTGCCCGACACCGACAGCATGGCGTCCCGCAGGATCTCTGCCTCCAGCCGCAGCGGCCGGCGGCGCCACCACAAACGGTTGTCCGGATCCACCGCCGCCTTGGCCTCGTCAACGGCCACGTCCAACCGGTAGGTGGCGCTCAGCAGAATCTGGCGGTGCATCCGCTTCAAGCTCCACCCGCCCGAGACGAGATCGCGGGCCATCCATTCGAGCAACTCGGGATGCGACGCCGGCTCCCCCTGGTGGCCGAAGTCATTCACCGTGCGCACCAGCCCCGCGCCCATGTGATGCTGCCAGAGCCGGTTCACGATCACCCGGGCCAGCAACGCGCCGGCGCCGTGGTCCAGGTCGGTCACCCAAAGCGCCAGGGCCTTCCGCTGGTACGTCGAATCCGGCAGCGGCCGCTCCCGCGTCGCCTCCTCCAGGTAGGTCTCCGGAGGACGCCCATGCATGAGCGCCGAAAGGAATCCCACGTCCACAGGATCCTCCGGATGACGAAAGTCGCCGCGCGCAAACACAAAGGTCGGCTTGGGCGTGCCGCCAAAATCCCGCATGGCAAACGCCGTGGGGAGAGGTTCCGGTTCGCGGGCCTTGAGGGCGTCCAGTTCGGCCTTGCGGCGGCGCCATTCCGCGGCGGTCTCCTCGTCGATCGCGGACAGGTAATCCTCCTCCGTCACCTCGAGAGCCCGCGCGTGCTTGCGTTCCAGCTCCTTGACGCGATCCCGATCCTCGGGAGCCGGTGTCTTGAGCCGACGCCGGTCCGGCGCGGAGAGGGCAAGGGCATCGACCTTGGCGTCGCGCAGGCGGCGTGTGAGCGGGCGGCGAACCTCGTCGAACCAGGCCTCTTGTTCCTTGTGCACGCGCTCCCATTCCTCCTTCCAGGCTTCTTCCTGTTCTCGATGGGACTTGCGCGCGGCGGGGGAAACGAGCGGCACCTCGGCGCGGTCGCCGGAATGAAACACCGCCATGAGGCGGTAGTAGTCGCGGGTCGGGATGGGATCAAACTTGTGATCGTGACATCGGGCGCACCCGACCGAGAGTCCGAGCAATGCCAGCCCGGTGGTGGAGATCATGTCGTCCAGTTCGTTGTAGCGATTGCGCAGCTTCTCCTCCTCCATCGGGACGTCGAGCAGGGTCCGCGGGCCCGCGACCAGGAATCCGGTCGCCGCAATCGCCATCGGATCGTCCGGCGCCATCTCGTCCCCGGCGATTTGCCAGCGCACGAACCGGTCGTAGGGCATGTCCTCGTTGAGGGCGCGGATGACGAAGTCCCGGTAATGGTAGGCGGTGGGGCGGTCCCGGTCGGCCTCCTGCCCGTCGCTGTCGGCGTATCGTGCCAGGTCCAGCCAATGACGTCCCCACCGCTCGCCATAGGCGGGGTGGTCGAGGAGTTGATCCACCAGGCGGGCATAGGCATCCGGATCCGGATCCGACACGAACGCCCGCACCTGTTCGGGCGCGGGGGGCGATCCCAGCACATCGAAGTAAACCCGCCGAATCAAACGCCGACGGTCTAGCGGCGCATTGGGCCGCAGCCCGGCCGTCTCGAGACGTTGAAGAATGAAGGCATCGATCGGCGTGCGGCCCCAACCGCCGTCGCGGGGCGAAGGAGGTTCCGTCGTGCCCAGGGGAGCAAAGGCCCAGTGGGACGCCGCCTTTGCATCGGGCTCCAACGCCGAAACATGTCCCGCCCACGCGAGCCAGACGCCCAGGGCGACGACGCCCCCCAGCCGCGCACCCGCGCCCAGCACGGGCCAACCATTGGGGAAAAAGCAGGGCATCGCCGCCCATCCTAAACCGGCTCACCCCCCCCATCAAGCCCGCCCCTCCTCACAAATGGAAGCGACACCTGTCGCTTGCATTTGTGAGACCAGGGAATCGGGATCGGCGCCTGAGGTGGGGATGTGGCGGATCGATCCCGAGAGAACAAGTGCTCCACACACCCTCGCCCGCCCACAAACAGAAGCGACAGGTGTCGCTTGTGTTTGTGGTCCGCGGTTGGAGAGGGGTGGCGATCCAATGCGATGCAGTTGCACGATTAGGGAGGAACCAAGAGCACGAGCAGAACAAGACATGCCCGTCTTGCTCTTACCCTTGATCCGAAAAGAACGACCACCATGTTGTCGTTTTACCGGGCCCCTCACCCCAACCCTCTCCCAGGGGGAGAGGGAACAGCATGCCACCCCGGGGTGAGGGAATCAGGAATGCAGCCTCTCTCCGCGCGGAGGACGACTCGCCCTCTCCCCGCGGGAGAGGGTTGGGGTGAGGGGCCTTTGATAGGGTGCGATGTAGAGTGCTCTGGCCGCCCATGTTTCAACTTGTATCGCAAGGCGCTGCGCAGCCTTCTTCCCCAGTAGCCGCTGAGGAATGGCTTATCCTTACTCCTACGCTTCTTCCTTTGGGTCACCCACTCTTGATCCCGCCTCCATCGACAAACAGAAGCGACAGGTGTCGCTTCTGTTTGTGAAGAGGGGGCGGGCGGGTTTTGGCTGTTCAACGGGGTGCGCTTGATCAAAGAATGCGGCGCAACCATGCCGGAGACGCCACCTGATCCAGCCTCCCCCAGCTCCGCCTCCCCCTCCTTGACCCCGTGCTGGCGGATGGAGGATGTGATGGATCTGGAGTTTCTGCTCGAATCCGACCGGGCCCTGCCAGGGCGCGAGCTCGACGAACGCGACCAGGCGCTCTTCCGCGATCACATCGCGCCCCAAGCCGGCGGGGCCGAACGCCCGCTCCTGGCCAATCGCAGCTGGGTGCTGCGCCAGTGGGTCGAAGCGCGGCGACATGGCCAGGAGGCCAGCCTGCCCGGTCCCATGCTGGCCCATGCCTGGCGGCTCCTCACCAAGTTCGGCTCCGTGCTGCTGCTGTGCGCCGGGGCCGGCGCCGCCGCGCAACTGCTCCACTACGACGGCCGGCAACCGGTCAACGTGGCCGCCTACTTCGCGTGGTTTGTCATCCTGCAGGTGGCGCTCGTCCTCGTGGCGCTCGGGGTATTCTGGCTGCGGCGCACCTCCTTCCTCGCGGCGGAGCGCTCATTGTTGACAGGATTGATGGGCTGGGCCTGGACGTCGCTCACGCGCTGGTTGAACCGGCATCTCCTGGAGCGCGCCCCCGGTGAACGGCGCCAGCAACTGCGCGCCTTCTTCGGCACCGCCTCCTCCCGCAGCCGGCCCTACCGATTGCTGCCGGTCTGGCCGCTGGCCGGGCTCCTGCAATGGTTGGGCATCTGTTTCAATGTGGGCGTGCTGGTCACCACCCTGGCGCTGGTCATGTTCTCGGACCGCGCCTTCGGCTGGCAATCCGCGGTGGATGTCACCCCCGAACAGGTCCACGCCGCCATCCGCGCGCTGGCCCTCCCCTGGTCCTGGCTCTTTCCCGAAGGCCAGGGAGCACCGACTCTGGAGCAGGTGGAGGGCAGCCGGATCATTCTCAAGGACGGCATCCGCCGCCTGGCCACCGCCAACCTGGCGGCCTGGTGGCCGTTCCTTTGCCTGGCCGTGCTGACGTATGGGCTGGTGCCCCGCGTCCTGTTGCTGCTGCTGTGTCGCCTCCAGGAAGGACGCGCCCTGCGCCGCCTCTCCTTCCGGCATGTCGCATGCGACCGGCTCTTCGAACGACTGACGGCGCCGTCGGTTTCGAGCCAGGGCGAAGGCCGGGAAAGGGAACGCCAACGCCTGCCGAATGAGCCGTTCCAGCCGGGCGCGCCGCTTCCCGAAAGCACGCGCACCGCCCCGGAGAACGGCGCCTTGCTGCTGCTTGATCCGGACCTTCATGCCAACCTGGACGAGGCCACGCTGCGCCGGGCGCTTGAAGACCGGTTTCGTCTCCGCATCGTCGCCTGTCATCCCGTCGGCCTGAATGCCACCGAGCTTGGCCCGGTGTTGCCCGAGTTGCGGGAATGGCCCTGGCCCCAGGGCGAGGCCACGCTCGTGGTCGTCCAGGAAGCGTGGGAACCTCCCATTGCGGAAATGCTGGGAGGGCTGCGCCTGCTGCGGCGCACCTGGGGCGAAGAGGCGCGCCTGCTCCTCGTGCTGGTCGGACGCGCCGAGCCCGGACACGCCCCGGCGCCGGTGCGCGCATCGGACCTGCGCATTTGGGAACGCGAAACCGCCGCGCTGGCGGATCCCATGCTGCGGGTCGAACCGTTGACGCCCCATGCCTGAGCCGACGTCCATCCCCTCCTTCGCCATCGTGGGCCATCCCAACGAGGGGAAGTCGTCCGTGGTCGCGACCCTGGCCGAGGACGACCAGGTGCGCATCAGCGAGGTGCCCGGCGAAACGGTGGCCCACCGTGTCTATCCAGTCCGGCTCAACGGCGAGGAGATCCTTCGCTTCATCGACACGCCGGGGTTCCAGCATCCGCAGGCGATGCTGGCCTGGATGAAGGAACGCGAGGACCGGGAACCCGACCTGGCCCGGGCATTCCATGACGCGCATCGTTCCGAACCGGCCCTGGCGCAGGACCTGGAACTGCTCGAGCCGGTGGCGGCGGGCAGCGGTGTGATCTATGTGGTGGATGGCTCCCGCCCGGTGCGGCGCCATGATCTGGCCGAGATGGAAATCCTGCGCCTGGCCGGCAACCCGCGCATGGCCGTCATCAATCCCAAGCAGCAGGGCGCCGATCATACCGAGGACTGGAAGCGGGCGTGCGCCAAGGCGTTCAACGCGATTCGCGTGTTCAACGCGCACCGTGCCAGTTACGCGGAACGGATTGCCCTCCTGGAAAGTTTGAAGTCGATGCACCAGGACTGGGAACCGGCCTTGGCGCGGGCGGTGTCCGCCTTCAAGGAGGACTGGGCGCGGCGCAACCGGCGCGTGGCTTCCCTGCTCTGCGAACTGCTGCGCGACGCCGTGTGCCATGTCGAGACGCGGAGCCTGTTCGACACTTCGGCGGAAGAGGAGGCGCGGCAGGAGTTGGTGCGCCAATATCAGCGGGCCATCCAGCGCTTGGAGGAGCGGGGCCAGGACGAGGTGCGCCGCCTCTTCAAGCACAACATCTTCAACCTCGCCCTGCCCGAACAATCGATCCTGCGCGAGGACCTGTTCACCGAAAAGACCTGGCAGCTCCTCGGACTGAACCGGCGCCAGATCCTCTGGGCGGCGGCGGCGCTGGGGGCCGGCATCGGGCTCAAGCTGGACTTGGTCCTGGGCCAGCTCACCTTCGGCGTGCTGACGCTCTCCGGCGCGGCGCTCGGCGCGGCGGCGGCCTGGTTCAAGGGGGAAAACATGGCGCGCGCCCACGTCAAGCGCCTGAAGCTGGGCGGCATCCAGATCTCGGTCGGGCCGAACCGGAACCCGCAATTCCCCTTCGTGCTGCTCGACCGGATGCTGCTCTACTACCGGCACGTCATCAACTGGACCCATGCCCGCCGCGACCACCCGCCGGCGCCCGAACCGAGCGCCGACTCGGACCTGAAGCTCGGGTTCTCCGCGTCCTGGCCGCAGGAACGGCGCAAGGCCTGCCTGGACTTTCTCAAGGCGGTGGCCGGGCGGAAACGCGAGAAACAGGAAGCGGCCGAACGCCGCCTCGAAGGCATGCTCGAACTGAGCCTGGGCGAGATCTCCGAATCCAACACCTGAACCGCGAGACGTCAGGCCCGGGAGGGACGCGCGCGGTTCCACCAGAACTGGGCCGACTTGAACAGCGCCACCGCCAGGCAGGTGAACAGGGGAATGAAGATCAGCGGAGGCATCCACGCCTGGGATCCGGCGCCGGTGTCCTGAAGCAGCTTGGCCCACATGGGCGCCAACAGGCCGTAGTAGATGAACACGAAGAGGGCGACCAGCCACATGCGCCACCAATCGGCGGGGGGCCGCCGCAACGCGGTCAAGGCGTGGGCCACCATCAACAATCCGGTCAGCACCGCGCAAAGGACAATCGCCCAGGGGGTCTGGGCAAGGGCGCCGCTGACCAGGCCCGCGACGATGGCGGCGCCGAGCATCCAGTTTGAGGTTCTGATGAGCATTGGTTTCTGTTTCATGATTCGTGTTCCTTTCAAGACGGCGAGATGTTCACCCGCCGCGGTGAGACAAAGATCGGGGACCAAACGGAGCCACAGGCTCGCGACGCCTCGCCAGCCCGCGGCATGGTGGGCCGTGCGACACCCGTCCCGGAACACCTGCGCCATCTCCGGGCCAAACCGGTGGCGGTGCGCGGACGGGTAGAGCCTGAGCAGCATCCGGTAGATCCGGATCGACCTCCTCACGATGGCGGGATCCTCTTTCATGCTACACCTCAATTGCCAGCCCCTGCCTCCGGGCGACCTTGACCGTCCGGGCATAGCGTGAAAGCTCGGCCTGCAACAAGCGCCGCCCCAGGTCGGTCAGGCGATAGTAGCGGCGGCGTTCATCGTCCTGGTCCGGATCGGGACGCTGGTCGGACTCCTCGATCACGCCACTGTTGAGGAGTCGCTTGATCGCCGTGTAAAGCGTCCCCGGGCCCACCCGCACCAGTCCCTCCGACAACTCCGCCATGCGCGTCATGAGGGCGTATCCATGCAGCTCACCCGGCGCCAGGGCCAGGAGCAAATGAAACACGGCGGGGGACAACGGCAGGTGACGGTTGAGAGTCTCGTCGGACATGGCCTTCATATATCTACTGTCGATATATCTAACGATGATATAGGCCGGTGTCAATCGGCTTTTTTTTCATCGCTCATTGCAGGTCCCTGTCCTTCGCCTGGTCTTGAGAAACTCAAGGTGCTCCACGTGGGCAGTCCCGCCTTCATCCGGTTCGGTCGTCGGATGGAGGGCCACGGCTGTAGCCGCCTAAAGGCGGAACCCGTCACGACGAGCTAGATAAGGAAGAAACACCAATGACCACGGCTGTGCGATGGCCCCTCACCCCAACCCTCTCCCGGGGGGAGAGGGAGCAGCATGCCCGGTGGAGGGTACGGGTTCAGATCGAAAGTCTTTCTCCGCGCGGAAGCCGATCCTCCCTCTCCCCCCCGGGAGAGGGTTGGGGTGAGGGGCCTTTGAATTCGTCGTGCAAGATTGCATGCCCGTAACTCCAACACGTTTCACAAGGAGCTTCTTAAGAGGCGGAACTACAAACAGGGTCCATAGGGCGCCGTTCTGGCATCAGAATTGCCGTGAAGTGGACGGGCTTTTCTCCTTATAGTGAGCCCTTGCCGCTCATGAATCGCCATCTTCGCCTTTCGCCGCTCGTGCTTCTGATGCTTGTCCCGCGCCTGGGATCGGCGGCGGTCGATTACAACTCCGAGATCCGGCCGATCCTGTCCGACCAGTGTTACCAGTGCCACGGGCCTGACGAGGGCAAGCGCAAGGCCAAGTTGCGCTTTGACACGCGCGAGGGCATGCTCCGCGAACGGGACGGCCGCGCGGCGGTGGTGCCGGGCCAACCCGGGCAAAGCGCCCTGCTCACGCGCATCCGCTCGACCGATCCCGAGGAGGTGATGCCGCCGCCCGAGTCCAAGAAGTCACTGACCGAGGCGCAGAAAGCGCTCCTCGAACGCTGGATTGCGGAAGGAGCCAAATGGGAAAAGCAATGGTCGCTCGTGCCTCCCCGCAAGCCGGACCTCCCTGCGGTCACCTCGCCGGAAGCGGTCCGCAACCCGATCGATCGATTCATCCAGGCGCGCCTGGAGGCGGCCGGTTTGCAACCCTCCCCTTCGGCGGACAAGGAACGCCTCCTGCGGCGCGTCACGATGGACCTGACCGGATTGCCGCCCGTGGTGGGGGAGATGGACGCCTTCCTGGCCGACGACTCACCCGATGCGTATGAGCGGGTGGTGGACCGGCTGCTCAAGTCGCAGGCCCACGCCGAGCGGCTGGCCCTGGACTGGATGGACGTGGCCCGTTACGCCGACTCGCACGGCATGCATGCCGACGGGTATCGCCTGATGTGGCCCTGGCGGGACTGGGTGATCCGGGCGTTTGAAGCCAACATGCCCTACGACCAGTTTGTCACCTGGCAGATGGCGGGGGATCTGATGCCGCATCCGACCCAGGACCAGATTCTGGCCACCGCCTTTCACCGCAACCATCCCATGACGGCGGAGGGCGGGGCGATCGACGAGGAGTTCCGGATGCTTTACGTCTTTGACCGCGCCCAGACCACGGCGACGGCGTTCCTGGGCATGACGCTGGAATGCGCGCGGTGCCACGACCACAAGTTCGATCCCGTTGCGCAGCGCGACTATTACCGGTTCGCCTCCTTCTTCAACAACGTGAAGGAGCTGGGGATGACGGGCGACGACGACAACTACGGCCCGCTTCTTCCCATGACGACTCCCGAACAGCAGGCCCGGCTCGACGCCCTCGACAAGGCCCTGGAGGAAACCCGCTCCACGCTGGCGACGCTGCGCAGCAAGGCGGTGGCGGAGAGGGATGCCGAAGCACGGCTGCGCGCCCATCCCCTGGCGTCGCTGCCCGAGCCGCGGGCCCATTACCCCTTCGACAAGATCGAAACGGTCAAGCTCGAGAAGGACAAGACGGAGCGGCGCGTGGACGGGATGGAGGGGGCGCGTGTGGAAGGCAATCCGGAACAGGTGGAGGGCAAGCTGGGCGGCGCGTTCCGGTTTGGAAGCGAATACGACCTGCTGGCGTTGGACAAGGTCGGCCTGTTCGACCTGCACCAGCCCTACACGGCGGCGGCCTGGGTGCGCACCGAGCGCTTGGGGCATCAGCAAAGCCTGCTCGGCACCGCCGGGGACAAGAACAACTTCTGGCGCGGCTGGGACTTCTTCCTCGACACGGAGAATCGTCCCTCGCTCAAGCTGATCAGCGCGCTGCCTCACAACCTCATCCACGTGCGGGGCGGCGGCACGGTGCCGACGAACACCTGGACTCATGTGATGTTCACCTACGACGGGTCGGGCCGGGCCGAGGGCGTGCGGTTCCACGTCAACGGCCGCCCCCTTGAATCCACCGCCCTCAGCGACTCCCTCTACCGCAGCATCCATCCGGTCAACGGCGCCGCCAAGCGCGAGCGGGACGAGCGTCCCATCCGGGTGGGCAAGAGCTACCGCAGCTTCACGGGCGAGTATGGGATCTTTCGCGGGAGCATGGATGACGTTCGGCTCTGGGACGCCGCGCTGACGCCGGCCGAAGTCGCGTTGTTGTGGCATCGCATGCAGCCGGTGTCCGAACCGCTCGACCTGCAGCGCGTGGGACGGGAGGGACTGATTGGGCACGACCTTTGCCGGCACGACACCGAATACCAGTCGGTCGCGGAAGAACTCCGGCGCCTGGTCAAGGAGCGGATGGAGCTGATGGAATCGATTCCCGAGGTGATGGTGATGGAGGAGATGGCCCGGCCCCGGGTCACGCACGTCCTGCGGCGCGGACAGTATGACGCCCCGCAACAGGCGGTGGAGCCCGGAACGCCGGAGAGCATTCTGCCGTTCGGAGACGACCGTCCGCCCAACCGGCTGGGCCTGGCCGCGTGGTTGTTCGATCCGGACAACCCGCTCACGGCGCGCGTGACGGTGAATCGTTACTGGCAAGTGTGTTTTGGCCAGGGGCTGGTCAAGACATCGGAGGATTTCGGCAGCCAGGGCGACATGCCCACGCACCCGGCGTTGCTGGACTGGCTGGCCGTCCGTTTTCGGGAATCGGGCTGGGACGTGCGGAACCTGATCCGGTTGATGGTGACCAGCGAGGCGTATCGGCGCTCCTCGATCGCCACGCCGGAGCAGCGCCAGAAGGATCCGACCAACCGCCTGCTCGCGCGCGGTCCGTCACACCGGCTGCCGGCGGAAATGATCCGGGACCATGCCCTGGCCGCCGCGGGCTTGTTGGAACCGACCGTGGGAGGGCCGAGCGTGAAGCCCTACCAGCCGGAGGGGCTCTGGATCGAGAAGGGCAACTTTTCCTCCAAGCTCCTTCACTACAAGCCGGACAAGGGCCCGCTCCTGTACCGGCGCAGCCTCTACACCTTTCTCCGGCGCACCTCCCCGCATCCCATGATGGTGACATTCGACGCGCCGAACCGCGATGTCTGCACGGTCCGCCGCGAGCGCACGAGCACGCCCTTGCAGGCGCTGGTCCTGCTCAACGATCCGCAGTTCGTCGAGGCGGCCCGCGTGATGGCCGAGCGGTTGCAGGAGGAGGCCGGGGCCGAGCCGCGCGACCAACTGGCCCTGGCTTTCCGCCTCCTGACCGGACGTCATGCCAAGCCCGCGGAACTCGATGTCCTGTTGGACCTCCGCCGCGCCGAGGTGGAGCATTTCATGCAGGACCCCGCCGCGGCCGAGGCGTTGCTCTCGGTGGGCGACCATGCGCGTCGGCAGGACCTGCCCGCGGTGGAGACGGCGGCATTGGCCATGGTGGCCAACATGCTCATGAACCACGATGACTTCTACATGAAACGATGAACACGCACTGCGGCCGCTTCGAAGACAACTACACGCGCCGGGAGTTTCTCGGACGCACCTCGCTGGGCCTGGGTGCGGTGAGCCTGGCCACCCTCCTGCGGGCGGGCCGCGCGGGCGCGGAGGAACGCTCCGATGGCGTCCTGGGTTCGCCTCACTTCGCGCCGAAGGCCAAGCGGGTGATCTACCTGTTCCAGAGCGGGGGCCCCTCTCAGCTCGATCTCTACGATTACAAGCCGCGCCTCAACGAGATGAACGGCCAGGAGCTGCCCGAATCGGTGCGGCGCGGCCAGCGGTTGACCGGCATGACGGCGGGACAGGCGTCGCTGCCGCTGGCCGGATCGGTTTTCAACTTTGCGCAACACGGCCAAAGCGGCGCGTGGGTGAGCGACCTGTTGCCGGCCACGTCCCGGATCACCGACGATCTCTGTTTCATCCGGTCGATGTACACCGAGGCGATCAACCACGACCCGGCCGTGACCTTTCTCCAGACCGGCTACCAGTTCCCCGGACGCCCCTCGATCGGGTCCTGGCTGAGCTACGGCCTGGGTAGCGCCAACGACAACCTGCCCTCCTTCGTCGTGCTCGTGACCAAGGACAAGCGCGGCCAGCCGCTTTACGCACGGCTCTGGGGCAACGGCTTTCTCCCCTCCGAATTCCAGGGCGTCCAGTTCCGCGCGGGCAAGGATCCGGTGCTCTACCTGACCAACCCCGATGGCGTGCGCGGCGAGGACCGGCGCCGGCAACTGGACCACCTGCGTCGCCTGCAGCAGATGCAGTTTGACGCGCTGCAGGACCCGGACATCCTGGCGCGAATCAAGCAGTATGAGATGGCCTACCGGATGCAAACCTCGGTGCCGGAGGTGACCGACACCTCCTCGGAGCCGGACCACATCTTCGAACTCTACGGACTCGACTCGCGCAAGCCGGGCACCTACGCGGCCAACTGCCTGCTGGCTCGTCGCCTGGCCGAGCGGGGGGTGAACTTCGTCCAGCTCTATCACCAGGGCTGGGACCAGCACGGCGGGTTGCCGGGGGAGATCCGCAAGCAATGCCAGGAAACCGACCAGGCGTCGGCGGCCCTGGTGACGGATCTCAAGCAGCGGGGCATGCTGGAGGACACGCTGGTCATCTGGAGCGGGGAATTCGGTCGCACCAACTATTCCCAAGGCCAGATCACCAAGACCAACTACGGCCGGGACCATCATCCCCGCTGTTACACCCTGTGGATGGCGGGGGGCGGGGTGAGGGCGGGAATGCAATTCGGGGCCACGGACGAGTTCGGTTACAACATCGCCTCGGATCCCGTCCATGTGCACGACTTCCAGGCCACGCTGCTGCACCTGCTCGGGATCGACCATGAGAAGCTGACCTACAGGTACCAGGGCCGCTACTTCCGCCTCACCGATGTGCACGGGGAAGTGGTGCAGGCGGTGCTGGCGTGATGCATCAAGGGAGGTAGCCGCCGACGTCAGGAGGCGGATCGGCGAGGACCTGGAAGGGTCGTAACGGAACCGGCTGAAGCCGGGACTACGAACGTGGCGCTCGGTGTTCGTAGTCCCGGCTTCAGCCGGTCCGGGGGTGATGGGAAGAACGACGGGGGAACCACCTCCTGACGTCGGCGGCTACTGACGTCGGCGGCTACTGACGTCGGTGGCGGTTGACGTCGGTGGCTGCGGCTCAGCGAGCCTTCTTGAGTTGGGCTTCGATGGCGGCGGTCAGTTCTTCGCTGTCGGGCTTCACCGCCGAGCGGAAGTGCCCCGCGAGCATGCCGTCGCGCGAGATGAGAAACTTCTCGAAGTTCCACTTCACTTCACCGCCGTGCGTTTCGTTGGCGGTGAGGTAGCGGTAGAGGGGCGCCTGTTCCCCGCCCTTGACGTCGATCTTGGACATCATCGGGAAGGAGACATCGTAGTTGTCGGTGCAAAAGGAAAGGATGTCCTTTTCGGTCCCGGGTTCCTGTCCGCCAAACTGGTTGCAGGGAAACCCGATCACCTTGAAACCCTGGTCGGCGTATTTCTTGTAGATCGCCTGCAGTTCCTTGTATTGGGGGGTGTAACCGCAGCGGCTGGCGACATTGACCACGAGGAGAACCTCGCCCTTGTAGGTGGAGAGGGGCACGGGTTTGCCGTGGATGTCCTTCATTTCAAAATCGAGGGCCGACTTGGGGGCGTCGGCGGCCTGGGTGGTGGGGGAAGCGGCCATAAGCATGCTTGCAGCACTGAGGATGGAGAGGGTGATGGTTTTCATGGTCGGTGTCTGACGTTTGACGCGGCGCGTGGTTTCAATCCGAACGGCGCGATTGTAGCCGGGCGCGGCTGGATTGCAAATCCGGGCCGGGGAAAAGCCAGATGGCGCCGATCACTCGGCGCCATGACCAGGTCACTTTGGTTCAGGAAGTAACGAAGGCAGTTGTGTTACGACATTTCACATCGGGTGCGGCCCCGGGCCGCTCTAGTCTCAAAAAGCCGTCATCGCCACGGTGGGGCTGGGCTGCTGCGTGATCTGCACGACACTCGGGGGCTGGTTGGCGTGAGCCTTCTCGGCCGACTTCATCTTCTTATTGACCGTCCAGAACACTCCCAGGATCAGCCAAACGGCGATGGCCCAGACCACGTATGGATTGTAAGTGGCCGCCTTGGCCTTCTTCTTTGCCGTCTTCGGATACCACCCATCCCCAGCCGCATACAAACTTGTCATGAACGATCATCGCACCCCTCCTGAAAATGCAACATCGGGCCAGTCACGACCCGTGGGATTGGGCTTTGCCCCATCGGAGAGACCGGGGAATCCCCTAGGGAGGCCATGCCTCGAAGTGCGGACTCCCCATGAACCGGGGAAGGCAGAAGGAAGGATGCAGAATGCAGAATCCCTTCTTGCTCTTACGCTTTACCCGAAAAGAACGACCTACATGTTGTCGTTTTAGCGGGCCCCTCACCCTGACCCTCTCCCGGAGGGAGAGGGAACAGCATGCCACCCCAGGGTGAAGGGATCAGGGCAGCAGCCTCTCTCCATGCGGAAGACGGGCCTCCCTCTCCCACCGGGAGAGGGCCGGGGTGAGGGGCCTTTGATAGGGTGCGATGTAGAGTGCTCTGGCTGCCCATGTCTCACCTTGTGACGCAATCCGCTGCGCAGCCTTCTTTCCCCCCCAGTCGCGTCTGGGGAATGACTTATCCCTAATTCCCACCGTTTGGTTCATGTTCCAAAGGCGCATTCTTCGAATGTGGAAACTCCCCATGAACCTGGAACTGGCTAAAGCCAGAACTACAAACGTGGGCGCCCACGTTTGTAGTTCTGGCTTTAGCCAGTCCACGGTTTGAGGTGGGCTCTCCCCATGAACCCGCCGATCCTCAGGCGAGGATGCCGCGGGCCACGTGGCCGGCTACGTCGGTGAGGCGAAAATCGCGACCGGCGTAGCGGTAGGTCAGGCGTTCGTGGTCGAGCCCGAGCAGGTGAAGGATCGTGGCGTGAAGATCGTGAATGTGCATCGTGTCCTGGACGGCCGTGCCGCCCAGGTCGTCGGTGGCGCCGAAGCGAATCCCGCCGCGCACGCCGCCGCCGGCCATCCACATGGTGTAGCCACGATTGTTGTGGCGGCGGCCATCCTCGTTCTGGCCATCGGGAGACCGGCCGAATTCCCCGCCCCATACCAGCAGCGTGTCCTCGAACAGGCCGCGCCGCTTGAGGTCGGTGAGGAGCGCGGCGATGGGCTGGTCGGTGGCTTCGCAGTTGGCGGAAAGGCGGGCGCGCAGGTTGTTGTGCTGGTCCCAGCCACCGTGGGTGAGCTGGATGAATCGGACGCCGTTTTCGACCAGGCGCCGGGCCATGAGGCATTGCGTTCCGAAATTCTCGGTCACCTTGTTGTCCAGACCGTAGAGACGGCGCACCGATTCCGGTTCGAGGGAAAAATCCATGGCACCGGGAACCGCGGTCTGCATGCGGTAGGCCAGTTCGTAGGATTCAATCACGCCTTCGATCTCCGGATTGGCGCCGGCGCGGTCGAGCAGGTCGTGGTTCATCGCCTGCACCAGGTCGAGCTGCCGGCGCTGCAGTGCGGAGGAAAGTTCCGGGTTGCGGATGTCGCGCAGGGTGTCGGCGCCGACGCCGAGACGGGTGCCCTGATAGGCGGCGGGGAGGAATGCGGATCCGTAATTCTGGGCGCCGCCCACGTTGGCGGAGGGATGGATGGTGACGAAGCCGGGCAGGTCCTGGTTGACGGTGCCCAGGCCGTAGGTGATCCAGGCGCCCATGGAGGGACGCACGAAGTTGGTGCTGCCGGTGTGCGCCATGATGGTGGCCTGCGGATGGGCGGGGCTGCTGGTGTGCATGCCGTTCAACAGGCAGAGGTCGTCGGCGTGTTCCCCGAGGTGCGGAAACAGTTCGGAGATCATGAGGCCGCTGCGCCCGCGCGGCGTGAATGCGAACTGGGGCGCCAGCAGCTTCTGCTTCCCGCCTCCCTGGCGGGCAGCGGCCCGGATCAGTTCCGGCCGGTAATCAAAGGTGTCCAGGTGGCTCGGACCACCCTGCATGAACATGAAAATGACGCGCTTGGCCCGGGCCGGGAAGTGCGGCGTGCGCGGCGCGAGGGGGTTGCGGTAGGCCTCCTTGCCGAGGGCGGTCTGGCTGAGGGCGGCGAGGGCGAGGTAGCCGAAGCCGCAGGAGGTCAGGCGCAGCATGTCACGCCGTGTGATGGAGGAGGAGGTGTTCATGGGCGGCATGGGATGAGGCGACGTTGGGGATTACTGGACATAACGAAACTCGGCGCTGGCCAACAACGCCTGGCAGAAGGCGGCCCAGGCCGCGCCTTCACCGCCGTTCTCATTCACAAAGGCCAGGGCGCGCTCCACTTCCTTCTCGGAAGGCGGACGCCCGTAGGCCCGTTCGTAGGCCAGGCTCACGCGCTCCCCGACCTGCGAGGGATGACGTGCGGACAACATTTGAGCCATCCGGCGGGCCTGCTCGAGCACAAAGGGATTGTTCATCATGAAGAGGGCCTGCGTGGAAACGGTGGTGACGTCGCGCCGCCCGATCACTGAACTGGGCTCCGCAAAGTCGAACACCTCGAACATGCCGGGCAGGTCGTTGCGCACGACGGGAAGGTAGATGGAACGCTTGTCCGAATCAGCCCAGCGAGTGGTCGTCGCCCGCCGCCCCATTTCACCCAGGCGCGCGTTCATGACCGGAGACCCCTGTGCGGGCTCCGTGTCAAGCTGCCCCCCCACCGCCAGCATGGCGTCGCGCAGGGCCTCCACTTCAAGCCGGCGCGGGTTCATCCGCCAGAGCAGCAGGTTGTCGGGATCGATCTCCTGCCCGGCCTGGTCCTGCCGGCTGCTCAGCCGATAGGTGCGGCTGAGAACGATGGATCGGATCATGGACATCACCGACCAGCCATCCCGGGAGAAGCGGACGGCGAGATGGTCCAGGAGTTCGGGATGGGTCGGGCGCTCGCCGGTGGCGCCGAAGTTGTCCACCGTCGCCACGAGGCCGCGCCCGAAAAGATGGTGCCAGATGCGGTTGACCATCACGCGCGAGGTGAGCGGGTGATCCGGCTGCGTCATCCACTCCGCCAGTTCCAGCCGGCCGCTGCGGTCCTCGGAAAGTTCGGCGGCACCGTCCCGCAGGAGCACCTGGAGGAAGCCGCGCGGCACGGAAGGACCAAGGTTGTCCGTGTCGCCGCGCACGTGGATGCGGCAGTCCCGGACGTTTCCTTCCGCGACGCCCATGGCCGTGTGTTCCGGCACGACGATGGCCGTGTCCACCGCGGCCAACTCCTTCTGCAGGGCGCGCACCTCGCGTCGCAGCGCGTTGACCTCACGGCGCGTGTCCGCGGGATCGGGGCTGGAATCCTTCGGGTCATTGCCGCGTTTGGCGAGCTGATTGAGCCGGCGCAGTTGGGCGTTCTTCTCGGTGATCTGGCGCTGGATCACCTGCCGGCGGCGATTCTGGGCCCGCTCGGCCGCCGGATCGCTTTCGGGTGCCGGCTTCTCCGGAGGCGCTTCCGAAAGGCGCAGGAGCAGCTCGGGCCGAAAGTAATTGTTGTTGTTCCCCTTTCGGTTGGCGTAGCCGGAGCGAAGGTCGGTGCTGAGGAAAATGCCGGCCAACGCGTAGTAATCGCGGGTGGGGATGGGATCGAACTTGTGGTCATGGCAACGGGCGCATCCGGTGGTCAAGGCCATGAAGGTGCGACCCGTGACATCGACCTGCTCATCGACCACATCCATCTTGAACTTGGCCGTGTCGCGCTCGTTGAGGTCCTGCGCGCCAAGGGCCAGAAAGCCGGTGGCCACCTTCAACTCGTCCGCCCGCTCGGGCGTCGCCGCAGGCAGCAGGTCGCCGGCGATCTGTTCCCGGACAAACTGATCGTAGGGCTTGTCGTCGTTGAAGGAGCCAATGACGTAATCACGGTAGCGCCAGGCTTGCGGGAACGGCCAGTTGCGCGTGCGCCCCATGGACTCGGCATAGCGGACCACGTCGAGCCAATGCCGCGCCCAGCGCTCTCCAAAACGGGGCGACGCCAGCAGCCGATCCACCAGGGCGGCAAGGGCGTCATCATCGGAACGGGTGTCATGGACAAAGTCCTGGATCTCCTCCGGCGTGGGCGGCAGCCCGGTCAGGTCGAAGGCCAGGCGCCGGATGAGGGTCCGCCGGTCGGCGTCCTCCACCGGCTTGAGCCCGGCGTCGTCGAGCTTCTGCAGGACGAACCGGTCGAGGTTGTCCCGGCACCAGTCCGGGTGGGAAGGAGCGGGGAGGGTGCCCGCTTGGGGCGGTTGAAAGGCCCAGAAGTCGCGGCCCTTGTCGATGTTGATGGAGGTGGTTGCGGCAGCGACGGGGGTGTCCTCGGTGCGGGGATCCGGGGCACCCATGGCCACCCAACGTTCGAGGATGTCGATCTCGCCGTCGGCGAGCCGGTATTTGGGTGGCATCTTGAAGTCGGGATCCTCGTAGCGCACCGCCTTGATGAGGAGGCTGTCCTCGGGTTGTCCGGGAAGGAGGGCCTCGCCGGAATCGCCTCCGTTCATCCAGCCGGCCTGGGTGTCCAAATACAGGCCACCGCGCAGACGCTCGGCGTTCCGCGAATGGCACTTGTAGCAATGCTCCGCCAGGAGGGGCCGGACCTTCTTTTCAAAAAAGGCCACGCCATCGGGATCGGAGGGGGCAGCGGGGGCGGCCAGGGAAGCGGTGCCGGCGACGGTGGCCAGGCCGAGCCAGGCAGGGAGCTGGAAGAACTTGATCCGGGGCATCATGAGCATACTCACAGGGGGTCCTTAGCCAGTTGCATTCCATACGCGAAACCGCCCGCAAAGTCACGCTCCATTCCAGGCCGGCCCGCCGCGCCTCACTGGGGACCGGGCACGGGAAGGAGTTGTTACAGGGGAGGCGGTCGAGCTGGTGCTTGCAAACGCTGCCCTCTCCCGCTGCCCATGAACCCGAGAATCTCCCGCCAAGTCGCCAAGTCGCCAAGTCGCCAAGTCGCCAAGTCGCCAAGGAGCGATCAGGAAGCCCGCCCTGTTTGTGCAACTTTCTCCACCGCACGGGGGTTCTCGCGTCTGGAATCAAACCTTTTACGCCCCGCGGGGATCTGCTAGCCTGCAACTGGAGTCAAGCCGGAGGTCGTCCCTTCGGTCCCGTTTCATTGTGAAGCCAATAAGAAAGCCGTTCTCGGGTCTGTTGATCCTGTTCATGCTTGCCGCCTTCCTGGGGCAGGGCTGTTTTGTTCATAAGAAGCCCGGGGAAGACAAGGACAAGCCCAACCCCGAGGATGCAAGCATCCCCGTAGAGGTGGCGGCGTTGCAGCGCGGACCGATTGAATCGACCCTCAAGATCTCGACCAGCCTCGAGGCGGAGGCCTCGGTGCAGGTGCTTTCCCGGTCGGGCAACCGGGTGGTGGAACTGCTGGTCGAGGAGGGCGACACGGTCGAGAAGGACCAGGTGCTGGTGCGGCTGGAAAACGAGATCCAGCGCACGGCGGTGGCCAAGGCGACCAACAATTACGAAAAAGCCCTGCGCGAGTTCGAGCGGCAAAAGCCGCTCTTTGAGCAGGCACTCATCAGTGAGCAGGCTTATTCGGATCTGCGCTTCGAACTGCGCCAGATGGAACTGGCCCTCAAGGACGCCCAGCGCGAACTGAACTACACCGAGGTGCGGGCTCCCATCCGCGGCACCATCACCAAGCGGCTGGTCAAGCTGGGGGATTACGTCACCGTCAACCAGCAGCTCTTCGACATGGTCGATTTCAACTCCATCGTCGCCGTGGTGTATCATCCGGAACGGTACCTGCCCCAGTTGTCCGTCGGCCAGGCCGCACGCGTCACCTCCCCGGCGCTGGGAACAAGCGTCTTCCCCGCCCACGTCAAGCGCATCTCACCCGTCGTCGAGGCCAAGACCGGCACCGTCAAGATCACGCTGGGGTTCGGCGAGGTCGGCGCCCTGCGCCCGGGCATGCACGTGGAAACCGAAATCGTCCTCGCCACCTACAGCGACGCCCTTCTCATCCCGAAACGCGCGCTGGTCTATGACGGCGACCAGACCTACGTCTATCGCCTGCTCAAGGACAAGGACCGCCAGGTGGAACGCCTCCTGGTCAACGTCCGCATCGCGGACGAAACCAACCTCAACCCCGTGGAAGGCTTCGAGGAGGGCGACCAGATCGTGGTGGCGGGCCAGACCGGACTCAAGGACCAGGCCGCCGTCCGCCTCCCCGGCGATCCCGACCCTGAGGAGACGAAGGAGGAGGACGCCAAGTCCAAAGCCAACCCCTCCTAACCCCCCCCATCCGCCCATCCTCCCATTCACCCATTCGCTGATTCACTAATTCACCCACCCACCCACCCACTCACCCATTCGCTAATTCACCCCCCCCTCCCCCCTCCCCCTTCCCCCCATGTCCCGTCCGTCGTCCTCGCCCAACTTCACCACCGACCGGCCTGTGGCCGTGCTGATGGTGTTCCTGGCGGCGGTGGTCTATGGCTACTTCTCCTTCATGCGGCTGCCGGTCACGCTCATGCCGCCGCTCAACTATCCAACCCTCACCGTGCGCACCGAGTATCCCGGAGCGGCGCCGGAGGAGGTGGAGAACGAAGTGAGCCGCCCGGTCGAGGAGGCGCTGGGCGTGGTGGCCGGCCTCAACCGCATCAGCAGTGTCAGCCGGGCCGGCATCAGCGACGTGGTCCTGGAATTCGTCTGGGGCACGGACATGTCCGAGGCGATCCAGAACACCCTTGAGAAGCTCGACCTGGTCTTCCTTCCCGACGAGGCCGAGCGCCCGTTGTTGCTTCAGTTCGATCCTTCGCTGGATCCGATCATGGAACTGAGCTTTTCCGGCGAAGGCACCCGCTATGAGGGGGAACAGGGCCTGCGCCGGCTGCGGCGCCTGGCCGATCTCCGCATCAAGCGCGCCCTGGAACCGATCAAAGGCGTCGCCGCGGTCCGCGTCCGGGGCGGTTTGGAGGAGGAGATTCACATCCTGCTGGACGAGCAGAAGCTGCTGCGCAGCGGGCTTTCGATCCAGGACATCATCGACCGGGCGCGCCAGGAGAACATCAACCTTGCCGGCGGCACCATCGAGGAGGGGCCCTCGGAGTTCATGATCCGCACCCTCAACGAATACGAGAACCTGGAGCAGATCGAGGAGACCGTCGTGCGCCGAATCAACGAGCGCGAGATCCGCATCAAGGACCTCGGTCATGTCGAGTGGGCGCACAAGGAGCGGGAGATCATCACCAAGACCGACGGGGCGGAAAGCGTCCAGATCGACATCTACAAGGAGGCCGACGCGAACATCGTGGCGGTGGCGCAGTCAGTGCGCGACATCCTGGGGACGGGCGTGAAGACCGACGGCTCGCGTCCTTCGGGTCCGGCGCGCCGGATGAGCGGGCGCCGGGGCGGGCCGGGCTTCATGGGAGGCGAGCAGCCGAGCCTGGCGGGGATGCTGAAGCGGGAGGAGGGGGGGATTCTCAAGGTGGTGGCGGACCGTTCCCGATTCATCGAGAACAGCATCAACGAAGTGCGCAACACCGCTATCCTGGGCGGCCTGCTGGCGGTGGCGGTCCTGTTCCTGTTCCTGCACAACGGCCGCACCACGCTCATCATCGCGGTCAGCATCCCGATGTCGCTGCTCATCACGTTCGCCCCGCTGCACCTGAGCGGGGTGTCGCTCAACATCATGTCGCTGGGCGGCCTGGCCCTGGGAGTGGGCATGCTGGTGGACTCCTCGATCGTGGTGCTGGAATCGATCTTCCGGTGCCGGGAAGAGGGGGACGACCTGCGCACCGCGGCGATCCGTGGCACGACGGAGGTGCGGGCCGCCGTGGCGGCGTCCACCTTCACCTCCATCGCGGTCTTCTTCCCCATGGTCTTCGTGGAAGGCATCGCCGGCCAGGTCTTCGGCGACCTGGGCATCGCCGTGGTGGTGTCGCTCCTGGCCTCCCTCATCGTGGCCCTCTATTTCATCCCGATGCTGGCCAGCCGCACCGGCCTGGAACGGCGCGCGTCCGACGAAGCCCCCTCCCAGCTCTGGCGCCATTGGGCTTCTTGGCAGCAACTGCGGCGGGACCTGGCGGGGGAACGCCGCGCCCTGCGCCTCCTGGCCATGCCCTATTTCCTTGTGCGCTTCGTGGTCGCCGCGGTGCTGGAAACGATCGGCAAATGCCTGCTGCTGGTGGGTCTGACGCTCGGCTTCATCGTTCTGCGGGTGCTGGCGCCGGTCTTCGGCTGGATGGGACGGCACCTGGTTCGCCTGCCGGTCCTGGGCATGAAGCATCTGCTCGAATGGACCAACCGCGCCTACCCGGCGCTGCTGCGCCGGGCGTTGCGTCATCCGTGGGCGGTGGTGGCACTGGCCCTGCTCAGCCTGGCCGTCACCGTGGCCGTCGGGAGCCGGCTCAGCACCGAACTGCTGCCGGAGGTGCACCAGGGCGAGTTCTCATTTGAAGTCCAGCTCCCGGTCGGAACCCCGCTGGAAACCACAAGCGCCACCATGGAAGCTGTCGAGGCGGCCATCCTCAGGAGCCGCGAGGACATCGACTCGGTGCTGGTGACCTTCGGCTATGACGTGACCAACATCCGCCGCTCCGACGAGGGCGAGCACTCCGCGCGATTCAAGATCCTGCTCCATCCCACGCGCAATCCCCAGCGGACGGAGGAACGCGTGCTGGAACGGCTGCGCGCCTTTTTCGGCGAGGTGCCCGACCTGGAGATCCGCCTGCAGCGCCCCGTCTTGTTCAGCGAACGCACGCCGTTGGTGGTGGAACTGCAGGGCGACGACCTGCGCCTGCTCAAGCGCACGTCCGACCATGCCGTGGCGATGCTGGAGCAATTGTCCGAGCTGGCCGACGTGGATCCCACCCTCAAGCGCGGCGCGCCCGAGGTGCAGATCAGCTACGACCGCGACCGCCTCATGCGCTATGGCCTCAACCTCAACCAGGTGGCCCGGCTCGTCCGCGACATGGTCAAGGGCTTCGAGGCCACCCGGTTCAACCTCAAGGACCGCCGCGTCCCGATCCTGGTCCGGCTGGAGGAACAGGACCGGGAATACATCAACGACGTCGGGCGCCTGACCGTGAACACGGGCGGGGAACACCCCATCCCGCTCAATGCCATCGCCGAGCTGAAGGTGGGCGAAGGCCCGAGCGAGGTGCGGCGCGTGGACGGGCGCCGGGTCGCCCTCATCGAGGCCAACCTCGCCCAGGGATCCCTCGGCGCCGCCGCCGGGGCGATCGACGAAACGCTTTCCCGCGACCGGGCGTGGCCCGTGGATGTCGATTACCGCATCACCGGCCAGAGCGAGGAGTGGGAGCGGAGCAAGAACACTCTCTTGCTGGCGCTCGGCCTGAGCGTGTTCCTGGTCTATGTGATCATGGCCGCCCAGTTCGAGTCGCTCCTCCAGCCGCTCATCATCATGGTCTCGGTCCCGCTCGCCTTCCTCGGCACGGCTCTCGGGCTCTGGCTGCTGGACATCAGCATCTCGGTGGTGGTCTTCCTCGGGATGATCATGCTCATCGGCATCGTGGTGAACAACGCCATCGTGCTCCTGGACTACATCAACAAGCTCCGCGCGCGCGGTCATGCCCTCGAGGACGCCGTCGCGCTGGCGGGCCAAGTCCGGCTGCGCCCCATCCTCATGACCACCGCCACGACGGTGCTGGGACTCCTGCCCATGGCCCTGGGCCTGGGCGAGGGCGCCGAAATCCGCACGCCCATGGCCGTGGCCGTCATCTGCGGCCTGATCACCTCCACCGCGCTCACGCTGGTCATCGTGCCCACGCTCTACTCGATGATCGAGTCGCTGCTCGACCGCCTCTACGTCCGGCGCCGGGGGGATCCGGCGGCGGCCCATCGGACCGATCCGACCGATCCCACTGATCGGTCCGATCAACCCCACCCCACCCCGTCATGAAGGCGCACGACACCGACCTGACGGGCACGCTCACGCGCTGGTCGCTGGAGCGGCGGATCACCGTGCTCATGCTCTTCCTGACCATCCTCGTGGTGGGGGTGATCGCCATGCTCGGCATCCCGCTGGAACTCGTGCCGCAGGGCTACGAAAGCCAGTCGCTCCAGGTCTTCGTCCCCTTCCCCAACTCCCCGGCCCGCGAGACGCTGGAGAAGATCACCCTCCCGTTGGAGGAGGAGCTCAGCACGGTGCGGCAGTTGCAGCAGATCAATTCCTGGTCCGGCTCGGGCGGCGCCAACGCCTTCCTGCTCTTCAAGCCGGGGGCCGACATGGACGTCGCCTACCGGGAGGTGCGGGACCGGGTGGAACGGGCGCGGCTGCTGTTCCCGGAGGAGGTGGACCGGGTGTTCATCCACAAAGAGGACGTCTCCGGCATCCCGGTGGCGGCGATCGGCCTGGCCATCGACCCAGCCCTGACCGACCGCTACTCCCTCATCCAACGCGAGGTGATCAAGCCGCTCTCCCGCATCGACGGCGTGGCGCGCGTCAACATCAACGGCCTGGAGGAGAAGGAAATCATCATCGAGGTGGACAAGCAGCGGGCCGAGGCCCACGGCCTGAACATCTACCAACTCGCCCAGGAACTGTCCGGGGACAACTTCACCATGGCCAGCGGCAACATCCGGGAGTCGGGCGACACATACCTGCTCCGCTCCGTCGCCACCTTCACCAGCCTCGAAGACATCGAGCGCCGCCCGCTCAATGACCGGGTCCGGCTCAAGGACGTCGCGCGCATCGTCTATGAGGAGGCGGAGAAGGACTTCAGCGTGCGGGTCAACGGGCGCCCGGCCGTGGCGGCCATCGTGCTCAAGGAGGGTGAGGCCAACACGGTGGCACTCTCGCGCCGCCTGCGCGAGGCGGTCGAGGAGATGAAACAAAACCCGCGCCTGGCCAACATCCAGCTCGAGATGATCTTCAACCAGGGCAGCGTGGTGGAGGATTCGGCGGCCAGCCTGGTGAACGGCGGGAAGCTGGGCGGGTTCTTTGCGGCGCTGGTCCTCTACATCTTCCTGCGCCGGTTCCGCCTCACGATGATCATCACCCTTTCCATCCCCCTCTCGATCCTGATCGCGCTGGTCGTGATGTTTTTTGCCGGGGAAACCCTCAACGTGCTGAGCATGCTCGGCCTGGTCATCTGTGTCGGGCTGCTCGTGGACAACTCGGTGGTGGTGGCGGAAAACATCCATCGCCTGCGCCAGGACGGCCTGAGCCGGCGCGATGCCTGCATCAAGGGGGCGGGCGAGATCGCCCTGGCCGTCACACTCGCCACGCTCACCACCGTCATTGTCTTCCTCCCCGCCGCCCTCATCGAAGGGGAGGCGAAATTCTTCCTCATGCGCCTGGCCATTCCCATCTCGGTGGCCCTGCTCGCCTCCCTCCTCGTGGCGCTGGTCTTCGTGCCGCTGAGCGTCTATCTGACACTCCCCGCCCGGGAGGGCGAGGAGGTTCCGCGGACGCTGCGCGCGCGGATGCAACACCGGGTGGACAAGGTGATGAAGCGCTTCTACGCCCTTACTTTCGGGGCACTCAACCACGGCTACAACATCAGCCTGGCCTTCTTTCTCCGGCATCGGCTCGACCTGGTCCTGGGCATGGGCGCGGTGTTCTACCTCACCTTCGCCGTGGCCTGGAAGGAGGTCGAATTGGTCCCGACACAGGAGGAGGACCAGACCGGGTTCCGCGTCGGGGCGCGGATGTCCGACGAGTATTCCTTCGAGGATGTCTCGGCCTGGTTCAGCGAGGCGGAGAAGGTCCTGGAGACCAACAAGGAGGCGTTCGGACTGCGCGGCTACCTGGTGGTGCACCACCGGCGGGGCGGGCATCTGGAGGGCTGGTTCGACCGGGAGAAACGGCAGGATCGCCCGGCCAAGGAGATCACCGAGGCGTTCGTCAAGGCGCTGCCCAAGCGGCCCGGCTTGCGCCTCTACTACGGACAGGAAAACCGGAACCGCGAAGCCAAGGGCAAGGAGGTGTTCACCGTGCGCCTGGAAGGCGAGGACCCGGAACTGCTGGACGACGTGGCCGGGCAGATCGAACCGATCCTGCTCAGGGTCAAAGGGGTGCTGGGCGTGCGGGAGGGCAACGACGCCGGCCCGACCGAGATGGCCATGGTCATCGACCGGGAACGCGCCACTTCCAGCGAGGTCAATCCCGGGACCATCGCGGGCGTGATCGGCTATGCGCTGCGCGGACAGTCCCTGCCCAAATACAACCAGGACGGGCGCGAGATCCCCGTGCGCATCCGCTTCGAGGAGGAGGACCGCGCCACGCTGCAGGCCCTCAACGATTTCATGGTCCCGACGGCCGATGGCGGCGTCCTGCCCATCTCGGCCCTGACCGAGACGCGCATGATGAGCGCGCCGCGCGGGATCTTCCGGAGCAACAAGCGGGTCTCGCGCATGATCACGCTGGACCTCAAGACCGACGAGGCGGCCGAGGCGCGCCGCCGGCTCGAGGCCCTGGAGGGCAACCTCGACCTGCCGGAGGGCATCAGCTTCGGCTCGACGCAGTTCTCCGATCCCATGGCCGAGTTCGCCCAGTTCCAGATTGCGATCCCGCTGGCCGTCCTCTTCATCTACATGCTCATGGGGTTCCTGTTTGAAAGCTTCATCCTCCCGCTCTCGATCGTGCTCACCATCCCCCTCTCGACGATCGGGGTGGTCTGGATCCACTATGTCACGGGCAAGGATCTCGACGTGCTGGGCTGTGTCGGCGCCATCCTGCTCGTCGGGGTGGTGGTCAACAACGGCATCGTCCTCATCGACTATGTCAACCGCCTGCGCAGCCAGGGCATGGAACGGACCCAAGCCCTCCTCACCGCCACCCACCGACGCTTCCGCCCCATCGTCATGACCGCGCTGACCACGATCATCGGGATGATCCCGCTGGCCATGAGCGAGCCGAACGAGATCGGGCTCAGCTACAAAAGCTTCGGGCTCACCCTCATCGGCGGCATGACCACCGCCAGCATCCTCACCCTGCTCGTGGTGCCCGTGTTCTACACCTTCTTCGATGACATCCGCACCACCGTGGCCCGCCTGCCCTGGGGCGGATCGGGGCGGATGCGTTCGTAAGAAACTCCCGTCGCAACATGCTGGAGTTGAGAGCACGCTATGTTGCACGAAGAATTCAGAGGCCCCTCACCCCAACCCTCTCCCGCCGGGAGAGGGGGAATCGTCCTCCGCACGGAGAAAGGCTTCCGAACCGTACCCGTACCCTCCACGGGGCGTGCGGCTCCCTCTCCCGCCGGGAGAGGGCGGGGGTGAGGGGCCTTTCCATAGCCGTGGTACCGAACGTTTCATTCCCATCTAGCCTCCTTCGGGGGTCCGTGCTTTAGGCGGTTTGGGGCACCTCGCGCTACTGCGCTTTCCTTTTTACGCAGAGAGCACGGAGAAACGTGGAGAGCCACAGAGGAATGAGTGGGAAGGAGTCGGGAGAACGGGCGGCCAACCCGCAGAAGCCTTGGTTTCTCAACTTGGATCCTCCTCTGTGGCCCTCTGCGAAACGATGGCGCTACCCGCCACCGCGCGCGCGCGGGAACGCGATCTGAAGATCGCGGCTACAAATACGGCGTGAAGATGCGGGCGATGCCGTCGCCCAGCTTGGTGTGGAAGGGGCGTTGCTCAAGCTCCTCCAGTTGGACCTGTCGTCCCGCCTCCATCTTGCCCCGGGCCAGTTGGCTCAACTGCTCGGCAAACCCCTCGCCATACACCTCGACGTTGAGCTCGAAATTCAGACGCAGACTGCGCGGGTCGAGATTGGCGGAGCCGATCATGGACCATTTGCCGTCCACGACCATGATCTTGGAATGATCGAAGGGCGGCCTGGACAACCAGACGCGGCAGCCACGTTCGATGAGCATGTTCCAGCTTGCGCGCGAAGCCCAGGTCATGAAGGGCAGGTTGTTCCTCTCCGGCAACACCAGGTCCACCTGCACACCCCGCAGGGCCGCGACGTTCAGGGCGGTGATCATCTCGCGTTCGGGCAGGAAATAAGGGGTGACGAGGAGGACCGACCGCTCCGCGCATCCGATCGCGCCATACAGCGTCCAGGTGAGCTTCTCGAAATCCTCGTCCGGCCCGTCGGAGATGGCGCGGGCGGCGAGGTTGCCGACCATCTCGAGGTGCGGGAACCAGATCTCGCCGCGCAACCGTTCCCCGGTGCAGAAGAGCCAGTCATCGGCGAAGACCTCCTGCAGTTGCGTGACCACCGGGCCCTCGACGCGGAAGTGCAGGTCCTGGATCGGATGGCGGGGATGCTCGCGAAGACAGTTGCCGTGCCGGATGTTCATGCCGCCGGTGAAGCCGACCCTGCCATCCACGACGAGGATCTTCCGGTGGTTGCGCAGGTTCATCGACACCAGGCGGCGCAGGTAGGCGCGGGGGATGAAGCGGGCCGCGCGGATCCCCTGGCGGCTGAGCAGGCGCGCCACCGGCCGGGGGGAATAGCGCGAGCCGACATCGTCAATCAAAATCCGCAGCGACACACCGCGTTGACGGGCTCGTTGCAACACCTCGATGAACCGCTTGCCCGATGGATCAAGGTCGAAGATGTAGGTGGAAAGGGTGATGGAGGTGCGGGCCTTGTCCATGGCCTCGAGCATCGCGGGAAAGACCTCGTCGCCGTTCTGCAACAGGTCGATTTGGTTGCCCTGCAACAACGGGCGCCGGACCACGCGCTTCACCAGTTGCGCCAGGTCGGGGAAATGATCGATGTCACCGTCCAGGACCCGGGCCGGATGGTTGGACCGCATCTCAACCAGCTCCTGGTGCCCTTCCTTGAGCTGGGCGGCCCGGCGCTGGATGCGGTTCACGCCCAGGAGGAGATAGGCAAAGGCGCCGATCACAGGCGAGAACCAGATGAACCCCACCCACCCCATCGCGGCCCGGCTGTCCCGCTTGTGGATCAGGGCATGAACCGTCGTGGCACCCTGCAGCAACAACACCGATCCCGTCAGCAGTATGTACCAGGCAACATCCAGCTCTTTCAGCCAATCCATGATGCGCGTGTTCCCTTGGACAACAACCCGCCCAGCTTCCCCTTGTCCCGAACCGGAAGCAAGCGCGCTCTCATCCTTACTCACGCCCTTTACCCGAAAAGTACGACCCACATGTTGTCTTTATGCAGGGGCCCCTCACCCCAACCCTCTCCCGCAGGGAGAGGGAGCAGCAGGCCCCGTGGAGGGTGCGGGTTCAGATCGAAAACCTTTCTCCGTGCGGAAGAGGGTTGGGGTGAGGGGCCTTTGATGTGGTGAGATCAATTGTCCTCTCCTCGCTCACGTTTCACCTTGTGACCCAATCCACGGCGCAGCCTTCATACCTCAGTAGCGACCGAGGAATGGTTTACTCTGACTCTGACTCCTGCTCCTTAAGGCCCCCCACGCTTAGCCACACCCAGGACGACCTCCCATCTGCATTCTTCCTTCTTCCTTCCACCTTTTTCCCCTAGCCTCCACCCGTGCCCTCTCCCCAGTCCGAACGGGACGTTCCGCAGGATCCGCTCTACATCAATGCGCGGCGGGAGCTGGGGTTCACCTTGCTGACATGGGTCGTCTTCGCGGTCTGGGTGGTGGGGGTGTCCTGGTGGCACGGCCGCCCCGCGCCGGGCGTGGAGGTGAAGACGGTGATGGGGATGCCGGCCTGGGCCTTCTGGGGAGTGGGCGTTCCCTGGGTCGCCGCCAACGCGGTCACGTTCTGGTTCTGCTTTCGCTTTATGAAGGACGACCCGCTTGAGGTCGTGCCGGAGGAACAGGCCGAGGGGGACGGCCCCGGGGAAGGAACCCGCCCATGAACGGCTGGAGCGCCGCGACCTGGGCCCTCAACGGGTTCATCCTTTACATGATCGGCGTGCTGGCCCTGGCCTGGTTTTCCAGCCGGCATCGCCATGGCAAATCCTTCCTCAGCGAATACTTCCTGGGCAGCCGCAACCTGGGCATGTGGGCCTTCGCGCTGACCTTCGCAGCCACCAATGCCTCGGGGGGCAGTTTCATGGGATTCCCCTCCCTGATCTACACGCACGGCTGGTCGCTCGCCTTGTGGATCGCCAGCTACATGGTGGTGCCGATGGTGACGGTGGGGTTGTTGGCCAAGATGATCAACCAAGTCGCGCGCAAGGCGCGGGCCGTCACGGTGCCGGAAGTGTTGGGCGCGCGTTTCGGAAGCCCGGCCACAAGCCTGATCGCCACGCTGATGCTCGTGCTCTTCCTCTTCTTCTACCTGCTGGCGCAGTTCAAAGCCGGCGCCATCATCATGACCACCCTCCTGGGCGAGGTGCCGGTGTTTCAGCAGGCGGTCAGCCTCACGGCGGAGCTCACCCGCGGCCTGCCCTGGATCGGGACCAGCGATCCGGATTACCTTCTTTGCCTCGGCATGTTCGCGGTGACGGTGATTGTCTATACCACCTACGGCGGGTTCCGCGCGGTGGTCTGGACCGACGTCATGCAGGGCATCGTGATGGTGGTGGGCGTGGTGGTGCTGCTGGTCCTGACCCTGTCCCAGGTGGGCGGGCTGCGTCGTGCCACGGAGCAGATGGCGCGCATGACCCCGCCGGAACTGGCCACCAACGCCGTGCTCACGCTGGAGGCGCCATGGACGAATGACCTGACCCTGCGCAAGGGAACCTGGGTGGCCGTGGCCGGGGACGCGACGGGCATCGCCCGCACGGTGCGGCGGACCGTGATCCCGGCGGGCGCCCTGCAGAGCGAACCCATCCCGCTCATCCTGATCACCACGCCCGAGGAAAAAGCGCGGCTTCACCCCGATCCCCAGCCCCTGCCGGTCCTCGCGGAGCCGGGCGGACGCAGGGCGTACGCCAGCGGAGCGGGTCAAGCGGGCACCTACGTCACGCTGCCAGGCCCCTCCCCGACCGCGGACCTTGGCTTCCTCTCCTTCGGGATGGCCATGAGCTTCTTTGTCTTCTGGGCCTTTGGCGGCGCGGGGCAGCCGAGCAACATGGTGCGGATGATGGCATTCAAGGACACCGTCACTCTGCGACGTTCCATCGCGCTGGTCTCGGTTTACTATTCCCTGATCTATTTCCCCCTGGTGATCATCTTCTGCTGCGCGCGCGTGCTGATGCCGGGCATGGAGATTGACTCCGACAGGGTGATGCCGGAGCTGGCCACGCATGTGACCACCTCGGCCGGGATGCCTTGGCTGGCGGGGCTGCTCATCGCCGCGCCGTTCGCGGCGGTGATGTCGAGCGTGGACAGTTTTCTCCTGCTCGTTTCCTCGGCGCTGGTGCGGGATGTGTATCAAAAGACCATCAACCCGCATGCTTCGGAAAGGACCATCCGCCGGCTCAGTTATTGGGTCACTTGCCTGGTCGGGGTGGCGGCGGTGTTGTGGGCCATCAAGCCCACGCGCTACCTGCAGGACCTTTCCGTGTTTGCGTCCAGCGGCCTGGCCGCCTGTTTCCTGGGCCCGATGCTGTTGGGGCTTTATTGGAAGCGGATGAACGGGACCGGTGCCATCACCGCGATCGTGGCCGGCGGCGTGATGCATCTCGTGCTCTACCTGGTCGGCTATCTCGAGTCCGGGCATTTCAGCGTTTATCCCCTGCTTGGACTGCATGCCTTCATCTGGGATTTCGCCGCCTCCCTGGGCGGCGGAGTGGTGGCCGCCCGGCTGAGCGCGCCCCCGCCAAGGGAGTTGGTCAACACATTCTTCGGCTCCGCTCCCGCCAAGGAAAAGGGAATCTCAAAAGCGATTCTCCCCAAATGACCCTTCGCGGCTTGGCGTCTTGGCGGGAAATTTCTTTTCCTCCCGCCAAGACGCAAAGTCGCAAAGGGAAAGGGCTTGCCAGGATCATCGGAGTAGGTTCCGGCCTCCCCAACGCCACCTCCCGCAACGGCTGCGCACCTGGCTTGGAGCGCGCTTCCAACCCCCTCCCTGTTCCTCCTTGGCGCCTTGGCGGCTTGGCGGGAAATTTCTTTTCCTCCCGCCAAGACGCAAAGACGCAAAGGGAAGGGGCTTGCCAGGTACATCGGGTTGGGTTCCGGCCTTCCCAACTCCACCTCCCGCAACGGCCGCGCACCAGACTTGGAGCGCACTTCCAACCCCCTCCCTCCTCCTCCTTGGCGCCTCGGCGTCTTGGCGGGAGATTTCTTTTCCTCCCGCCAAGCCGCAAAGCCGCAAAGGGGAAGGGCACACCAGGTTCATCGGGTGAGGTTCCGGTCTCCCCAAATCCGCCTCCCGCAACGGCCGCGCACCTGTCTTGGAGCGCGCCTCCAACCCCCTCCCTCTTCCTTCTCCTTGGCGCCTCGGCGTCTTGGCGGGAGATTTCTTTTCCTCCCGCCAAGCCGCAAAGCCGCAAAGGGGAAGGGCACACCAGGTTCATCGGGTGAGGTTCCGGTCTC